>Ga0207647_10000431_pt1 | contig 34359 bp, 36 predicted proteins | sample KBSCornC2_FD_184295 | JGI IMG/M metagenome (GOLD analysis project Ga0207647, IMG submission 184295) | Corn rhizosphere microbial communities from Kellogg Biological Station, Michigan, USA - C2 (SPAdes) (version 2) | ecosystem: Host-associated > Plants > Roots > Rhizosphere ... | reverse complement strand
GAACAGAGAAGTTAAGCCCGCCAGAGCCGATGGTACTGCGGTAAAACGTGGGAGAGTAGGTCGGTGCCAAATTTTACTCAAAACCCTTCATTCGTATGTTTGAAGGGTTTTCTGCTTTATATGGGTTTGATAATTACTCCTTTCTTTTTCCGATATTCATATCGCCCCAATCATTAATCCCAATGAAATCATTTTATTATTTAATAGGTGCATGTTTTTTAACCATTGCATCCTGCACAGCAGATACTAAAAAGAATAAAGGTTTTTATACAGAGCCTTGGGTTGACTCTTTAGGAAAGCCGGTTAAATTGCGTGTTGACACCAGTATTATGGTAAATGACACTTTCTTTATCAATCGTACTACGGATAGCCGGGGGCAGGTTTTACATGCTATCTATATTGACCCAAATAAAGATTCTCATACGCACGACTGGATATTTGATTGGAGCGAAAACGATAAACCTAATCTTAAATATTACCTGAGTCACCTTGAAAAAGGTAAACATGCGTTGTCTCATGTAAATATTGGAAACTTCCCGACTGATTGGCGGCCTGTGTATCGATATCGTGGTAAGTATTATTTGTATGATCCAAATGATGGCGCCAATAACGGAACTATAAAGGTGACGGATTCGTTATTTATACCCTTCTATTTTGGCGATGGTTATACGCCGATTGCTATGAAATCTCTCACACGCAATAACGATAATGGTTCACTATAAGAACGACACATTATCCGGAAATATATGATACAGCTCTGGATGATGTTAATATTTACACTATAGACAATAAAACCGGCTTATCGGTTTGGATAGTAAACGGGGATGCCGAGTTGATGGTACCAAAGCATGGGGTAAATAATTATCCGGTTATTGTCAATCACTCCATTAATCGAAAATATGACGAACTTGATTTTGACAAGATTGATCTGAAAAATCTAATTATAAAATAAGGCCCAATGAAAAAGCCCTTCGTTTTTCGAAGGGCTTTTTGTTTTTGCATCCGATTATTTTCGTACCCGATTATTGATACTGAATATAAATCGGGTAAGGCTTTTTCTTCAACACTTCCTCAGGGGTAAGCATGTGATGCGGGGCCTTTTTGATGTCGTTTTTGTAGAACAATTTAAAACCGGTGAATTGTACAGGCTCATTCTTGATGAAATAGCGCCAGGTGCCTTCTTTCAGGTCCGGTTCGCCCCATCCATCCATGTCCATTACCAATTGAATTTCAGGGTGCAATTTGATGTTTTGATAGTTAGTCACCATCTTTTTAGTAAAACGGTGAACGATCAAAATTTTAGGAGGCAGGTTGTATTTTTTAACCAGTCCGGCAAGGTAGTTTGATACGTAGTTAATATCAGCAGCATCATAAGTACCGATCTTTTTGCCCGGAAGGCTGCCATCTTTCATAGAGAACTCGGGGTCCATACCAAAATGAACTTGCGGCATGATCAGGTATTTTTCTAATAAAGGTAATTCTGTGTGGATATTACTTAAAGCAACCTGAACATCCAGGAACACAATAGCATGGGCTTTTTTAGCCAGGACCAATACGCTGTCAATCTGCTTAAACGGCATACGGTTACGGTATTTACCATCTTTACCGGCGTTACCGCTGGCTACTACCGCAATATAGTGCAGGGCCGGCTGTACCGGTGTCTGCGGATCTGCTTTTTGCCAGTTCTTTACTTCGCCTTTTAGCTTGGCGAGCATCTCATTTGGAGGCAGTTCGCCCAAAATACCCATTTTTTTAGCATATAGGTTACCATAAAAAGCAACCACACGTTTAAATGGCAAAATAGCGCCCGGCAGTGGGTAAGGCGTATTTTTTACCGGCCACTTACCCGTAGTATCGCCGTGTGCCAGGCGTTTCATCAATGAATCATATAGCTTTTTATCTAACGGTGGGTAAACTACTTTTTGAGTAGTGTCGCCGGGGGCGGTTTCAGCATTTTCGCCGGCAGTGGCTGCGGTTGCTACCGTAGCTGCCGTTTTTTTAGCGTCTTTGGCATTGGGTTTACTTTGCGTGCAGTTAGAGAACAATCCTAACGATGATAGCACTAACAGTGCAGATAAAAATATATTTTTCATTTAATAAGTTATTTGCTTGTTCAGCATTTTATGAAGCATCGGCCTGGCCGTATTATTCAGCCTGCAAAATACGCTATTTAATTTAGTCGATGTACCAAATTTATCACAAATTTTTACCTGTGCTTAAAAAATTTGCCAAATACACCCAGTGGCAATTTTATGCCCGATGTTGCCTGCAGGTACAGTTCGCCTATCTCCAGGTTTTGGACTTTTGGGAATGCATTTTTAATCAGGTTTTCGACGATAACTGCCGAAAAACCAAGCGAATAGGTGTTCAGGATCAGGAAATGTTCCTCAGGGTCAAGTAGCTGTACCACATCTTTGATCATCTCGTTGATGTTATCTTCCAACTTCCATTTTTCGCCGTTCGGGCCGTGGCCGTAGGCTGGCGGATCAAGGATGATACCATTGTATTTTTTACCGCGCTTTAGTTCGCGTTTTACAAATTTCAAAGCATCCTCAACCACCCAGCGGATGTCTGTTAAGCCTGACAATTCCTGATTTTCATTACCCCAGGTAACCACCTGGCGTATGGAATCAACATGTGTAGTATCGGCCCCTGCTCCCTTTGCTATCAATGATGCGCCGCCGGTATAGGCAAAAAGGTTAAGCACCTTTGGGTTTGGCGTCTTGAATTTTTTTATGTTTTGTGAGATATAATCCCAGTTAACGGCCTGCTCAGGAAAAATGCCCACGTGTTTAAACGATGTGAGCGCTAATCTGAATTTGATGGTCGCCTCGGGGTTTTTGTATTCGATGTGCCAACGGTCGGGTATCGACGGGCTTTTCTTGATCCACTCGCCCGATGTCGCGGTGCGGCCTTTAAAGCGGATATGATGCAAACGCTGCCATTCTGATTGCGGTAATACTTTATTCCAAACGGCCTGAGGCTCGGGGCGTATCAGTATTAAATTTCCAAAGCGCTCCAGCTTTTCAAAATCGCCGCAGTCAATCAGTTCGTAATCTTTCCAGTGGGTGGGAGTTAGCAATTGGATCATGCCGTTTAACGCGTATTTATCAGAGAATTTTTTGAGGAGCAAATATAGGCATTAGCGGCTACTTATCAGCTTAAAGGCCAATGCTATTTTCATAAACTACTATCCCAACTTGTAGTAACAAGTTTGTTAAAATGCCGGGAAAATTTTCAAGGCATACAGATGATCTGTATTTTTATTCACCCAATACAAAACATTGTGAAAAATCTATTTACAAAAACATTCAGACTGCTTTTGCCGGCTTTATTACTTACAGTAACAGCAAGTGCGCAAAAGCTACCCAAAATACAAACTGCAAGTGTATTGGCTCCGGCCAATGTTAAGGTTGACGGCAAAACTACCGAATGGAATAATAAGTTTGCGGCCTTTAACCGTACCACAGAAGTTTATTATACTTTAGCCAACAGCGCTACTAAATTGTATCTAGTTGTACAGTCTAACGAGAGCCGTATCATCCGTAAGGTAATTTCAAACGGTGTTACGCTGACTATTAAGGCTGATCCTAAACAGCAAAAAGATGGTTTAGCGGTTACGTTTCCGGCTTATCCTAAAATGCAACGCCCGCCGTATTATAACCTGCGCACCCCGTATGTTGAGGTAAGAGACACCAACAAAAACAATGCTTCGGCCGACTCGGTGGTAAATGCTTACAATGGCGATTTGCCATCGCGCTTTAAAATGATTGGCGTCATAGGCGAGCCTGCCGCTGCGGATAGCACGCTTTCTATTTTCAATACTGAGGGATACAAAGCCGCGGGTAATTTTAGCCATAAATCGGGCGTGTTTGCTTTTACTTTTGAGCTGGCTATACCACTAAGCGCTATTAAGTTTGCGGCAGATAAACCAGGCTATTTTAAATATACCTTACAGGTTAACGGTCCTCCGGGCGATGTACAGACCGATGGCAATAACCGCATGTTTTATATCGCTCCTGACGGTGGCCGTGTTGATATTGGTTATGCAGGTCCGAATTCACTTGGCTTTGCCAACCCGACATATTTTTCGGGGGAGTATACGCTCGCCAGGTAGCCGGGTTTTGCTGTAAACAATTTACGGCAACGCGGGGTTAGATTATTGTGCGACATTTATTTTGTCGATAACGTTATTTTATTATTACATTTAGTATAACCAATAACTTATACCCCTTGATCGTGAGAATATCTAAAGCTAAATTATTCAGCGCGCTGTTGCCTGCACTGTTACTGTCGACTTTTGTCAATGCCCAAAAATTACCGAACATTCAAAAAAGCGGATTGCGCGCCCCGGCCAATATCAAAATAGACGGCAAAGCTGCCGATTGGGGCAACAGCCTGCAAGCTTACAATCATGCCATACAGGCATCGTATGCGTTGGCAAATGACGATAATAAATTATATCTGATTGTTAGCTCTAATCGAAAAGAGATCATTAATAAAATGATCAATGGCGGTGTATCTCTGATTGTCAACAAAGTCAGAAAATCTGCAACAGGCGGTGCATCTGTTACTTTCCCGGTTTTTAACGCCGACAATGCACCGGTAATAAGCCTGAATAGCATGTTCGACATTAAACCCGGCACACCCAATGCTGACAGAAAGATGGACTCGCTGGTAAAAGCGAGCAACTCGACATTAAGCGACAAGGATAAATTTATCAGATTAAGTGGAGTGCAGGATGATATCGATACCCTGATTTCTGTATACAATAAAAACGGTATCAAAGCTTACAGCGCATTTGATAATAACAAAAACTATACGCTTGAAATTTCTGTCGATTTGAAAGTGCTGGGGCTGTCTATCAGCAATAGGGCGCCTTTTAACTACAGCATCAGATTTAATGAGCTTAAGTTAGATTATGTTCCGGGTGTTGATATTACCCGTAATACTGAAGGCGTGATCACCCGGGCAAATGTTGTTGACGTTAAAATGGCTAACTCTTTTATGAGCGTTTTAAATACGACGGATTGCTGGGGGACATACACGCTAGTCAAGTAAACCTCCTCGATCAGTTGATCAATCACGATTTATGTATTAGCTTTACAAGCCAATTACCTAAATCGAAAATATGATAAAACAGTTTATCGCGTTCTCGGCAGTAATAACCATGCTAACGTTTACTGCCTACGCTCAAAAACTTTCTAATACCCAAAAGCAAAGTATTCATGCACCCGCCAAAGTGAAAATTGATGGCAGGGCCGATGAATGGGGCGACCATCTTCAAGCGTACAATCACGCTATCCAGGTTGACTACACCGTAGCTAATGACGACAAAAAGTTATATCTGATCATCAAAACAGATAAGCGCGAGATCATCAATAAAATCGCCAACGGTGGGATATCTTTTACAGTAAAGAAAAACGGTAAAAAGGAGATAGGCGACGGACCCACCATTACCTATCCGGTATTTAATTGGCGAAGTCATCCATTTATCCGATTTGCTGAAATGAATGAAATAAAACCTCACCAGGCAGATGCTCAAAAAAAGATGGACTCGTTGCTAACTATTAGCAATGATGACCTTGAAGCAAAAGCTAAATATATTCGTGTAGCCGGTTTGCCACAAATTGATACCCTTATTTCTGTTTACAATACCGACGGTATCAAAGCGCATTCGGCAATTGATGGCAAAATGAATTTGGTAGTAGAGATGTCGGTTGAATTGAAGTTATTGGGCTTATCTACAGCCGATCTCAAATCGTTTAACTATAACATTATGTTAAATGCAGTACCATTTGATAACGTGCCTGGTGTCGAAATAAGTCGAGATGATAATGGTAAAATAACGCTGATGAATGTCACAAACTCTAAACTGGCACATTTATATGTAAGCGGTATATCCACCACCGATTGCTGGGGTACCTACACTTTAGCAAAATAATCCCGCTATAATTTAGTACGTGCTGCCTGCATAAACTTGCTGGCAAATACAAAATCGTTCAGCTCCTGGTTGTCTGTTTTGGCAATGTCTTTATTACTGCCTTCCCACCATTTTTCGCCGTTATGCAAAAAGATGATATGCTCGCCAATGCCCATTACTGAGTTCATGTCGTGGGTAACAACGACGGTAGTAGTTTGGTACTCTTCGGTCAGCTCGCTGATCAAGTCGTCAATCAGGATGGATGTTTTAGGGTCAAGGCCTGAATTAGGCTCGTCCACAAACAAATACTTAGGCTGCATAGATATCGCGCGGGCTATCCCTACACGTTTTTTCATACCACCCGATAGTTCAGAAGGATAAAGTTTATTCTTGCCGGCAAGGTTAACCCGCTCCAAACAAAAATTAGCACGGTCGAGCTTTTCGGCCTGGGTTTGTTCGGTAAAGAGGTTTAGAGGGAACATGATGTTCTCCTCTACAGTCAGAGAATCAAACAGTGCCGAGTTTTGAAACAACATCCCAATATGCGTGCGGATGGGTACCCGCTGCTCAAAGTTCATCTCGGTAAAATTTTCTTTGTTGAAGTAAACAGCGCCTTTGGTAGGTTCATGTAAGCCTACGATACATTTCAGCAATGTAGTTTTGCCTGAACCAGAGCCGCCGATGATCAGGTTGTTTTTGCCCGGGTGAAAGGTGGCCGAAATGCCCTTCAATACATCATTTTCCCCAAATGTTTTGTAGATATCTTTGATCTCGATCATAGCATAATACGGGTTATCACCAGATCGGCAAATAATATCATCACACAACTAAAAACCACCCCACGGGTTGACGACTGACCAACCTCTAGCGCACCGCCCGAAGTATAAAAGCCCTGATAGGCACAAATTGACGCAATAAGAAATCCAAATACTACTGCTTTTACCAAGGCTACCTGCATGGTTAATCCGTCAAAGCCATCGCGCACGCCGGTAATGTAATCGTCGGGAGTAATATCGCCCGATAGTACGCAGGCCAGGTAACCGCCGCCAATACCTAAAGCTATCGACACAATAACCAACAAAGGTATCATGGTCATGCTGGCAATAATTTTGGGCGATATAAGATAGCCAGGTGCATTCACTCCCATAATTTCCAGCGCATCTATCTGCTCGGTTACACGCATGGTGCCTATTTGTGAGGCAATGCTTGAACCTACGCGGCCGGCTAAAACCAGCGCCGATATCGTCGGGCTAAATTCAAGGATGGTAGAGTCGCGGGCAATTTTACCGGCGATACTCATCGATACCAGCGGACTGCTCAGCTGAAAAGCTACCTGAATGGTAGTGGCAGCACCTATAAAAATAGATATGATAGCAATAATGCCTAAAGAGCCAATGCCGATGGAAACCATTTCGCGCATAACCTCTGCCCAGTAAACACTGAATTTTTCGGGCCGTCTGAAACTTAAGCGCAATAAAAGTATGTACTTGCCTAAACTGTAAAACATGCTATCATAGTAAACCGGGTTAAAAATACATTTACTTTTTGTAACCTGTCGTTTTTTTAACGTAGTAATTTAACGTTAAATGTGGCTAATTTGTTTAAAAACCGGCTGTACTATTATAATATAGCCGCTAAATCTTTCCATTTTTCTTTGCTGCTGCTCCGGCATCACCCCGCCCAAATACATTTTCACCGACTATTCGGCCCCGTTCCCCGATTTCTGTGAGCGGGATGTTAAAATTGTGTCTACTTTTAGATTATGAAAAACGCTTTAATAACCGGAGCAACCAAAGGCATGGGCCGCGCAATAGCCATAGCTTTTGCCAAAGAGGGCATCAACCTGGCCGTTAACTCGCGCAATGCGGATGATCTGGCAGCTTTCAAAGCAGAGCTGCTGCACATCAATCCTTCCATAAAAGTTTTCACCGCCGTTGCTGATGGCAGCAATCGTGAAGAGCTTTTAAAATTTGCCGAAGGCGCTCGTCGCGAGTTTGGGGCTATCTCCATCATCGTAAATAACCTGGGTATGTACAAATACTCGAAAATACTGGATGACGAGAATGGCCTGTTCGAAAAGATGCTCAACACCAACCTGATGCCGGCCTATGAGCTTTACCGTTTGTTTGGTAAAGACATGATAGCCGCGGGCGAGGGGCACATTTTTAGCATCTGCTCTGTAGCCTCATTGAATCCGGTGGTTGAAGCAGGTATCTATAGCGTAACAAAGGCAGCCTTGCTAAGTCTTAGCAATACCATGAGGCTTGAAATGCAAGAGCACGGAGTAAAAGTAACTGCAGTGATTCCGGGCTCGACATTAACCGACTCATGGAAAGGTATGGACGTTGATAAAGATCTGATGGTCTTACCTGAAGATGTGGCCTCGGCCATTATCAATATCTACAGAATGAGCAAAGGCGCCAATGTCGATCAAATTATTATCAAACCTGCAAAGGGACAACTCTAAACTGATTAAAACTTAAAAGATCATGGAAAAGAAATTAGAACGCGACGAGCAACATAAAATGATAGCTGGCGTATGCGCGGGCTTAGCCGACTATTTTAGCGTCGATGTAACTGTAATAAGAGCCATATTTGTGATATCGTTGGTATTGCATGGCGCCAGCATCCTACCCTACATTATCCTATGGATTGTAATGCCCAAAAGAATTACTTACCGATTTGACACGGGTTACAGACCGGGTGTTGATTACACCGTGCCCCCACAAAACGGACCGGTAGATTACACAGTTCCCAATAACCCTTTTAATAATACAACCGACGGTCCTGTACGTCCAAAAAGAAAATCGGGCGCAGGCCTGGTGGTAGGTATGGCTTTGATAGCCTTTGGCGCTTTCTTCCTGCTTGAAAACTTTGATTTGCTGCCCGATTGGGATTTCGGCAAGCTGTGGCCGGTGGTGTTGGTAGCTATGGGTGCATTGCTGATCTTTTCGCCAAAAAATGAAAAACCCTGGGAAAAAGCAGATTGGAACGCCAATACCGCTGAACCAGTAGCAGAAACAAAAACCGAAGAAAAGCCGGCTGAAGAGCAATCAGAGGATAAAACAACAGACAATCCCCCAACTGAATAATCACCAGAAACTTAAAGATCATGAGAAACGATAGAATAATTCCGGGTGTAGTCCTGGTATTGATAGGAGCAACCATATTACTCCATAATTACGATGTCATTCACTTTCATTTAGGCAATCTTTTTCACCTGTGGCCCATATTCTTTGTGGTAGCCGGCATTAACCTGATGTTTGCCAACAACCGTTCAGGCTGGGCCACAACTTTAAAGCTGGCGGTGATCTTCATAGCTTTCGGAGTGATTATTTTTGGCGACTTTGGCCGCCGCAGCGAACTTTTCCCTACCTATTCATGGTATGATGACGACGATAGCAGCGATCACGGCAAAAGCGTTACCAAAGTTGAAGGCAGCAGCGAGTTTAACACTCCGTACGAAGCTAACGCTAAGGTAGCCACCTTAAACATTAACGGCGGCGGTACGGTTTACCGCCTAAGCGATACTACCGATCAATTGTTCTACGCGTCAACCAAAGAGTTTAGAGGACGCTATGAATTTAGCCACAGTAACACAGATTCGCTGTATACGCTAAACTTTAACATGCGCGGTAACCGTAACTTTAAGTTTGATTTTGACGGCGATGATAAAGGCAAGGGGAAAGACAGCAGCCACACCAACTCGGCTACTTTTAAACTAAACCCAAATCCGGAATGGAACATCAACGTTAAAACCGGCGCTACAGAGTTGGATTTCGATTTGTCGAAATTTAAAGTTCGCTCAGTAAAATTGGCGGGTGGTGCAGCGGAGTTTAAGCTGAAAATGGGGCAGCCACTGGAAACAACCAACATCAAAATAGAAACCGGTATGTCAGACGTTACTGTTAATGTGCCTCAAACCGCAGCCTGCCAAATCAAAAGCAGCACAGGCTTGTCATCAACCAGCTTTGACGGCTTCGATAAAATGAGCGACGGTACTTATGAAACGCCGGGTTTTAGCTCAGCTAAAAACAAAATGTTTATCAAAATAAGCGGCGGCATGGCCGACTTTAAGGTTAAGCGATACTAATCGCTTAACCTTAACTGGTAACAATAACGTAAGTGCGGGCCCAGCTATCATACCAGGCCTGGCGGTGTTCGCTAAAAAACACGCTTAAAAAAGGTACCCAGATAGTGATGGAAAGGACAACGCCCAAATTGCGCAAAAGCGCGCGCGGAATAGATAAGCGCTGTCCGTCGATATCAACCACTGCCATTCTCAATATTTTTTTGCCCAGGCTGGCCTTTAAGCCGGTAGACTCAAAAACGGTTTTATAAATCCAAAAACTACCTATCAGCATTAATGTTAACTGAAGCATTTCAGGAGGTAAAGGCTTTTTGCCACTGAAGTCGGCAGCGAAATTAGCAGGTAACTTAATCCAACCCGCATTAAGCGCTATATTCGACACAATAAGGTACCAGCCAAAGTAATCGATCAGGAATGCGGCTGCCCGTCTCCAGAAACTCGCCAGGTTATCCTCTGTCGGGAAGTAAATGCCTTTACCCTCAAAATATTCATTTAACTCAGGCAATTCTGAGGCATACTGTTGCTTATCATTCGATGCCGTTATAATTTCAGTATGGATATCAATATCCATCTGTGTGATTTCTTTAAAAGTGTAAGGGCCACTTTTCTGTTCGCCCTCAATCAGATAATATTCTTCGTTCATTGTGATACAAAGGTAAGCGGAAAAGACAGATAGTTTACCATTAACCTGAGAGTAAACTGTTGTTACGTTATTTCTTTTTCACCAGTTTATATTTAAGTGGGCCAAGAACTTGTTTTGAAGAGTCAGCATTTGCATACATATTGTACAACTTCAACGTATCGGCATCAATTTTAAAAATGAAAGTTTTACTATTGTCGCCGGTTTCATCAAAAATAATATTGTCTAAATTATTCATTGGGCCTGTGCTCATATCAATTAGCGGTAAAAAGGTTTTAAAACCCTCCAAACCCTTAACTCTAAAATCATTTGTAAAGGTAACAATAGGTTGTTGCCCTGCACTATTGTTATATACATAATTGCCGGCAAAAAGAGCTTTATTAACAAGGTAGTCCAGACCATAAGCAGCATCGTCATCTGCCGACCTTGGCTTAATTAAAGCTCTGCGATATTTACTGACTATATTCTTATGCGTATCGGCATTCTGTTCGATATATATTAGGGTAGTATCGCCGTTGGCTATGTTAAAACTCAAATCACCTTTACCGGCGCATATCGATGAAATTGACTTGCCTGATTTGAATTTAATAACCACGCTGCCGCCTTCATGATTATTAAAACTAGCGCCAGCCAAAAGGCTGTCGCCGTCAATTGATTGAGTATCGATAATTAAGGTCGTGATTCCCCAAGCCAGATCTCGGCTGGCAACGGGCGATTTGGAGCGGATGATTTTATCCAGGTAATCAACTTTAACCCAAACGCCTTGTATTATGGGTGCAAAGCGATTGATAAGCGCTTTTGTTGTCGGATTTTGGGCCTGTGTTTTAGTGTTATCAGTTTTATTGCCTTTGCAGGCTGATAACATTATTATTGCAGCCAGTGAAATGCCCAGGTATTTTTTCATCAAGATGGGTTTTGGTGACGCTAAGATAACTCGCTATACTTAAATTATGCTTATTTTTGCAGCAAATAAAAGATTACTATCTGCATGGATGCCTCTGCTGTAAAATTATTGCCCGGCCGTTATTGTAACTCATTAACCGAGTATTCGCGTTTTGTTACCCGCGAGGTAATGATTGGCGATTTGGCTATGGGTGGCAATAATCCTATCTGCATACAAAGCATGACCACTACCGACACGATGGACACCATCGGTACGGTGGAGCAGTCTATCCGCATGATCGAGGCTGGCTGTGAGCTGGTGCGTATTACCGCGCCAAGCATAAAAGAAGCGCAGAACCTAGCAGAAATTAAAAAACAATTACGCGACCGAGGATATCACACTCCGCTGGTTGCCGACATACATTTTACTCCGAATGCTGCGGAAGTTGCGGCACGCATTGTTGAAAAGGTGCGCGTTAACCCGGGCAACTACGCCGACAAAAAGAAATTTGACCAGATAGATTATACCGATGCCGAATATCAGGGCGAACTGGATCGTATTTACCAGAAATTTGCGCCGCTGGTTAAAGTTTGCAAAGAATATGGCACCGCTATGCGTATCGGTACCAATCATGGCTCGCTGAGCGACAGGATCATGAGTCGTTATGGCGACACGCCCCAAGGCATGGTGGAGTCCGCAATGGAGTTTATGCGGATGTGCGAGACGCTGAACTACTACAACCTGGTGATATCGATGAAATCGAGCAATCCGCAGGTGATGGTGCAGGCTTACCGCTTGCTGGTTGAAACTATGGTTGCCGAGGGCATGAACTATCCGCTGCACCTGGGCGTAACTGAAGCCGGCGACGGCGAAGACGGTCGTATCAAATCGGCGGTAGGTATTGGTACTTTGCTGGAAGATGGCCTGGGCGACACCGTCCGCGTGTCACTAACCGAAGAACCCGAAGCAGAAGCTCCTGTGGCAATTGCTTTGGTGAACCGGTATGTGAGTCGTGAGTCTGAAGCCCGGAGCCATAAGTCAAAAATAAATCTGACTCAAGACTCAGAACTCAAAACTCAGGACTCAAAACACAATCCCTACGAATACCAAAAACGCGAAACCTACGAAGCCAACGCTTTCATCGGCGGGCACATGGTGCCTCGTGTGGTAGTCGATTTGTCGAGGGCTAACCTGAAAGATGCTGCCGTGCTGAATGATGCCGGGTATATTTACTCGCCGGTGTTGGATAAATATAACATGGCCGAGCAGTCGGTTGACTTTGTTTATTTTGGTGATGAGCTGCCATCGTTCAATCTGCCGTCAAACTTAAAACAACTTTACAACTATAGCGCCTGGAAAAAGCTGGCTGATAAAACGCTTTGTCACCCGGTATTTACGCTGCAGGAATTTATTGAAGCCGATGATCAGTCATCAGCGTTAAATCTGGTGCGATTAAAACCTGTCGATATTGATTCGGATGTATTTGGTTCGCTGCCATTCAGCAACTCGCTGGTTTTTGTTTTGGAAACCGACGCTTTGCACGGCATGGCCGATCAGCGGGCATTCTTCTTCAAAATGGAAGAGATGGGATTGGATATTCCGGTTATTATAAAGCGCTCATATACATTTGAGACTCAAGACTCAGAGCTCAAGACTCAAAATTTACAACTCTTCGCCGCTACCGATATGGGCGCCTTATTGGTCGACGGTTTTGGGGATGGTGTTTGGATAGATGCGCCGCAGGTGGAAACTAAAGTGATCACCTCGACAGCTTTTGGTATTCTACAGGCTACCCGCTCACGTATTTCAAAAACCGAATATATTTCTTGCCCAAGCTGTGGCCGCACGCTGTTTGATTTGATGGTGACTACCCAGATGATTCGCAGCCGCACCAGTCATTTAAAAGGTTTGAAGATTGGTATTATGGGCTGTATCGTTAACGGCCCCGGCGAAATGGCCGACGCAGATTACGGCTACGTAGGTTCAGGCACTGACAAGATCACCCTTTACCGCGGCAAAGAAGCCGTTAAGAAAAACATCAGCGCTGCCAATGCCCTTGATGAGCTGATCGGTATTATCCGTGAGGATGGTAACTGGATTGAGCCGGTGGAGGGGAATTAAATCGCGAAAAACTGGGGTGTCACCCTGAGGCTCTCGAAGGGTGAGCGTTGGCCTGTTACGCGTTTATTGGCCTTTGCACTCATACTTCGAGAGCCTCAGTATGACTCCTTTTTTATCACACGTTTCTCAATGTTCTCCTTATCTTTACCCAATGCCCAACATCGTTTACATAGCTACCAGTATTGACGGTTACATAGCCGGCAAAAACGGCGACATCAAATGGCTTATTGAATTTCCGAATCCTGAGCAAAGCGACTACGGTTTCTTTGATTTTATGAAAGGTATCGACGCGCTTATTATGGGGCGCAACACCTTCGAAATCGTAAACGGCTTTGATACCTGGATGTACAATAAACCGGTGTTTGTGATTAGTAATACGCTGACCGAATTAACAGGTAAGTGGGCCGATAAAGCCGAATTAATTAAAGGCGACCTGAAAGAGGTAGTAGCGCAGTTAAATGCGAAAGGCATCAATAATATCTATGTCGACGGTGGTAAAACTATCCAAAGTTTTATGGCACTGGATATGATTGATAAGCTGATCATCACTACCATACCGATAGTTTTAGGCGGAGGTATCCCCTTGTTCGGCGAGAGCGCCCAACTTAATTTCAAACACGAATCGACAGATATTTATACCGGCGGACTGGTGAAGAACACCTTTACCCGCGAGCGGGGCGTTTAGCCCACGGGTGCAAAATCGGCGAAGAGCTTACCGGTTTCAGGTAAGCGGTTTAGCGGAGTATAGGTAGATACTTCGGCGTAGTCGCGCCACATTTGCTGCACTTTTGGGTGCTTGTGCGCGGTTTTTATAGCTTGTTCTGATTTCCACTCAAAAACTTCAACAATAGTTCCGTCTTTGGTTTCTAATATAAATGATTCTCTGTCCGTGACCAGCCCTGCTTCCTTTAAACAGGGCGAGTGCTTCTTTATCAGCGTTCGTAACGCTTCTCGTTTGCCCGGGTTAGGTTTGTAGGCAACTATTGCTACTCGTTCCATAATTTTCTGTTCGTTGCTTTTTTAGCAAAATACGAAAATTAAGGCTAATTAGTTGTTAAGTTTTTAATAAATTTAAACTTTTGTTGCAATGATTTGTTTAAAATGACATTGTCATAATATAAATTATATTTTTCTGCCAATTTACATCGCGTTAGCTTAAAAACATTTTCCACCAATTTGAGTTATATGGGCCGTCCACATCCGTGGGCGCGCCGGGCTTAGGTACCAATAGGTCAATATGTTTTTGTGCTGCATATTCCAATAACTTTTCAATGGGCTCAAACCAATCATGCAGTGCCAGGTTAAAGGTGCCCCAGTGTATCGGCATCATCAGCTGGGCATTCAGATCAAGAAAGGCGTTTGATGCATTATCCGGTCCCATGTGTATGTCCGGCCAGTATTGGCCGTAAGCGCCAATCTCCAGCATCGCCAAGTCAAACGGACCGAAAGTTTTGCCGATTTCCTTGAATCCGGGAAATAACCGGAATCGGCACCATAAAAAATATTATGCTTCGGCCCCTTAATTACAAAGGACGACCAAAGCGTTTCATTACGTCCAACTATCCCACGGCCCGAAAAATGCCGGGCCGGTGTCGCGGTGATCACCAGGTCATGGTCTATCATCACGCTGTCGCCCCAATCCATCTCGGTAATGAAATTTTTAACAATGCCCCATCTTTCCAGATACTTACCTACACCCAATGAGCAATAAAAAGGAATGGTTGTCTCGGCAAAGAATTCTATTGTCGCCTTGTCCAAATGGTCATAGTGATCGTGCGATATAATAATGGCATCCAGCGGCGGCAGCTCACTCAACTTAAGCGGCGGATTAAAAAATCGCTTCGGGCCCACCAATTGGGTCATCGAAGCGCGCTGACTCCAAACCGGGTCGGTTAATATAGTACGGCCGTCAATCTCAATCAATAAACTGGAATGCCCCACCCAGGTAATACGTAAGCCGGTTTTGGGTGGCGTCTGGTAAATGGAGATATCCGTTTTAAAAGGCCCTAAAGTTTTCTTTGGAACCACCTCTGCTTTGTTTGAAGCATAGGCCCTGATCATCGGAATAATATCGCCCGGCTGCACTTCGCCGGTTGGTATGGTGTTTTGGTATTTGCGTCCTTGTTTTTTAGATGGAGACATGCCCATTGCAGATATAGTAACTTAAATGTAAAAGCGGGCAACGGGATTTTGTCAGCCTTTTTTTGTTTGGTTTATTTATTCAAAAAATCAATCGCCTGTGTGCAAAATTCAAGCAAATGCGGCGGCAAGGTGTCCTTAGCGTAGGGATGTGTGCCGCCAAAGGTATGGTCGCCTCCTTTTATAACATAAAAAAGAGCCCGTGGTTGTGCCTGATGCAATTCTTTTGCATGATTAAGCGGTACGGTCTTATCCTCGTCGCCATGTACAATTAGCCAGGGTTGGGTAAGCTGCGCGGCTTTGGCAAAGATATCCAACCGACCCGGATTGCGTTCCAAATCGTCCAGCAAAGTCGACTTTAAAGGCATTTGCTGATTGGTGCGGCTATTGAGCATGTACATCATCCCTTGCAGTCGCCATTGCTCTTCGGCGCTTTTGGGCCAAAGGTTATGAAAGCTGGAGATAGACGCCATGGTCACCAGTTTTTGGATGCGTTTGTCTTCGGCAGTTTTGATGATGCTGATACCGCCGCCCATGCTGTGCGCCATCAGGTAAACGCCATGTGCCCGCGGGAAAGCCGTGCCATTGCACGCAAAGTCAATAACGGTGTTCAGATCATCCAGCTCGATGCTGAAAGTGTTGTCGGCGAAGGCTATCAAGTCAGTAAAATCAACCGGATGATTAGGCGTAGTGCCGTTATGGCTAAAGTTAAATTTTAAGAAGCGGAAACCGTTTTGGGCGAAATGACGGGCAAGAAGATCATGCGTACCCCAATCTTTGAAGCCCTTAAAACCATGCGCAAAAATAATGAGTGGCGCAGTTTTATGACGGCTGTCGAAGGTTAGGTCCATCAACATGGCTCTGCCTTTGCTGCCGGGTAAGGTATAGTGTTCTTGTTTGATCATTACCGAAAATTAATCTTCATTTGCATTAAATAGCTCCCATTTTCCGTTAACCGATTCTCTATCTGCACCCACACCGGCAGGTATTTCATAAATGTCATTTATCGATGGATCAATTTCAGCAGCTTGTTGTAGTGATATGATTCTAATGTTAGAATTATCATGATCTGAAAGGCCACAAACAAATTGCCAGTCCCCATCAATGTTATGAATTACCATCAATATTGGTCTGTTGCGGTTCATTACGTGATCACAAACGAAACATGCTGTATTTCCCGGCTGATGAAATTTATATTCTTTTAAAGTCATAATCGCTATGAGATGCTCAATATTACCACAATAGCTGGTGTCAAGCAAATTAACGGTTTTTGGTTGTGCTTGTTACAGATTTGACTATTAAAATATAACCTCGTTTACTTCGATGTCAGATGGTTTGCATACAACTGTATCCGCCAGCATATCGCCTAAGCGTTGATGTTTTGGTGATTTTGATATAGTTATGAGTGCCGGTATACCATAGATAAATAGATCAACCGGGTCGCAAATTCTTCGTTTTAAAGCATCGTATAAACCGATTCTAGAAGCATCAGATTTATAAACTTTCAATTTACAGATGTCATGACCAGGTGTTGACTGATTGATAGCCTCAGTCATCACAAAATAAATAAACCAGCAAATTGGAATCGGCAAGGTTAATAATCCTGTAACCTGAATTATGCCCTGTTCGGTCTCGGTTCCAAAAGTAATTATGTAGATATAACAAAGGGTTAAAAAAATGCCATAGTCTATTAATGTTGCTATGCATCTTTGTTTCAGATAAGGTTTTGGGTTTACTTTACGAAAAATCATCAGCACTAATATAAAAAGAGTTAATAAAGTTTTAATTAAACAACAGCCGATTTAATAAAACACCCATCCAAACAATATTTCAAGAATCCCTGACAAATAATAGACAATAACCGCGAATAGAATTTAGCACGAAATAATAACCTTGTAAGCTACAGGATACAGAAAATGACTGCCACTTGCCGCCAAAAAACAAAAAATGACGAATATCACACTTGTTCTTTTTGCGATTTTTATATTTTTGGCGGCTTATTCGGATGTTTGATTATGTTTTTAACATCAAATTGGTAGTTTAATTAAAAATACAATGGTTATTTATAGCCATTCTAAATAATGCTGTATGACAAAGTCTTGACAGATGATCTGCTTCAAGATATTATTTTTGTTGGGTTAAATTTTAAAAACGCTTTGGAGGATCTTAAAGTAATAGCTTTTACGCACAAACAGATAGAGCTGAAGGAACTGGGGAAGTTGGTTATCTGTGAGGAAGACTTGACTGAGAAGCTCCGCCAGGTTAAAGCCGAATTTGGGATATCTGAATTATTTTCTGTTGCGACTTGCAACCGCGTAGAGTTTGTGATGATCACCCCGCAAACCGTTGACAAAACATTTGCTCAAAAATTTATCCAGAAATTAAATATTGGTCTGTGTGCGCACCACAGCGGTTTATTTGTTGATGCCGCTTCTATTTATGAAGGCCGCGAAGCATTGAACCATTTGCTGCGAATGTCGTGCTCTTTAGAAAGTTTGGTAGTCGGCGAGAAAGAGATCCTGGCCCAGCTGCGAAAAGCCTACGACACCTGCCGCGAGGCTGGCCTTACCGGCGACGGATTGCGAATGTTTATGAACTGTGTCGTCAAAACTGCTAAAGAAGTCTACACACACACCAACATCTCCAAAAATCCAATCTCGGTAGTATCACTGGCCTACCGAAAGCTTAATGACCTTAGGCTTTGTTCAAACGCCCGCATCCTCATTATCGGCGCAGGCGAAACCAACCAAAACATCTCCAAGTATCTTCAAAAACATAAATTCAGCAATTTTGCTGTATTTAACCGTACACTGTCAAAAGCCCAAAAATTGGCTGCCGACCTAAACGGTGAAGCGTTTACACTGGATGCTTTAAAAACATACGATAAAGGCTTTGATGTGCTGATTACCTGCACATCGTCAACCGAACCTATTATCACTCCTGAAGTATATGCATCATTATTAAATGGCTGCACTACCAAAAAGACTATAGTCGACCTGGCTATCCCTAACGATACCGCTCCTGAGGTTTTAGAACAATTCCAGGTAAACTTTATCGAAGTATGCTCATTAAACGAGGTGGCTAAACGTAACCTGCAGGAGCGCTACCAGGAGCTTACCCACGCCGAGGCTATCATCGACGAAAATATTGCCGAGTTTTGTATTCAACTAAAACAACGCAGAGTCGAGCTAGCTATGCGTAAAGTTCCTGAAAAGATCAAAGAGATACGCAACACTGCGCTCAACACCGTGTTTGCCGACGAGTTGTTGAATATGGACGCTCAATCGCGCGAAACGCTGGAGAAAGTGATTGCCTACATGGAGAAAAAATATATCAGTGTGCCTATGGTAATGGCTAAGGATATATTGATCAATAATAATTAAATCCCGGTTATTTTATTATTAATAGAGCTTATTTAATAAGCGTCATTGCGAGGAACGAAGCAATCTCTACGCGACAGTTACACCCTGCCAAGTAGACTAGCGTGTGTAGAGATTGCTTCGTTCCTAGCAATGACGTAGTGGTAAACTGACACAAAAAAGGCTAAGTGAGAACATCTCACTTAGCCTTTTTTGCGTCAATAAACTTTATTTATTTCTTCCTGAATGAATAAACAATATAAGCTGTTTTATCACCCAAAGCCACAGGCGACTTCAGGGTCATAGAACCACCGTCAATCTGTGTAACGTATAATTGGTAGCCCTCGGCTACTTTTCTGGCTTTATCGCCCTGATATATTTTCTTGAATTGAAATATCGGGTTGTTTTTGTCAGCATCGTTATAGCTCCAGAATATGCTTTGCGAGTTGCCGTTAGCTAAGGTGTACATGCCGTTGCCGCTATTAGTTAGCTGCCAGGTGCTGTTAACAAAGGCTGACGGTGGGGCTTCATCAAATACATTTTGTACGGCGCCGGGCAGTAATCCCTCATAATTAACACTGGTTAATGTCCAGGTGCCATTAATGTGGCCGTGAGCTGCGCCTACCAGGCTTTTTGTGGTTGAGCAGGCCTGCAAAATAAACATAAGGGCTAAAACGCTCAGGGTAAGGTGTAAGATCTTTTTCATGATTGTTGTATGTTTCGCAAATATACACGCATAAATCTTGCCAGTAATAATTGCGGTTTTATAAAATTATTAATCCGGGAATAAACACCAAGTTAGGAGATTTGTTTGCTGTTGATATGATAAACAGATTCTGTATATTTAGGCTGATAAAAAACAACCTGAATGAAATCGCTATCCTTTCTACTCATTTTGACGCTTTGCGCCGCAACGTGTTTTGCCCAAACAAAAGCCGACAGCTTGAAAGCCGCAGCCATCTTCAATAAATCAAAAGACGCTTATGCTCATTTGAAAACGTATACCGACTCAGGCAAGGTGATACGAACCATGATCACCGAACATACTTCAAAAACTGCAATGATTTTCAAAACTGTCTATACCAGTGCCGGAGACTTTAATTTTGACGGTTATAAAGAAGGTCAATCCAATTCACTTTATACAGTGAATCGCACAGCCAATACCACAAAAACCTGGTGGGGTATTACAGACAAAGAAACAAATGCAACAAACATAACAAATGCGATGGCTGGGACTGTAGGGGCCTTGTCCGGTAACACTACGGTGATACCTCAATTATTAATGCCTTCTGAATTTAAGGGGCTCAACGTTTTCAAAGGTTTAAAACAGTGTTCTTTAGTGGGCGATGAAAAAATAAACGGGAAGGATTGCTATATTATCAAAGGCGAAAGAATATCGGGAGTTACAAAAATCTGGATAGCTAAAAGCGATTTTTTGATCAGAAAAATTGAGGGCGAAAGCATTGTGAATCCCGCAAAGACAGAGGCAAGCTTGCGTCAGGCAATCGCCATAGGTAAAACAAGGGGACTAAATTATTCGAATCTTGAGGATGCGCTGAAAACTTATCATGAGATAGGTGTTCGCGATTCACTTAGCGGACATCCAAGGCGCCCGTTTACGGTTAAAGAAAGTTATGTAATTGTCCCTGTTACCGATCATAAAGTAAATCCCGTATTATTAAAATACAGACCCAACCGCGAGGTGGCGCTATAAACAGCTGTTGCAAGACTTACGAAGTTTAATGCGAGTTGTTATTTCCAAAGGCCTCGTTGAGCGCTACGCCGTTTAAAAACTTCGTAAGTCTTTACCGTATTTATATCGCAAATAGAAAAAGACCGGAGCCTAAAACTCCGGTCTTTTTTATTCAGTGTGCTGCAAATTGCCCCACCTGATAACTACCTCCCGGCACACGGAAGGCAATGTTTAAACGGTTGTAGGTATTGATTGTGGTGATGGCCAATGTGAGGTCGACCAACTCCTGGTCAGAGAATTGGTTATGTGCCTGCTCATAGACGTCATCAGGCACATCGTTATGATTTAGTTTGGTAACAGCTTCTGCCCAAGCCAGGGCAGCGCGCTCGCGGTCGGTATACATTGGGCCCTCGCGCCAGGCGGCAAGCATGTACAGGCGTTGCTCGGTTTCGCCGTTGGCACGGAGGTCTTTTGAATGCATGTCAAGGCAAAAGGCACAACCATTTATTTGCGATACGCGGAAATAGATCAGGTCCAACAGATTCTGCTCGACTGCTGATTTTGCCAGATATGCGCCAATACCAAAAAGTGCTTTCAAAGCACCCGGTGCTTTTTCGAAATAATTCATTCTTGCTTCCATGTTTATATGATGTTTTTTGAAGCAATGACGATCGGGGAGAGAAGGATTGGACAACATCCTTAAAAAAATATAGAGACGCGGTGCCTCGCGTCTTTAAACCATTTGCACATCAGGCGTGAAGCATCGCGTCTCTACAAAATTGCCCAAATCTTTAATAACCAATTTTCACCCATTCCCCATTCACTATTCCCCACTCACTAATTCACTCACTCACTAATTCACTCATTCAGTCATTAACACAGTCACTAAACTTTCATATCCTCAATAAAATCTATAACCATCGGTATAAAAAATTAAATTTGCGGTACAAATAGATAAACCCTTTTGGAAAGAACATTAATAATAGGAACACGCGGAAGCGAACTGGCGCTATGGCAGGCTAATTTTGTGAAAGACAGCCTGGCGAAAGTAAATATCAATGCTGAGTTAAAAATTATCAAAACCCAGGGCGACCGTATCCTGAACTTAAGTTTTGACAAACTGGAGGGCAAAGGCTTTTTTACCAAAGAGCTTGAAGAGGAGCTATTGGCAGGTACTATCGACCTGGCTGTTCACAGCCACAAAGATTTGCCGACTGAAAATCCGCCGGGATTGATCATTGCTGCCGTTTCTGAGCGTGAAGATCCGTCAGAGCTGTTATTGATTCTGAAAGATTGTGTAGACGTGAAGCAGAAGCTTTCGGTTAAATATGGTGCGATAGTAGGTACGTCGTCAAATCGCCGTAAGGCACAATTGCTGGCCTACCGCCCTGATTTGGAGATTGAGGACCTGCGCGGTAACGTACCAACCCGCATTGGTAAACTGCGCGATGAAAGCTATGACGCCATAATGCTGGCCAAAGCCGGCGTCACCCGTCTGGGCATCGATCTGAGCGAGTTTCATGTCGAAGAACTAACTCCTAACGAAATTGTACCTGCGCCGGCACAAGGCGTACTGGCTATACAAATCCGCGAAAGCGATAACGAGCTATTTGAGGCGCTCCAAGTATTGCATCACCCCGAAGTGGCCGCCGAGCTTTCGGTTGAACGCACCGTATTGAAGTTGTTCGGCGGCGGTTGCCACTTGCCTTTGGGCTGCTACTGCAAAAAAGAGGAAGACGGCCTATTCCAGGTGTTCACCTCAAAAGCTGAAGAAGGTGACCAGTTTCCCGACCGTTTGTTCTTAGAGGCTGATAAAACCGAGGGCCTGGCAGAGCGCGTGGTGGCTAAATTTAACCCTGAACGTAAGTTGCCGTCTACCGTATTCATCTCGCGCGAGGTGTCTGAGCAAAGCTATTTCCGTCGGGCACTGGCGAAACACAATATTCAGATTGATGGCCGCTCGCTAATCCGTACCGTACCGGTAATCACCAAGCTTGATCCTTATATATTAAAATATGTCGACTGGATTTTCTTCTCGAGCAAGAATGCGGTCGAGTACTTTTTCCAATTAAATCCGGCTTTGCCAAAAGATGTGAAGTTCGGGGTGATGGGAGCTGGCAGCGAGGAGGCATTACGTCGCCAGGGGCACCTTTCTGATTTTGTCGGACTGGGTAATGACTCGACCGAAGTGGCTGAAGAATTCGCAAAGGTTGCCAACGGTACACAAGTGTTGTTTCCGGGTGCAGAAGAGTCATTGCGGAGTGTACAAAAAGGTTTGTCGGGTGATACTAAAGTGATAGATCTGGTAGTTTATGAGACGGTATTGGAAGATGAAGTAGAAGGTACCGGGGCTGACATTTTGGTGTTTACCAGCCCGTCAAATGTAGATGCTTATTTTGCCGAAAATTTATTGGACCCATACCAGAAAGTTATTGCCATCGGGAAATCGACCGGCAAAAAATTTGATGAAATGGGTGTGAAATACACGCTGCCCTTCTCGCCCGACGAAGTTGGTTTGGCAGAGGCGGTATTTGGATTATAGTACCCCATCCCAGCCTTCCCCGAAGGGGAAGGAGCTAATAAAAAAGAATTTAAAAGTCCTCTCTTTTGAAGAGGATTTAGGAGAGGTGATAATGTTACAACGACCGAGAAGAAATCGCAAAAGCGAGGTAATCAGACAGATGGTGCAGGAAACGCACATAAGTGCGGCTAACCTGATTTTTCCGCTGTTTATAGTTGAGGGTGAAAATCAAAAAACCGAAGTGGCTTCAATGCCGGGTATTTACAGGTACTCGATAGATAATTTGCTGCGCGAAGTAGAAAGCTGTATGAACCTGGGCCTCAAAGCGTTTGATCTGTTTCCTAACATCAGCGAAGAACTGAAAGACAAATACGCAACCGAAAGTCACCGTGAAGAAGGTTTATACCTGCGTGCTATCCGCGAGGTTAAAAAACATTTCCCTGAAGCTTGTGTAGTTACTGATGTGGCGATGGACCCATACAGCAGCGATGGGCATGATGGTATAGTCGAAAACGGTCAGATTCTGAATGATGAGACCTTGGAAATATTAGGCAAGATGTCGCTAGCGCAGGCACAAGCCGGTGCCGATATCATTGCCCCAAGCGATATGATGGACGGCCGTGTGGGATATATCCGTAATGTGCTGGATAATAATGGCTTTACTAATGTGTCGATCATGTCATACTCGGCTAAATATGCCAGTGCGTTTTATGGTCCGTTTAGAGATGCGTTGAATTCGGCGCCTAAATTTGGCGATAAAAAAACGTACCAAATGAATCCCGCTAACCAGCGGGAGGCCCTGATCGAATCGCGCCTGGATGAAGAGGAAGGAGCAGATTTCCTGATGGTAAAACCTGCCCTGGCTTACCTGGATGTGATCAAATTGATCAAAGATGATACCGAGTTACCGGTTGCAGCCTATAACGTAAGCGGCGAATACGCCATGCTGAAAGCTGCCGTACAAAAAGGTTGGTTAAATGAGCAACGCGCTGTAACAGAGGTGTTAATGAGTATTCGGCGTGCAGGGGCGACGTCGATATTAACCTATCACGCTAAAGAGGTGTTAGAGAATAAGTGGATATAGAGAAGTAAAAAGTAAAAATTTAGAAGTCAAAAATAGAAGGACTTTTGAATTTTTACTTTTGAATTTTTACTTGAAAAAATGTTAGACTCAATAAAAAAGATGTTTCAGGGCGAGGGTGAATTGCCTGTAAATACTTCGGGTAAGCCGGATATCAGCAGGGAAAAATCTGCCGAATTATATGCTAAGGCTAAAATGTATTTCCCGGGTGGGGTAAACTCGCCGGTGCGTGCGTTTAAATCAGTTTATGGCACACCGCTGTTTATTAAAAAGGGCGATGGTAGCCATATCTGGGACGCTGATGATAACGAGTTTATAGACTTCTGCTGCTCATGGGGCCCGTTGATTTTGGGCCACAATCACCCAAAAGTTAAAGATAAAGTGGTTGAGGTGATGCAAAACGGCATGTCGTTCGGTGCACCTACCGCTCTGGAAAATGAGCTGGCTGAGTTGATTCTCAAAAACAACAAATACATCCAAAAGCTGCGTTTTGTAAGCTCGGGCACGGAGGCAGTGATGTCGGCTATACGCTTGGCCCGCGGATATACCAAGCGCGATAAAATATTAAAATTTGAGGGTTGTTACCACGGCCATTCAGATTCGTTGTTAGTTAAAGCAGGTTCAGGTTTGGTTACTTTTGGTGAGACGTCATCAGCAGGCGTGCCCAAATCATTTGCTGACGAAACTATTGTTATCGGCCTGAATGATACAGAAGCGCTGCAAAAAGCATTCAGCGAGTTTAAAGATCAGATAGCTGCGGTTATTATTGAGCCAATCCCGGCAAACAATGGGTTGCTGCTGCAAACTAAAGAATACCTGCAAGCTTTACGCGACATCTGCACCCAAAATGGCACGCTGTTAATTTTTGATGAGGTGATCTCAGGTTTCCGTGTGGGATTTGAAGGTGCTGCCGGACATTACCAGATACAGCCCGATATCATTACTTATGGTAAGATTATCGGTGGTGGTTTGCCTGTTGGGATGTATGGTGCATCAGCCGAGATCATGGGCCACATTTCTCCTGATGGCGGAGTTTACCAGGCCGGTACGCTTTCGGGTAACCCGGTAGCTATGGCTGCCGGCATTGCGCAGTTAACTGAGCTGTTGCGCATGGGCTTTTACAAAGACCTGCATAAAAAGACAGAAGAGTTTACCGAGGCTATACAGCGTTTTGCTACGGCCCGCAACTATAAGTTCAAGGTGTTTAGCATCGGATCGATTTTCTGGTTTGCTTTTACAGATAAGCTGAGCATCAGCACCGCTGATGAGATTGACCCGGCGAGCATGGAGAAATTCAAGATTATGCACCGCGAGCTGATCAATCGGGGGGTATATTTAGGTCCATCGGGTTATGAGGTTGGCTTTATATCATCAGCCCACACTAAAATCGACCTGGAAAAAGCAAAAAGGGCTATATTTGATAGTTTAGATTTGGTATTCAAGAAATAACACACCTGCCAACCCTCCCCAAAGGAGAGGGCTTTGAAAGGGATTTTTAAATAAAAATATTAGATTTAAATAAATAAAACATCTCTCCGCCGTTGGCGGAAGATTGAAAGAGGTCTATGAAACGCTCATTTGTAATCTTTTATGCGCTTATTACCTATGCTTTAGCCGAGTTGGTTTGGTGGGGTTACATGTTGGTTAAATCGCAGCCTGGCCGCATCGGTATGATCATGGGCGAGGGCATGGTGTTTGTGTTGGTTTTTGGTACAGGTGCCATCTATCTTCATAAATCATTCAGACGCGAAAAGAAATTACAGGAGCAAAAAAAGAACTTCTTGCTATCAGTTACGCATGAATTGAAATCGCCACTGGCATCGATCAAATTAATGCTGCAAACTATACAAAAAAGAAATTTAAACAGAGCCCAGACTTTAGACTTTATTGACAAAGCGCTGCTGGATATTGAACGTCTGGATGATATGGTGGAGAACATGCTGCTGGCGTCAAAAATCGAGAATAGCTCATATACTTTCCCTAAGGCACATTTCAGTTTATCTGTTTTGGTAGATAGCATAGTAAATCGTTTACAGATCACCAAGTGCGATGGTAACCAGCAGATCATCAATGCCGAAATTGAACCAAAAATTGAGTTTGACGGCGATAAATTTGCTTTAACGTCGGTAGTAACTAACCTGATAGAGAACGCCATCAAGTACTCGAAACCATGCGAGACGGTTGATGTTAAACTATTCTCAAAAGATAATAAGATTTATCTGCAGGTGGCTGATCATGGTATTGGTATAGCTGATGAGGAGAAACACCGTATTTTTGAAAGATTTTATCGTGTGGGTAGCGAAGATACCCGCAACACAAAAGGAACCGGCCTTGGCTTGTATATTGTAAAACAAGTATTAGACAAGCATGAGGCCAGCATCAGGGTCAAAGACAATCGCCCTGTTGGAAGCATATTTGAGGTTGTCTTTGCACTAACTTAATTCACAACATAATGCCTGGTAAAAAAAGAATTTTACTGGCTGAAGATGAAGAACATCTTTTAGAAGCCATCAAACTAAACCTTGAGTTAGAAGGTTACAAAGTATCAACCGCTAATAACGGTAAGAAAGCTTTGCAAATATTTAAAGAAGAGCGTTTTAATCTGGTTATACTCGACGTAATGATGCCTGAGATTGACGGTTTTGTGGTTGCAGAAACCATCCGTCTGGAAAACTCTGAGGTGCCTATTATGTTCCTGACCGCAAAGAATACAAACGAGGACAAAATTGCCGGTCTTAAAAAAGGGGCTGACGATTACCTGACCAAGCCGTTCAACCTGGAAGAACTAATCTTGCGCGTTAATAACCTGATTAAACGTAGTTTAAAAGGCGACGAGTTGAAAGAGTTTAACAGCTACAAAATTGGCGATAAAACCATCCACTTCAATTCGTTCGAGTTGGTTAATGGCGACGGCAGCATCACTCCGCTTACCAAAAAAGAAACCATGCTGTTGAAACTGTTAATCGAGCGCAGAAACGAAGCCGTGTCGCGCGAGCAGATCCTGGAAACAGTTTGGAACTACGATGTTTATCCATCAACCCGTACCATTGATAACTTTATCCTGACCTTCCGTAAATATTTTGAACCCGATCCTAAAAACCCGGTTTATTTCCATTCGATCCGCGGTGTAGGGTATAAATTTACAGATCAGCACTAATTAATGTTTACCAATAGGGCACGCATACTTGTTATAGGCGCTTTTATTATCATGCTGGCTTTGGCCATAAATCTGCGGGTATATGAAATTGCTGCCGTGGTTGGTATGTTTATTTTGATGCTGATATGGGGCTATTTTAAAGAAGGCACCATAGTGATGGCGGCAAAAGCTTTCCATAATAAAAATTACGATAAGGCCGAATCGCTGCTGCAACAAGTAAAAAAACCTGACTGGCTAAGTAAAAAACGCCGTGGCTTTTATGAGTTTATTTATGGTGGGATATGCCTGCAAAGGCAAGATTTTACTGAGGCCGAGAGGCATTATGAAATAGCCGCGCAATATCCGCTACGGTCAGTAAATGATCATGTCGCGGCGCTGGTGCACGTGGCTAATCTGAGTATACGCCATAATGATTTTGAAAAAGCTAAAGCTTACCTGGCATTGGCCGATAAAAAAGAAGAAAAAACAACCGCTAAAATGAAGGAAGTAATAAAACGCCTTCATCAGGAATTAGATAAAAAATAGATTCAAGAATCAAGAGCCAAGAATCAAGATAAATGATTTGCGCTCTTTTTTGACCAAGAGATAAAAAATAGTCGATAGAATCTAGAAGAAAGAACCAAGAGATAAGACAAAAAACTGTTGTCTCTCTTGGTTCTTGACTCTTGATTCCTGACTCTAACAAAGAAATGACAGATTCACTATTCATAAAAGCAGCATTTTCACAGAAAACCGAACGCCCACCCGTTTGGATGATGCGCCAGGCAGGCCGTTTTATGCCGCAATACTGGGAAATTAAAAACAAATACACTTTCCTGGAGATGTGTAAAACACCCGAAATAGCAGCCGACGTAACCATGTTACCGGTTGATTTATTGGGTATTGATGCTGCGATACTATTCTCAGATATCCTGGTAACAGGCGAAGCCATGGGCGGCGACCTGAGTTTTGAGCAAGGTATTGGTCCGCGGTTTGCAAACCCGGTGCGTACGCAGAAAGATATTGATAATCTGAATACAGATTGTCTGGATAACTTACAATATGTTGCCGATGCCATCAAGGTTATCCAACAGCGCTTAAACGGCAGCATCCCGCTGATTGGTTTCGCCGGTGCGCCATTTACTGTGATGAGCTATCTGGTTGAAGGCGGATCTTCAAAAGATTTTAAACTGACCAAGCTGATGCTGCATAACCAGCCTGAGTTAGCACATCAGTTACTATCAAAAATTGCCGCAGTTACAGCTGATTATCTGAATCTGCAAATAGCTGCGGGTGTTAACGCTATCCAGATATTTGACAGCTGGGCGCAGGCTTTGGCTTGGGACGATTATAAGGAGTTTTCGCACCGTTATATTGCTGAAATCATCAGCAAACTGAATAGAAAAGATATCCCTGTGATATCATTTTGTAAAGGTAGTTCGGTTTTTGCACCGCTAATGGCTGAGGCTAAGCCAGACGTTATTTCTATCGACTGGAACGTTGACCTGTTGGATATAAAGAAACGTTTACCGCAAAACATCGCAGTACAAGGCAACCTTGATCCGCATATTTTGTATGCTGATAAAAAGGTTATTAAAGAAAGAATTTACCGCCTGTTTGAGCGTATGCGTGGCGAGAACGGCTTCATTTTCAATTTGGGTCACGGCATTATGCCCGATATTCCGTTTGATAGCGTGAAGTATGCGGTGGAGGTGATAAAGGAGTTTAGATATTAAGCCCCCTTTCCCCCTAAAGGGGAATAATAGCGGCGGCATTATAAAATACACGTTTCAAAAACTCCCCCTTTAGGGGGCTAGGGGGTATGTATCAATACGTATTTGCCATACACATCATTTTTGTAGTCTGCTGGATGGCGGGGCTATTTTACATGGTGCGCCTTTTTATTTACCATACCGAAGCGCAGGAAAAGCCCGAGCCTGCGCGTGCTATCCTTTCTGAACAGTTTGAGATCATGGAGCGCAAGTTGTGGTGGATCATCACCACGCCATCTATGTACCTGGTGGTAGCAGCGGGTGTCACCATGCTTTGCCTTATGCCGGCTTGGTTGCAAATGGGTTGGCTTCATATCAAACTGTTGTTTGTGGTGGGGCTGATAGCCTACCATTTCATCTGCCAAAATAAAATGAACCAAATGCGCAAAGGTATCTTTAAGTGGACCTCAACCCAGTTGCGCCTTTGGAACGAACTGGCTACGCTGATACTCTTTGCCATCGTTTTCCTGGCAGTGCTTAAAAGCACACTGAATTGGATATTTGGTGTGGTGGGAATTGTTGCCTTTTCAATTATATTGATGATGGCGGTGAAGATTTATAAGCGCTTCCGCGAAAAACAATAGCAGACTGCCTGTTTCTGTTTTAATTTCCTGTTTTCAGTATCTTTCCTGTTTATTAAAAAATATTTGCAACCCCATGCAACCATTTGCGCCTATGCTTCATCTTAGCTATAAATGATGCTATTGAAACCTACCTATACCATTGAAGAACTGATAACCCGAAGCAAAGCGGGCGAGCGTAAGGCACAGGAGTTACTGTACAGGCAGTTTGCCCCGAAGATGCTGGGCGTTTGCATGCGTTATGCCACGGATAAGATGGAGGCCGAGGATATGTTACAGGGTGGTTTTATAAAAATGTTTAAAAAGCTGGCGGATTACCGTGGCGACGGTTCTTTTGAAGGATGGCTGAGACGCATTATGGTACACAGCTCGATTGAATATTACCGCAAGCATCATAAAATGGTTCAGATGATGGATATTGCCGATATAGGCGACGAACCATCGGCAAATCCCTCGGCAATGGCATCTATGAGCGCACAGGATTTGATGAGGCTGATCAACCAGTTGTCGCCGGGATATAAAATGGTTTTTAACCTTTATGCTATTGAAGGTTATTCGCACCGGGAGATTGCCGGGATGATGGGCATTACAGAGGGCGCTTCGAAATCGCAATTGTCAAGAGCCCGCTCAATTTTAAAGGATTTGATAGCAAAAATGGAAGTAAAGGATTATGGATATGCAGGATAAAGATTTTGATAGACTAATCAGCTCGAAGTTTGAGGATTTTGAAGCTGAGCCATCGCCAACGTTATGGGAAAACATAGCAGATAGGTTGGAAGATAAAAAGGCTTCCCTTCCGTGGGCGACTTATTTGAGCCTGGCAGCCGGTATTATGGTTGTGTTTACTGTCGGATGGGTGTTCTTGCAGAAAGATTTGCACACGGGAGAAAAACATCATAATTACGCTAACCTGGTTCATCACGGCATCGTTAAGCCTGCGACCTCTGTAACAACGGCTTCGGTAGTGAAACAGCCTGAGCCGGTAGTGGTCGACAGCACATCCAAAAACGGAGCTTCGGCAGCCAGAATAGCATCAAACAGTAATCATTCACATACATCTGTATCGTCTGCAAATAGAGTGGCAGCGCCAGTAAGTAATAAAGTGGATGACGTAGTTAAAGAGTCTCAGCCGGCGGTAAACACTAATCCGCAATTGATTACCCAAACTGGCAATCAGCCCAATACCGCGGTTAAACCGATCATGCCTGATGTGCAGTTGTCGCCAAAAACTATCGATGCTGTGGCTGCTACGTCGGTTGAGAAGCCGGCGGTTATTATATCGACAGAAAAAGAAACTGAAGAGCCTGTGAAGAAACGCGGCATACATAACCTAGGTGGCTTGATTAATGTTCTGGTATCCAAAGTAGATAAGCGCGCCAATAAATTTATTGAGTTTAGCGACGGCGAGGATGATGAAGCCGAAACCACTGTAACCGGGGTAAACATGGGGCCGATAAAGTTTAAAAAGCAATAGTCAACATATATCACAATTTAATATACATACACATGAAACGTCTGTTAGTTGCTGCATTATTATGCAGTATGGCAAGCCTGAGCCTTGCGCAAAAAACAACTACTGTTACTACCACCACCAAAACCTTTAATGGCAAGGATACAGTTACAACCGTTAAAACAACAACTACTACTGAGAGGAAACATCATTCCGAAAAATCATCGGGGTTTAACTTCGGGGTTACTTTTTCCAGATTCGATTTGGGTTTGACTACTTTGATTGATAATGGCAGCTTTACCTTGTCGCCGAAGAATGACTTTTTGAGTTACCGGTCATGGAAATCAAGCAATGTGGGGTTTGACCTGCTGCAATTTGGCTATCGCTTTAGCCCCAATTTTAAGATCTACCTGTCAGGTGGTTTTGACTGGACACTGATCCGCCTGCGTAAGGATATCACTATTCAAAGAGATGCGCCTGCACTAATTTACGTTACCGATAGCATCCATTTCAGCAAAAATCGTTTTTCGTCAACTTATCTGCGTATTCCGCTGTCGTTTGAGTTTAGGAGCAAAGAAGACAGCAAAGGCAAACGGTTTCGTTTCATTGTTGGTCCGGAGGCCGGCTTGTTATTAGGCGGCCGTGTTAAACAGATCAGCGCCGAGCGTGGCAAACAAAAGTTTGACGACGATTACCACTTTGCCAAAATGCGCTATGGAGCTTTCACCCGTATAGGTTATGGTTCGATGGGTTTGTTTGCCAAGTATTATTTAAACGATATGTTTGAGAACAGCCCGGCGCAGGAAGGTTTGAAAAACTTCGCCTTCGGTTTAACTTTTGGGTTCTAAAAGAAATTAACCTTGCGTTATATCACGTAAAAGGCGGTTCAACAGAAACCGCCTTTTGTTTTTATCTTTGGCGCATGAGTGATGCGTCTTATCTACAGGCTTTAGCCGTAACCAAAACTTATCCCGGCGAGCGGGTGGCAGGAGTAAAAGGGATCAGTTTAAATATCGAGCCTCATCAAATCACCGCTATAATAGGCGAGAGTGGTAGTGGCAAAAGTACTTTGTTACGTTTGCTATATGGCTTACTGTCGCCGGACGAAGGTAGTGTGACTTTTAAAGGCGAGCGCATCTGGGGGCCTGAAGAAAAGCTGATTCCCGGTCATGATGCTATGAAGATGGTAACCCAGGATACCGATGGACTGAACCTTTTTGCCAAGGTATGGGACAATATAGCGGTACTGCTGCCCAATACCGACGTCGCGACTAAAGAACAGCGCACCGAGCAGGTGCTCAAGCAACTCAATATATTTAAACTGGCCGATAAGCAGGCTTTCTTCCTGAGCGGCGGCGAGAAGCAGCGCGTGGCCATCGCCCGCGCCCTGGCTACCCGGCCGGAAGTGTTATTGTTGGACGAGCCCTTTAACCAGGTAGATACCTCATTTCGCGAAGGGCTGCAGCAGGATATCCGTCAGATTGTGCATGATACCGGCCTGACGGTGATCATGGTATCGCATGACCCGGCCGAAGTGTTGTCGATGGCTGACGAGTTGATTGTGCTTAAAGAAGGTGAGATCATTGAGGCGGGACATCCTAAGACACTGTACCAACATCCGCAGAATCTATATACCGCTAAATTGCTTACCAACTGCAACGTGCTGACGCAGGACGAAGCCGCACAGTGTGGCATACATACCCATGCGGCTGAGATAGTGATATATCCTGAATGGGCCAACCCCACCGGCAGCTGGACGCGCAAGGACTGGGCGGTTAAGCAGGTGCTGTTTAAAGGCAGTTATGAAGATCTGTTAGTGGCCAAAGGCGATATCACCCTGCGTTTATTGAATGATGAACCCGGTAAGTATAAAGTGGGCGATAGGGTACATATCAAGATCAATAAGTACCTGGAGTTTTAACTTTCATGTTCGCGCAGCGCTTGTTTCACGCGAGTGTGAAACAAATGAAACAAGTGAAACAAGATTGTCGATTAATTATTTGATAATTAGTTGATTATGTAAATTGAGTGAAACAAAATGAAACAAGATACTGACATACTTGTGTCACCACTTTTTTGATAATTGTTGTCAGCGTTTTGCCCAATTCGTCATCTCGACCGAAAGGAGAGATCTATACACATGTTAATCCGTCTCTTTGTTAAAACAAATTATTCATAGCCTGCATTATACTTTAAAACACTGCGCTATGAAAAAGAACCTGTTAAAAATGCTGATGTTAGCTGCTATATGCGCTACATTGGCAACAAGCTGCGGACCGCCGCGTCAGTTGGCAAAACCACCTGCGCCACCTGCGCATCCGGCACCATAATAAAAATGTCCGCTTTGTTTTTGGTAACAGGGCGGACATTTTTGTTGTAAACATGGTTGTAGAGACGCGATGCTTCACGTCTCCGGCGCGCGTTCTGCGTTAGGGATTGAAGTGGATACCGGCCCGCGCCTAATGCCTGCAGGCGTATGAACGGAAAGCCCGACCGAAGGGAACGCCATTTTAGTGATTAGAGATTGGTGATAAGAGGACTGATAGCATAGATACCGCGCGTATAAGATCCTTCGCTATCAGGATGACAAACGGATATAAATTCAATTTCTCCTGCATTTTTTCATTTAATCGTCCCAAAATCAATTTTGGTAAATTCAATACTATTCAACTACCCGATTTATAAGATTTCTCCTCGTTCCTCGTCGAAATGACAGGAGTGGTTGGGTATACCAAAAATAATTTCGCTTAACCGCTTGAAAATCACAAAACAACTCCGTACTTTTGCAGTCCCGAAAATCTGCCCGCCAATGTAGGCGGCAGCGGGATTAAAAACAAAAACAAACAGAAAGCAAGAATGCCTACTATCAATCAATTAGTTAGAAAAGGTAGAGTAGCTCTGGTTGACAAGAGTAAGTCGCCAGCGTTGGACAGCTGTCCACAGCGAAGAGGCGTGTGCACCCGTGTGTAC
>Ga0207647_10000430_pt1 | contig 34390 bp, 26 predicted proteins | sample KBSCornC2_FD_184295 | JGI IMG/M metagenome (GOLD analysis project Ga0207647, IMG submission 184295) | Corn rhizosphere microbial communities from Kellogg Biological Station, Michigan, USA - C2 (SPAdes) (version 2) | ecosystem: Host-associated > Plants > Roots > Rhizosphere ... | reverse complement strand
TCACCGGTCTCCAGATCGACCCGATCTTGCCGACGGTAACCCAAGCCACGGCTGTTCCGGGAACGGGTACCGAGCACGTCGGGGACACGATCACGCTGTCGCTCGCCTTCAACGAGGCCGTGACGGTAACAGGTACGCCCACGCTGTCGCTCAATGACGGCGGCAAGGCCACCTATGTCAGCGGCTCGGGCTCGGGTACGCTCACCTTCAAAACGACTGTCGCGTCGACCGACACCAGCACCTCGGCGCTCGCCATCACTGGCGTGAACCTGCCGAGCGGTACGGCCATCAAGGACGCGAGCGGAATTGCGGCGAACCTGTCGGCTGCGGTGAAGACTTTCTCCGGCCTGGCGGTTTCGACGGCATCGACGACGCCGACCGATCCAACTGCGCCGACGACGCCGACCGCGCCGACGCCGTCAGCGACCCAGCCGGTCCTCACCGTCGCGGATCACTCGCTCTGGGTGGCCGGAAGAGGCGGTTCCGTCGACCTAGGCACCACGGTGACCACGACCGACTCCAACGACGTCGTGACCTTGAACATCACAGGGTTGCCCAAGTACGAGACGATCACCGACAAGCTCGATGGTCAGACGTTCCGGGGGAATAACATCACCTTGACGGCAGCGCAGGTCGACAGCGGACTCGTACTGCACTCGTACTATCGCGGCGGGGGCCATCCGACCGCAACGCTTACGCTGACCGCAAGCGCAAAGGATCCGACCACCGGTACCGTTGCGACGGCCTCGCCGCAGAGCATCACCGTGGTGGATCCTCGACCTACGACGACCACGACCACGACGACGTCGTCGCACCACCACCACCACACCGCGACGAATCAGCAGCCTGTTGCCACCACGACGGCGGCGGCCCCGACGACCTCGCACACGACCGAGTCCACGGATCATCAGCACACGGCCGCTGCAAGCACGGGGTCCTTGGCAAGCCAGGGCTTTGCGCGGCTCCAGCAGCACTTTGACCCGGCCGCCAGCACCCTGGCAACCACCGCTGCCCATCCGATCATGGCGGCGGATCATCCGGCTGCGACCGGCACCACGATGGCGTCGTTCGCAAGCCAGAGCTTTGCGCTGCTGAACCAGTACTTGGCCGCTCACACCGGCCGGGTGGATCCCGGCCAGTTCGTGACGGCGCTGTCGCAGGCAACCGGTTGGGGACACGACTCGTTGCTGGCCCGACCGCAACACTAAGGCCGAGCCGCACCCAGGCTCGGCGCCTGGGTGCGGCCCCGTCAATATTTGGGAATGCATGAGAAGGAACATTATACGCGGCCGGTAGCCGCGAAGGGTTGAGTATTAAATGGCGATCCAGAATGGAAATGCCCATGCCGCAGATCTCGGGCTTCGGTCCCTTGCTCTGTTCCTGCGCCTTCATGGCGTGAACGCCGAGCCCGACCAGCTCCGCGACCGTTGCGGAGAGAGCGCAATCGGCATCCGTGCGATGCTTCGCTGCGCCCGCGATTTCGGACTGAAGGTCGGTTCGCGCACGACACATTGGAAACAGCTTGCAGGCATCAGCCTGCCCGGAATCGCAGCGCTGCGTGATGGCGGATTCCTGCTGCTCGGGAAGGTCGATGACGACGCCGCGCTTGTGCTGCATCCGACCTCGGCACATCCGAAGCTGATGCCGCGTGCGGAATTTGAAGAAATCTGGGACGGCCGCTTGATCCTGACCGGATCTCATGGCCTCGCCGATCGCGCGCAGCATGCCTTTGCCGGTCTGATTGCGCGCGGGCGTGATCTGGTTGCGCTCGCCGGCGATGCTCTGGCCTCTGCACGGTCCGCGGAACGTCGCGATATGCCCGTCCAGGAGCCGGGTCCTGAGCCTGCGGATGGCGATGAGTCGGGACTCATTGCGATGGCGATATTGCTGCGTTGCCATGGCATTGCGGCCGACCCGGAGCAAATTCGCCATCGCATGGGCACCTCGCGGATCGGTGTGACCGAAATCCTGCGCTGTACCAAGGAGTTCGGCGTCAAGGCGCGGGCACAACGGTCAAGCTGGAACAGGCTTTCCGTCACACCGTTGCCGGCGATCGCCGCGCTGCGCGACGGCAGCTTCCTGGTCCTGGGCAAGGTCATCGACGACAAGATTCTCGTTCAGCGCCCATTGTCTTCCCGACCCGAATCCATGACGCAGGCCGAACTCGAGGCCGTCTGGGATGGCGACATCATCCTGATGACTCGGCGTGCGGCTCTGACGGATCTGTCCAGGCGATTCGATATCGGCTGGTTTCTCGGTGCGGTCCACAAATATCGCCGTCTTCTCGGCGAAGTGCTGATCGCGTCGTTCTTCCTTCAGGTCTTTGCCCTCGTCGCCCCGCTGTTCTTCCAGGTCGTCATCGACAAGGTACTCGTGCATCGGAGCATCAGCACGCTCGACGTCCTGGTCGCGGGTCTCGTCGCGTTGACCTTGTTCGAGACCGTTCTCGGCACGTTGCGCGTCCATCTGTTCGCGCACACGACGAACCGCATCGACGTCGAGCTCGGCGCCCGGCTGTTTCGTCACCTGATGGCGTTGCCGATCGCATATTTCCAGACACGCCGCGTCGGCGACTCGGTCGCACGCGTTCGCGAGCTTGAGAACATCCGCCAGTTCCTGACGAGCTCGGCGCTCACCCTTGTCATCGATCTTCTGTTCACTGTCGTCTTCCTTGCGGTCATGTTCTACTATTCGGCCGCTTTGACGTGGATCGTTCTGGCGTCGTTCCCGTTCTACATCGGAATTTCCGCCGGCGCCGCGCCGCTGTTTCGCCGCCGCCTCGATGAGAAGTTCAATCGCGGCTCGGAGAACCAGTCCTTCCTGGTCGAAAGCGTCACGGGCGTCGAGACGCTGAAGGCGATGGCAGTTGAGCCCCAGATGCAACGCCGCTGGGAGGAGCAACTCGCCGGCTACGTGGGGGCGAGCTTCCGCGTACTCAGCCTGAACAACACGGCGAGCCAAGCGGTCCAGATGATCAACAAGCTGGTCACGGCCGCAACGCTCTACTTCGGCGCCAAGTTCGTGATCGGCGGCGACCTGACCGTCGGAGAGCTGGTCGCGTTCAACATGCTGGCGGGGCGGGTAAGCATGCCGGTGCTTCGGCTTGCGCAGATGTGGCAGGATTTCCATCAGGCCCGGCTGTCGGTCGATCGTCTCGGCGACATTCTCAACACCATCCCGGAGCCAAGCTTCAGTTCGGCCCGCGCCGCGCTGCCGGCGATCCGCGGCAAGGTCGTATTCGAGCACGCGACCTTCCGCTACCGCGTCGACGGCCCCGAGGTGCTGCACGATGTGTCGTTCGGCATCGAGCCCGGCCAGGTCATCGGTATCGTTGGCTCTTCGGGCTCGGGCAAGAGCACCATCGGCAAGCTGATCCAGCGTCTCTACGTGCCGGAGAGCGGACGCGTGCTGGTCGACGGCGTCGATCTCGCGACGGTCGACCTGACCTGGCTTCGGCGCCAAATCGGCGTGGTCTTGCAGGAGAACGTGCTCTTCAATCGCTCGATCCGCGAGAACATTGCACTCGCCGACCCGTCCATGCCCATGGAGCGCGTCATCGAGGCGGCATCACTCGCCGGCGCACACGACTTCATCCTGGAGCTGCCCGAGGGCTACGACACCATCGTGGGCGAGCGCGGCAGCAGTCTATCCGGCGGGCAGCGCCAGCGTGTCGCGATCGCTCGCGCACTCATTACCAACCCCCGCATCCTTATCCTCGACGAGGCGACCAGTGCGCTCGACTACGAAAGCGAGCGCGCCATCCAGCAGAACATGAAAAGGATCTCCGCCGGCCGGACTGTAATCGTCATCGCTCATAGGCTCTCTACCGTGCGCAATGCGAACCGGATCATCACTCTCGAGCATGGCCGCATCGTCGAGGACGGCAGCCACGACGAACTCATTCGCTCGAACGGGCGCTACGCAAATCTCCACTATCTGCAGGCCGGTATCCATGACGTCCGCTAACCGGAATATCGTTCCGTTTCCGAGAGCCGAGGTCCGACGGCGCGAGCACGAGATCGCGTTTCTGCCGGCGGCACTCGAGATCACCGAATCGCCGCCGTCGCCGATCGGTCGCGCGATCGGGGCGAGCATCATCGCGGTCTTTTGCGTCGCGCTGTTGTGGGCATCGTTGGGCAGCGTCGACATCGTCGCTACTGCGACGGGCAAGATCGTGCCCGGCGGACGCACCAAGCTGATCCAGCCGTTCGAGACAGGCGTTGTTCGCGCCATTCACGTACGTGATGGACAGAGCGTCAAGGCCGGCGATGTGCTGATCGAGCTCGACCCGACGATGACGGACGCCGATCAGGAGCGCCAGAGAAGCGATCTTGTTGCGGCCGAACTCGACGTCGCGCGGCTGCGAGCAGCGCTCACCAGCGATCCGCTTGCCGCCTTCCGATCACCGCAGGGCGCAAGCGCCGCGGAGATCGAGATGCATCGCCAGTTTCTGATCAGCCAGCGCGCCGAGCAGGGCGCCAAGCTCGCGGAGATCGAGCGCCAGCAGGGTCAGAAGGAAGCGGAGCGGGCGACCACATCGGCGAGCGTGGCGAAGCTCCAGGCGACGATACCGGTGCTCCAGGAGCGGGTCGACATTCGCAAGACTCTGGTCGACAAGGCCTTGGCCTCGCGGGTTGTCTATCTCTCCGAGTATCAGGAGCTGGTCGGCCTTCAGCAGGATCTGGTCCTCCAGCAGAGCCGGCTCGGCGAAGCCGACGCCGCCATCGCCCTGCTGAAAGAAACGAAGGAAAGGACTGCCGCGGAGTATCGGCGTGCCACCTATGACGCACTGGCGAAAGCCGAGCAGAAGGCGGCGACCGCCGCGCAGGAAGTGGTCAAGGCGGATCGGCGCACGAAGCTTCAGCAGTTGACCGCGCCGGTGGACGGCGTCGTTCAGCAACTCGCCGTTCACACGGTGGGCGGCGTGGTGACGCCGGCGCAGTCACTCGCCATCGTGGTTCCAAGCGAGAGTCAGCTCGAGATCGAGGCCATGCTCTCCAACCGCGACATCGGCTTCGTCCATCCCGGACAGAAGGCGGAGATCAAGATCGATACGTTCAACTTCACGCGTTATGGGCTCCTGCATGGGGACGTGCTCAGCGTGTCGACCGACGCCATCACGCGGGACAGGCAGGGCGGACCGAACGACCGCGCGTCGGGCACGGCGCAAGGCAGCAGCGAGCCGAAAGGCCAGGAGCTGGAGTATGCGACGCGGATCTCACTCGACCGCACGCACATGCAGGTGGAGGACAAGCTCGTCAAGCTCGGTCCCGGCATGGCGGTGACGGTCGAGGTCAAGACCGGCGCGCGCACGATCATCAGCTATCTTCTCTCGCCGCTGGCGAGGTACAAGCAGGAATCGCTGCGAGAGCGGTAGACACGAGTCGACTGAGCTTGCGGCCTTCCCGGTAGGCCTGTCGGTCATCCGCCGCCCGTGAGCAGCATCAGGGGATCACGAGATACGAAGCGGAGGGGCCACGCGCCCCTCCTCCAACGTGTCGTCCTCGGATTGCACTTCTACGCCTCCCTGGGGATGAGAAAGGCGCTGCGTGCAACGGCTGGCAAGGCTCACTAAGTGAAAGGCAGGCACCGACTAACGCATCAATAGGCGTTCCAATAAGCCTTTTTCGAAAAGAAGGTCATGACCATGATCTTGAAGTCGAGAAGGACTGACCAATTGTCGATGTAATACAGATCATGCTCCACCCGACGCTGCATCTTCTCGAGCGTATCAACGTCACCACGATACCCGTTGACCTGAGCCCAACCCGTAATACCGGGCTTGACGTTGTGGCGGCGGGAAAATGACGAAATCAGCGCGTTGAACGACTCGTTCTGCGAGGTTGCGTGCGGACGGGGCCCGACGATCGACATGTTGCCGAGCAGGACATTGAACAATTGCGGAAGCTCGTCGATATTGGTCCGGCGCAGAATGCGTCCAACACGGGTCACGCGCGGATCGTGTCTGGTGGCCGGTTTGAAGTTGTCGCCCTCCTCCATGACGGTCATCGATCGGAATTTCAACACGCGAATGGGCTCGTTGTTGTAGCCGTGGCGCGTCTGTCGGAAAAACACCGGCCCACGAGACTCGAGTTTGATTGCGAGCGGAACGATCACGAAAAGAATGCTGGTCAGAACAAGGCCCGCGCTTGCAACGGCGATGTCGACTCCCCTTTTGATTGCTCGGCTGAAAGGAGTGAGCGGAGATTGGAATATCCGCATCGTCACCATGTTGCCGAACTGGGTGCTCCGCGACACGGCCATCAGATCGATGGACCCAACAAGCACGACGTGAACGTCTACTGGCAGGTCTGACAGGGCGGCCGCAAGCGCGAGAGCGGAGCCACAATCCGATTCCGAAATCAGAATGACAACGTCATCCACCCGGAAGGGTCGGCAGTCCGCGACCAATTGGCGGACATCAGGTGGCGCCTGGCCGGCGTCGGGGTGCGCCGGAACCAAGGAAGCGGCGCGAGCCCGCGGAAAGTCGAACGAGCGAATGGTCCGAATTCCGGTGGCGTTAGCTCGCGCGGAAAACTGCAAGCAGTGACCCGGGTCTCCTATGAGGATGACGCGCCTGGCATCGATCAGACCAGACGCGATAGCAGGCTGCAGCACTGAAAACCATATTGCCCGCGTGCACAGCACGGTGATCAGGACACTCCCGGCCTGAACGATGACAGTTGCTCGCGAGTAATCCCCGGAGGCTTTCAGAACGAATATTGCCGAGACGAAGAAGGAGAATACGAGGAGGACGGCGCTGGCACCGCTCCATAGGAAGACGTGGCGGGGCTGCGTAAGGATTCGGGAATATTGCCGTAGTCCGATGGAAACCAGCAATTCCAATGTGGAAATCAGAAGGGATTCCAGAATGTACCTGGCGGAATCCGGCGACTCCAGCAAGACCACGCGATGATAAAGGACAGCTGCGAAATAGGCCGCACCGGCCACGAGCACGAACTCTGTGCCTGCTGCCACGACCAATAGAGCGGTCAATCTGCTCCATCCAACGCCTCCTGCGATCGCCCTGCCGTCGTCGAACGAATGTGCCTGAAGCTTGGTAGAGGCCGGCAAATTGGTGAAGGACGCATAAGTCATAGCAGTCAGCCACCCGATCACTCGCCACTTGGGCTGAATCAGTACAGTCCGGGTCACTGGATGAAAATTGGCAATGCGGATGGGACGGGCAAAAAGTGGGTAACTACGATGGTCGATTGAGCCGCGACAGCGCGGGATTAGATTCGGGCGGCAATGGAAGCGCCCGTCCCAGTGGGTTCGATGGGCATGATGGAGAACCGATCAGTCGAACAGAGGGGAAGAAGGCACCAGCGGTTCGGCGTCAATGAGAACAGAACGTCGTTTTGCGGATCGCCCGTCTGGACGGCTACTCGGACGGTTGTTGGTGTGCTGCCGTCCATGAACAACTTTGAAAGACTTCACCTCGGTGACCACGTTCGTACAGGGAATGCCGCCATGCCGAACTCCAGACTGCGCAATAGCCTCCATGTCGGCGTCTCCGGCAGCGACCTGGGTCGTTGCATCAAATGGACCTTGGTGGCCGTTGGCCTGACAATCTCCGTCACTCAAGCAAGGGCGGAATATCTGGTAAACGTCGGAGATGTACTGGAGGTTGCGGTGGCGGGCGTGCCGGAGCTACGGCATCGTGCTCCCGTTCAAATGGACGGGAATGTTTCGTTGCCACTGATTGGAACGCTTCCAGTGGCCGGCCTGCCCTTACCACAGATCCGAGCCAAGATCGGGGCTGCCCTTGCGCGCAAGGTATTTCGGCAGAGGACGACCGATGGCCGTGAGACGGTCGTCGTGATCGACGCAGACGAGGTCACGACGATCATCGCGGAGTACAAGCCCATATACGTGAATGGGGATGTATCGAAGCCGGGCGAGTACCCTTATCGTCCGTCCATCACCGCACGCCAGCTCGTCGCGGTGGCAGGCGGCTACGACATCATGCGCGTCAGAATGAACAACCCGTATCTCGAGTCAGCAGACCTGAGAAGCGAGTATGGTTCGCTTTGGACGGAGCTGGCCAAAGAACAGGCGCGTATGTGGCGCATCAAGTCCGAACTTGGAGAGGGGCCCCAGATCAGTCCAGCCGCTCTGATGGACGCGCCCCTGGCTCGATCGGCGATTTCGGAAATCGTCAACGCAGAAACGGAATATCTGAAGACCAAGCAGAGTGATTATCAGCAGGAAAAGACGTACCTTCAGCGCGGCATTCGACAGGGGGACGACGAGGTCCGCGTGCTGTCAGAACAGCAGAAGAAGGATGAAGAAGGACTTCAGGGGGATCTTGAAGACCTGCAGAAAGCGACCGAGCTCTTCGGCAAAGGTTCCTTGATCAGCCCTCGCGTTACGGATGCGCGGCGCGCCGTGCTGCTGTCATCAACGCGGAAGCTACAAACCTCCGCGCAGCTGATGCAGGTCAAGAAGCAGCAGGACGAGTTCGTCAGGAAGCTGGCAAAGCTGGATGACCAGCGGAGGCTCGACCTGCTCCGTGAGCTGCAAGATACCAGCGTAAAGCTCAACCAAATCCGCGAAAAGCTGCAGAGCGTCGGCGAGAAACTTCAGTACACTGCGATGGTGCGATCACAGCTCGTGCAAGGATCCGGCAACCACGCGGAGATCGCCATCATCAGGAAGGGCAGCAAGGGACAGGAACGGATCATCGCAAGCGAAGACACCGAGTTGCAGCCGGGTGACGCCGTCGAGGTCGCCCTCCGATACCAGGATGGTCCTGCCGTGCCTCCTCGAAGGGTGGGCAGTTCAGACATTCCATCAGGGCCAAGCCGGACCGATGCGACCGCAGGCGATTCGGTGCGCATCGGGCAGAGGTAACAAGCGCCGTCGCAATTCCGCAGCGGGAGATGGCATTTTGCCAGCTATGCCTACGTTGGCGAGTCCACCCCCCTGCTCCACTGTCGCAACAATATCGGCGAAACCGCCTCGCTGCCGCACCACCCGCGATGCAGTCCACCAGAGGTAGCTCATAAGGCCCAAAATCTCCACGCCCCGTGGGCGCGACTTGCAAGTAATGTGGTGCCGCATTGCACGGAGGCCAGTTGAGCGAATGCGGAAGCTGTCCGAAATGATCTTGGTGACTGGAGGTGCGGGCTACATCGGGTCCCACGTCTGTATCGCATTGCTGGACGCCGGGTTCGACGTCGTCGCCGTCGACAACCTTTCCAACAGCAACAAGGCCTCGCTCGAGCGGGTCCAGTCCATCTGCGGGCGATCGCTCATCTTTCGGCATGCCGATATCCGGAATGAAGAGCTGATCTACGACATGCTTCGTACCTGCGCAGTGACCGCGGTCATTCACCTCGCAGGACTGAAGGCGGTGGGCGATTCCAACGTACGGCCCATGATGTATTACGAGAACAACGTCCTGGGAACGATGCGGCTGGTGTCGGCCATGAAGAGGGCGCATGTAAAGACGCTCGTGTTCAGCTCGTCGGCGACCGTCTACGGGATGCCCAGATACCTGCCGCTCGACGAGAAGCATCCCCTCGGTCCGACCAATCCGTACGGCCGCACAAAGCTCGTCATCGAAGAGATGCTGAAGGATCTCTGCAGGTCCGACGACGGTTGGCGGATCGGCAATCTGCGCTACTTCAACCCGGTTGGCGCGCACGAAAGCGGGCTCGTCGGGGAAGACCCGCTGGGCGTTCCCAGCAACCTGTTGCCGTTTGTGGCGCAGGTGGCGATTGGACGGCGGGAGAAGCTGCAGATCTGGGGCAACGACTATGACACGCCTGATGGCACCGGAATCCGCGACTTCATTCATGTGGTCGATCTCGCATCCGGGCATTTGAGTGCCTTGCGCCAGCTCGGACAGCCCGGTCTGATCACGGTCAATCTTGGAACGGGCAACGGCAGCAGCGTTCTGGACATCGTCCGTACGTTTGAATCGGTGAGCGGACGATCAATCCCCTATGAAATCAGGGAGCGCCGGGCCGGTGATGTCGCCGCCTGCTATGCCGACCCGACGTTTGCGAAGAACGCGTTGGGCTGGGCATCGACGCGGTCGTTGGAGCAAATGTGTGCGGACCATTGGCGTTGGCAATTGCAGAACCCCAACGGTTATCAGGGCAGCGAGCTTCCGAAGGTTCGGGAGCGGTCCAGGCATCTTCGTCGTCATGCCTGAGCGTGCGCGTCCGAGGTGTTGAAACATGCACCGGCGGGTCCGACAGCATGAGTGGAGTTCGGGACGAGCTGCAGCAGCGTGCATGTCGCCCATCAGAGGTAGCTCGTAATGACCCAAAATCTTTTCACCGCGGAACAAGCCTGCAGGTAAGATGCAGTCGCGCCTGGGGATTTGCGATGCCACACTATCGTGCGTACGTTCTGGATGAACATGGCCAATTGGGAAGCGTCGTCAACCTTCACTGCCCTGACGACGCGTCCGCAACCAAGCGGGCCGGACGGTTGGCCGATGGTCACGAGGTTCAGCTTTGGCGACTGGTTGCCGAGCTCAAATTCGAAGATCCGCAGCACCGATCCAGGCGGCGACGGAGTGTCCGTGCACCAATGCACTGAACTCGATTGACGGTGCGCTTCGTCTCGCGGTCAACTCGCGCAGCCTCGGTGCAAGCCATATCAGTGTGCTCACTAAGGACGTTGGCGCGTCACCGCGTCGGGATCTTGGCCTAATTGCGCCATCATCCAGCCCGCCGCCGCGGAAAGCGCGAAGCCAACGCAGGCCGAGAGCGCATCGACCATAAAATCCTCAAGTCTCGCGTGCCGTCCCGGCACCCATAGTTGCATGATCTCAAGCAGGCCGATCAGGGCAACGGCGAGCGCTGAAGCAGTCCAGCGCCGCTGCGGATAGGCAAAGCCGAAGACAATCCCGATCAGAAGGAAGGCGAGCGCGTGATCGCCTTGCTGTCCGAGAAGGGGGTGAGGCCGAACGTCCTGAGGTCCAAGCGTCACGAAAGTGACGGCCGCCGCGAGCAGCCACGCGATCAGCCGAAGAAGAGCGGTAACCACTAAAGGGCCTCGATTGGCAGCCCCACCCGGGGTTCTTCATTTCTGAGACTCGATTTCAAGAACATGCTCCCTCCACTCGGCGCAAACGGCAGCCTCAATAAACGCCCCCTTCAGCAAACATTTCTCGCACGCTGGGCCGAGGCCGCGAACCTTGAACGATCCATTCGGCTGCAGCGCTCCCAGTACGAAGCAGATCGACCTGCCGGTTTCCACGCCGAACTGACGGGTCTGCAGCAGGTGTGTTCGCTGCCCTACCTGAGCGGTACCAGATCAATGGTTACCACCTGCTCCTGACATATGAGTGCAGGATTCCTGATGTGCGTGGACGAAAGGAGAGTACTCCAAAAGGATTGGACACTGAACCAAATCCGGAAGGCTCCAGCCTGCTGAGGCCATCTCATGGTTCATGGCTTGGATGATCGGGCACAGTCCGAAGCCTAACCCAAAAGTGGTGGGGAGGGTCCTCCATTCGAGCTATATGATTCGCTTAAAGATGGAGCGCATAATGAGGCATCTGGGGGCATCTGAAGGATATCGTATCGCCACGCGACAGGTGATTGCCGATGGCTCGCACGGTCATGCTCAACGGGGACGTGAAGATCTCCCTCACGCGGGGAAGATGCGCCCCCCTGTGGATGGCAGCGGTCATGCTCGCCATGACATGGGCGTCGGAAACGGAGGCTTCCCAGGATCAGGCGCGGCACCTCGCAGACGCGCAACAGGCGACGACTGCCCGCGATCGCGGTTCTGACGAGTTCAGGAAGTTGTTGCCGCGCCCGGGCGGCAGCGACAAATCGATACAGGTTGCGCAAGCGTCGACCGGCGACACAGGTGCCCTGCAGCAGCCTCCGAAACAGCAACGCGACTGGGCAGAGTCGCTGTCGTGCGACCTTGCCTTCGCAAGGCGCGACATAGAGTTGCTGCAACATTTCGAGCGGGAGCATGATCGGGTCGAGTGGCTGGCGCAGGCACTTGACGATGCGCGGCGCGAGGTCGAAACGCAAAAGGCGCTGGCAGCGAAGGCCGTCGAGGAAGGTTCCCGACTGAAGGAAGCTTCCCGGCCGAATCAAGCGGGCGAGAGTGGCGCCGCCGAGCTGCAGGCATTCCTGCAGGAGGAGCGCGAGCGGTCGGCGCGGCTGGAGCAGGACCTCGCAGCCGCGCGGCGCGATGTCGAAACCCAAACCGCGCTGGCGACGAAATCCGGTGAGGAAGTATCCTCGCTGAAACAGACAGGAGAGAGCGTCGCCACGGAGCTGCAGAAGACGCTGCAGCAGGAGCGTGAACGGTCGGCGCGGCTGGAGCAGGATCTCGCAGCCGCGCGGCGCGATGTCGAAATCCAGACCGCGCTGGCGACGAAATCGGGTGAGGAAGTCGCCGCGCTGAAGCAAGCGGGGAATAGCGTCGCCACGGAGCAGCAGAAGACACTGCAGCAGGAGCGTGAACGGTCGGCGCGGCTGGAGCAGACTCTGGCAGCCGCGCGGCACGATGCCGAAACCCAGGCTGCGCTGGCGGCAAACGTGAACGAGGACCTTTCGCAGCGCAGTCGGGCGGCGGAGGCCAGTGCCGAGGACTTGAGGCAATTGGTGCAGAAGGAGCGCGAAAGGGCGGACACGCTTGCGCAGGATCTCTCCCTGACGCGAAGCGCTATTCATGCATATCAGGCGCAAACAGCGCTGTTGGCGAAAGCCAGCGAGGGCCCGTCCTCGCTGAAAGCGGCAACAGGGGACGATGCGGTGGAGTTGCAGAAATCCCTGCAACAGGAGCGGGATCGGACCGGCCAGCTGGAGCAGGCGCTTGCGGCTGCGCGACGCGATATCGATGCGCAGACGGCGCTGGCTGCAAATGCCAGCGACGAAGTCGCCAGGCTGACGCAGGCAGCAAAAGCCGGCGCCGTGGAGCAGAGACGGTCGATGCAGAAGGAGCACGAGAGAGCCGAAGCGCTGGCGCAGGATCTCTCGATGGCACGCAGCACGATCTACGCATACGAGGCTCAAGCGGCCAAAGCCAGCGGGGAAGCTGCACGGCTCAAACAGGCTGAGGCGAACAATACCGCGTCCCTGGCGCAATCGGAACGCGAGCGCCAGCGGGCTGACCAACTGGCCCGGGATCTCGCGAAAGCAAGCCGCGATCTCGACGCACAGACCGAGCGCGCGTCCAAGGCAACCGAGGAAACCGCAAGGATCAAGCAAGCCGGAGAGCGCGACTCGGCCGAGCTGCGCAGCTTGTTGCAGCGTGAACGCGAGCGGGCCGAGGGACTGGAAAGGGATCTCGCATCGGCGCATCGAGACAACGGCGCGCTTGCGGCGAAGATTCCCTCCGCCGCGTCTCCGCCGGCTACCACCGGCAAGGCCGTGCGCGAGGAGCCGCTGGCAGCGCCCGCACGGCCAATCCAGAACCGGGCCGTCCAGGACAAACCAGTCCAAGACAAACCAGTCCAAGACAAACCGGTCAGAGACAAGCCAGTCCAAGACCAGGACATAGCGGCGCGCAGCCAGGGCGCCGCCCAGGTCAATCCTAAAGAAGTCAAGCCTAACGAAGTCAATCCCAACGAAGGGGTGCAAGCGGCGAAATTGGTTGCGCGCGCGAGCGTACTGCTTGAACAGGGAAACATCGGCGCGGCGCGAATCGTGCTGGAACGTGCCGCTGAGATGGGCAGCGCTCGAGCAAGCTTCGTGCTCGCAGAAACCTACGATCCGCTGATCCTTCCGAATTTCGGAACGTATGGAACGCAAGGCGATCCCACTAGAGCGCAAAATCTCTATGCGCGGGCCGAAGCTGGAGGAATCAAGGAAGCGAAGGCGCGATTCGAAGCGTTGCGCCGATAGCACGGTCTTATGAGGCGATTTTCCAGGCCGACATGCGCCATCAAGGATCGAAAGCGCAGACACGGATGCAGCGTGCGTCAAGGAGTTCGTTGATGAAAAGATTCATGGAATTGCAACGGCTGCTGTTGCTCGTGGCGCTCGCATCATTGCTCCTGGCCATTCAACCCTGGGCGGATGCGCGGCCGCAAGACATTCGGCCTCACAAGGTCCGTCTGGCACGGCCCGAGCCGCCGCAGCCAAGGCCTGAGGTGACCGCCATGAACGCCTGGACGATCGGCCTGGCCGGAGGTCTTCTCGAGGGCGCGCCGATCCGCCTGGCGGCGGAGATCGCGCGTGTGGTCGACGATGGGGATAACCTCCATGTCCTGCCGGTGGTCACCCGAGGGGCCACTGAAAACGTGAATTCCCTGCTCTATTTGCGAGGCATCGATGCCGCAATCATCAACTCCGACGCGCTCGAGGAGTACAAGAGCCAGGTGCCGGACATCCAGCGACGAATTGCGTATGTCCTGAATCTGTTCCCGTCCGAGCTGCATATCTTCGTTCGGCCGGAGATTCAGAGCTTGAGCGATCTCGCCGGCAAGAAGGTCAATTTCAATACGCAGGGCACCGCTGCGGCCTATTCGGGGCCGCTGATCTTCAGCCGCCTCAACCTCGAGGTGGAAAAGACGTTCATTCCGCACCAGGTCGCGCTCGAGCAGATGCGCAAGGGCGAGATGGCAGCCGTTGTCTTCATTACATCGAAGCCGGTGGATGCCTTCGTGCGGGGGCGCTGGGAGCCGGGATTCAAGTTCCTGCCCCTCCCCTACGACGGCAGGTTCGAGGACTACTATCTTCCCGCTGCGCTCGGTGAAGCCGACTATCCCGGTCTGATCAAACCGGGCGAACGGGTTTCAACGATCGCGGTGCCGACCGCTCTGGTCGCGTTCAATTGGCCGGCCAACTCGAACCGCTCCGAGCGCGTCGCGCGCTTCATCGACCACCTGTTCTCCCGGATCGACAGATTGCAGGCGCCCGGGTTCGATCCGAAGTGGAAATCCATCAACCTCGCTGCGACAGTTCCGGGTCTTGCGCGCGTCCCTGCGGCGCAGGCGTGGCTGGATCGCCAGCCCCGCGCAACACAAGCATCGCAATGAAGCGCGCGGCGGTCCTTCTTCTTATCGCACTCGGCGGTACAGGCGGCACTGCGTTGGCCCAGGATCCCATGACGCAGCTCCGTTCCTGCCTTCAGAAGGACCACGCGGAGCGCCTGGCGTGTCTGAATAGATTGACGCGTACCACCGCGCCTCAGCCTCGCCTGACGCCCGAAGACGAATGGATCGTCAGCCAGACGACCTCCCCCATCGACTACTCACCGATCGCGACCGCCACGACATCGTCGCGCGGCGAGACCGGCGAATCCGCGATGCAATTATCGATCCGCTGTCGCGGCGGCCGGACGGAGCTGGCCCTCGCGGGCCCCGGCATCTCCCGCGGAGGCGGTGAGGATGCAATTTCCTATCGCGTCAATGACAACCCGGCGGTGCAGGTTGCGGCAGCCGTCCCGGCATTCGGTCCCGGCGTCGCGTTCACCGGGGACGTCGTTCGCTTGCTGCAGTCGCTTCCAGACGGCGGGGAGCTTATTGTCCTGCTCTCACCACGGGGCGGCGTTGCCCGTGACGGAATGTTCTCCCTCGCCGGGCTGGACGCGGCGCGCGCGAAGATCGCCGCGGCTTGCAAATGGCCGCGCGCGATCGCGACACCAAATCATTGATGGTGCGCTTATGATTTTCTTCGATGGAGGTGGCAATGATCAGATTTCAACATATTGGCAAAGCGGTCGTGATGGCAGCGATCGTCGTTCTGGTTTCCGCATCGTTTTCGGCCGCTGAGCAGGGCGGAAAATACTGGACGCCGGCAGACGGGCAACCCGTCCCGCATAAGGCGAGCCATGCAAGGCAACAGGCAGCGAAGCCGACGACGGCGACGCGGAAACACTCCGCGTTTGCCCGCATGGAGGATGCGGCCGCAGCGAAGAAAAGAGAACATCATTTGATCCTGCAGGTGAATACGAACGACCCCGCAGCGATGAATCTCGCGCTCAACAACGCAACCAATGTGACGCAATACTACAAGGACGCCGGCGAGAAGGTGAAGATCGAGGTCGTCACGTTCGGGCCCGGCCTGCACATGCTGCGTGAAGACACCTCGCCGGTAAAGACGCGCATCGAAGAGATGGCCCTGAGCACGCCCGAGGTTTCGTTCAAGGCCTGCGGCAACACCCAGGAGAAGATGCAGAAGGCCGAGAACAAGGACATACCGATTGTTCGGCAGGCGGAGGTCGTGAAGTCGGGCGTCGTGCGCGTGATGGAATTGCAGGAGTTGGGCTGGGCCTACGTCAAACCGTAAGCCAGCCATGTCAGGATCGACCCAAACCAACCCCAGGTTTCCACCGGGGTCGCGTATTCAGGTGAAGCCCACGGCGGGCCCTCGCTTGGCTGGAAAGACTGGGAGGGTGGTTGGCGTTGGATATTACCCGAAGAGTCTCCGTGTGGTTCTCGACGGATCGAAGGCTCCGATCACTCTTCATGCAGACTATGTGGTCGTGATTGACGAGTGAATCGACAATCCACGGCCGTCACGCCGCAACTTCGATGGGCGCCCGCGCGCCGGTCATGAAGGCGACCGCATCCGACATCGTGTATGCCTTGGGATCGATCACCGTGAGCCGCCGACCGAGTCGATGGATATGGATGCGATCGGCGATCTCGAACACATGCGGCATGTTGTGGCTGATCAAGACCACCGAAACGCCGCGCCGTCGCACATCGAGGATCAGTTCCAGCACACGACGCGATTCCTTGACCCCGAGCGCCGCGGTCGGCTCGTCCATGATCACCACGCGCGAGCCGAATGCCGCGGCCCTTGCCACCGCCACGCCCTGGCGTTGACCGCCCGACAAGGTCTCGACGCGCTGGTTGATGCTCTGCACGGTCATGAGGCCAAGCTCGGTGAGCTTCTCGCGCGCGATGCGCTGCATGGCCTTGCGATCGAGCATGCGGCAGATCGTGCCGAGCGGACCCGGCCGGCGCAGCTCGCGGCCGAGAAACATGTTGTCGGCGATCGACAAGCTCGGAGACAGTGCAAGCGTTTGATAGACCGTCTCGATGCCGGCCGCCTGAGCGTCGAGCGGCGAGCGGAACGCGACTGGCATGCCGGCCAGCTTGATCTCGCCGGCGTCCGGAACGAGTGCGCCCGAGAGCGCGCGGATCAGCGATGATTTTCCGGCGCCATTGTCTCCGATCACGGCCAGGATTTCGCCCGGATAGAGATCGAAGTCGGCGTGATCGAGCGCCGTCACGCGGCCATAGCGCTTGTTCAATCCGCGCGCCTGCAGGAGCGGTGTTACCCCGGGAACGTTCGGTTTTGCGCTCATGCCGACACCTTGCGAATCCATTGATCGAGTGCGACTGCGATGATGATCAGCCAGCCGACGGCGAATTCCTGCCAGAGCACGTCGACATCGGACAAGGCAAGCCCGTTGCGAAATACGCCGACGATGAGGGCGCCGATCAGCGTGCCGACAATCGAACCACGCCCGCCGAACAGGCTGGCACCACCGACGACCACCGCCGTGATGCTGTCCAAATTGGCCGTCTGGCCGGCCTGCGGGCTGATCGACCCAATGCGCCCGATCAATGCCCACGCACCGAGCGCGCAAATCACGCCGGCGATCACATAGACGCTGAAGAGGATGCGGTCGGTTCGGATGCCGGCAAGCCGCGCCGCATCGGGATCGTCGCCCACCGCATAAAGATGGCGCCCGAAGGCCGTGCGATTCAGCACGAACCAGATCAATGCCACGAGTCCGAGCATGAAGAAGGAGCCGTAGGTGAAACGGGCGCCAAAAATGTTCACCGACGTTCCCAATGCCTGGAGCAACGGGGCGATCTTCGCGACCTCCTGCGAACGGATGGTCTCGGACGCTGAATACCAAAGGTTGAGCGCGAAAAAGATCGACCACGTCCCAAGCGTTACGATGAAGGGCGGCAGCTTGAGCCGGGTCACGAGTGCACCGTTGACCACGCCGCAGCCGGCGCCTGCGGCGACACCGACAACGAACGCGATCGGAGCCGGCAGTCCCATCGTGACCGCGAGCTTGCCCATGATGACGGAGCACAGCACCATGATGGCCCCAACCGACAAATCAATGCCGGCGGTGATCACGATCAACGTCTGCGCCGCCCCGATCACGCCGATGATCGTGACCTGCTGGATGATCAGCGACAGGTTGAACATCGACAGAAAACGCGAGCCGACGGTAAAGCCGAACGCGGCAACGCTGAGCAGGAGCACAATTGCCGGCACGGCCGTCGGATTGGCGTGCAGAAAGTGCTGAAGCTTCTGCAGCGGCGATCTTGCACGGACTTCGAATTCGGCGACGCGGCTCTCGCCCTTGTCGAGCACAAGCTCGAAGGCCTGGGCAGCCGGGCGGCTACTGCCGATATCAGTCATGGCCGTTTTCCTCGTTGCATGTGGAGACCTGCCAATCTCGGGCGAGCTTCGCCGGCGTTATCTGGCGCCCGGATCGCGGGCGCCAGTCCTTGCCATCGGCTACAAGTCAGGAGTGGGATCAGCCCCAGCACTTCTTCAAGGCGGCGGCGCTGTCGATCGACGGCATCTCGCCGGCCGGCTTGTCGGTAACGAGCTCGACACCGGTGTTGACGAAGTCCAGGCCCGGCGAGGCCTTCGGCTTGCCGCCGCCAGAAGCGAAGGCCTTCACTGCTTCAACACCTTTCGCCGCCATCAGCAGCGGGAACTGCATGGAGGTGGCGCCGATGACGCCGTCCTTCACGTTGCGCACGCCGGGACAACCGCCGTCGACGGAAACGATCAGCACGTCCTTGTCGCGCCCGACCGAGCGCAGGGCCTCATAGGCTCCCGCCGCCGCAGGCTCGTTGATGGTGTAGACGAGCGAGATGCCGGGGTCCTTCTGGAGCAAATTCTCCATCGCCTTGCGGCCGCCCTCCTCGCTGCCGAGCGTCACATCATGACCGACGATGCGCGCATCCTTCTCGTCACCGATCTTGGCGGGGTTGCCGAGATCAATGCCAAAGCCTTTCAGAAAGCCCTGGTCGCGGGCGACATCGACCGAGATCTGGTTCACGTTGAGGTCGAGCAGCGCAATCTTCGCCGATGCCGCCTTGGCCCCCAGCGTCTTGGCGGCCCATTGGCCGATCATTTGACCCGCCAGGAAATTGTCCGTTGCAAACGTCGCATCCGCCGCACTCGCCGGATCGAGCGGGGTATCAAGAGCAATGACCAAAATGCCGGCGGCGCGTGCCTTCTCGACAGCCGGAACGATGGCGCGGGAGTCGTTCGGTGTGATCAGGATGCCTTTGGCACCGGCGGCGATCAGGTTCTCAATGGCCGCCACCTGGCTCTCGTTGTCGCCGTCGACCTTTCCGGCAAACGAGCGCAGCTCGACGTCATTCGCCTTCGCTGCCTCGTCGGCGCCGGCCTTCATCTTCACGAAGAACGGATTGGTGTTGGTCTTGGTGATGAGACCCACGATCGGTTTGTCGGCAGCGAAACTGCCGGTGGTGCCCAGAGCAAGCGCGAACGCTGTGAACAGTCCAAGTGAATGACGCATCTATTCCCTCTCCGTTGGACGTTTTTGTTGGCCTGCGCGGTTTCGACCGCGTGTAGCTGCCCATCCTAAGGAGCTGCGAACGGCCCTGTCAATAAATAAATCATTCCGATTTATTAATTGACGCAGCTCTCGACTGCGTCCATTGTAGCGTGCCAACTGCCGGGGAATGGCCAGCAGAACTGTCGCGACGACAGATTCCCGGAGTTTGGCGGAGCCGAGGATGGAAGAAACAGCACCGCTTGCGGGCGCACCGGTGGCTTTGCCCGGCGACAGCCGCGGCACCACCCAGACGGGCGTGAGATTGTACAACGAGCGCCTGATCCTTTCCCTCATTCGGCGCCATCGCAGTCTCGGCAAGGTCGAGATCGCACGCCTCACCGGCCTTTCGACTCAAACCACGACCGTGATCATCAATCGGCTGGAAGCCGATGGGCTGCTGCTTGCGGGCGAACCGCAGCGAGGCCGCATCGGCCAACCCTCCGTCCCCTATTCGCTCAATCCGGACGGCGCTTTCGGTCTCGGGCTCATGATCGGCCGGCGCAGCTCCGATCTGGTCCTGATGGACTTCACCGCCGGCATCCGCGCCAGGCGACGCATGATCTATTCCTTCCCGGCGCCCGAAGAGATCATGGCATTTGCGGAACGCGAGATGCCGGGCCTTGTCGCCGAACTGCCAGAAGCCCAGCACGGCAGGATCAGCGGCATTGGCGTCGCAATGCCATTTGAATTGTGGAACTGGGAAGCCGATCTGCAGACACCACCCGGCGCGCTCGACAAGTGGCGTGACTTCAACGTTGCCGCTGAACTGTCGCGCCGCTTCGCCCCTTGGCCGGTCCGCGTGTGCAACGACGCGACTTCGGCATGTGCGGCCGAACTCACCTTCGCTGCCGGCGCCGCGTACCGGGATTTCGCCTACTTCTACATCGGCGCCTTCATCGGCGGCGGCATCGTTCTGAATGGCAGCCTGTTCCCGGGTCGCAGCGGCAACGCCGGCGCGCTCGGGTCCATGCCGATCATGCGACGGGAGGAAAACGGTGAGACAAGCCTTCAGCAGTTGATCCGCACCGCCTCCATCTATCAGTTGGAGCGCCGAGTGATCGCCGCCGGTCAACGCGGCACCGACATCTGGCTCTCACCGGACGATTGGTCGAGTTTTGCGGATCCGCTCGAAGCGTGGATTGCTGCGGCAGCGGAGGCCCTGGCGCAGGCAGTCGCTGCATTACTCGCCGTGATCGACTTTGAAGCCGTCATCATCGACGGGGCCTTTCCGGTCGATGTGCGCCGCCGTCTCGTCGAGCGCACAAACGAACATTGGGCCCGCATGGACCGACAGGGCCTCACCGACGCTGCGGTGGTGGAAGGCTCAATCGGCCGTGATGCACGCGCAATCGGCGGCGCGGCCTTGCCGTTGCTCGCGGCGTTCGCCCGCGATTACGACGTCCTCTTCAAGGATTGAGCATGGTCAACGACATGGCTCTCCGCTTCGAGCGCAGCAACGTGCCTGGCGCGGATCCCGTTTCCCGCAAGTGCCCAACCGCCCAGAGGCTTGTCGTGATGAACCAGGGTGACGCATCGTGATTCTTGTCTGTGGCGAAGCCCTGATCGATCTGTTTGTGAGGGTGCCCGGCGGGCCGGAAATGTCGACCCATGCCGTTGCCGGTGGCTCTCCCTTCAATGTCGCTGTTGGCCTTGCTCGCCTCGGTGTTCGAACGGCCTTCCTGAGCGGCATCTCGCGCGATCATTTCGGCGCGTTCCTCGCGGACCGCCTCGCTCGCGAAGGTGTAGACGGTCGTTTTCTCGTGCGCACCGATCGGCCTTCCCCTATTTCGATCGTGGCGACCGCCGATGACGGCCAGCCGAACTACACTTTCCATGGCGAAGGTGCGGCAGATCGCTCGCTCCTGCTCGCTCATCTGCCCGGCGCGTTGCCCGACGACATCAGGGCTTTGACCTTCGGCTCCTATTCCATGGCCGTCGAGCCGGTCGGCACCACGTTTGCCGCACTCGCCCAACGCGAACATGGGCGTCGCGTCATCAGCGTTGATCCGAACGTCCGTTCGACCGTCGTCGGCGACATGAAAAGCTGGGCCGTCGCCGCGGAACGCTTCTACCGGACGGCTACAATGATCAAGGCGAGTGACGAGGACGTTCGCCTTGCATGGGGTGGTCGTGTCTCAATTGCCGATGCAGCCGCCTACTGGCAAAAGTGCGGCGCGCGGCTGGTCGTGGTGACCGAGGGAGCGAAGGGGGCAACCGCCTTCTGCGCCACTGGAAGCGTATCGGTCCCCGGTCGCTCAGTGGTCGTGCGCGACACCGTGGGCGCCGGCGACACATTCCACGCCGCGCTGCTTGCGCAGCTTGCCAAAACCGGGCGGCTCCATCCCGACGCCATCGCGGCGCTCGACGAGGCGGCAATCCGCGAACTGCTCACTTACGGGATGGCCGCCGCCGCCGTCACGGTTTCACGCGATGGCGCCGACCTGCCGACCACCGCCGATATCGATGGGAGCACGCAGCCATGCTTGACAGAGTGACGGACGCAATGCGGCACATCAGCAGGGATCGAATTGAGCAAGGCTCCGGTCTGACCAGCCGCGTCATCCCGGTGGCTCCCTTCGTCCTGACGGTTTTCGGCGCGACCGGCGATCTCGCGCGCCGCAAGCTGTTGCCGGCGCTGTTTCGGCGCGATTTTGCGGGCCAACTGCCGGATGAAGCAGCCATTCTCGGCGTCGCGCGCGGCGCGATGTCGCGGGATGATTTCCTCGCTCTGATGCGCGCGTCAATCGTGAAGCATGTGCCTGAATCGGAAACGACGGGACCCGAACTCGATCGCTTCCTGGCCCGCATCTCCTACATGGCTGCCGATGCAGAAGGCGAAAACGGTTGGACCGAACTCGCAGCCGCCCTGTCGGCCTACGCCGACCGCGTTCAGGTCCATTATCTGGCGACGGCCCCGCATCTATTCGGACCGATCTGCGAAAGGCTGGGGCACTACGGTCTTTCGAAAGGCGATTCCCGCATCGTTATCGAGAAGCCGATCGGCAAGGATCTCGAATCCGCAATCCGGTTCAATCAGACCGTCGGCATGATTTTTCCGGAGGAACGCGTCTACCGGATCGATCACTATCTCGGCAAGGAGACGGTGCAGAATTTGATGGCACTACGGTTCGCCAACGCATTGTTCGAACCGCTGTGGAATGCAGCCCACATCGACCATGTGCAGATTACGGTCGCCGAATCCATCGGCGTGGAGGAACGCGGAACGTACTACGACAAGTCCGGCGCCCTGCGCGACATGGTTCAGAATCACCTTCTACAACTGCTCTGTCTGGTGGCGATGGAGCCGCCACATTCGCTCGAAGCCGACGCCGTACGCGACGAGAAGCTCAAGATCCTGAAATCGCTCGAGCGCATCGATGAGACAAACGCGGCATTCCTGACCGTGCCGGGTCAATACCGCGCCGGCGCATGCAGCGGCGTTGCGGTTCCGGGTTATGCGGACGAGATCGACAATCGCCAGAGCTCGACCGAAACCTTCGTCGCGCTCAAGGTCGCCGTTGCGAACTGGCGCTGGACCGGCGTTCCCTTTTACCTGCGCACGGGAAAGCGACTGCAGCAGCGCAGTTCCGAGATCGTCGTGACCTTCAGGAAAGTTCCGCATTCGATCTTCAATTCGGATTGCGGAAAGGCTTTGCAGACGCGGCTCGTGATCCGCCTGCAGCCGGACGAGGGAATCAAGCTCTGGCTGATGATCAAGGAGCCTGGATCGGGCGGCATGCGGTTGCAGTATGTCCCCCTCGACATGAGCTTTGCGGAAGCGTTCGACGTCTCGGTGCCTGACGCTTACGAACGGCTGCTGATGGATGTGGTCCGCGGAAACGCCACCTTGTTCATGCGACGGGACGAAGTGGAAGCGGCATGGCGCTGGATCGATCCGATCCGTCAGGCATGGAGCCAGATGAATGATCTCCCGCGTCCCTACGTCGCCGGCAGCTGGGGCCCCTCCGCTGCCGTCGCACTGATCGAACGCGACGGCCGGACATGGATGGAGGACGGTCCGTGACCACGGAGCAGCGCATCGCCGATGCTCAGTCCGCAACCAGGAGGCTTGTATGACCATCGAAGCAAGGATCAACGCGCGGGTCGCCGAAGTAACGGATCGCATCGCTCGGCGCAGTCACGACAGCCGAGCACGCTATCTCGACCGCATTGCGAACGCGGCGAGCACGCCAGTGCGGCGACGACTGGGATGCGCCAACCAGGCTCATGCCTTCGCGGCTTGCGGGGGGCGCGACAAGCAGCTGATGCAGGATGGCCACGTCCCCAGTCTCGGAATTGTCACGGCCTACAACGACATGCTCTCGGCCCACCAGCCCTACGAGCGTTTCCCCGAACTCATCCGGCAGAGCGCACGCGCAGCCGGTGGTGTTGCCCAGGTCGCGGGCGGCGTTCCGGCGATGTGCGACGGCATCACGCAAGGCGAAGCTGGAATGGAGCTCTCGCTGTTCTCGCGCGAGGTCATCGCCTTGTCCACCGCGGTCGCGCTGTCGCATCAGACCTTCGACGCCGCGGTGTTTCTCGGCATATGCGACAAGATCGTGCCAGGTCTCGTCATCGGCGCGCTCTCGTTCGGGCATTTGCCTGCGGTCTTCATTCCATCCGGTCCGATGACTTCGGGCCTTGCCAACGACGCGAAAGCGAAAATCCGGCAGGCTTACGCGGAGGGAAAGCTTGGTCGCGAGGCTTTGCTGGAAGCGGAGGCGAAGGCCTACCATGGCGCGGGGACCTGTACCTTTTACGGGACCGCAAATACCAACCAGATGCTGATGGAGATCATGGGCCTGCAGCTGCCGGGCGCATCATTCGTGAACCCGAACACACCTTTGCGCGATGCGCTGACTGTCGCAGCGACCGAGCGAGCATTGGACATCACCTCGCTCGGCAATCAATACATCCCGATTGGCCGCGTGCTCGACGAGCGCGCATTCGTCAACGGCATAGTGGGCCTGCACGCCACCGGCGGCTCGACCAATCTGACGCTGCATCTGGTTGCCATGGCTGCGGCGGCCGGCCTCACCCTGACCTGGGACGACTTCGCCGACCTCGCGCGGGTGACGCCGCTGATCGCGCGGATCTATCCCAACGGCTCAGCGGACGTGAACCATTTTCATGCCGCCGGCGGAATGAGCTTCTTGATCCGCGAATTGCTTGCTGCGGGGCTCCTGCACCGCGACGTCCTGACCGTTTGCGGCGACGGGCTCGATGCGTACTTGCAGGAGCCGCTGCTCGATGCCGAGGGCAAGCTGACCTGGCGCGACGGACCGGCTGGAACCGGCGATTCTGCCGTGCTTCGCGGCACTGCTGACCCGTTCCAGACGGCCGGCGGCCTTCAGGTTCTGACGGGCAATCTCGGGCGCGCGGTCGTCAAGACGTCTGCGGTCGCACCGCAACGCCATGTCATCGAAGCCCCGGCTCGCGTCTTCGATTGCCAGGACGAACTGCAGCGGAGCTTCGCCGCGGGTGAGCTCACGGGTGATATGATCGCGGTGATACGCTTCCAGGGTCCAAAGGCGAACGGCATGCCGGAGCTGCACAAGCTGATGCCGCTCCTTGGCGTGCTTCAGGATCGCGGACTGAAAGTCGCGCTTGTCACGGATGGGCGGCTTTCAGGCGCCTCGGGTAAGGTTCCTGCAGCCATTCACGTCACTCCTGAAGCAGCGGATGGCGGTGCGATTGCGCGGATCCGTGATGGCGACGTCATTCGGCTCGACGCCGTCACCGGTCAGCTTGACGTACGCGTCACCCCGAGCGAGTTGGCCGCGCGAGCCTGTGCGCAAGCCGATCTCTCCACGATGCATGTCGGGATCGGCCGTGAACTCTTCGGCTTCTTCCGCGAGCGCGTCAGTTGCGCGGATCGCGGCGCAAGCGTTTTTGTAGCGTAGGTGCAAGAAGGCAGGCTCAGCGAGCCCGCTGATGACGAGACGTATGATTTTCTGGAAAAATCAGCGTCCATTCCGACAACTGAGCCCCCAAGCCAGCATTGAAATCGCAACGGGTTTCTCTTCGTCGGAATGCTGCCGAGGCGTCACTCTTTCAGACCGCTCGCGGCCACGCCACGCACGAAATTTCGACGCATCAGCGAGAAGAAAAGCGCACTCGGAACCAGAGCCAGGGCGGCGGCCGCGCTGAGACGGCCGATATCCACGGTGAAACCGGTCTGAAACAATGCCAGCCCAACCTCGAGCGTATAGGTCTCCTTGTTGGTCATGACGACGAGCGGCCACGCGAATGCGGTCCAGGCCTGGAAGAACGCCAGCACGGCGAGAGCGCCCAACGGGCCACGCATCAGCGGCAGCACGATCCGCAGGAAGATCCAGCCCTCTCCGGCGCCATCCACTCGCGCGGCCTCCAGGAGCTCGTCGGGGATCGACGTCATCACGTATTGCCGCACCAGGAAGATGCCAAAGCTCATAATGAGATAGCCGACCAGAAGCCCGGGCCAGGTGTTCAACAGTCCGGCAGACTGGACGTTGAGGTAGAGCGGGATCATGTAGACTTCGAAGGGAACGACGGCCGTCGCAATGATGATGCCGAAGATGACCGGCACCCCCGGCAGATCAAACTTGCCGAGCACATAGCCTGCTATCGCCGACGTGCTGACGATGCTCGCGGTCGAGAGCGTTGCGAAGATGAGCGAGTTGCCGATCCAGCGAAACAGCGGCGTTTCGCGCAGGACGCTGACGATGTTGTCCAGCGTCGGCTGGTGCGGAATGATGGTCGGCGGCCAGGCCAGCAGCTCCGGCGGCGTCTTGAACGCGTTGCTGATCAGGAAGACCAGCGGCAACAGCATCATCAGGCTGACGGCGCAGAGAACAGCGTCGATCACGAGGCCGACGGCACGGTGCTGACCAACGACGGACGGACGATCGGGCTCGCTCATGCCCGGCTCCGATCGCGGAACAGCCTGAACTGCGCGCCGGTCAGGATGAGGACGATGACGAGCAGCACGACGGCTTCTGCGGCGGCGTAGCCGACCCGGTAGTTGCGAAAGCTGTTCTCGAGCATGTCGAGGACGAGGACACGAACGAGGTGTCCCGGCGCACCCTGCACATCGGATGCCAGCACGAAGGCCTGCGCATAGATATTGTAGGACGAGATCAGCGTAATGACCGATACGTACAGCATGACCGGCTTCAACAGCGGCACCGCGATGTAGCGGAAGGCCTGAAGTGACGAGGCGCCGTCGAGGCGCGCGGCCTCGTAGAGCGCATCCGGAACGTTCTTCAGTCCGACAAGGAAGATCAGGACGGCATAACCGATCGCCTGCCAGGAACAGAGAACAATCAGGCACACCAGTGACAGGATGGGGTCGAACAACCACGACTGGGCCGGGATTCCGACCAGTCCGATCAAGGCGTTGAGCGGTCCGAGCCGGGCGTCGAAAATCCATTTCCAGGCCATCGCCGCCGGAACCAGCGAGACGACGTGCGGCAGGAAAACTGAGGCTTCATAAATGCCGCTGCGCCGCAGCCCCTGCCGGCTGTTGATCAGCGTTGCGAGCGCAAGCGCAACGGGAATGGTGATCGCCACGACGCTGAAGGCGATGATTGTTGTATTGAATATCGCTTCGAGAAACAGCGAGTCGCTCGCCAACTCGATGAAGTTGGCGAATCCGACGAATGGCTTGCGCCGCGAGATGATATTCCATTGGAAGAGGCTGAGCCGCAACGTCTCGATGATCGGATAGACGCGGACACAGCCGTAGAGCCCGAGGACCGGAAGAAGCGCAAGAACTGGAAACAGCCATTTTGGCGTGGTGCGCATGGATCCTCCAGCAAGCGCCAGTCAGCGGCCGGCGCCTGGATTGGGTCGCCCCTGTCGGAAGCTCTAGGGTTTGGCCAGCAGGTCTTCCCGGGCGAGGATCTTGTCGCTTTCATCAGCCGCAGACTTCAGGAACGCATCGATCGCAGCGTCGTTGCCCGCCAGCGACTTGTCGGTGAAGGCCTTCTCCAGCCGTGCCGCAAGCCTGGTGAGGATTTCGCTCGCCGGGCTGATCGCCGGCACGGTGAAGAAGACGTGGTCGGCCGGAACGTTGACGAATGCGCCGAGCTGCGGGACTTTCTTGAGGACCGCGGAGTAGTCGAGGCCCTTGCGGTTGGGGACCCAGGCCGTGTTCTCGAGCAGCCAGAGCAGATTTTCCGGCTCATTTGCCTTTTGAACGAAATCCCAGGCGATCTGACTCTTGGGTCCCTTGTTCGGCACATAGAGGTCGACCGGGACCATCAGCGTGCCCTTCGGTAACGGGGCGGTGGCGTATTTGAGGTTGGGCGCCTTCTTGGCGACGTCGCCAATCACCCAGGATTCCCGGATGAACATCGCGGTCTGGCCGAGTTCGAAGGCTTCCGCATCCGCCTTCATCTCGGGCGTCACCGTCCGGTAAACCACGACGTTGTCGAGATACTGCTTGAGCGCGGCGCGGCCGGCCTCGCTTGCATAGGCGGCGCGCCACTTTCCGCCCTTGTCCTGCAACAGCGTCCCGCCGTGGTTATAGAGGATGGTCCAGTACTTCTCCGCGATGCCCGAGCCGCCGCCGCTGAGACGCAAGCTCCATCCGCTCACCGTCGGCACGCCGGACGCATCGCGCTGCGCAAGCTTCTGCGCATAAGCGGTATAGTCGGCCATGGTCTTGGGCGGGCCGTCGAGGCCGGCCTTGGCGAACATCTCGGTGTTGTAGTACAGCGCGCCCTGCCCCTGGAACAACGGCACACCGAAGATCTTGCCGTCGTACATGGCGGTCTTCACACGCGTCATGTCGTAATTGGCTTTGACGAAATCGACGATCGACGCCGGCGGCTCGGGAATGACGCCAGCCTCGAGATACCTCGCCGCCTCGACCTCCATCTCGATGACGTCCCCGGCCGCGCCGGATGGCAGCGACAGCGCCAGCCGCTTCTCGTGCTCACGCAGGGCAATGGCCTCGACGCTGATTTCGAGATCCGGATATTTGCTCTTCAGCTGGTCGCCGACGCGCTTGTAAAACGGGGCAAGGTCGGGCCAACCACTCCATATCGTCAGCTTCTCCGCCGACGCGGGCGAAGCAAACACGGGGGCAGCGACAACCAGCGCCAGTGACAGCGCTGCCGACATCCATGACCGACGATCCGGCGTCGCCGGGCGAATTCTGTTCTCGGGGAGCGTCATGTAGCCGAACCTGCCGACGGGTCTCATCATGAAGGTCACTCTCGCATCCGGAATTGAGCAAATCCTGCGAAAAAGCTCGCATGCAACCGGTTGCGTGTCAATTGCGATCCATTGCCGCTTTCTGAGGCCGTTGACTAAATCGTCAGCGGCTTCTCCGCTTCACCGGAGCCGGGCCGGTGCTGGCGCGAATGACAAGATGGGAATTCAGCTTGTGGCGGATCTCGCCCGACACGCCGCCCTTCATCTGGCTGAGCAGGAGACCGACCGCGACATCGCCCGCATCGGCGCAGCGCGCCGACACGGTGGTGAGCGGCGGATAGGTGGTTTCACCGAGGACATCGTCGCAGCCGACGACACTGAACGATTTCGGCACCTCGACGTCGAGCGCCGCGAGCCCGGCCAACAGACCCTGAGCGACAAGGTCGTCGAACGCGATCGCCGCGGTGACGCCGCTGGCGACGATCTGGGTGGCCGCTAGCCGGCCCGTGTCGTAGGATGGCGGGCGCGCGGGAACGGCAATCACCTTGAGCCCGCGCTTCTCCGCTTCGCGCCGGACGGCGTTGCGCCGCTGCTGGTTGGACCACGATGTCGTCGGGCCGCTGACATAGGCGATGTGCCGGTGCCCCAGCTCGGCAAGATGCGCGATCGCAGCAGCGACGCCCGGCGCCGTGTCGATCAGGACCCGCGTAATGCCTTCGATATCGCGATTGATGAGCACCAGCGGCCGGCGCATCGCATGGCGGCGGATATGCTCTTCGTCCAGGCGGGACGAGGCGAGGACGAGCCCTTCCACCTGGCCGATGAAGCGGCCGACCAGCAATTCCTCACGCGCGGGATCCTCGTCCGAGTTGCCGAGGAAAACGCACAGCCCCGCCTGGTCGGCGCGAAGTTGCGCGGCCCTGATCAGCGGCGGAAAGAACGGGTTCGCGACATCCGAGACAATGAGAGCGACATTGCCATGGCGCCCGGTCGACAGTGCGCGGGCGACCTGATTTGGCACGTAGCCGAGCTTGTCGGCGACCGCCTTGACACGCCGGACGGTCTCCTTGGTCAGCATCTCGGGCCGCGAAAAGGCGCGCGATACGGTCGCACGGGAGACCCCGGAAGCCTTCGCCACCTGACTGATCGTCGGCACGACCGATGGACGCCCCTCCCCGCCGCTATCAGGATCGCGCTTCACCGCGGGCCGCCTCCTCTGCATCGCATCCAGCTACACATGCCTCGGTCGGGCCCGGGGTGCAAGCTTGACATGCAACCGGTTGCATCACATTCTCTCCGCTTGGGGTGACGGGCAGGCCCGACAGAACCATGGATGAGCATGACGGCTTCGGTTACTCCCTCAATCGCGACATCTAAGACGCGGGATGCGATGGGCCGTGCGGCTGCTGCGGATGTCGGTGTGGCGCTGCGCGACCGCCTCGCGCGGCAGAGCACGGCGCGGATGATATTTGCCGCGGCGCCGAGCCAGGCAGAGATGCTGGATGCCCTTGCACGCGAGCGCGATATCGACTGGCGGCGCGTCACAGCCTTCCACATGGACGAATATATCGGACTTCCTTCGGGCGCGCCGGAGCGCTTCGGGGCCTGGCTGACGCGTCACCTCTTCTCGCGTGTCGCCTTCGGAACCGTTCACTTGATCGGACAAGAACCGGATCCGGACCGGGAAGCGGCGCGCTATGCGGCCCTTCTTGCAGAGGCCCCGATCGACATCATCTGCCTCGGCATCGGCGTCAATGGTCACCTCGCCTTCAATGACCCGCCGGTCGCCGACCTGCACGATACGAAACAGGTCAAGGTCGTCGAACTCGACGCGATCTGCCGACAGCAGCAGGTCGACGATGGATGTTTCCCGACCCTCGGGCACGTCCCGACACATGCGATCACGCTGACGATTCCGCGGCTGCTGGACGCCGGCCAGCTGTTTTGCGTCGTGCCTGGCGCATCCAAGCGCACCGCCGTCGAGCGATCGCTGTACGGCCCGATCGGAACGGCCTGCCCGGCGAGCGCGCTCCGCACGCATCCGCGATGCGCGCTGTATCTCGACCAGGATTCCACGCCGCCGCAGCTCTCACCGCAAACACCGGCACGCGCATGACGGATCCGGCAACACGCGTCTGGGGCCGCGATCCGGAGACTGGACAGAATCGCACCATCGTCATTCAGGATGGCCGGATCTCGGACATCCTTGCTGGCGGACACGATGACGGGCTGTGGCTGTCGCTCGGCCTGTTCGATCTGCAATTGAACGGCTTTGGCGGCTACGATCTCAATGCCCGCCCTGATCCCCAGACGGTCCGCGATCTCGTCTTGGCCGTCCACAGAAGCGGCGTGTCGCGCTTTGCCCCGACGCTGATCACGGCATCGCACGATGCGACCATCGACGCGCTAAAGGCCATTGCGCAGGCACGCGACAGCGATCCGCTCATCAAGCATGCGATGCCGTTCGTCCATCTTGAAGGACCGCATATCGCGCCGGAGGACGGTCCACGCGGCGCGCATCCGGCCGAACATGTGAGGCCGCCGAGCCTCGACGAGTTCGACGCGTGGCAAGCCGCCAGCGGCAACCTCATCGGCCTCGCGACAATGTCGCCGCACTGGCCAGAAACGGAAGCATATGTACGTGGCCTTCGGACGCGCGGTGTTCGCGTTGCGCTTGGCCATACCAATGCGACGCCGGATCAGATCTCCGCTGCTGTTGCCGCGGGCGCAATGTTGTCGACGCATCTTGGCAATGGCATCGCAGCCACGCTGCCGCGACATCCCAACCCGATCTGGTCTCAACTGGCCGAAGACAGGCTGTGGGCGAGCTTCATCGCCGATGGCCATCACCTCCCTCCTGAGACCTTCAAAGCCATGCTGCGTGCAAAGGGACTGGAGCGATCGATCCTGGTGTCGGACGCCGCCGCGCTCGCGGGGTGCACGCCTGGAATCTATGACGCGCCGATCGGCGGCAAGGTCGAACTGAAGGCGAACGGCCGGCTGGAAGTCGTCGGCACGTCCTTCCTGGCGGGCGCGGCCGTCAGCCTCAAGTTCGGAATAGCCATGGCAAGGCGCATGGCCGGATTGACCCTGGCAGAGGCGCTGAGGCTCGCAACCATCAATCCGCGCCTGCTGTTCAACCTTCCCGCGCTGACGGTGGGAGCACCGGCCGATCTGCTGCGATTCCGTCTCGGCGAGGATGGCTCTCTTGTGCCTGAGACGGTTTACGTCGCGGGCCGGCCTTACCCGCTCACCCCCTGAGGAATGAGACATGAACTGGCTTCGCATCGGGTTGATCGGCCCAGGGGCAATCGGTGAAACGCACGCGCGGGCGATACGAGCGCTCGACGAAACCGTCTTGTCGGCGATCGCCGGCGGCACGCCCGAGCAGATTGCAGCGTGCACGAACGGCGAACCTGTTCCGACATTCGCGACCACCGAGGCGATGCTCGCAAGTGCCGAGATCGACGCGGTCGTGGTCTGCACCCCGAGCGGCGCGCATCATGACGTCGCGCTTGCTGCGATCAAGGCCGGACGGCACGTGCTCGTCGAAAAGCCGCTCTGCGTCGATCCGGCCGAGGCCGCATCGCTGGTCCGCGCGGCCGCGCGCTCGCAACTGACGTGCGGCGTTGTTTCGCAGCGCCGTCTCGAACCGCAACACCAGGCGATCAAGGCTCTGCTCGACGCAGGTCATCTCGGACAGGCGCGCCTGATCGAGACGGCGATCCATTGGTACCGCTCCGACGCATACTACGCGGAGAAGCCGTGGCGCAGAGAAGCGGAGCACGGCGGTGGCTCGCTGTTCAATCAGGGCGTTCACAATCTCGACCTGATGCTTTGGTTGTTCGGGACTGTGGACAGTGTTCAGGGCAAGATGGCAACGCTCGGGCACACACACGCCGTCGAGGACACGACAGCGGCGCTGCTCTCCTTCGCGTCCGGCGCGCTCGGCGTGATCGTGACGAGCACGGCACTGCCTCCGGGACGGCCGGCCATGCTTCGGCTGTTCACGGACCGCGGCAGTTGCGAACTCGGAAACGACAGCATCGTCCGCTGGGATTTTCCCGGCGTCGCGGAGCCGCCAAGTGCGGCCGGGGTTGGCAGCGCCGCCAGCGATCCCAAGGCCATCGGGATCGAAGGACATATCGCGCAATGGCGCGACTTCGCTCAAGCCGTCCGGGAGCGACGGTCACCCGCGAGCTCGTTCAGGGACGGATTCGAAGCTGCGAGATTGGTCGACGCCATCTATCGATCGGCCTCGGAAGGTCGGGCCATCAGCCGCAACGAAATCGCACCTGAGGTCATTCATGCCGACGAGTAACTCCGAGACGCTCGACATCGCCATCATTGGCGCGGCCCACCCACACGTCGAATATGTACTTTCGGAGATTGCGAACCGAACCGACGTCAGGGTCGTGGCCATCGCCGATCATGACGCGGCGCGACGCGCCGAGCTCGAACGACGCACGATGGCGCCCGGCTACGCCGATCCACATGCGCTTTTGGACGCGCATCAGGTTCGAGCAGCAGCGGTCTTCACCGAATTCGGCCTCCGCGCTCCGATCGTGGCCGAACTCTTGCGCCGCGGCATCTTCGCGATCGCCGACAAGCCGATGGCGGTGACCCTGCCCCAGCTCGCAGCAATCGAGGAAACTCTCGCCGGGCGCAATTTGCTGACGCTTCTGCTGGAAAAACGCTTTTATCCGGTCACCCTCGCGCTCCGCCCGATCATCGACAGCGGCGAACTTGGAGACGTCGTATCCATCACCGCAACCGGGCCGCACAAGCTCGTCCCGAGCCGTCGTCCCGCGTGGATGTTCGAACCATCGACCTATGGCGGCATCCTCGCCGACCTCACGGTTCACGACATCGATCTCGCACTTTGGCTGACGGGATATACCAGCGGTACGGTCAGCGGCTGGATATCACCGATCGCGGCTGCCGGCACGACGGACTTTCCCGCGCTGGGACGCGCCATCCTCGCCTGCGACGGCGGCCCGCAATTCGCGATCGAAGTCGACTGGATCCAGCCCGAAGCTTCGCCACGGCATGGCGACTATGCCATGCGGATTTCCGGGACAAAGGGGCGCGCAGACGTTCTATTCGCTGAAAACAAATTGCTCGTCGAGACGGCGACGAGACCCCTGCGCGAAGTCGACCTGCCCGCGGGCGTCTCGCCTGCCGGCTTCGTCTTCGATCATCTCGCCCGTGGCGAGACCTTGCAAATTCCAGCAAATGAAGCCCTGCGGGCCACGCGCATCGCGATACTCGCTCAGGAGAGTGCGGCAAATGGCGGCAAGCCGATGCGATGGAGTTGAGATTCCTCGCGGGCAGGCAGAAATACCACCCAGCTTATGAGTTCTCGGGCGGAATGCGCCTGCGCGTCGACCTGTCGATCTCGTCGATGCGGATGTAGTGCTGGCCGGCGTCGTTCCAGATCTCAACGCAATAGTCGCGCTCTTTGACGAGACAGCGCCAACAAGAACATCCGCAAACATCGTCGAGACGTCGCACCGTGCGACGTCCGACCACGAAAAGCGTCGCACGAGACGCGCTTTGTTCCAGGGCCCGAAGTGGAAAAACCCTGCGCTAGCGGGGCTTTGGGATGGTGGGCGCACCAGGGCTCGAACCTGGGACCCGCTGATTAAGAGTCAGCTGCTCTACCAACTGAGCTATGCGCCCGAAAGGCGGTGAATGCCTTGCGAGGCCGGTCGTTTAGCAAAGCGATCCGGGTCTGGCAAGCGAT
>Ga0207647_10000429_pt1 | contig 34410 bp, 42 predicted proteins | sample KBSCornC2_FD_184295 | JGI IMG/M metagenome (GOLD analysis project Ga0207647, IMG submission 184295) | Corn rhizosphere microbial communities from Kellogg Biological Station, Michigan, USA - C2 (SPAdes) (version 2) | ecosystem: Host-associated > Plants > Roots > Rhizosphere ... | reverse complement strand
GATCGTGTCGCCGACTTTGACGTGCCAGGCGACGATCTCGGCCTCGGCAATGCCTTCGCCGATGTCGGGCAGCTTGAATTCGTAGCGAGCCATTAGTCAGCCATGACCTTTTCTAGCGCTTTCCTCATGCGCTTCGGGCCGGGGAAATAGGACCATTCGTAGGCGTGCGGGTAGGGCGTGTCCCAGCCGGTGACGCGCTCTACCGGAGCCTCGAGGTGATAGAAGCAGCGCTCCTGCACCAGGCTCACGAGCTCCGCGCCGAAGCCGGACGTGCGCGGGGCCTCGTGGACGACGAGGCAGCGGCCGGTCTTTTCGACCGATCGCTCGATAGTCTCGATGTCGAGCGGGACGAGAGTGCGCAGATCGATCACTTCGGCATCGATTCCACGTTCCTCAACCGCCGCGAGCGCGACGTGGACCATGGTGCCGTAAGTAAGGACGGTGAGTTCGGCGCCCTCGCGGACCACCGCCGCCTTGGCCAGCGGCACGGTGTAATGGCCTTCGGGAACCTCGCTCGCCGGATGCTTGGACCAGGGCTTGACCGGCCGGTCGTGATGACCGTCGAACGGTCCGTTGTAGATCCGCTTGGGTTCGAAGAAGATCACCGGGTCGGGATCCTCGATCGCGGCGATCAGCAGGCCCTTGGCGTCGTAGGGCGTCGATGGAATGACGACCTTCAGGCCTGCGATGTGGGTGAACAAAGATTCCGGCGACTGGCTGTGAGTCTGGCCGCCGAAGATTCCGCCGCCATAGGGCGAGCGGATCACCATCGGCATCGTCCACTCAGCCGCCGTGCGGTAGCGGATTTTGGCGACCTCGCTGACGATCTGGTCGTAGCCGGGATAGATGTAATCGGCGAACTGGATCTCGATCACGGGTTTCAGGCCGTAGCAGGCCATTCCGACCGCCGTCGCGACGATGCCGCCCTCGCTGATCGGGGAGTCGAACACCCGGGTCTTGCCGAATTCCTTCTGCAGCCCCTCGGTCACTCGAAAGACTCCGCCGAAATAGCCGGCGTCCTCGCCGAATACGACGATGTCCTCGTCCTTGCGCATGGCGATCTTGTGCGCGTCGTTCAGCGCCTGGATCATGTTCATCGTCGGCATCAGTCGCGCCCTTCGGACAGCGCTTCCTCGCGCTGCTCGGCGATGTGCCACGGCACCTCGGCGTAGACGTCCTCGAACATCGAACCGACATTATCCTTGCCCTGTTGCGGCAGGATTCCGAGCTTCTCGGACTCCTTCTGCGCCGCGCGGACGGCGGCATCGCATTCGGCGGCCATCGCCGCGTGCCGCTCCTCGTCCCATTCGCCGATCGCAATGAGGTGCGCCTTCAACCGCTCGACTGGGTCGCCCAGCGGCCAGGCTTTGGCCTCGTTGGCCGGGCGGTAACCGCTCGGATCGTCGGAGGTAGAATGGCCTTCCGAGCGATAAGTGAAGAACTCGATCAGGGTCGGACCGGAGTTCGAACGGGCGCGCTCGGCGGCCCATTTCACCGCTGCATAGACGGCGAGCGCGTCATTGCCGTCGACGCGCAGGCCCGCGATTCCATAGCCGACCGCGCGCTGGGCGAAGGTCGCGCGCTCCGCGCCGGCTATCCCCGAGAAGCTCGAGATCGCCCATTGGTTGTTGACCACCGCGAGCACGACAGGCGCATTGTAAACCGCCGCGAAGGTCATCGCGCTATGGAAGTCGCCCTCCGCCGTCGCTCCATCGCCGACCCAGCCCATGCAGATTCGGCTGTCGCCCTTGATCGCCGCGGCCATCGCCCAGCCCACTGCCTGCGGGAACTGGGTCGCGAGATTGCCCGAGATCGAGAAGAAGCCGTATGCTTTGTCCGAATACATGATCGGCAGCTGGCGGCCCTGAAGCTTGTCGCCCTTGTTCGAATAGATCTGGTTCATCATTTCCGTCAGCGGGTAGCCGCGCGCGACGAGCAGCCCCTGCTGGCGGTAAGTCGGGAAGTGCATGTCGTCGCGGTCGAGAGCGGCCTGGGCGGCGACGGCAATCGCCTCCTCGCCGGTGCACTTCATGTAGAAACTGGTCTTCCCCTGGCGCTGCGCGCGGTACATCCGGTCGTCGAAGATCCGGACGGTGACCATGTCGCGCAGCATCTTGCGCAGGGTGTCGGGATCGAGCTTCGGGTCCCAATTGCCTTCGGCCTTGTTGTCCTCACCCAGGACGCGGACGAGGTCCGTCGTGAGCGGGTGTGTTTCGGCCGCGGGCGAGCTGGTGTCGGGACGCGGAGCCTTTCCGGCAGCTGGGATTTTCAGGGACGAGAAATCGGGCGAATCGCCGGGCCGGAACGGCGGCTCAGGCACGTGCAATGCGAGCCTCGGCGCATTGCGGCGCAGACTGGGGTCCTTGTCGCTCATATCCTCTCCCGCGCGGCGCTTAGACCCGACTCGGCGCGTCGGCAACAGGTAATGACAAGTATACTTTACATCGACCCTCAAACCGCGCCGCGTTGACGCTTAACAGCGCCCGAAGCTAGGGATTGCACATGGCTGAGAACGCATCCGACTCCCCGCCCGACCGGCTCTCGCTCGACCCGCGCAGCGACTATTTCGACGAGGCGCTTCTAAGCCGCGGAGTCGGCATCAAGTTCAACGGCCAGGAAAAGACCAGCGTCATCGAATATTGCATCTCGGAAGGCTGGATCCGGATCGCGGCGGGCAAGAGCCGCGACCGCTACGGCCAGCCGATGACGATCAAGCTCCAGGGCACGGTCGAGCCCTATTTCGAGAACCCGCCTCAGGCTGAGGGCGGGGAGGGCGAAGCCTCGGAAGGATAGGATGGCGAGCGGCGTGCCCGCCGGTCGCGCCATTTCTTAAACGCCCAGCCTCCCAGCGCGACGGCCGCAAGCGCCGGGACGCTACGCTTCGCAAGCGCGGCCGCGCTGTAGCCAAGGATGGCACCCTTGGCGCCTTCATTCCTGCCGGCGACCTTCTCGCCCAGCCAAGCTCCGAACAGCTTGCCGATCATACGCTCTTACTCCCTCGTGGATCTTTCGGCATCGACGCGCCAGGCGCGGCGTATGTTCCCAACCGAGGCTTGGGATTCGACGCCAATATTTGGTTGGTAAAATCTCCCACTCAGTCGAATCTAGCGGCATTTTTGGCCGTTTTGCTGGATTGGCACGCTCCTTGATTAGGTATTGGCATCGGCCCGACGGACAAACCGGACGGCCAAAAAGGGAGATTAGAAATGTCGTCACAGTTCAAACGCACGCTGGTCGCAATCGCCGCCGCGCTCGCCATGAGCTCGGTCACCGTCGGCGCCGCCGTCGGCCCGGCCCAGGCCAATGCCAACCCCGTAAAGGTTTCCCTCAATGCCTGAACTTGAAGTCCTTGAAGCGAAGGTTCCGGTCCGCACGCCTCGGTTGAACGAGGTGCAAGCCGAGCAGCCGACCCAGCGCCTGGCGCCGGTCGCCAGCTGGTTCAGCGGCCCCGTGTTCAGCCGCGCTCGCGATATCTTCGCGGCGAACATGACCGAGCTTCTCGACCGGTCGGAAGATCCATCGAAGATGATCCGGATGATCATCCTCGAGATGGAAGAGACGCTGGTTGAGGTTCGAGCATCGGCCGCCCGGTCGATCGCCGACATCAAGGAAATGAAGCGCGCCGTCGGCCGGCTCGACGAGATCCAGGTCAACTGGACCGCCAAGGCCGAGCTCGCGCTGTCGAAGGACCGCGAGGACCTCGCCAAGGCCGCGCTGATCGAACGCCAGAAGGCCGCCGACATGGCGGAGAGCCTGGGCGCCGAGATGGACCAGATCGAGCAGGTGCTGCGCGGCTACGAAGTCGACATCGCCAAGCTCCAGGCCAAACTGCGCGAGGCGCGTGCTCGCCAGAATGCGATCGCGGCTCGGTTCGAGAGCGCCGTCACTCGCGCCAGGACCAACGAGATCATGCACGGCAGCCGGACGCTCGACGCATTTGCCAAGTTCGAGTTGCTGGAGCGCCGCGCCGATTTTGCCGAAGGCCGCGCCGAGGCGCTTGGAATCAGCAGCCTCGAAGACGAAATTCATGAGCTCCAGGCGTCTCACGCCGTCGACCGCGAGCTCGAAGCGATGAAAGCCGCGCTGAAAGCGCGCGTAAATTGAGGGAAGGGAAGATGGAAATGGCCCGTAAGATTTACCCATATTCGCTCGCCAGCAAGGACGCGAAGATCGCCGGGGTCTGCTCGACCCTGGGCGCGAAGTGGGGGATCGACCCGACCTTCATCCGCATCGCATGGGTTGCGATACCGTTGCTGACGCCGGTCGATTTCACGACCGCGATCATCGCCTACGCTCTCGTCGGCATTTTCCTCGCCATCCAGAAGAAGCGCGCAATGACCGGAGAGCGCCACCTTAGCGACTTCGATCGCATGGATCTGGTTTCGAAGCGCAAGCCGACCGTCCACGCGATGCGGACCGAGCTCGACGAGAACGACCGCCGGCTCATGGCGATCGATCACCACATCAACACCCAGAATGAAGATCTGGCGCGGGAGATTGAGGCCCTGCGCGAGGAGGAGAAGTGATGGACCCGCTATCGATCGGATTGCTTAGCGCAAGCATCATCGCCGGCCTCGGCGCCGCGAGCTGGACAGGGCTCAAAGCCTGGAACGGCTGGCTCGATCTCAAGCGCTTCGAGCTAACTCACGACGCCGCCGACAAGACGTTGCCCCCAGCGACTGGGCGGATCGAGATCGCCGACCTTCGCGAGCGTGTCCGCAAGCTCGAGGCGATCGCCGCCGGAATCGATCTTTAAGTTCCCCCGCCTCGTAAGACTCCCCAGCGACGAGGCACCAGAGGCGGTTCGGCTCTCCCTTCGGCCGGACCGCCTCTTTCATTGAAACTTCGGCTATGACCGACAAGCCAGGGAGGTTTTGAAATGGATGATCAAAAACTGTCGGAGCAGGCCGCCAATCGAGCCAATCTGTTGACCCCCGCGGCGATCGTCGCCGCGGCGCTCATCTTGTCGTGGGGCATGTCGAAAGATCAGCCACGCTATCAGCTCGCGGCGTCGGGCGACACGGTCGTGCGCATGGACACGGACAGCGGCGAACTGATCGCGTGCAATCAGCAGCGCTGTGCCCGCGTCGAACCGCCCGATCGCGCGAAAACATTTGGTCCGCTGACAGTGCAGTACGAGTCAAAATCGAGGCCGGCTTTGCCGGCAGGTGACGCGCAGAAGAACCAATCAACGCCGTGATTAAAGCCTGAGACCGAACCTCGGGCCAAGCCATGTCATCGTCAGATACAGCCCAATGGTGAGCGCGCAGCCAATGGCCACGGTCGGCCAGAAGCCGAGGCCGTGCCGAAGCAGCCACGGCATCAACAGGAACATCGGCAGCGATGGAAGAACGAACCAGAAGGTCGCCTCGACGTGCGCCGCCATGTTGGGGACATCGGGCTTATCCCGCCACAGCCACATCATTCCGAGCACCGAAACCAAAGGCAGCGAGGCGATCAGAGCGCCGAAGCCGGGATAGCGTTTGGCGACCTCGGACACGATCGCGACGATCACGCCCGAGATTGCGGCTTTGATGATGAGGTAGAGCATCGCGCGAGATTAGCGCGAAATGCTCGCTCTCAGAAGCTCACGCGCGCGGAGAGTCGAATGTCACGGCCTGCGAGCGGCGCATAGTCCTTGAGCACGCTCGTCGCTCGGCGCGCGTCGACGTCGAACAGATTGTTGCCCTGGAGCGAAAGCGTGAGCTCGGGGTTGGCGGCGAACGGGTGATAGTCGAGCGATGCATTGAGCATTGTATAGCCCGGCGTGTCGGTCTCGTTGGGCGCGATGCGGTTCTGCGCTGACACGCGCTCGATCTCGAGACGGCCGTCGACCTGGCCGCGCGATCCGGTCAAAGCAGCGAGCACCCGGAACGGCGGGATCAACGGCGCGGGGCCGAAGTGCTTGATCGTCGCGCGGACGGCGTCGGCAACCACCTCGCCGCCCCAGTCGATGCCCAATGCCTTGCCGAATTTGGCGTCGCCCTGCAGCTCGAAGCCGTAATAGTTCGCCTTGCCCTGGCGATATTCGTAGACCGGCAACCTGTCCTCGATCTCGCTGGTCGGAGCCTGATAGATGAAGCTCGAGAAGCGGCTGTAATAGACGCTGCCCTGGACGTGGATCGGGCCGGTGGTGCGGTGGACGCTCAATTCGACCGAATTGCCGCGCTCGGTCTTGAGGTCGGGATCGCCGATCAGGAATTGCTGGCTGCCGCCGTGCGGCCCCAACGAGAAGAGCTCATCGATCGCCGGCGAGCGTTCGCTGTGCGCGAGAGACAGGCCGGCGCGCCAGCCGGTCGCGAATTCATAATTGGCGCCGATCGACGCCGAGATCGGCGTGAAGCTGCGCGACACAGGTTGGAAACCGAGGTTGGTCTCCTCGCCGAACTCGTCACCGATTTCCTCAGCGATCTCGGCGATGCGCTCGTCCTCGTCGGCGTGGAGCTGGGTGAACTCGATCCGTGCACCTGCCTCGAAGCGGATTGGGCCGCTGACAATCGACTGCAGAGTGAACAGGCCGAGCTGCTTGTTGCGGCTATCGGGTAGATACTTCTCGTCGCCTCGAATGCGCGCATCCTGGCTCAAATACTGGATGCCCGTGGTCCCGCCCCAGCCGCCGCGGTCGTTCTGCACGACATCGGCGCGCATTTCGCCGCCGTTCGAGAAGAAGCGCGAGCCAATCGAGCCGTCTTCCTCGAGCTCATTGTGTCGGTACTTCGAGATTCCGCCACGGAACTCGAAAATCTTGAAGAAGCCGCCGATCGGGATGTTGGCGCGAAGATCGCCGCGGTCCTGGTGGGCGTCGATGGTCGGCACCTCGGGCTCAATCGCGGGATCGAGGGTGAAGCGGATCGGGACGCCATATTTGGCGTCGTGGTGATTGTACGAGACGCCGATGTTGAGGTCGCCGTCGACATAAGCGAGGCCGACCGCGCCGTCGTCGATCCGCCCGTTGGTGTTGGGAATCTTGCCTTTGAGGTCAGCGAGTTCCCGGATCTCGGGGTCTGAGCTCGCTTCGGCCTGCTCGCGCAGGTCCTTCGACAGGACATGCCCGCCGATCTCGAGGTCGTCGAACTTCGAATAAGCGCCATCGGCATGCGCGACGAAATTGCCGCCCAGCGGCACGTCCACCGACGCGCTGGCGGATCGTTCGTTCGCCGCGGTTCCGTAGCTCAGCAAGGCGTCGACGCGGACCGGTTCGATCGGCATGCTGCGCGGGATGCGCGTGTCGATGACATTGACCACGCCGCCGATCGCGGACGAACCGAACAGCAGGGCCGAGGGGCCGCGCAGCACTTCGATGCGCTCGGCGGTCAGCGGGTTGATCGCCACGGCGTGATCGGGGTCGGACGAGGAGAGGTCGAGGCTGCCGATGCCGTCGGAGAGAATGCGCACGCGCTCGCCCTGGAGGCCGCGCAGGATCGGGCGCGAGGCCGTGGGCCCGAAGCTGGAGGCGGTTACCCCAGGCTGGCTTGCCAGGGTCTCGCCGATGCTTGGCCGAACGTCGTGGGTCAGCTGCTCCTTGTCGACGATCGAAACGCCGCCGAGCACGTCGCCCGCGGTGCGCTTCACCCCCGTGACGACGATCGCTTGGTCGGTATCGGGGTGAGCTTGGGCCGCGTCGCCCGGCACCGGAGGGTCGGCTGCATCCGACGCGGCATCGCCCGAACCGCCGCCGGTCGAGGCATCGGTGACGGCCGGACTGGCCGGCGAAGCAGTCTGCGCCCCCGCTGGCGAAAGGGGAAAAATGACGGCGGCGGTCGCCAGGAGGATCGTCCGGTTCATTTGAGCCTTGGTTTCGGGAGAGCTGAGGAAACGCTGCCCCTAAGGTCGATGATACATTATCGCAAGGTGGCGGCTCGGTGAAACACCGTTCACTTTCGACGGACGGAGGTTTGCCGATAGACGAATGGCTCGGCTAGGGCGCTTCAATGGGCGCCGGCCACGACCACCACCACAATCATCACGCGAAGGCGGATTTCGGCCGGGCGTTCGCGATCGGCATTGCGCTCAATCTCGGCTTCGTGGCGATCGAAGCGGTCTACGGGTTCATCGCCAACTCGATGTCGCTGCTGGCCGATGCCGGGCACAATCTTTCTGACGTGCTTGGGCTGGTCGTTGCCTGGGCGGGTGCCGTCATGGCGAAGCGCGCGGCCTCGCCGCGCTTCACCTACGGCCTCAAGAAGGCGCCGATCCTCGCGGCGCTCGCCAATTCGCTGTTCCTTCTCGTGGCGGTCGGGGCGATCGGCGCGGAAGCCATCCGCCGTCTCTTCTACCCGTCCTCGTCGGATGGCGAGACGATCATGATCGTCGCGGGGGTCGGAATCGTGGTCAACGCACTGACGGCGCTGCTCTTCGCCCGCGGGCGCGAGCACGACATCAACATCCGCGGGGCGTATTTGCATATGGCCGCGGACGCCGCGGTCTCCGCCGCAGTCGTATTTGCCGGGCTCGTCATCCTCTGGACCGGCCAGCGCTGGGTCGATCCGATCATGAGCCTCGCAGTGGCCGTGGTAATCTTGTGGGGCAGCATCGGGCTATTGAAGGAGTCGGTCTGGATGTCGCTCGCCGGCGTCCCCAGCAGCATTGATGTCGACCTGGTCGAAGCCGAATTGGCCGAGCTCGACGGGGTCGAGACGGTTCACGATCTCCACGTCTGGCCGCTGAGCACGACCGAGACGGCTCTGACCGCGCACCTCGTCGCTCCGGACGTGGCCTCGACCGATGCGCTGCTGCAGGAGGCTCGGCGAATGCTGCACGACCGCTTCCGGATCGAGCATTGTACCTTGCAGATCGAACGCAACCACCTCGACGACACGCGCTGCTGATGAGCCTCGTCACCCATCTCGAATGCTCGCTGACCGGCGAGCGCTACGAAGCGGGCCAGGTGCACAACCTGTCGCGCGCAGGGAAGCCGCTGCTCGTGCGCTACGACCTCGAAGCGGCGCGGCGGACCCTCACGCGCGAAAGCCTTGCCGGGCGTGAGCCGGGCATGTGGAAATGGCGCGAGTTGCTGCCGCATGATGGCGATCCGATAAGTCTTGGCGAGCCGGAGACGCCGATCGTCGCTTTGCCGAACACGGGGGGCGCGAACCTGCTGGTGAAGGACGAGGGCCGCTTGCCGACCGGATCCTTCAAGGCGCGTGGCCTCGCGATGGCGGTCACGATGGCCAAGCAGTTCGGGATCGAGCGCATCGCGATGCCGACCAATGGCAATGCCGGCGCGGCGCTGGCAGCCTATGGGGCGCGTGCGGGCATCGAGACGATCGTCATTTGCCCGGCCGAGACTCCGGAGATCAACGTGACCGAGACTGCCGCTTACGGCGCGCGCGTCTACGTCGCCGACGGGCAGATCGACGAATGCGGCGCTCTGGTCGGGAAAGGCGCGGCGGACGGGCTGTGGTTCGACTGCTCGACCCTCAAGGAGCCGTACCGCCTCGAAGGCAAGAAGGTGATGGGGTTCGAGCTTGCCGAGCAGCTCGGCTGGGAGCTTCCCGACGCGATTTTCTATCCGACCGGGGGCGGCACGGGCCTCATCGGCATGTGGAAGGCGTTCGACGAGATCGAGGCGCTCGGGCTCATCGGTCCGAAGCGGCCGCGGATGTACGCGGTCCAGGCCGAAGGCTGTGCGCCGATCGTGCGGGCCTTTGAGAAGGGCGAGGAATTCGCCGAAAGGTGGGAGCATGCGGCGACAGTCGCGACGGGCATTCGCGTGCCCAAGGCGGTCGGCGATTTCCTGATCCTTCGCGCGGTCCGTGAGAGCAGGGGCGCGGCGATCGCGGTTTCGGAAAAAGCGATCCTCCAGGCGGTCGAAGACGCCGCGCGCGACGACGGCTTCCTCTTCTGTCCCGAAGGCGGGGCGGTGCTCGCCGCGTGGCGCAAAGCGCTCGGCGAAGGGCTGGTCGGCCGCGATGAGCGCGCGCTGCTGTTCAATTGCGCGAATGGCAACAAATATCCGCTGGCGGACCGGTCGAAGCGATTGGTGCTGGAAGGGGCGAGGCCGGAAGCGCTCTAGCCCAGAATGCAGTAGCCCCCGCAGGTTTGACCCTGCGGGGGCACCATGCTCTATTTCCCGAAGGATTTAGAGCACGCAGCAACAATACCTAAGCCCCACGGTTGTTCCAGCCCCTTGCCTCAGAAAATTGTGGATGAATCGGTGGGTAAGCTTGTGGGAATCGGCGACTCGCAAAAAACCGGCCGCCTGATCGGCTTTCAGCGTGCGGGCGTCCGCTAATCCATGACAAAAAGGCATTGGTTCGGATTGCTGAGTTACGGGATCCGCGGGTGCATTGCGTTCATGCGTGGTTATGGTGCCGTAACGGATGGGCGCGTCCGCTCAAGGAGTTCGAACCCGTCGTGCTGATCATATTGCTCGCTTATCTGGGTGGCGTCCTCACCATCCTCAGCCCCTGCATCCTGCCGGTGCTTCCATTCGTCTTCGCCAGAGCGGACCGGAGCTTCGTCCGGAGCACCCTGCCGATGCTCGCCGGCATGGCCGCGACTTTCGCCATCGTCGCGACCTTGGCGGCCGTTGGTGGCGGATGGGCGGTCAAGGCCAATGCCATCGGGCGGTGGGCGGCGCTGCTTTTGTTGGCGGTGTTCGGGATCGCGCTGGTTTTCCCGAGCATCTCGGAACGCATGACGCGCCCGCTGGTCGCGATGGGCTCGCGCCTCACCGAGCGCGAAGGGCAGCGCGAGAGCATCTGGTCGTCGGCCGTTCTCGGAGTCGCAACGGGCTTGCTCTGGGCGCCCTGCGCGGGACCGATTCTCGGCATCATCTTCACGGCCGCGGCGCTGAAGGGCGCCAGCTTCAATACCACCCTGCTGCTGCTCGCATATGCCCTTGGGGCCGCGACGTCGCTTGCACTGGCGTTGCTGGTCGGCGGCAAGGTCTTCGCGCGGATGAAGAAGGGTCTCGGTGCGAGCGAGCGCATCCGACAGGTGCTCGGCGTGCTCGTTCTCGTCGGCGTGGCGGCGATCGCGCTGGGTCTCGATACGCGCGTCCTTTCCAAGCTATCGAGCGCGCAGACGGCGAGCTTTGAAACCGGCCTCGCCCGCAAGCTTGGCCTCGGCGGGTCAATGGGCGAGTCCGCTACGCACACCAACGCGATGGGTGAGCTGGTGCTGCCGATCGAAGGCCAACTTCCGCCGCTCGACGGGCTCGGTCCCTGGTTCAACAGCGCGCCGCTCAGCCGCGAGCAGCTGAAGGGCAAGGTCGTGGTGATCGACTTCTGGACCTACAGCTGCATCAACTGCTTGCGCTCGCTTCCCTATGTGAAGGCGTGGGACGAGAAGTACCGCAAGGACGGGCTCGTCGTGATCGGGGTTCATGCACCGGAGTTCGCCTTCGAGCGCGAGCCCGCGAACGTCGCCCGGGCGATCAACGACCTCGGCGTTCGCTACCCGGTTGCGCTCGACAATCAGTACCGGCTGTGGGGCGCGCTCCATAACAATTACTGGCCGGCGCACTACTTCGTCGATGCCCAGGGGCGCATCCGCTACCACCATTTCGGCGAAGGCGATTATGAGGGGTCGGAGCGGGTCATCCGCCAGCTCCTCGCAGAGGCCGGGCACGCACCGAAGAGCGGGATGGCGGAGGCGAGCGCGTCCGGGGCGCAGGCGAGCGCGGCGTTCCGCGATATCCAGTCGCCGGAAACCTATATCGGCTATGCGCGCGCCGAGAATTTCGCCTCCCCGGACGGATTGGCCCGCGATCAGCTCAAGACCTACGCTTTTGGCCCGTTGCAGCTGAATGATTGGGCGATCGAGGGTCCATGGCTCGACAAGAAGCAGAGCGCCGTCTCCTTCGCGCCGGGCGCGAAAATCGCCTTCCGCTTCCATGCGCGTGACCTGCACCTCGTGCTCGGCTCGGCGGGCGGCAGACCCGTGCGGTTCCGGGTGACGATTGACGGCAAGGCTCCAGGTCAGGCCGCGGGCGTCGACGTAAAGGCCGATGGTTCGGGCACTGTGAAGGAGCAGCGGCTCTATCAGCTGATCCGGCAGAAAGGGCCGATCGAGGATCGCACGTTCACGATCGAGTTCCTCGATCCGGGGGTCGAAGCTTTCTCGTTCACCTTCGGGTGACCTCCGGATTGCGATGCTCGCCAGTCCCCCGGACTGGCTGCGCGTCGCAATGGTGCCGGATGCAGGATTCGAACCCGCGACCTTCGGTTTACAAAACCGCTGCTCTACCAACTGAGCTAATCCGGCTTACGGGCGCGTTTGCTTTATAGCACGCCGAACGTCCAGCCTTCGCTCCGCGCGATGTGGTGGGTCAGGCCCTCCGGCGCAAAGGCGCGCGGTTCGTGCTGGGCGAGTGCGCGCATTCCGGCCGCGGTCACGAGCGCATCGGTCTGGTGGTCGTTAGGTTCAAAACGCAGTCGCGCGGGTGGGCTGCTGAAGCCTTTCAGGGCGCGGTTCAATTCGGAGCGGCTGCGGATCTTCATTCCCGGCAGCCCGGCGCGCCGGAGATAGATGCGCGTATAGATTTCGACCACCGCGCTGCCGCGGTCCGGAAGCCGATCCATCGGCCAGATCGCGACCTTGCCGTCGAGGCGGTGGAGCAGGCGCATTCCGGAGAAGCTCGCCTTCGCGACCTGGGCGGCCCCGATCGCGTCATAGGCTGAGGCCGTCTTGCGCCCGCCCTGCGCATTCAGCCGCTGGTCGCACTGGCGGAAATGCATGAAGCCGGCTTTCACGCCGTCGGCGATTCCGAAATAGAAATGCTTGCGGTGCGCCGTTTCGAGGAAGCTTGCCGCGCCGAGATCCTCGTCGTCGCTCCGCTCGTCGACATAAGCCCAGAACTCGCGGGCTGTGCCGGGCACATCCGGCTCGCCGGGCAAATATTCACCGCGCTCGACGATCGGAGGCGCGAAGCTGAAATCGAAGCCGAACAGGGTCGGCTCTTTCGCGGCGCGTTTCAAAAGCCAGGCGAGGACCTCTTCGCGCGACCAGATGTGGCCAGGGCGAACCAGCCGCGGCGCGGCCTGCCCGCGCGCTTCGGCGACGGCGATACCCTTGTGCCGCCGCCCCTTCGCGCCCGACCAGTCGATCGCGACATAGCTTTCGAAGCGGTGAGTCACTTCCTCTTGCGCGGGCGCGTCTTCGGGAGGGCGGTGGCATAGTCGCGTGATCGTCCGATGACGTCGCGGACCCGATCTTCGTCCTTGCCGTCATAGCGGATGAGGACGCCGGGCCAGCCTTCGTAATGGGGGGTCTGCCAATAGGTCTCGGGCTCGGTCGCTTTCAGGATCTCGATCGTGTCGAGATCGATCGCGACTCCGAAGCTGGTGTCCGGCTCGTGGCTCGGAAACAGGAAAGCGCGGCCGTTGGATGCAACCTTGACCGCCGGTTTGCCGTAGCTGGTCGCGAGCTCGGTGTCGGGCAAAGTCAGCGCGAAAGCGATCGCCTCGTCGAACGTCACTGCTCAGACCAAGGGCGGCTGCGCGTCGTCCGGGCCGGTGTGGCTGCCGCGAAGCCGCTTCGGAGGCGGCGGCGGTGAGCGCGGCGCGGCCTCGTCCGCCCAGCGCTCGAGGATTCGAGCGGCCGCGTCGCGCCCCCCAAGACCGAAGGCGATTGCCGTTGCGACCGCCGCGGACCCGAGGATGAGGCCGAACGCCATCATCACGATCTGGTCGGCGAGGCCCATGAAGGTGAGGCCGATCGCGGTGAACAGGGCGATGATCGCATATCGGATGATCGTCTGGGCGTAGCCGCCTTCGCCGGTGCCGCTGCCGACTAAATTCGCGATGATCCGTGCAAGGAAGATGCCGACGACGATGATCAGGGTCCCGAAGATCACCTTTCCGCCGAGCGCGGTGACCTGGGCCAGGAAGATGGCGATCTGATCGCCGCCGAGCTGCCGCGCCGCCTCGATCGACGCAGCGAGAATGATCGCGATCATCGCGATGTTCGCCACGATCCGGGACGGCCAGGCGGCCGATGGCAGCACGCCCATGGATTTGATCGCCTGGTCGAACCCCGTCGGGGGAAGGACCGCCTCGATGAACGTCTTCAGGAACCGCGCGCCGATGAAGGCGATGCCGATCCACAAGGCGGCATAGAGAACGTGCGGGATCGCCGCGAGAATCTGGTTGAGCATCGCCGTTGCCGGGCCGGAAATCGCCTCGATCCCGAGGATCTGGACCGCGGCAATCGCGATCGGGATGATGATCAGGGCGTAGATCAGGACTCCGGCGGCCTTGGCGAGGCTCGCGCGCGTCGAGCCGGGCGCCGCACCTGGCGGGACGGACTCGGCCGGCGTTCGAACCGTCCCTTCGGCGTCGCCGATTCCGATCCGGGCCATCAGCCCGTCGACGTTGATCGCGGTCAGGAAGGTCTCGACGAGGCGCCCGGCGATCCGTGCCAGGACGAGGCCGATGAAAAACAGGAGCCCCGCGCCGAGGAGACGGGGCAGAAAGTCGAAAATCTGAAGCGTGAGCGCGTTGATCGGCGCGAGTATCTGACCGATCCCGAGGAACTTGAGCGCGGCCATGATGCCGACCAGCCAGATGATGAGCTTGGCGATCACGCCCAGCTGGTGGCCGATCGTCTCTTCCGGCGTTCCGGTGACGTGCCTGCGAAGCGCGGGACTCTTGTCGATCGCTTTTTGGAGCACCCACTTGACCGCGCGCGCCACGATCCAGGTCGCGACGATGATGAGAAGGGCAATCAGGACCTTGGGGCCCCAGTTCAACAGCTGAGCCTGCCAGTACGCACTCTCGTCGACCTGATACATGCGAATGCTCCCTCTGCTGTCGCGCCCTCAACCCTTATTTGGCGGGCTTTGTTGCAGCTCCTTGCGACGTTGTTCCCAATAGTCCAGCCGCTCGCGAATGCGAGCCTCGAAACCGCGGTCGCTGGGCTCGTAGAAGGCCTGGCCTTCCATTCCTTCCGGCCAGTAGTCCTGTCCCGAAAAGGCCTCGTCGGCATCGTGGTCGTAGGCGTAGCCTTTGCCGTAGCCGACGGTCTTCATTAGCCGGGTCGGCGCGTTGAGGATATGCATCGGCGGCATCAGCGAGCCGGTTTCCTTTGCAGACGCCCAAGCCTTCTTCTGGGCCATGTAGGTGGCATTCGATTTGGGCGCGGTGGCGAGATAGAGGCAGGCTTGCACGATGCCGATTTCACCCTCGGGCGAGCCCAGGAAGTCGTACATCTCCTTGGCGGCGAGGCATTGCAGCAGCGCATTCGGATCGGCGAGGCCGATGTCCTCTGACGCGAAGCGGGTCAGGCGGCGGATCACGTAGAGCGGCTCTTCGCCCGCGACGAGCATGCGCGCGAGATAATAAAGCGCCGCCTGCGGGTCGGAACCGCGCAACGATTTGTGAAGCGCGGAGATGAGGTTGTAATGACCCTCGCGGTCCTTGTCGTAGACGGGGACCCGGCGGTGGAGCAGGTCGGACAGCTCGGCGGGGCCCAGCGGCCGTTCGATCTCCACCGAGAACAAAGTCTCGACCTGGTTGAGGACGAAGCGGCCGTCGCCATCGGCGCTCGCAATCAGCGCCTCGCGAGCCTCGGGCGTGAGCGGAAGATCGCGGTCTTCGAGCTTCTCGGCTCGGTGGACCAGTTCCTCGAGCGCGTCATGGTCGAGCCGCCTCAGGATCAGCACCTGGCAACGCGAGAGGAGCGCGGCGTTGAGCTCGAAGCTCGGGTTCTCAGTCGTCGCCCCGACGAGGGTCACCGTGCCGTCTTCGACATAAGGCAGGAAGCCGTCCTGCTGGGCGCGGTTGAAGCGGTGGATCTCATCCACGAACAGCAACGTCTGCTGCCCGGCGCGCGCAGCGGTGCGGGCTTCGGCGAAGACCTTTTTCAAGTCCGCGACACCTGAGAACACGGCCGAAATATTGACGAAGCGCATGCCGACCGCATCGGCGAGCAAGCGCGCGATGCTGGTCTTGCCGGTGCCGGGCGGTCCCCACAGGATCATCGAGGCAAGCTTGCCCGCAGCGACCATCCGGCCGATCGCCCCGTCGGGACCGGTCAGATGATCCTGCCCGACGACCTCCTCGAGATGACGCGGGCGAATCCTGTCGGCGAGCGGCGCATTGGCAGAGGGAGCCTCGGTCGGCTTGGCTGGAATCTCCTGGTCGGCGAACAGGTCGGGCATCGCCGTTGAAACATAGAGCGAACGCAGGGAAATGCACGTTCGGCCTTGCTTACGATGCAGCTAAGATATATCTTAGACACATCAAAGGAGGACTTATGTCTCATCGACATCATCAACATGGCTGCGGACCGCGCGGTTTCGAGTTCAACGTTCCGGCGGCGCTGTTCGCGATGCGCGGCGGGCGCGGCTGGCAGGGCGCGTGGGGCCCGTTCAATTTCGACTTCGACAGCGACGGCTGGGGCGGCGGCCGCAGAAGCCGGCGCGCGCGTCGAATGTTCGAATCGGGCGAGCTTCGCCTCGTGCTCTTGAAGTTCATTGCCGACGAACCGCGCCACGGCTACGACCTCATCCGCGCGATCGAGGAGCTAACCGGCGGCGAATATGCGCCGAGCCCCGGGGTCGTCTATCCAACCCTGACCCTGCTCCAGGACATGGGGCTGATCGAGGAAGCTCCGGGCGAGGGCACGCGCAAGTCGTTCCAGGCAACCGATGAAGGCCGGGCCTATCTCGAAGAGCGCTCGGACGAAGTCGACGCGCTGTTCGAGCGCCTCGATGACTTGAAACCGCGCAGTGAGAACACCGCGGGCCCGGCGATCGGTCGAGCGATCAAGAATTTGATGACGGCGCTTGGCCACCGCTTGAAGCGCGAAGGCTTCGACGAGGATCTTTTTCTGGAAGTCGCAGCGATCCTCGACGAGGCGGCGCAGAAGATCGAGCGGGTGAAGTCGAGCCGGGACGAACCTAGCGACGACTAAGCCGGGTCAGGCGCTCGCGCTTGGCTATCGCGTGCTCGTACGAGCGGATCACCGCTGAGTTGATCGTGTCCCAATCCATCGTTTGCGCCGCGGCGAGTCCTGCCTCGCCGTGGCGCTGGCGCAGCTCGGGATCGCGAATATAGGTTTCGAGGGCCACGGCGTTGGCGTCGATATCGCCCGCTTCGACCAGGATCCCCGTGTTGCCGTTGCTGACCAGGGTCGTCGCGCCGGTCGCTTCGGCGGCTAGGACAGGCAGTTTGCAGGCCATAGCTTCCAGCGTGACGTTGCCAAACGCTTCGGTGATCGAGGGATTGAAAAGAATGTCCGCGCTCGCGAGTGCTCGGGCCAAATCAGGGCCCGTCTGGTGGCCGGCGAAAACCGCATCGGGAAGTTGCTGCTCGAACCATGGCCGCGCTGGCCCTTCGCCGATCACCAGGACGCGGTGCGGTACCTTGCGCTCAGTGAGCAAGCGCAGCGAATCGGAAAAGACGTCGAGGCCCTTCTCCATCACGATCCTGCCGAGGAAAGCGACGGCCACTTCATCGTCGGCAATGCCCAGGTTCCGGCGCCAATCCATGTCGCGACGCCCCGGGTTGAACTGGTCGCGGTCGATGCCCCGTGCCCAGATCGCAATGTCGCGGTTCATGCGCTGCGCGCGAAGGATCGCGGCGATTGATTCGGCGGGCACCATCACGACTTCGCAGCGCTGGTAGAGCCGGCGCATGATCCCGCGGGCAAGTGGTTCGAGGAACTCCAGGCCGTAATAAGCGCAATAGGTGTCGAAACGGGTGTGGACCGACGCCACCGCGGCGATCTTATTGCGCCGTGCCCAGCTTACCGCGCGATGGCCGACGATGTCCGGGCTCGAGATGTGGACGATGTTCGGATTGAACGCGGCGAGGTCGCGGCGGACCCGTCCGCTGAGCGCCAGCGGCAGCTGATACTCGGAACGGCCGGGGATTGGCACCGACGGAACACTGACGAGGTCGCCGGCGGGCTCGAACGCGGGCGTGTTCGTCGTCGGCGAGTAGACGCGCACGTGCGCGCCCTGCCGCAACAGGTAGGTGACGAGCCGGTTCAGCGCCTGGTTGGCTCCGTCGCGGACATAATTGTAATTGCCCGAAAAGAGGGCGACACGAAGCTCGCTGGGTTGCACGGGGCGCGGCTGTAGGGGTTTATCCGTGGGCGTCAAATTCGGCCTTCCGCCAGTCGCACGCTCCGATGCAACCTTGTTCATCCTCGGCAGCCTGCCGGGAGACGCATCGCTCGCGGCGAGGCGTTACTATGCGCATCCCACCAACCAGTTCTGGCGGCTGCTCGGCGCGGCGATCGGCGAAGACCTTCAGCCGCTCGATTATGAGCGGCGGCTCGATCGGCTGGGCGAGCGCCGCATCGGCCTGTGGGATGTCATCGCTTCGGCGAGCCGGAGCGGCAGTCTCGACCAGGCGATCCGCGAGGCAGAGCACAACCAGCTCGAGCATTTGCTCCACGATTTTCCGATGCTCCGAGCGATTGCATTCAACGGATCGACCTCGGCGCGGATCGGGCGCGGGCAGGTCGGCCAGCCGCCGGCCCATTTGGCCCTCCTGGAGCTACCCTCGTCGAGCGCGGCGAACACCCGGCCGTTTGCCGAGAAAGCGGAAGCCTGGTCGAGGCTTGCCCAATTTTGCGGGTCCGCCCAAAGTGAGGCGTCATGATTCCCCTCGAAGAGCCGACCGAAGAAGAAGACAAGAGCCTCTCGATGGTCGACGAGGCCCTGGTCGCGGGCACGATCGCCAACACCAACGGGCTGCTCGTGATCCTCGCCAAGCTGGTCGCGAGGGGCGTATTCGACCGCGACGACCTCCAGGCCTTTTCGGATAGCTATTCCAAGCCGCTGGATCACGTCGGGATGCGCGAGAATGAGCTAGTCGGGCAGATGCAGGACCAAATGGAATCCACGCTCGCCGAGCTGATGCGTTATTTGAGCGACCGCGAGCGGGACGGCTGAGTACGGAATTTCCCGCATAGGCGAGCGGCGCTTGACCTTGACATGATGTCAAGGTGCACAAGGCCCAAATGACGAGTCGAGAAGCGCCGAGCCACGCCTGCGTAGAGCATTCGCGTGGCCATATGCCCAGCGCGCTGGAGCCGACTGAAATGCAGCCAGGCACTATCTGGACGTGCCCGATGCACCCGCAAATCCGATGGGACCACCCGGGCAACTGCCCCATCTGCGGAATGGCGCTCGAGCCGCTTGAGCCCACCGTTGATGAGGCGCCGAACCCGGAATTGATCGACATGAGCCGACGCTTCTGGATCAGTACCCTGCTCACGTTTCCCTTGGTCATTCTCGCATTCGGCGCTGAACTCGGCTGGCAGCCGATCCCGATGACTACCTCGATGTTGCTCCAGCTGGCGCTCGCGACGCCGGTCGTCCTGTGGGGCGGCCGGCCCTTCTTCGAGCGGCTGTGGGCGTCGCTAAAGACCCGTAACCTCAACATGTTCACCTTGATAGGAATGGGTGTCGGTGTCGCCTACGGCTACAGCCTCGTCGCCACGCTCGCGCCACAACTGTTTCCAGCCAGCCTGCACACGATGGGTGGGATGGTCCCGGTGTATTTCGAGGCTGCGGCGGTCATCACCACGCTCGTTCTGCTCGGGCAGGTTCTGGAACTTCGGGCTCGCGCCGCCACCGGCAAGGCAATCCGGGCCCTGCTCGGCCTTGCGCCGAAGACGGCGCGCCGGGTGAGGGACGGAAGAGAGGAGGACGTGCAGTTAGAGCATGTCCATGTCGGCGACTTTCTGCGCGTTCGTCCGGGAGAGAAAGTCCCGGTCGACGGCATGGTGATCGAGGGCCACAGCTCCGTCGACGAATCGATGATCACCGGCGAGTCGGTGCCGGTCGAGAAGACCGCCGGCGAAAAGGTTACGGGCGCAACCATCAATGGCACGGGCACCTTGTTGATGCGCGCTGACCGCGTCGGCCGGGACACGATGCTATCGCAGATCGTGCGGATGGTTGCCGCGGCACAGCGTTCGCGGGCGCCGATCCAGAAGCTCGCAGACCAGGTGTCGGCGTGGTTCGTTCCGAGCGTCATCGCGGTTTCCCTGATCGCTTTCGTCGCGTGGAACCTGCTCGGTCCCGCGCCGCCCCTCGGATATGCGATCGTCAACGCCATCGCCGTCCTGATCATCGCCTGCCCATGCGCACTTGGACTCGCCACGCCCATGTCGATCATGGTCGGAACCGGTCGCGGAGCCAGTGCCGGGGTGCTCGTCAAGAATGCCGAGGCGCTCGAACTCATGGAAAAAATCGACACTTTGGTGGTCGACAAGACCGGCACCTTGACGCTCGGCAAGCCTAGGCTGGTCGGCGTGGTGCCCGCAGACGGATTTGCTGCCGCCGAGGTGCTCCGCCTCGCGGCTGCACTGGAAAGGGGCAGCGAACATCCGCTCGCCGCAGCCATCGTTGAGGGCGCGGCTGCACGAGGACTCGAGCCGCCCGCGACCAGCGATTTCCAATCTCACACCGGCAAGGGCGTGGCCGGAATCGTTGAGGGACGGCATGTGGCGCTTGGGAATGCCGTGCTGATGGCCGAGCTCGGCATTGACGCGTCCAGCCTCGACGGCCTGGCAGACGAGCATCGCTCGCAAGGCGAGGGCGTGATGTTCGTTGCGCTTGAAGGCAAACTCGCGGGCCTCGTCGTTGTTGCCGACCCGGTTAAGGATACTGCAGCGGACGCGATCGCGGATCTACACCGCGAGGGCATCCGCATAGTCATGCTGACAGGCGATAACCGCCATACTGCGGAGGCCGTTGGACGCCGTGTCGGCATCGACGAGGTGTTCGCCGAGGTGCTGCCGGATCAGAAACAGGCCAAGATTGAGGAGCTGCGGAGGGAAGGGCGTCGCGTCGCCATGGCCGGTGACGGGATCAATGATGCCCCGGCGCTCGCCGCCGCAGACGTGGGGATTGCGATGGGAACCGGGACCGACGTCGCCATGGAAAGCGCCGCGATCACACTGGTGAAGGGCGACCTTCGCGGCATCGTTCGTGCCCGGCACCTTAGCCGCGCGGTGATGCGCAACATCCGGCAAAACCTGTTCTTTGCCTTCGTCTTCAATGCCGCCGGAGTGCCCATTGCCGCGGGCGTGCTCTATCCGTGGTTCAAGATCCTGCTGTCGCCGATCATCGCCGGGGCGGCGATGTCGCTCAGTTCGGTAACGGTGATCGGCAATTCGCTCCGCCTCAGGGGAGCAAAGCTGTGAAAATCGGCGAAGCCTCGGCGGCGAGCGGGATCAGCGAGCGCATGATCCGGCATTACGAGAAGATCGGTCTGATGCCCAAGCCGATGAGGCGCGATTCCGGCTATCGCGACTATGACGAGCGCGACGTGCATACGCTGAAGTTCATTGGTCGAGCGCGCGACCTCGGCTTCTCCCTGGACGAGATCGGACGTCTTCTCGAATTATGGCACGACCGAAGCCGCGCGAGCGCCGACGTGAAAGCACTCGCTCTTGACCGAGCCAGGGAGCTCAAGCGCAAGGAGAAGGCACTGCATGAGATGCGGCGCTCGCTCGAGCACCTCGCCGCAAGCTGTCACGGCGACGAAAGACCCGAATGCCCGATTCTCGGCGGACTGGAAGGCAGTCCGGCCCGTCCTGTGGAGGAGTAAGTCTGCCGACTGAAGGAGCGGTAAAATGGCTACGAATGAAGGCTTTATCCATAAGATCGGTGTGCTGCGCCTCGCATTGACGGGCGCTATCGCCTCGGGCGTGTTCTTTGCGCTTTGCTGGGTCGGTGCGCAGATTCCGTTGGGCACACTCAGTCATATGTACATCCAGCTGTTCACAAAGGCCGATCTGAATTCGACTGCGGCGCTGGTCGAAGGTTTCTGCTGGTCTATCGGTTTCGGATTGATCGGCGGAGCGCTGATTGCCTGGGCCTACAATCTGCTCGGCGCCCTTGAGCGCAAGTGAACAATCGGAGTAGTTGAAAGTCATGGCGCTTGTCTGGAAGCTGCTGACGCTGATCGCGGTCCTGGCGATGCCGCTTGGAATGACCGCGGCTCCGGCTGCAACGATGCAGCACCATGCCGCGTCCATGCCGATGCAGCATTGTCCGGATCAGGCGCCGGGCCACGATTCGAAGGGTGCGTTTGTGGCGTGCACGATGGCGTGCTCTGCTGCGCTCCCGGCGATCGACCGGTCCAGTGAGCAACCCGCCGTCACCACCATCGAACCAGCGCCACCGGCTGCGATGAGGCAGCTGCATGGCCTCCATCCCGAAACGGCGACGCCCCCTCCCAAGCTTTCCTGAGACTTCGAACGAAATTCATTCGAACTCAGGAGAAATGACATGATGACTTTTGTTTTGGCGGCCGCTCTGGCCGCACAGGCGCCATCCGCTCCGGACGCGCATGCCCAGCATCAGCAGGGCGCACCCGCCGAGCAGAAGGGCATGGATTGCTGCAAGGACGGCTGCAAGTGTTGCAAGGACATGGAAGCGAAGCATTCCGGCCAGACCGGTGAGCACGGCGGCCATCCAGCCCAATAACTGAAGCAACCATGAGAAAGGAGGCGCCGTTTTCGGACGGCGCCTCCGACCTGGAGTGAAATCGTGAGAGTCTTATTGTTCGCCGCGACCAGCGCGCTCGCGCTGGCCACCGTCTCTGCGCCGGCGGTAGCGCAGCACCAGAATATGCCAGGCATGCAAATGTCGATGCCGGAAAAGCCCGCGCTCAAGAAAAAGAAGGTTGTCCCGAAGAAGACTGCCAGGAAAACGGCTGTAGCGCCTGCTCGGCATGTCCAGACCAAGAAGGCGTCCGGTCCGATCGACGGCATGACGATGCCGATGGAGCATGATGCGAAGCCGTCCGCGACGGAGCCGCCCATGGATCACTCGCAGATGGGCCAGATGCCGATGCCGGACATGGAGCGGGGCGAGCATGCGGGCCATCAAATGGCCATGACCGGCGCCCTGGGGCCGTACGAAATGGCTCGCGAGTCCTCGGGTACCGCCTGGCAGCCCGACAACTCAGAGCACTCGGGCCTCCATGTAATGAGCGGCGACTGGACCTTGATGGCGCATGGCGTGCTCAACCTCGTCTACAGCCACCAGTCCGGCCCGCGAGGCGATGACAAAGCGTTCGCCAGCGGCATGTTGATGGGCATGGCGCGTCGGCCGCTCGGCAACGGAACCCTGCAGTTCAAAGCCATGCTGAGCCCCGACCCGATGATGGGCAAGCGCGGCTATCCGCTGCTGCTCGCCAGCGGCGAGACGGCGGACGGAACGACCAGGCTGATCGACCGCCAGCACCCGCACGATTTCTTCATGGAGCTGTCCGCGTCGGTCTCGCAGAACGTCGGGCCGAAGAGCAGCGTCTTTCTCTATGCGGCGCTGCCCGGAGAGCCTGCTTTCGGGCCGCCGGCCTTCATGCACCGCGAGGCCATCATGGATTCGCCCGAGGCGCCAATCAGTCATCATTGGCTCGATTCCACGCACATTAGCTTCGGTGTGCTGACCGCTGGCCTGGTGCTCGACCGAGTGAAGGTCGAGGTCAGCCGCTTCAACGGCCGCGAGCCGGACCAGCACCGCTGGAACATCGAGACCGGGCCGCTCGATTCAACTTCGGTTCGACTATCCTGGAACCCGACCCGGACGCTCGCGCTGCAGGGCAGCTGGGGACATTTCGAAGATCCCGAGCAGCTCGAACCGGGGGTCGATCAGAAGCGCTGGTCGGCCAGCGCGCTCTGGGCAAACGAGATTGCGCCCGGCTGGAAGCTCGCGGGCACGCTCGCCTGGGGCCGCAAGAGCAGCCACGGCCATGACGACGACGCGCTCGCGCTCGAAGCGTCGCTCAAACACGCGGCTTGGACGATCTTCAGCCGCGGCGAGATGACTGAGAACCGCGAGCTGACCGACATCGCGGATGGCCCAGCCTATCGAGTCGGCAAGCTATCGCTCGGCGCCGTTCGCGACTTCGATCTCACGGATCACTTCTCAGTCGGGTTGGGCGGACTGTTCGCCGTCGATTTCGTCCCCGAGGAGCTGGTTCCGTTCTACGCAAGTCACACTCCGACCGGAGCCATGGGCTTCGTCCGGCTGAAGCTCGATTAGGGGAGGAAGGAATGCGATTGATGCTGTTCCCGGTGGCCGCCGTCCTGGTTTGCACGCCTTTGGCGTTACCCGCGAAGACGATCCGTCAAGCCCCGCTGCTGTCGGTTTCGGCGGGCGGCGCGGATGCCACGGTCGATGCCTTCCACGCGGCGATCCGGCGCGGCGACATCAAGTCGGCTGAAGCGCTAATGGCCGAGGATGCGCTGATCTTCGAGGAAGGCGGGGCCGAGCGGTCGAAGGCGGAATATAGCGCCCGGCACCTGCCGGCCGACATCGCCTTCTCTCAAGACGTCGTTTCGACGACCACCCGGCGTTCGGGCGGCTTCGATGGCACGCTCGCCTGGGTCACCAGCGAAGGCCGGATGACGGGCGCGTACAAGGGCAAGGCCATCGACCGGGACACCACCGAAACAATGATTCTCCGGCGCATTGGGGGCGAGTGGAAGATCGTTCACATCCACTGGTCGTCGGCCGCGCGGCGGTGATTGACTAGCCGACGATCAGCCCACATATGGCGCCCTCGCTTCAGCGATGGCCCCTTCGTCTAGCGGTCTAGGACGTCGCCCTCTCACGGCGAAAACACGGGTTCGAGTCCCGTAGGGGTCACCACGGCGATACGGGACTGCCAGCTTACTTCAGATCGCCTCGGTTCCGCCTGCCAGTATGAGTTGCGGCGGCTCAACTGCGCAGTGGCTGAACTTGCCTTCCACCTGCGCCCCTTCCTCGATGGTCAGAGAGCCGTACATGACATCGCCCTCAATTCGGGCGGTTGCCACAATCACAAGTACGCCTGCCGTGATCGAACCCTTGATCTTGCCCGCCACCCGGGCGTTTTCCGCGACGACCATGCCGGTGACCACGCTGGTCTCTCCCTGCACCAGCGAGGCGCAGCTAATATCGCCGTCGATCCTTCCGTCCAAATGCAGATCCATCTTCGCCATCAGGTTACCGCTGATGGCGATATCGGGGCCAAGGACGGAAAAGGTCGATCCGGTCATCGCGCCGCTACCTGAGGGCCGGTCGGTTGATTCGGGTCTTTTCGAAAACATTGGGGGCCACCTCCAGGAATGGGCGGGGATTGACGGCTTGGCCGTTGAGCCGAACCTCGAAATGCAGATGCGGACCGGTGGAACGGCCGGTGCTGCCAACGGCCCCTATCACCTGACCGGGCCTGACCGATTCACCCACGCGCGTTCGGAACGCGGACATGTGCGCATAGCGGGTCAGCAGACCATTGCCGTGATCGATCTCGACGCAATTTCCATAGCCGGGACGCTGGCCAGCGAAGGCGACCGTGCCCCTCGCGGCGGAATAGATGGGAGCGCCGAGCGGCGCTTTGAAATCCAACCCGGCATGGAATGCGGCGCTCCCTTCGAAGGGATCGCTCCGGTAACCGAAGTTCGAGGAAATATATTGAGCCGCCGCGGGGATCACTCGCGGTATCCCCTCGAGCCCCCGCTGTAATGCATCCATCCGCGCAAGGCTGAGGCCAAGGCGCCGGAACCGTTGATCGAACGAACCTTTGGCACCGGGAATTAGAGCGATTAGCGGACCGCCCATCGCGCTGCGGTCGTCGATTGAGGTCAGCATTTGGTTGGGATTGAGTCCGAGCCTGCGCATCGCCGTCGCGGCGACGGCCGATCTCCGGTCGGCGTAGCGGGTCAAATGTTCAGCAAAGGCGAGCTGGCGTGCCTCGATCCGCGCGAGCGGCGCGGCCTCCGGGACCAACGCGCTAACTTTATCAACCGTCTTGGATGCCTCTTTGCTGCTGTCGGATACGGTCTCGCCGGCCCGGGCGTCCGCTGGGAGATCTCCGACATAGGTCTTCACCATTTTCTCGATGAAGGCCTGGCGCTGATCGAGGTCGTCAGCAACGGCGTCGACATTTTTGCGATAAGCCGCAATGCGGCTTTCCGCCTTCGTTACCTTGGCCTCGCGGTTGAGTAGAGCCATGGCGTTGTGGCGCTCGAGCAGGGAATTGATCGCCACTGCGGCCATTGTCAGCACCCAGGCGATGAGCAACGTCGCGACAATCGCCGCTATTGTCATCTGCAGGCGCGAGGAAATTCGGAGATACCGAACGCGCCTGTCGGTGCGCATGATGAATTCACGCTCGGGGAACCAAGCCCGTATGCGCGCCATCGCGGCTCCGCCGATTACCCTTTGCAAGAATCCCCCGTACGTCCCCATCCTTTGGTTACCTGGGTATTTTGCGGATACGAATACCGGCGCGCGGACTCGCGACGAGTCGAAGTTGACGTGCGACGAAATCATTCGACTCGCGTTTAATTGGGGATGACCCGCGTCGGGTAAATTGAAAGCCGCCGATTCTCGGAACCGGACGACCGAGCTTTGAGCCATTCCTCGATGATCGCGGCGATCCGTTGCGCGGCTCTTCCGTCGCCATAGGGAAAGGCCGGGCGCGACATCGCGGCAAAAGCGGCGGGATCGGACAGCAGCCGCCGCGTCTCCGCGACGATCGTCTCCTCGCATGTTCCGACGAGGCGCATGTTCCCCGTCGCAATTCCCTCCGGACGCTCGGTCTTTTCGCGCAGCACGAGGAGCGGCACGCCGAGCGCTGGCGCCTCTTCCTGCATCCCGCCGGAATCGCTCAAGATGAGGTCAGTTTCGCGCATTCGGCGGAGGAGCTCCCGATGCGAACAGGGCTCGAGCAAGCTGACGTTCGGACAGCTGTGGAGCAGGTCGCGAAGGATGCCAGCCACGTGCTTGTTGGGCGGCACAATCACATCGACCCATGCCGAGCCGCTCAACCCAAGCTCGCGCGCGGCTGCGGCAATGGACCGGATGCCTTCGCCCCAGCTTTCGCGGCGATGGCAAGTGACGAGCAGCCGCCGCCGCATCGCCCGGTCGTGGACCGCGCGCTGGGGGAGCCCGGAAATCGCCGCATACAGCGCATCGATCCCGGTATTGCCCGTAACATGGACCCGCCCGGAAACATGCTCGCAGGCGAGATTGAGGGCCGAAAGATCGGTTGGAGCGAAAAGCAGGTCGGCCCTGGCGTCGATCTCGGTGCGATATTCCTCTTCCGGCCAGGGAAGCTCCGGGTCACGCGTGCGGAGGCCCGCTTCCACATGCGCCAGTGGCACGTCGGTCGCAGCCGCGGCGCGCGCACCGCCAAGCGCGCTCGATGTATCGCCCTGCACGATCAGCAGGTCGGGAGGCGCGTGGGCCAGCATTGGCTCAAGCGCGCTGGAGACCCTCGCGACATGGGCATGCGGGTCTTCTTCGCCGGCGCAAGCGAGATCGACTGCCTGGTAGGGATCGAGGCCGTGGTCGGCGAGGTCAAGCCCGGGATGCTGGCCGGTGACGATCAACGACGGAATGAGCCCGCGCGCTGTCAGCGCGTGGGCCACGGGAGCGAGTTTTATGGCTTCTGGTCTGGTGCCGATGACCAGCCTGATGTCGGCAGAACGCAGCCTTCCCCCTAGCTCGGCTGGCGGAGACTGCCTTCGTTACGGATTTATCTCAACGGAAATTGTCGGCGTAGGCCTGAAGCCGCAACCGGACCGGCGGCGCCGGGATGATGTGGTAGGTGAAGCCATGCCGATCGCAGTAGGCGATCGCTGCCTCCTTGGTCGGGAAGGCCATCCGGACCTGCGTATTGGTGTCGCCCGAGCCGTTCCACCCGGTCAGCGGATCGGGCCGCAGGGCCTGCTGACGCTCAAACTCGAGCAGCCAGCGACCGGTATTGGCCTTGCCGGACTGGGTCGTCCGGCGGTCGAGCTCGGAAATTCGCGCAACGGTCATTGCAACCGCAGGTGGCAAAGTGCCCGGCGCAAATCAAGTCAGCGAGTTCATATGCGACGGCCGATGAATTGTGATAAGCGGCTCGTCCTTCCGACACGGAAGGAGGGGCTCATGACAGTATCGAGACTTGGCGTCCTGTTCGCGACGGGGGCGGCGGCCCTCGCCATCGCCGGCTGCAACAAGGCTGCAACCACCAACGAAGCGAACGCAAGCGGCGATGAAACCGCCGCCGCCAACAGTGCCGCGCCTGCCGATCCGGTGGCGAGCGCAGAATCCGCGGCTCCGGCGTCACTTGCGAAAAATGCGTCGATCGTGACCGCCGACGCCAGCGGCAAGATGACCGAGGTCCGCAAGGGCACAAACGGCTGGACCTGCATGCCGGACTCGCCGACCACTCCGGGCCCCGATCCGATGTGCTTCGACGCCAACGCCGGCAAGTGGATCGACGCAATGCTGAATCACAAGCCGCCGCCCGAGGGCGTGGTGGGAATGATGTACATGCTGGAAGGCGGCACGGACGCCAGCAACAGCGATCCTTATGCGACCGCGCCGACCGCGGACAATGACTGGGTCAAGACCGGGCCGCACGTCATGGTTGTCGGTTCGAAGGAGCTGCTGGCCGGTTATCCGTCCGGAGCCAAGCCGGACACCAGCGTTCCCTACGTCATGTGGGCGGGCACGCCCTACGCGCACCTGATGGTACCGGTTAAGTCCGGAGACTGACGGCCTAGTAAGCGCGGGAGATTGCGAACTCGACGGCTTCGGTCAGCGCGGCTTTGGCCTTGCTGGCGGGGAAGTTCGCGAGCGCGTCGATCGCGCGCCGGCCATAGTGGCGGGCGCGCTCGAGCGTGTCGGCCAAAGCGCCCGTCGAGCGGAGCAGGCCGGCTGCGTGCGCCAGGTCTTCGTCGGATACGCGCTCGCCACTGATCGCGTCGCGCCAGAAGGCGCGGTCGGTCTCGCTCCCCCGCGCGTAGGCCAGGATCACGGGGAGCGTCATCTTTCCGTCGCGAAAATCGTCGCCGACTCCCTTGCCCATGGTCGCGGCGTCGGATGCATAGTCGATGACGTCGTCGGTAAGCTGGAAGGCGATTCCGAGGTTCTTGCCGTAGTTCTCTAGCGCGAGCTCGACATCCTCGTCGGCCTCGGCGACGACCGGAGCGACGCGGCAAGCGGCGGCAAACAGGGCCGCCGTCTTGGAGCTGATGATGGTCAGATATTGCTCTTCGTCGGTCTCGATCCGGCGCTGCGCGGTCAGCTGCTCGACCTCACCCTCGGCGATCACAGCCGAGGCGTGGCTGAGGATCCGGAGCACCTTCAGGCTGCCGTCCTCGACCATCAGCTCGAACGCTCGGGAGAAGAGGAAGTCGCCGACAAGAACGCTCGCAGGATTGCCCCATATAAGGTTCGCTGTGCGCTTTCCGCGGCGCATTCCGGAGCCGTCGACGACGTCGTCGTGGAGCAGTGTGGCCGTGTGGATGAACTCAACCGCGGCGGCGAGCTTGTGGTGGCGCGTGCCGGGATAACCGAGCAGCGCGGCGCAAGCGAGAGTCAGCATCGGCCGCATGCGCTTGCCGCCGCCGGCGATCAAATGCCCGGCAAGCTCGGGGATCAATGCGACCTTGCTCTGCATCCGCTCGAGGATGACGGCGTTGACACCGTTCATGTCGGCGGCGACCAGCGCCAGCATGGGCTCGAGCGACGGCTCTCCCTTTGAGCGCAGCGAATGAACGGTCGCGGTCACGGCGCCGCCCTAGCCGGGCAGCACCGTTTTTCCTAGCCGGCGATTACCCTGCCGGGAGCGTCAGGCGGGCAAGCAGGCCGCCGAGATCCTCGCTTTGTTCAAGGTGGATCGATCCTCCGTAGATCTCCGCAACGTCCCTGACGATCGCAAGGCCGAGCCCAGTGCCGGGCTTGCCCGTCGTGTCGAGCCGTGCGCCGCGCGTGAACAGCGAGCCGATGTCGGCTTCGGGAATTCCAGGCCCGTCGTCCTCCACGACGATGTCGACCATCTTATTCTTGGGCTCGACGGTGACGAACACGCGCCCGCCGCCATATTTCGCGGCGTTTTCGACGAGGTTTCCGACCATCTCGTCAAGGTCCTGGCGTTCGACGCGGACTTCGGCGTCATGGGTCCCGGCGATGTCGACCGTGACGCCTTCATAGAGACGATCCATCGCACGCTGCACCGCTTCGAGGCTGTCCCACACGCGGGCGCGGGCCTGGACCGTGGCGCGGCGCCCGATTGCCCGGGCGCGCGCGAGGTGATGGTCGATCTGCCGACGCATCACCGACGCTTCGCGAATGATCGTGTCGTCGAGGTCCGGGGAGTCCGCTGTCGCGGCGTTCGTGATCACCGTCAGCGGGGTCTTGAGCGCGTGGGCGAGGTTGCCGGCGTGGCGGCGCGCCTCCTCGGCTTGAGCTTCGCTGTGCGCAAGGAGCTGGTTGATCTCCTCGGTCAACGGCCGGACTTCGGCCGCGAAGTCCTCGCCGATGCGGGTCCGCGTGCCGGAGCGGATCGAGGCAACCTCCTGGCGCATGCGACGGAGCGGCCACAGGCCATAAAAAGTCTGCAGAGCGGCGAGTACGATGAGGCCGATCCCAAGTGCGAGGAAGCTCCAGAACAAAGTCGAGCGCAGCTGCCGGATCTGGTCGTCGATCGTCTCGCGCGATTGGGCGACCTGGAACCGCCAGCGAACCGGCGAACCGGGCAGGATCGCATCGCGCTCGGCAACGCGGATCGGTTCAGGATGCCCTACGGCCGAGAATTCGTTGCTGTCGTAGAGGTGCGGCTTGACGTCGTTATGGTCGTTTGAAACTTCCAGCCGCCGGTCCCACAGCGATCGCGAGGCGAAGGTATCGGCGCCATTGCCGCTGATCTGGAAATAGAGTCCGGAATAAGGCTCGATGAAGCGCTGGTCGGCCGGCGGACGGGTGAAGCGGACTTCACTTGCGGGCCCGATCTCGGACGCGCCAATCATCGAATTGAGGACGCGCACCAGCTGCTCGTCGAAATTCGCGACAATCGACCGGCTGAGCACGCGGTCGAGCGCGAACCCGCCGAGCAGGAGAAGAGCGATGATCCAGAGCGCCGCAACGCCGATCATGCGCCGCGTCAGCGAACCTGTGCGATGACGGCGCGCTCGCGGCGAAGCGGCGAGCCCAGCCTCGGCCGCCGCCGTTACCGGGGCGGCTTCTTTGTTCAAGCCGTCCGTGCCTCCGCCGGCTCTTCAAGGCTGTAGCCGAGCCCGCGGATCGTGGTGATGACGTCAGCTCCGAGCTTCTTACGGATCCGCGTGACGAATACCTCGATGGTATTGGAATCGCGGTCGAAGTCTTGATCGTAGATATGCTCGATCAACTCGGTGCGGCTGACCACCTTGCCCTTGTGGTGCATCAGATAGGAAAGCAGCTTGTATTCCTGGGCGGTGAGTTTCACCGGCTCGCCCGCCTTGGTGACCTTGCCCGACCTCGTGTCGAGCCGGATGTCGCCGGCGATGAGCTCGCTTGAAGCATTGCCCGATGAGCGGCGGATGAGCGCACGCAGCCGGGCGATCAGCTCCTCGGTCTGGAACGGCTTGGCCAGATAGTCGTCGGCGCCCGCGTCGAGCCCCGCGACCTTGTCCGACCAGCTATCGCGCGCGGTAAGGACGAGGACCGGCATCTTGCGGCTTTCCTTGCGCCACCGATCGAGCACGGTGAGGCCGTCGATCTCCGGAAGGCCGAGATCGAGGATCACCGCATCATAGCTTTCGGTCGAGCCGAGATAGTGGCCGTCTTCGCCGTCCGTCGCGAGATCCACGGCATAGCCCGCCCCTTCGAGCGTCGAGCGCAGCTGGCGCCCGAGATTGGGTTCGTCTTCGACGATCAGAACGCGCATTTGGGTTCCCCGAACCTGTTCATCTTCGCAGTCAACCCGCGTTGAGACGAAGGGTTGCTTAGGCGGAACGAAGTGGGAAATGCGATTCAAATGTCAATCGCGCCGGTTTACGGCCGCGAACGGCGGACGATGCGGCCGGTCTGTGCATCGACGTCGACCCAGATAACCCGCCCGTTTTCCATGAATTTCAGGCGATAGGTGCCGCCGTTGAGTTCGGGACCGAGATAATCGGCGCCGCCCATGAACGGCATTACCCTCCGCTCGATCTGGGGAAGCGGAAGTGAACGGCCCTGCTGCGTATCGCGGAATGCCTTGTCGGCTTCGCGCGGAGGATCGGCCAGCGCGGGGGCGCCGGCGAAGGTTGCAGCGAGAACCGCCGCAAGAAGGGTCCGAAACAGGATCATATACGCAACTCTTTTCCGGGGTGGGTTCTAACACACACCATTGAATGCGCTATGAATGTACCGGAACGCCCCCGTTCAGCCTTTGGTATTGCCGCGAAATGATCCGCAACGCCAGATGAGCGGTCGCTCAGCTGCTCGGTTCCCAGAGTTCAATGGGATTTCCTTCGGGGTCGTGGATTCGAGCGAACCGCCCGATCCCCATCGAATCCCATTCTTCGTTGGTGATGATGTCGATCCCGGCAGCGCGCAGGTCCACGAGCAGGCCATCGAGGTCGCGGACGCGGAGATTCACCATCGCCGTGCGGTCGAGCGGGAAATAGTCGCTGTCCTGTTTGAAGGGCTCGAACACCATCGGCCCGCCCTGGTGGAACCACACCCATTCGTTCGACTGGCCGCTTTCATCCACCCCGCAGCCGCCGCCGACGCCGAGATGCTCGCGGTACCAGGCCTTGAGCGCGGGCGGATCCTTGGCGCGGAAGAAATATCCCCCCATTCCGATTACAGGCATTTTAATCCCCCTCGAACTCTTCCCTGTCCGAGGAGCGTGGCAGAAACGGCGTCGTTGCGCCAGCGGGCGGCGAGCCCCTACAGCGCGCCAATGGCGGCGCCGATCCTCTCCTACGAAGGCCTTGGATTGATCCAGGGCGAAGGTTGGCTGTTCCGCGGGCTCGACCTGTACATTGGCGAGCGCGACAAGCTCGCTTTCATTGGACGCAATGGCGCCGGGAAAACGACCTTGTTCAAGTGCCTTGCGGCGCTGATCGACCCAGACGAGGGCAAGAGAGTGATCGTCCCGGGAAGTCATGTCGTACTGCTCGAGCAGGATCCCGTGATGAGCGGGTTCGAGACGCTTCACAATTGGGTGCTTCATGGGCCGGATGCGCCGCCACCGCACGATGCAGACGCGATCGCCCATCAGCTCGGGATCGACCTGTCGCGGCCGGTCGCGACGGCCAGCGGCGGCGAACGTCGGCGCGCAGCGATCACTCGGGCGCTGGCGCAAAAACCGGACGTGCTCTTGCTGGATGAACCGACCAATCATCTCGACCTGTCGGCGATCGAGTGGCTGGAAGATTGGCTCAAGCGGTTCAAGGGCGCGTTCATCGCCATCAGCCACGACCGGACCTTCCTGACGCGCCTCACCACCAGCTGCCTGTGGCTCGACCGCGCACAGTTGCGGCGCGCGGAGATCGGCTTTGGCGGGTTCGAAGCCTGGACCGAGCGGGTTTACGAGGAAGAGGCGCGGGCGGCGGAGAAGCTCGACGCGAAGTTGAAGCTCGAGCTGCACTGGCTGCAGCGCGGAGTTACCGCGCGGAGGCGGCGTAACCAGGGGCGGCTCGCGAAGCTGCACGAGATGCGCGCACAACGCGCGGCGATGCTCGGCGCCGCCGGGACGGCGAAACTCGCGCTCGCCAAAGACGACGTCCGGTCGAAGACCGTGATCGACGCCGATCGGGTCAGCAAGGCCTATGGCGAGCGGGCGATCATCAAGGACTTCTCACTGCGAGTACAGCGCGGGGATCGGATCGGAATCGTCGGACCGAACGGAGCCGGCAAGACGACCCTGCTGAACCTGCTGACGGGCGAACTTGCGCCGGACAGCGGGACGGTGACGGTGGCCAAGACGCTGTCGGGGATCGTCATCGACCAGCAACGCAAGCTGATGGAGCCGCAAAAGCGCGTACGCGATGTGCTCGCCCAAGGCGGCGACTGGATCGACGTCCGCGGGTCGAAAAAGCACATCAAGGGCTATCTCAAGGAATTCCTGTTCGATCCCGCGCTGGCCGATGCGCCGATCGGTTCCCTGTCAGGCGGCGAGCGGTCGCGATTGCTGCTCGCGCGCGAATTCGCGCGTCAGGCGAACTTGCTGGTGCTGGACGAGCCGACCAACGACCTCGACCTAGAGACGCTCGATCTCTTGCAGGAGGTGATCGCGGATTATGACGGGACAGTGCTGATTGTCAGCCACGACCGCGATTTTCTCGACCGGACGGTGACGATCACGCTCGGCCTCGACGGGTCGGGCAAGGTCGACGTGATCGCGGGCGGATACGAGGATTGGGTTCGGAAGAGGTATCAGGCGCAACGGAAAGCTCCTCCCCGGAACGGGGAGGTGGCAGCCCGAAGGGCTGACGGAGGGGTGTCCACGCCTACGGTGATACCCCTCCCTCGCCGCTGCGCGGCGCCACCTCCCCTTGCAGGGGAGGATCGTTACCGCGATGTCGAAAACGCCTAGGCGCCCGGAAACTTGGGCCAGAAGGTCACGTCGGCCTTGTCGCCCTTGTCTATCGGGAAGGCGTTGCGGCCGAAGCGGACGTAGCGCTGCGGCTCGCCGGTAAGGTCGGTGTCGTAGCGTTGCTGGACGTCGCCCGCGTCGTAGCCCATCCATTCGAGCAGCG
>Ga0207647_10000428_pt1 | contig 34421 bp, 30 predicted proteins | sample KBSCornC2_FD_184295 | JGI IMG/M metagenome (GOLD analysis project Ga0207647, IMG submission 184295) | Corn rhizosphere microbial communities from Kellogg Biological Station, Michigan, USA - C2 (SPAdes) (version 2) | ecosystem: Host-associated > Plants > Roots > Rhizosphere ... | reverse complement strand
CGCGCGCTGTTACGAAGCGCTGTTCCAGGCCGTACTGACTCCGGACGAGAGGCACCGCCCTTAATGTGTGGAATAGCTTTTCTCCGCGCCCCGGCGATTCCATCTGGCGCGCGTCGCGAACGGATGGATGCGGCCTTGCAGCGACTCAGGCTTCGCGGCCCCGACGAATCGGGAAGCTTTGTCGGTGGCGATTTCGTCGCGGGCCACACGCGACTGGCGATCATTGATCTCAAGGGCGGGCATCAGCCCATGCGCGATCCCAGCGGACGTTGGGTCCTCGTGTTCAACGGTGAGATCTATAACTATCGCGAGCTGCGCATCCAGTTGGCGGGACGGTGGAACTTCCGGGATGACAGCGACACCGAGGTGTTGCTGGCTGGGTTAGTCGTGGAGGGGGCAAGGTTCGTCGAGCGCCTGGATGGCATGTGGGCGTTCGTGTTGCACGATGCCGCGACGGGGCAGCTACTCGCATCGCGCGATCGGTTCGGCAAGAAGCCGCTCTACTACCGGCATGGTGCGTTCGGTATTGCCTTCGCCTCGGAGCTGCCGGCGCTGCGACGCATGTTGCCGGATTTCGCGTGGGAAGAGAGCGAGGAAGATATTCCGGACTTCTTCCGCTATGGCTACGCCATGCCGGGCCGCACTTTCTTCGCGGACACCTTTGAAGTGCTTCCGGGACACTGGATGTTTCGCGATGCCGCAGGGAGGCTTGAAGAGCGGCGCTATTGGCATCCCGCGACCGAACCCCTGACTATCGGTTTCGACGATGCCGCCGCCGAAGTGCGCCGCCTGCTCGAGGCCGCCACCACGGCAAGGCAGTTGTCGGCCGATGTCGAAGTAGGTGCGTTCCTGTCAGGTGGGGTCGATTCCACCGTGGTATGCGCGCTTGCGCAACGGAACACCTCACTACAGACCTTTACGGCCGGCTTTGCCGAACGTAGCTACGACGAGCGACCGTGGGCGGCTCGTGCCGCGGCGGAGATCGGCACACGCCATATCGCCGAAAGCCTGGATGAGCGTGAGGCGGGTGTGCTTGCACGCGAGCTCGCCGTGCGCATGGGCCAGCCGTTTGGTGACGCCTCGCTGGTGCCTAGCGCCATGGTCTCTCGCGTGGCGGGGCGCCATGTGAAGGTCGTCCTTACAGGCGATGGTGGCGATGAGGTGTTCGGGGGATATGCCCGTTACAGTGCACGCCTGGTCCGCGAACGCTACCAACAGTTGCCAGGCATGCTTCGCGCCGTGATCGAACGTAGCGTGTTGGCGTTCGACGAACCGATGGCGCACCACAGCGGCAGCCTGCTCAAGCGGGCACACCTGTTCGTGGCGTCGGTGCGCGAGCCCCGCGGTAACTACGTGGCGCCGCCGGCTATCCGTGCCGCGACGCTCGCGCAGCTCGTTCCTGCGATAGGGGGCGGCAGGGGCATGCCCGAAGGCCCGTGGCTGACGCAGGGCGATGACGTGCGGCAGATGATGCTGAACGATTGGCTCGTTTGGATGCCCCAGGACATCCTGGCAAAGGTCGATCGCGCAACGATGGCATTTTCGGTGGAAGCGCGAAGCCCCTTCCTCGATCGTGCGCTGGTTGAGTTCGTGCTCCGCTTACCGGTCGCGTGGCACTTCGCCGGCTTCAAGGGCAAGCGTCTGCTTCGCGCCGCCATGTCCGGCCATGCGCCTTCGTTCATCTGGTCTCGTCGAAAGCAGGGGTTCGCATCGCCGGTATCGCACTGGATGCGAGGCGCCATGGGGGATGAGCTGCTTGCCCTGGCAGCATCGGTCCATGCGCCGCGTCTGGATCGGGCTATGCTCGAACGGCTTGTCGCGGAACACCGCCGCGGCGGAACCGATCATGCGCAGCCACTCTGGCTTGCCTATACCTACCTGTTGTGGCGGGAGTCACTGCAAGGATGAAACGCGCGGCCCACGTGGCACTCGTGCTCCCCGATCTTCGGTTCGGTGGCGGCCAGCGCGTCATGCTTGAACTGGCCCGGCGTTTCGTCGCAGCTGGCGTGCGTGTTGATCTGATCAACCTCGCAGGCGATGGCGAACTCGTCGGTGACGTTCCACCAGGGGTCCGCTACCTGCCTGTGGCGCCAGGGAGCAGCGGCCTGCGCCTCGCCGTGGTGTCGGTGGCGTGGCTGCGACGCTACCTGAGGCAGGCAAAGCCCGATGCCATCCTTTCCACGATGACCGGCGCAAACGTCGCGACGCTCGTGGCGGCGAAGCTGGCGCGCTTCCGAGGTAGTTGCGTCGTGCGGGAAGCGGCAAGTACGTTGAACGCCAGTGCTTTCCGACGTTTCCTGATGCGCTGGGTTTATCGTTGTGCCAGCAAGGTGGTCACGGTGTCGCAAGGCGTCGCGGATGATCTATCCGCACTCGGCATACATCGCGTCAACATGGTGGCCATTCCCAACCCCATCGATGTGGATCGTGTTCGCTCGCTTGCTGCCGAGCCAGCCGAACTGCCGGTACGGCCTTACATCGTGGCGGTAGGCCGACTCACGATTCAGAAAGATCATGCGACGTTGTTGAGGGCCTACGCAGTAAGCGAGGTCAGGGCAACGCACTCGCTGGCCATCGTGGGGGAGGGGCCGGAGCGGCCCGCCCTGGAATCGCTTATCGCCTCATTGGGATTGGGGCACGATGTCATCCTGGCCGGGAGCCTGGTGAACCCGTATCCATGGGTGCGCGGCGCAAGCCTCATGGTGTTGTCATCGCGATGGGAGGGCTATCCCAACGTGCTGCTAGAGGCCTTTGCGCTGGATGTCCCCGTGGTGTCGACCGATTGCCCGGCCGGGCCGGCCGAATTGCTCAAAGGCGGAGCGCATGGCCGCCTCGTGGCGGTGGCCGACATCGACGCACTCGCTCGTGCCATGTCGAGCGAGCTTGCGGCGCGTTCGGGCGGGTACGCAGCCGTCGTCAACGAACATCTGCCCGACATCGTGGCTGGGCGATATCTCGAGGTGCTCAGCATCGCGGGGCACGCGCCGTGTTGACAACGAAGTGGAGCATCCGCCACGTCGTGTATGTTATCGCCCTCGCGGCTGCGGCCGGCGCGATCGCGTACTGGTTCGAGCCGCTCGTGCGCATATGGAAGCTGCACGCCGGCTCACTCGTATTCACGGTCCTGTGCATGCTCGGGAGCATCGTCGTGCAGGCAGTGAACTTCACGGCGTTCCTGGGTAACGTGCCAGTTCGGCCCGGCTTGTGGACGTTGTCGCGTGTGTGGGCGCTGTCGTCGCTTGCCAACTACCTTGGCCCCCTTCAACCTGGCATTGCAGTACGCGTGGCTTACCTTGCCCGCCTTGGTATTGGCTGGCGCACGTCGTTGCTTGCCACATGGCGTCAGCTTTGTGTCAGCGTTTGGGTGTCGCTCGGCGGCTCCGCGCTGGGCCTGGCCGCCGGCTTTTCCGGCGACCACCGCTTGCTCGTGTTGGCGGCAGTGCTCGGTACGGCTTTCATTGCGGCGCCGTTCGCCCGTGGCCTCATTCTCGCTGCGCTCGCGCGCGCTTCGCGGCCGGCGTGGCTGGTATCCAGGCGAGAGGTGTTATCTGAAGCGCTTCGTGGTATGCCGTCGCGAGGCGTCGCCGGCGTACTTGCCCAATACGCTATTGGCGCCGTGCTTCTTTGGGTGGTGTACGGCGCATTTGGCGCATCCATCACGTGGGGCCATGCGCTGGTACTCGCGTGCATGGTCTATGTGTCGTCGCTGGTCGCCCTGCTGCCTGGCAACCTTGGCCTTCTCGATGCCATATACGTGCTTGGTGGGCATGGCCTCGGTCTTTCCGTTCCCGAGGCCGCCGCGCTGGCCGTATTGCTGCGCGCCGGCCAGATCGTGGCCTGCGCCATCCTGGCCCTGGCAGGGCCGATCAGGTCACGCGCTCAGGCATAACGGCGCGTGATGATGCCTTGCCCCGTGGGCAGCTCAAGGATATCGATGCCGTGACTGGTGGCGAACTCGTCGGCCGCTTGCCTGGCGCCTGGGCAGGTCATCAGGCCGTAGTCGTCCATGACGATCGTGCCGCCATCGACAAGGCGCGGATAGAAGAACTCGATGCTGTCGCGCGTGGGTTGGTAAAGGTCTACGTCGATATGAACCACGCGGAAGCGTCTTTCTTCGACGTCAGCGAACCGTGTGGGGATCCAGCCGGCGTAATACTCCACCGCATTAAATCCCGCCAGGGTCTGGCGCACCGTATCTTCACCCGCAGCCAGGTCACCTTCGGCCCACCCCATTACTTCGGCGTCGCTGGATACATCATTACTGGCGGGGCGAGAGATGCCGGCGAAAGAGTCGAACAGGCATAGCGTCCCGTGGGTGGATGCCTTGGCCATGAAATATGCGGTGGCGCCCTGGTAGCAACCACATTCGGCGAGATCGCCCTCTAGGCGATTACTCAGGCGCACGTATTCGCGCAACGTCCACTTACGGTCTTCGGAATAAGGATTGCCTGGCGACAGGCGCTTGTAGTCGGCCAGGAACGCCTTATCTTCGCGCCAGTATTTGTAGTCGTCGCTCAATGGGTAATCGCCAAACAGCGACGCCGAAAAGCGTGCCATTTCCTGTCGTACACGGCGCCGTTGTGCAGGTGTGCCGGACACAAGCCAATGGGCCGCGCGGAATGCGCGCTTCAGGTTAATTGCCATGATTGTTGGTAGTGCCAGGGGTAAGGAGGAAGAAGACGGCGCTACTGCCCAATAGCCGGGCTAGGCGCCGGCGGGCAGGGGGGCGCATGGCCGTACCGAGGTTTTCATTGCCGGTGTATACGACGCCGACGGGCACAATTTCCTGAACGACCCAGCCCGAGCGAGCAAAGCGTTCTGCCCAGCGCCGACGGGTGAACAGGAAGTGCTCCCCTAGCCAAGTGCCGTGCTCACCGTGCCGCGGCGATACCAGCCCCAGCTTGAGCATGCGCGCGATGCGGCCCAAACGGCCGTGCGCCGACTGGAGCCTTTCTTGCAACGCCGCTTGCGGCCGCCCGCGGCCGATTGCCATGCGGGCCATCATCTTGGCGGCATAAACCGGATGCGTTGCGGAAGTCCAGAAGCGCCACACACCCGACGGAACACAGTGCAAAGCGATGCCGCCAGGCCGAAGCACGCGTGCCAGTTCACGCTGCACCTGCTCGAAGGCCTCAACGTGTTCCATTACGTTAGACGAATACACTGCATCAAACGTGGCATCGGCGTATGGCAATGTATACCCATCGTATAGGCCGACGGGGTAGGCAGGGGTGGGGCCGATACGCTCGGCATCCACATCCACGGCGGTAACGTGGAAGCCAGCCTTCGCGAGGTTGTTCGCTTGCCAACCGTCGCCTGCACCCAGGTCCAGGACCTTGCCACCCCTAGGCAGCAAGTCGTACGCGATGCGTAGCTCCTCGGCGCGCATCACGTGCGTGAACTTACTGCCCACGGTAGTCGTCGCCCCGGAGTGAAAGCACGAACTCGTTACAGCCCCAGCCGCGCGTAATGGTTTCGCGGACAACGGTGAAGCCGCCTGCGCCAAGCCGGGACGCCATGACGGCTGGCGTGGCGACTTCGAACGGATAGCCGCCAAGCCAATCCTTCCAGTCATGAACGAGCGACATGCCGCGGCGTTCCGCATAGTTCCGTGCGTGGGTCCCTGGTGCATGGCCTCGTTTCACATCGAGCCACAGCGCGTAGGTCGCGAACAACGGATAGAACGCGCCGATCACCGCGGCACGTCCCAGCGTGCTACTGCAGTAGATTCGCTTGATGTGGTACCAAGCGCGTGAACGCCAGCCCTGGTCGTTGTAGATGGCGATCACGAACGTACCTCCGGGCTTCACGCGCCGGGCGGCCTGGTCGATGGCGTCCCACATATCACCGGTGTGGTGCAGCACGCCCCACGCATACACAATGTCATACGTACCGAGCGAGGCCATGTAGGCGTGGTCGAGCACGGAACCCTGGGCGACGCGCCAGGCATCGCTGCCTGGATCGAAATGGTCGCGAAGCCGTTGCGTGCACGCAACGGAATCCACGTCGTAGTCGAACGATGTCACGTCGGCGCCGAGCCGACGGAAGGCCAGGCTCGACAGTCCGCTTCCGGATCCGATGTCGAGCACGCGCAAACCGTCGAGGCGCTCGACGCCAAGCGACTTCTGAATCGCCAGGGTGGACTCACTGATCCTGCGATCGTCCAGGCGATCAAGGAAAGAGCGCCAATTCTTGCCAAACGCGAAGCGCATGATTCTCTCTAAACGGCAGTGCCCGGAGGGCGTCAGGGGTTAACTCGAGCGAGGGGTAGCGAGCTGGCTCTCGATCGTGGCGATGTCGCCGTCAAGCCAACCGCCGACGTTAGCGGCCTTTATCCATTGAAGCTGTTCCCGGATGCAGGGCGTGTCGCCCAACGCGATGCACATGCGCGCCAGGCCAATACGGTATGCCGGTTCCGAAGGCGCGGCCTTGACGACTTCGCGCTGGACAGCCAAGGCCAGCGTACGATCTTCGAGACTATTCCATGCGAAATCAGCGTACATGGCCTTCAGGCGCGGTGTTGCATCGGCGTGCGAAAGGGCCGCAAGAAAGGCGTCCATCAGGCTCGCGGCGGGGAAATTGCAGTCTGCCGTACGCAGGCAGGTGCTCAGGGCGCCAAGGGAACTCTCATCCTGGATACTGGCCGGCCGGGCCGTGAGTTTTGCCCTGATGCTAGTCCACCACGTGTCTTTTACCGGAAGGCCCATCCGCGCATTCATGAAAATAAGCGCCTGCTCAGGCAGGATCGATGCCTTCGGCAGAGCTGCGGCCTTTTCCAGCGGGGCGTAGGCGCGGGCAGTGAAGGGTGACGTGGCATCGTAGCGGCCCATGATGATAAGAGTGCGGCCGAGCTCATATTGGGCGCGCGGCGAGTTGGGCCCTCGGGTTGCCAACTCTTGCGCGAGCGACAGGGGTGAACCCCATGCTTGTGCGGTCCCAAATGTGACGCCCGACCAGAGCAGGACCGCCAGGACAGCAACGAAGCCCGCCAATACATTGCGTTGCGGACGGGTACGCTGCAGTGCTAGCGAAGTGCCTGCCAGTGCGATGAGCAGACCGAGGCTGGCGAAATAGTTGCGGTGCTCGTAAACGAGTTCTAGCGGAAGCACGGTCGCCGTCATCACGTGGCCGGCCAGGTAAAGCGCGAGGCCCAGTGCCACAAGCGGTGCCCGGCGGCGAAGAAGCAACGCAGCCGCTACCCATGCGGCCAGCACGACGATGCACAAGAAGGTGGATGCCGGTGAAAACAGGCCGGACGAGATGGCGAAGTCGTCGTGATAAAACGACAAAGCTCGGGGGACTGGGGCGAGCGTCCACACCACGTAATCCATAACGACGCGCGCCTCGGTTAGCAGGCGCGTGCCCAGGGTGAAGTCGCGCGTCGCCCAAAGCTTTGGATCCATTACACGAGGGAAAAGCCATGCGCTTCCGATGACCAGCGGCAGCGCCAGGCCCACCATGAACATACCCACGATTCGCTTGTCCAGTGGAGCGGCCTCGTCGGGCGCTGTGCGCCCCCGGAATACGAAGGTCTCGACCAGCGCGGCATAAAGCGGCAGGAGAACGGCGGTCTCCTTTGCCAGAAGGCCGAGGATGGTGCCGGCTGCAAGGCTCGCGAGAACAAGCGCGAAGCCACGTTGCCCGTTGCGCATGCGCACACGGCCATGGACGTAGCCCCACAACCCAAGCATCACGGCGAGGTTCGCCATGCTCTCCATCCGTTGCACGACGTACAGCACGGCGGTCAGCTGTATCGGCAAGACCAGCCAGCACACAGCAACGATCGCCGCATAGCGCCGCGCGGTGAGCCGGGCGGTGCCGACCGCTTGCAGCAGCGCAGCCAGGAAGAGGTAGGCCGCGACCCCATTGGCCAGGTGGAAGGCAATGTTGGTTGCCTTCATCGGCCCGGGGGCCAGGCCGGTCGAGATATAGTTCAGGGCGAAGCTCAGCGACGCGAGGGGCCGCTTGAACTCGCTGGCCGGTGACGACATCGCTGCGCTGATCAGGTTGCCGAGGGTCGCCGAAGCGGGTTTTACGCCGGGGTTGTCAACGATGTTCGGGTAATCATCGAACAGCCATCCGCCGTGGACGCCGGGCGCATAAATCGCAACAGTGAGCAGGAGCCCCGCGAAAAGCCAGGCAAGTGGAGAGGCCGCAAGGCGACGGAGTGCCATCATGGTGATTCGTTTTCCGCTTGGATGAGCGTGTTTTCCAGCACTGCCCGTTCGTGTTCCCAATATTGCTGCTCGTCCAGCACCCACCTGTGTAAGGCAGGCATGTTCAGCGCTAGCCCATTGCCTTTCGGCTGCCGTGGTAGGCCATCGTAATGCGCGAGGTGAGCAAGGCCCAGCGTCGGATACCCGTACTCGCCCAACATGGCCGCCTGCGCCAGGGCGGTTTCCAACTGGGGATTGTAATCCAGGGCGGCATTAAAACTGGCCAGGGCGTCACCTGGTTGGCCCGATGAGAGGTCAACCACCCCCTGAGCATGCGCTAGGTCCTGACGGCGGCCGGGCGGATAAAGTGGGTTACCCGTCCCGTCCCGGGCCAGCTGTTTCAGGTCGCCAAGCGTGAGCCCACGGCATGTCCCAGCCTGAACGATTGGGATGATCCGGTCGTACCAGCTGACGATCAGGGCGCCGGGATCGCGGCTGTGGCGCAGCGAGTAGCTTGCGGCCGCGATGTCATCAGGCGTGACCGTCCCAGTCGCACAGTGTGCGGAAAGCAGGTTGAAGCTGAGTTGCACTTCGTTCGGATGCAGTACGAGTAACGGCGTGAGGCGGCGGCTCGCGCCCCCAGGGTTGCCGTGAGCCATCTCGTAGGCCGCCGCCGTGACCTGGGCTCGCGCGGAGTCAGGGTTCAAGCGTGCCCAGATGAGCGCTTGAGTATTATCGTCACCCCAGATGCGGGCGTTCGCAAACGTCATGGTGGCCAGTGTTGCCAGTGCCACCACCGAGATGGCAGCGCGCCACGGCCACGCGGAAAGAAACACGGCCGGTTTGTCGGAGGGCTGGGTGGCCTGAAGCCTGAGCCCTGCCAGCCACGCGGCAGCGGGCAGGAACAACAGCATCGACGGTAAGTAGTTGCGGTGCTCGAAGTACAGCTCAAGCGGCACCGTGGTCGATTCGATCAGGTGTCCGCCTAGGTAAAAGAGCACAGCGGCTGCATACAGCGGTAACGCGCGCCGCCACGCGAGGGCGCTGGTGGCAAAAAGGATGATGCCTACGATGGCAGGCAGGGTGGTCCAGGGCGTGACCAGTGATGTGGACACCGTGTAGGCATCGTTGAAGAGGCCAGCGCTGTAGGCTTTGGGGATCCAAAGATCATACAGGTACGTCCAGAGTATTCGCGGCTCAGTCAAGAGCCGCTGGCCCTCGGTCCACGTTCGGTAGTCGATGCCAGCGATCGTGTTGGCGACGCCTTGGTAAACCACGTACGCCGCAAGTGCCGCGAATACCGTCCAGCAAGTGAGGGCGCGCGTGCGCGCGTGCACACTCTGGCCTTGGGCGAGGGGGGGCAGCACGGTGTATTCAAGTGCCAGTACTAGCACGGGAAGCAGGATGCCATTGGCTTTTGACAGGGTGGCTAGCACAGTGCAGATGGCGAGCGACCCGAACTCAAGCAAAACGCCTTGGCGGTACTTATCCTGGGCCAAAAGCCTGCGGCCGGCGAGCCAGCCAAGCACGCCGATCAGTGTGAACGTCGCAGGTAGCATCGCTTCGCGCTGCACGATGTACAGCGTGGTGGACACTAAGCGCGGGTGCAGAAGCCAGAACGCCATGGTCAGTGCGGCGGTAAGATCGGCGGCGGTCGTACGGGCTCGATCGCCGTGGATCGTTATGCGCAAAATGGTGCGCAGCACTGAAAACAGGAGCAGGCCGTTTAAAAGATGGACGATGACATTGGTGCGCTTGAAGGGCAGCGGGTCGGCCGGCCAGTCTTGGGCATCGATAAGGAAGGACGCGACCGATATGGGGCGGCCTGTTGGATCTGCGGTTCCAGAGGTGACATAACGCAGGAACGATGGTGTGTCGCGCACGGGCCCTGTGGCACCGAGCGATGGGAGGTTCGCGAAGTCATCAAAGAGAAAGCCGCCACGCAGGCCTGGCGAATATACGAACCAGGCCACTACCAGGGCGAGTGCGGCAACAACTGAGGGGAGCAAACGCATATATCTCATCTTGCTCCCCGCAAGCTTTGAAGCGAACAAAAGAAGGGCCGCCGAGGCGGCCCTTCTTGATGGCGTGACACCGTTGGCGCCACGACTACCGCAATTGAAATTAGCGGCAGCTGGACGGCAGGTACTTGCTGACGACAGCCGTGCCGGTGACGCCAGCCTTGCAGGTCCAGGAGACGCTGCCAGCCTTCGTGATCGGCGAAAGCGAGACGGTCTTCTGATCAAGGTTGCTGTTGGCCTTGGTACCGAAGCCGTTCGAAGCGCCGGTCGAACCGTACTTGACCGTGATGATGCCGCCGGTACCGACGGTCACGCTCTGGGTGTAGCTACCACCGATGCTGGCCGCAGTGGCGACGCCAGCAGTCTGGTTCGAAGCCGGGAGCGTGCCCTTGTTGGTGTAGAACTCGGCAACGGCGGTCTTGGCACCGTCAGCAAGGGTCAGGCCTTCCGAGACCTGCGCACGGATGGCGTAGTCCTGGTAAGCCGGGATGGCGATAGCGGCGAGGATGGCGATGATGGCCACCACGATCATCAGTTCGATGAGGGTGAAGCCCTTCTGCACAGCGTTCTTCATGGTTGTTCCTTTGGCGTGTTTGTGGTTTTACGAAGCAAAAAAAGTGACGCCCCCTTGAGCCCTTGCCCCCCTGTGTCCCTTCGGGATCAGGAATGCTCCTTCACTTGCTTGGTCAGGAACGACCAGGAAGCTCGTCGCGGGTGCTGCATGTTGCGTGCCACATCGGTGCGACCCGTATATTCCCTCATATTCCGATGCTGGCCGATTGTGCACAGGGTCACGATTACGTGGCAACAGGAAAATTTCGCTGATTCAGTGGCTTTGGCTTGTTTTTCAATGTGACGCGGAGGGTCATGTTGTGACGCAATTTGCCACAGTGACGAGCCATCAAGTGCGGCAGTTGGTTGGCAGGTAACGCGCTTTCATTGCCGTGTTACCCGCTTTGCAGGTCCACAGAATGCTTCCAGCCTTGGTGGTCGGCGACATCGTGAGGATTGCGCCCTGCAGCCCTGAGTTCGTCTTGGTGGCAGAAAATGCAATGTTCACCGTGCCTGTGGGCGTCACCGTCACGGAAGAAGCGTAGCTCCCAGCGATACTTGCCGGCTGCGCGAGCCCTGCGGTCTGATTCGACGTCGGCAGCGTGCCGTGTGATGCGATGTAATCCCAAACAGCTGTTTTTGCGCCTGTACCAAGACTAATACCCTCCGCAACCTGCCCTCGGATGGCGTAATCCTGGTAGGCCGGGATAGCAATGGCCGCAAGGATGGCGATGATCGCGACGACGATCATCAGTTCGATCAAGGTAAAGCCAGAGGTCTTAGGCGGCATCTGGTGAGGCTCCGGGAAGTTACCCGAGCCCGTAGCATGATCTGTACCACCGACGGAGGCCTGGCGCGCGTGGGTGCCATACCGTGATGGCCATCACGAGGGTAGGTCGGCTCGCTGGTTGTGTTGGCTGGCCCGGCGCCGTTCAGACGCCCAGTTGACCACCGCCGCCGCCGCGCTGGCCGCAAGCAGCATCTCCAGGGTTCGAAACGGCACGGAATACCTGGGTTCCGACTGCAGTACCGCGTAAACCAGGGTCACAATGAGTAACGTGATTCCGGTGCCGACCTGTTCGATATCGGGTGAACGCGCCAGGACGAGCACTACTCCGCCAAGGGTCAGCAGCATCAGTAGGGGATTGAGTGCTACGCACAGGCTCTCGATGACGCGCCAGGCGGGTAGGTTCTTGAACGGAGAGTTGCGGGTGGGGTAGACGTAAATATCTCCTTGCCCAATGCGAATGTCCCAACCCCAAAGCAAGGCGGGCTTGCTCGCATACCATGCGGCCATGCGCATGGGCATGTGCGCCATACGGGTCGCCAGGTTGCTGAGCCCGGGGGCCATGCCCTGCTGGAACGTGGCGATCTCGGCATCGATCGCGTCGGATGTCTGCTTTCCAACGGGGTCACCTTTCATGGCCAGCTGGTAGGCGGCGTGGTAAGTCGGCCAGGAACCCTGTACGAGGTTGATGACCGCCCGTTGGGATGAGGTCGCCCCCGATTCAAGCGTGGCATTGCGCACCCACCAGAGGGTGGGCAGCGCCAGGGACGCAGCGAGGAGGAGGACTGCCGCCCGCCAGGGCACGCAGCGTCGCCATACGAGAAAGACCGCGATACAGGGCGCCACAGGCAGCAATACGGAGTTCGTAAGGCCCGCCGCGCCAAATACAATTCCTGGGATGATCAACCGCCACGCGCTTTTCGAACGCGGTGCCCAGCGCAGTGCGAGGATGCCAAGCACCACGAGGAAGGCGACAACGTTCTCCGATAGCACGTAGCTGCACATGGCAATGCTGTGCGGCCATACGGCGGCCAGCAGCAGCGCGCCGGCGAGCCATGGGTTGGGCATGCGGCCCGCGAAAGCAAGCCCTGCCAGGGCGATCGCGATGCCACCCAATAGCGCCTGTGCGATCAGGATGCCGGCGTACCAGTAGTCGTAACTCGCCGTGGCGTGCAGCCCGATGGCGAGGAATAATGGATAACCCGGATCCCTGAAGCTATCGGGGTGGAGGGTAGCGGCCCCCGGCAAATCACTCGCAAAGACGCCGTGGTGGGCCAGGTTCCACGCATAGCGGTAGTAATCGACCGCATCGGCCCGGGCGTTGGGTAGGTCGAGCGGCTGGAACACCTGGGCGTGTGTTACGTAGTACAGGCGCAGCAACACGCCAATGATGCCGGCCGCGATGGCAATGGCGACGGAAAGCCGCCGGCTTCGTGGTGTCTGGGGCATTGCGAGCATGCGGAATCCGGATGGGGGCCATGGAAATCGCGGACGAGGATACGCGAATCGCAAACTGCCCCGCGCCACGCCTTGAAAGCTGCGCCCCACCCCCGTACCGTGCGATCACGCATTACCAAGGGAAACCCCATGAAACCTCTGTTTGCCGCGCTGGCCCTCGCGCTGGCCTCCGGCCCCGTCCTGGCCGCCGATGCCGATTCGGCAGCCACCCACCCCTTCTCCATCCGCGACCTGGTCATGATGGACCGGGTGGGTGACCCGCAGCTCTCGCCGGACGGCCGCTATGCGCTGTTCGCGGTGCGCGCCACCGATTACGCGGCGAACAAGGGCGTGACCTCCCTGTACGTCATGGATCTGGATAAACCGCCCCAGGCGGTCAAGGTCGTCGAGAAGGGTTCCTCCGCCCGCTGGGCGCCCGATGGCAAATCCATCTACTACGTGGCGCCGAAGGACGGTACCGCGCAGGTGTTCCACCGTGCCTTTGATGCCGGGCAGGGCGGCAAGGGCCTTGCCCTCACGGTTGCCACGGGTGATGCCATTACTGACGCCCCCCTGGACGTCAACGCCTACAAGCTCTCCCCGGATGGTTCCAAGATCCTCCTGAGCTATGAGGTTTTCGCCGATTGCGCCGACCTGAGCTGTACCAAGGAGCGCCTGGACGGCCGCGAAAAGGACAAGTCCACCGGTACCGTCTACGACAAGCTGTTCGTCCGCCACTGGGACACCTGGGCTGACGGCCGCCGCGCCCAGCTCTACATCGCCGATGCCAACGCCCCTTCGCAGCCGGTGCTGCTGAGCAAGGGCATCGACGGCGACGTGCCGAGCAAGCCGTTTGGCAGCGAAGACGAATTCACCTTCTCGCCCGATGGCAAGACCGTGTTCTTCGATGCCCGCATCGCCGGCAAGACCGAACCCTGGTCCACCAACTTCGATATCTTCAGCGTGCCCGCGGATGGTTCGGCCAACCCGACCAATCTCACCGCTGAGAACCAGGCCTGGGACGCCAACCCCCTCGTCTCGCCCGATGGCAAGACCCTGTACTACACCGCCATGAAGGAGCCCGGTTCGGAAGCTGATCGCTTCGGCATCTGGGCCCTTGACCTGGCAAGCGGCAGCAAGCATGAAGTAGACCCGCAGTGGGACCGCTCGGCCGGCACCCTGCAGATCTCCGCCGATGGCAAAACCCTGTACACGACCACCGACGATAACGGCCAGCATCCGCTGTTCGCGATCGATGCGGCCACCGGAAAGGTCACCACGCTGGTCACCGATGGCAACGTCGGCGCCTTTGCCCTTGGCGAAAAGAAGATCCTGCTCTCGCGCGACGACCTGAAGCGCCCGGCGGATCTGTACACGGCCGACCTGAAGGGCAAGAGCCTCAAGCAGATCACCCACTACAACGCCAAGCGCATGAAAGCCGCCCAGGTCGGCGAGCCCGAGTTCTTCACCTTCAAGGGCTGGAACAACGAAACTGTGCAGGGCTACGTGGTCAAGCCGGTCGGCTACAAGAAGGGTAAGACCTACCCGGTCGCCTTCATCATCCACGGTGGCCCGCAGGGCGCCATGACCAACAGCTGGAGCTACCGCTGGAACGCCCAGACCTACGCCGGTCAGGGCTTCGCCGTGGTCACGGTCAACTTCCACGGTTCCACCGGTTACGGCCAGGCCTTCACCGATGCCATTTCCGGTGACTGGGGTGGTAAGCCCCTGGAAGACCTGAAGGCCGGCTGGAGCGCCGCGCTGCAGAAGTACAGCTTCCTTGACGGCAATCGTGCCTGCGCCCTCGGCGCGAGCTACGGCGGCTACATGGTCTACTGGATGGCCGGCAACTGGAACCAGCCCTGGAAGTGCTTCGTCGACCACGATGGCGTCTTCGATGCGCGCGCCATGTACTACGACACCGAAGAGCTCTGGTTCGAAGAAAAGGAAAACGGTGGAACCCAGTACGACCACCCGGAAAACTACGAGCGCTTCAACCCGATCAACCACGTGAAGGACTGGCGCGTGCCAATGCTCATCGTGCACAGCGGTCACGATTTCCGTATCCCCGATACGCAGGGGCTAGGCGCCTTCACGGCCCTGCAGCGCCGTGGCATTCCCAGCAAGCTGCTGCATTTCCCGGATGAAAACCACTGGGTGCTCAAGCCGCAGAACAGCGTGCAGTGGCATGAGACGGTGAATGCTTGGTTGAAGGAGTGGACGGCTCCGGAAGCCAACGCGAAGTAACCTCTGCGTCAGGAGGTAAAAGGAAACGGCGGCTTTGGCCGCCGTTTCCGTTGATCCACATGCAGACTTCGCTGCAAGACCGGTCGATGATCTGCAACGACAAGGAAGCGTAATGACGAACGGCGAGTGGGTATTCAAGACGGGCGACGCGGTCATCATGTGGATGCTCGCACTTTGCGTCCTGATCATGGCTCTCGTCTTCGCCAGCCATGAAATCCGCCCTTCAGACGATTGGGCACATCGCCTTGGTACCTACGCCATCGCCATGGGCTTCGTCGCGGCCTACGGTCTTCCCGCGATTTTTTTGTTCCCCTCGATAGTCGTCACGCCCCAAGGCATGGCGCGTCAGCATTACGGATTCCGCTCCGGGTACGTGGCCTGGGACGACATCGCCTGCATCCGTTGCCTGGACATGGGCCGATTCAGCGCAAGGGAATACCGCATATGTACAAACACCAGCCTGAGTACCTGGAGGCTCATGTTCCGTGGCGACTACGACAACGTCGATAAGCTGATCGAACTGATCCAGGTACAGGTGGCATTACGTGGCATTCCCGTCTATTCGAGCCGGATTGGACTCCCCGTCCTGATCGACCACATCCCACTGCCCGATGAACCGGTCAAGAATCTGGGCTGAGCATTGTTCAGAGATCCAGGGCAGGACGCCAAGCCGCGCCATCGCCGGCGCCGTGAATCGCGCGCAAGCGCGCTCCTACAGACAGCGGGTCAGTCATGTAGGCCTGTGCGCCAGGAGTGGGGCGTTCGGCCGGCGAAGCGTTTGAACACGGTGGTGAAGTGCGCCTGTGTGCGGAAACCTACTTCCATGGCAATGTCGATCAGGGAGCGATTGCCTTCGGCAAGCAAGCGCTTGGCTCGTTCGATCCGGCATAGTTGCAAATACTCATGCGGTTTTTGCCCCGTAGCAGCACGGAAGCGCGCCGCGAAGTGCATGGGGGAAAGGCCGGCGGCGCGAGCGATATCCGCCAGCGTGATGCGCTTTCCAAGGTTCGCATCCACATAATGGGTAACCTTAACCAGCCGCCAGTTCTGCAACATGCCGCGGTGCTGGTCCGGGTGTCGTCGTGCACCATCGGCGCTGAGGTGACGCAGGCGCGCCACGATGGGCTTACCAAGGGATTCCGCGCATCGCGTCATACATCCTGCATCGTGCGTAGCGAGCAGAGCACGGGCGAGCTTGTCGACGGCTTCGTCGCGGTAAATGCCCGCTTGCAACGGCGTGGCAGCGATCTCGCGGGCAAGCTCGGCGTCCGCGGCCACGAAGGCGTTATCCATCCGCAGGTGCAGGCTATCGACCGGCTCGAAGAACTCGGCGGCGACCTGCTGCTCGGGTATGGTCACCACGGCTGTCCCCGCAGGAATCGCTCCGGCGTGCCAGGGGCGCCCATCAACGCAAATCACACCACGCGTGGCTCGGAGGAAGATGGCAACGATATGGGCGCAGGGCGGCGTGGTCGCTATCAGCCCACCCACGGCAGGCGAGGTCCAGCGCGAGGCAATGACCGGTTCGGTGCACCGTCGGGGTACACGAGGCATGCGCCATGCCAGTTCCCGTTGAACAACGGAAAGGGGTGTAACAGGGTCTGTGTCATCCGTGAAACAACCTTCCAGGCCATCACTGTGATTTTCGACACGACGCATCGCCACGGCCGCTCTCCCTCTAGGCGAGACCGTTGACCCCCTGGATCTGGCTGCCAGCCTTCGCGCATCCCCGCGAATTAACGGCTGGCGTCATCTTGTCGAAATAGTAGCCACGGATTTGCCGAAACCGCAAGATCATGCCCTTTGCGGCTGTGAAGACCATCCGGAAGGGGCGGCCGGCTATCGGAGATACCCGGCGCGCCCACCCGAACACATCACACGTCAGTGCTGCTGCGATGCATAGGCGTCGTACTCGGCCTGGTTGAGCTTGCCATCGTGATCGAGATCCGCATCGTCCCAATGCATCTTCATGCCCTCCAGGCGCGGGTACTTCTTCTCGAGCGCAGGCGTGATCGCGTCGCGATCAATCATCTTCTGACCTTTGGAAATGGAAGCGAACGAGGGGTAATCCTTGCTGCCATCGGCCAATGCGGGAGTAGCAAACGACGTAGCGCCCACAAGCGCAAGGGCGAGCAGGGTATAGCGTGGCGAAGTGAACATGGGTTGCTCCTGTTACGTGGGTGGCGCCGGCGCAGCCGGCAGTGAAGTGGCGCGCTCTACCGGTGCGCCTCAAGCGTGGCCGCCACGCGGGCTGCCACATCCTGTTCGGGAAGCTTGCGTCCGTAGTGATCCAGCAAGGTGCCGTCAGCGCCCACCAGGTACAGCACGGTGGAGTGGTCCATCAGGTAACCGCCTTCCGCAGGCACCTTGTTGAAATAGACGTGATACGCATCCGTCACTTGTTTGATCTGCGTTTCGGAACCGGTGAGGCCAACCACTTCGGGCCCAAAGGCGCGCACGTACGCTTTCATGCGCGCAGCGTTATCACGCGCGGGGTCCACGGTGACGAAAACAGGGGTTACCGCGATGCCCGTGTTCTCGCGAACACGGCGCGCGACCTGCACGATCTTCGCGACATCCACCGGGCAGACGTCCGGGCACGACGTGTATCCGAAGTACATCAATAGCGGTTGCCCGCGATACGTCTGATCGGTGACCGCGTGCCCATCTTGGTCGAGCAGGTGGAACGGCCCACCCACGTCGATATCCGCGGCAAGCGCGGGCATGGCGGAAAGCAGGCCGAAAAAGGCGATCCAGCGCGTCATCAGAACGCTCCGTTGAATACGAGCTGCACACCCAGCAGGTTCGAGGTCTGCCCCGCCTGCCGCGAGCGGCCTCCGGAGAACGCGACATCGATCAACCCGGTCAGGTGGTACACCACGCTGGCTTCGGTGAGGTATTCGGTGCTGCTGCCGGTGCCGGCGGGCGAGATGTGCCGGTTGGTGTGGGTCAGGCCCCACGCGAAGCGCCCGGTATCAAGGGTGAGCGACGTGGTGAGATACGAGGTGTCGTACCCAGGCACGCCGTTCTCGTTGTTCGTGCGCACGTACTCAACGAACGGCACGAGATCGATATAGCGCGCTGCCAGGGTGGGCGACAGCAGTGTCGTTTCTGGGACAGGGATGAGGTAACGAAGGGATGCGGTGCGCGATTGTTCGTTCGCCGCCGTGGGATTCGCGGCGCTCGTATCGCCCTTGTGGTTGGCCATGTAGCCCAGCTGCACTTCGACATACGGCATCGCTGCCGGCGCACGCCAGTTGAGCACGGCCGCCACGTTATTCGGCTTGCCAGTGTTGGTTGCGCCGCCATCGGAACGGCGCGCCTGCGTCGAGGGCCGGAAGAAGGCATTGCTGAGGATCGAGGTGTCGGCGGCGTACACGCTGACGCTCGGCGCCAGGGTGCCGAGCGTGTACGAGGAGAAGCGCCGCGCATAGCTGCCGCCGATTACGCCGCCGAGTGCATAAGGCGCCACGAAGCCACCGGTGTACAGGCCGGGTGCCGCGCTTTGCGCGCGGCCGAACGGCAGGTCGAGCTTGCCCAGCCGCCACGTATCCTTCTCGCCCTGGTGGTACCAGTTGAGGTCAGCGATCTGAACGCCCGTGCCGCCGAGCCAGCGGCGCTCGCCAGGGCGTGCCGAGGTGACCGGGCTGATTTCGGTGCTCAGCCAGATTTCGTTGTTCGGGTTGAAGCGGAAATGCAGGTCGTTGGTGATGTCGAAGTAGCCGTTGGTGGTGACCTTGTTTGATTGATCCTGTGCTTTCAGTCCGCTGAAGTCGTACTGGATGGCGGTGCCGTAATCGATGCCGAAGCCGGGGTAGCGGCCGGTGGAGGCGGTGGCGGTACCGCAAAGTAGCAACACGGTCGCGCCGCTGATCGCGCGCAAGCGCGCTCCTACATGAACGTGCGGGCCCCTGTAGGAGCGCGCTTGCGCGCGATAGGTGCACGCGAACGCCTTCACGGCGCACCCCCCAACGGCCGCGCATCCACCGGCGCGGTCTTGTCGATCGCCTCACGCCCGGTGTTACGCAGGTACGCACACGTCTGGTTATCGCCGTAAATACCGCCCAGCGGCTCCAGCTTCACGGCCTGTGCATAGTCCTCAGGCTTGACGACCTGGATGATCTGCATCATGCCGCCATCTTCGTGCTCCATGATGTGACAGTGGTAAACGAACTTGCCCAGGATCACCGGATCGGTAAACGGAATGCGCAGGGTGATGGAGCCCAGCGCCGGAATGAACACGTTATCCCGGTAGCCAATGAAATCCACCGGCTTGCCGTTGATCTTGGTGACCTGGAAATCGAGCTGGTGGATGTGGAACTGATGCAGTTCCTGGCTTGGGTTGAACAGCGTCCACTCTTCGACATCACCCAGCTTCACCGTGGTATCCACGCGACCCGGATCAAACCGGCGGCCATTGATGTAGAACGTATTGCCGTCGTCCTCGGCATCCTGGAACACAAAGCGACGGCTCGCCGCGATGGGGTCCTGGCGAAGATCGCGCACCGACGGGTAGGCGCTGGTGATGTGCACCGTGGGTATGCTATCGCCGGCGGAAACGAGGGTGCCGAGTGTCGTGGCGGCGTAGGTATCGCCCGCCGGACCGGTATTCGCTGCGCTCATCGTTAGTGGATACCGCCCCGGGGCAGGCCCCGTGACCAGGATGCTGATGCGCGCCGAGGGCCCCACCAGCATCTCGTCGATGCTCACGTCCTTTACGACGGTATCCGCATCCTGCGACAGCAGCTGCACATGCATGCCGGCCAGGTGCATACGGAAATACTGGTTCGCATCCACGTTGAAGATGTGCCACAGCTGTGTTTCGCCTGGCTTGATCGATATATCCGGCTGAAGTTGCCCGTTGATGGTGCGGATGGAGGGCGAGCCGGTGACGATTTCACTGGCAAGCCTGCCCGTGGATGTCTTCTGGAAATTGCGCAGCACGAGGATGCGTTCGCGCACGGGGCGCAATTCGGGGAACTGGTCTTTCAGGCCATCCACGAGGATGGGGCCCGAAAGGCCGCCGGAGACCTGGCGTTCGGCACCGCGGTGGAAATGGCTGTGGTACCAGTATGGGCCGGGCGAGTGATCATCCGGCAGGCGCAGTACGTATTGGCCTTGGGTATGCGGACCGGTGTCGCGGAAAATGCTGTCGCCTTCATCCAGTGGCGAGACCTGCATGCCGTGGAAATGCAGGTTGGTGAGTTCATCCATCTGGTTATCGAGCGTCAGCCGGATCGTGCCGCCGGGGCGCGTGCGAATGAGCGGCGCATCGTAATCGCCGTTGAAGACCAGGGAGGTGTAGGGCGTATTGCCCACCATCACCCTGGTTTCGGCGGCGGTGAGCGTCACGGTCGTGACGCCATCTGCCCCGTAGGTATATTGCTTCGGCTCGCGCAACTCGGCCGCCTGCGCTGTACCCGCGAGCAAAAGCAGCACAACCCATGCTCTTGCAGGAGCGCGCTTGCGCGCGATCCAGGCCGCGGCACGGCCTATCGCGCGCAAGCGCGCTCCTACAGGGGCAGCGCGAACGAACATTACCAGTTGCGGTTATGTTCGTTGGCCACATCGGCGGCCAGGCGCACTTCGGTATCCGCCTGGCTCAGCAGATCCTTGGCGCGCGCGGCGTGGCCGCCCAGTTCATCGTTGTTAGCCTGCTGGCCACGGCTCAGTGCCTGCCACGCGGCCACGATGTGCTGCTGCGCATCGCGCAGGTTGCCGTGGCGTTCGCCGATATCGACGAACGGGCGCTCTTGCGCGACGGCGGCGCAGCCGACAGAGATGACCGCGCCGAACAGCGCGCCGGCGAGGAATGTATTCGCTTTCATGGTGTGCCCTTTGGGTATAAGCCCCGGCCGGGATGGCCGGCGTGCTTATGGTCCGGGGCAGGGCCGGTTGGGTCTTTCCAGAAAGCAGTGTTTGTTTCGGATTCGAACGGCTTTAGCGCAGGGCGCCCATCCAGATAGCTACCGCGACCGCGCCGCCATCGGCAATGCCTAATGCGCGGTCGCCCAGGTAGGCGGCGCGGCCGGCACGGGCCTTCAGCGTCGCCGTTTCCTCGGCCCCACGGGTGGCCGCCAGGTGCAGAGCCTCCAGTGCCTCGAACGGCGTCATCTTTGCTTCGAGTGCCGCTTTATAGGCATCGGCCGCGGGGTAGAGCGCATCGAGCATGGTGCGGTCACCGGCCTTGGCGCCACCGAGGTTGGCAATGGCATCGGCCGCGGCCACGAGCGCCGCATGCCATTGCAGTGGGGTCGGGTCGGCCACCCCGTTGAGTTCGCGGGCGGCCCGCATGAGGCCGGTGGCGTAGAATGGCCCGGAGCTGCCGCCGATGGCTTGGCGCATGGCGTCGGCCATGTGGCGCAGCGCGCTTTCCGGGGTGTGCCACGCGTGGTCGGGCAGGGTCAGTACGGCTTCCGCGCCACGGCGCAGGCTGGCGCCGAGGTCGCCATCGCCGGCCTTGGCATCAAGATCGGTGAGTTCGTGTTCGGCCCTGATTAGAGCTTCCGCCGCGGCATGGGCGGCGCGGCGCACGACATCGCCGGCCGGTGTGGGCGATCCGGTGGCAATGGCTTCGCCCGGTGCCGCCGGTACGTCCCTGATCGGCGCATCGTTGAGCTGGCCACCGCCATGCCAGGCTGGCGCACTGGCGGGGGCATCGAGGAGCGCGAGGAGTTCGTCATCCACCTTCAGCAAGGAAAGCGATGCGCCGGGCATGTCCAGCGCGGTGAGGAAGTTGCCACACCACGCACGGACCACCTCGATACCGCGGGCCTTGAGGTTGTTCAGGGCGCCGCGCAGCAGGATATCCAGCTCCATGGGCGGGGTGGCGCCCAGGCCATTCACCAGCAGGGCCACGCGCTGGCCGCTCGTCAGTGCCAAATCCTCCACGATGCTGGCGAGCACCGTCTCGGCCAGCCCATCCGCCGGGGCGATGGGGCCTTTGCGTACGCCGGGCTCGCCGTGGATGCCCAAGCCGTATTCGATCTCGGTCTCGCCCAGCTCGAAGCCGGGATGCCCGGCGGCTGGCACCGTACAGGAACCCAGCGCGACGCCCATGGAACCCAGGCCCGTCGCAGCTCGGCGGCCTAATTCGGCGACATCGGTGACTGACTTGCCTGCGGCCGCAGCGGCGCCGACGACCTTGTGGATCAACACGGTACCAGCGATACCGCGGCGCCTGTCCGGGCTGACCGTATCGCGCAGTGCGACGTCATCGGCCACGGTGACGATCTCCACCGGGATACCTTCGCTGCGCGCGATCTCAGCGGCCAGGCCGAAGTTGAGCCGGTCGCCGGTGTAGTTTTTCACCACCAGCACGGCGCCCGCCTTGCCACCCACCGTGCGGATCGCAGCAAGCACGGCATCCACGCTGGGCGAGGTGAACACATCGCCGGCAATGGCCGCAGCGAGAAGGCCGTCACCGACATAGCCTGCATGGGCCGGCTCATGGCCGCTGCCACCGCCGGAAAGAATGGCAACGGTGGCATGCCCATCGTGCTTCTTGCGCACCACCACGTTCTGGTTCGAAAGCAGCGCTTGCCCGGGCGAGCGCGCCACGGAACCCTCGAGCATTTCACGGACGACATGGCGCGGATCGTTGATGATCTTCTTCATGGTGAACCGGAACCTTTGCGCAGCAGCGCGATGGGGGAGGGCTCCCCCGAGCATATGCCCGCACACAAGCGTGCGCCACCCTGTGGCTGTAGGAGCGAGCTTGCGTGCGATGGTGTGTGCGGCAAGCACCCATCGCGCGCAAGCGCGCTCCTACAACGGCATGGCCTTGTATTAGAACCAGCGATTGCGCTTTAGGGCGATAAAAATGCCGCCGACGATGCACGCGACCAGGCAGGTGATGGCGGGATACGCCCACGGCTTGTCCAGCTCCGGCATATGCGCGAAGTTCATGCCATACCAGCTGGTGATCAGCGTGGGCGCGGCGAGCATGGCGGCCCAACCGGCCAGCTTTTTCATGACCTCGTTCTGGCCGAAGGTGACCAGCGCAAGGTTCACCCCAATCGCCGCGCCCAGCATTTCGCGCATGGCCGAGATCGATTCGTTGACACGAAACACGTGATCGTAGATGTCGCGGAAGTAGGCGCGCAGCTCGTCATGAATCAGGTGCGGATGCAGGCGGGTGAGCTGCGCCACGATATCCTGCAGCGGCACGACCGCCAGGCGCAGGGTCATCAGCTCGCGCTGCATGTCGTACAGGCGCTTAATGGTCTGCCGGTTGTACGTTTCCGCGAAAATATCGGTTTCGAGTTCGTGTAGCTCTTCCCGGAAATCGCGCACGATCGGCAGGAAGTTATCCACGATGAAATCGAGCACGGCGTAAAGCGCGTAGCTCGGCCCCATGGCCAGCAGCTCGGGCGTCTGCTCGCAGCTGCGCCGAGCCGGCGCGTACGACAGCGATGCGCCGTGGCGCACCGTCATGAAATAGCGACGGCCGAGGAAGATCTGCGTTTCACCAAACGCGATGTTGCCGCCGACCAACTGGGCTGTCTGCGCCACGATGAAAAGTGAATCGCCGTACGTTTCAATCTTCGTGCGCTGGTGGGCAAGCTGGGCATCCTCGATCGCCAGGTCATGCAGATCAAACTCCTCCTGGAGCTTCAGCAGCAGCGCTTCATCAGGCTCATGCAGCCCGACCCACACGAACGTATCGGGTTCCTTCAGCACTTCGCTGATGGCCTCGATCGATATATCGCCAATCCGCTTGCCATTGGTCCGGTAGGCGACGCAGTTAACGATCATGCCGCCGGCGTGGTCGACGGGCGTGAGTTCGGGAATCAGGGGGAGGGTAGCCATGGAGGGAATGATGCCGTGGGTAGGGGGAAGCGGCAACGCCATATCGGGAAAGTACTGATGGGCGTAGGCCGCGCCCCACGAAACGACTGGGGCGCGCCCCGATGGGGGAAAGACGCCCGCCTGTATACCGTAGTGGGGCGGTGCATTTTGTGACGGGCAGGAACTTACGACCCGCGCCGCGCCGCCACCCAGGATCCCACCTCAAGGAACGAACCGATGCCAAGCCCGACCCCGGCGCTGCCGACCCTGCCGTTTACCTATGCCACCTGGAAGAAGGACACGAATCTCACCGTGTCCCTCACCGATCCCACCGGCAAGGCGAAGTTCGCCACGCTCGACAAGGCCGTGGACGCCTACACCGCGAAACCCTCACACGCATCACTCACCCTCATGCGCAACGCGCTGCTGGACTGGACCAGCTACAAGGACAAGAGCGGCGGTGCCGGCGCCTGGAGAAAGAGCGAACGCAACAAGAAGCTCACCATCACCGCGCTTTACAACGCCATCCACGGGGCGGGCGATACGGACAAGGGCCTCGGCATCCCCGACTTCATGAGCGAGGGCATGATCAACGCCCGCCTCGGCATCCTGTACCTGTTCGGCAACCTCGTTTGTGATGAAGGCAAGTACCGAATCATCACGAATGGCCTGATCGATATGGCCGGCAAAGGCGCCGGCACGGTTGGCAAGGCGGTGAAGCGTACGACCGAGGCGGCGAAGTGCTTCACGCCGTACCCGGCCGGGTCGGCTGAGCAGGCGGCGACGCGCCAACGCGTTTCAAGCGCGTTGAAGGGCGTCGCTGCATCGGTGACCCAGGCGGTGTTCACCCAGCTGGCGAATGGCGACGATGACGGGGAAGGCAGCAAGACCGAGGCGATCTGGAACGCGATCCCCGGTGGGCTGCAGACCGTCTGCGATCACATCGCCGAAAAGGTGATGGATGAGATGTCACCCTTCCTCGCCAATGGCGTCTCAGCGACCCAGGGGCTGGTTAGCGCCATCAAGGCCGGCGGCGATCGCTTCGTGGTCTATGCACGCGGCAAGGGCGTGGCCCTGGTGCCAGGCGTGCCCACCACCACGATCGATGGGATCAAACGTGGCATGGATCTGTCACTGGGCGGCGAGGTTTACAACGTGCTGAAGGGCGGGACGGCGCTTGCGCTGGAGGGCCTTACCGCCGGGCTGGCAGGTGCGATCGTGGGTATCGCATTCTCCGCCATCGAAGTGCTCGTCGCCTTCGCCAAAAAGGTGCACGACTTCTACCGCATCCGCCTGTTCCTGACCGATGCGAAGGCGATGTGGCTGCAGCGCGACAAGCCGACGTCGCTGCACCGCCAGCCGTATGCCTTCAACCGCTGGTACCGAAAAACCGCGATGCGCGTCCCGGTCATTCCGGTGCTCACGCTGAACAGCGGCCTGTGCGGCGACAAGATGCGCATCCTTTGCATGTTCAGCAACGAAGGCGAGGTGATCACCCAGGAGGCCTTCAACAAAGGCGTGGCCTATATCGACAAGCTCAAGGAATGGGGCGCCAGCTACCTTGCCGACGGTGCCTACACCTTCACCAGCGCCGAAAAGCTGGTGGCTGAATCGATCAAGCCAGCGAAGGTGTGATCAATCGTGCCGGCGGCACAGGCTGGCGAACAGCGCGGCCCAGCACGGCAGCGCGAACAACAGCCAGGGCATGTTCCGCTGCGGGAAATCCGGCCACAGGTGCAACAGCAGGCCGATGACGCAGGCAGCGAACGAGATGCCCGTGACGCGTGAGGCCAGCCGGCTCATGGGGCGGCCCGCACGACGCAGGCGCCAGATGCCGGGGATGATCAGCAGCGCGAACGGTTGGTAAGCAAGCAGGTTGAAGTTGCCCCAGGCCGAGCGGTGCAGGGTCAGGGTCCACAGCCCCAGCATGAACAGGCCCGCCACGCCGGCGAACACGGTGAAGAGGGTGCCCGCGGCGACGAACACGCCGCGGGCACCGCGGTGGCGCGTGAAAGCGGGCAGGGCGAGCGGAATGGCGAGGACGATGCCGGCGATCAGCAACGGCCAGCGCAGGTCAGGCGCCTGGTCGGGCGGCGGGACCAGGGTCGCTTCGGCGAGGCTCTCGTCCTTCAGCACCAGCGGCTTGCCATCCACCTGGGTCTTGCGAACCAGGGCTTCCAGTTCCATGGGCAGGAAGGCATCGCGCCACGACGTCATCGGCTGGTCGGCGAACGGGCCAAGGCCCAGGTCCATACCCAGCATGAGCCACGCCTGGTTGCTCATCAGGCGGGAGGTCTGCTCGCGATAGGTCATGCCGCCCTGCTGCGCGCCCCATTGGCGGTGCAAGGCACCGCCCAGGGCCGCATCCAGTGCATCGCGGACGCGCGTGGTGCAGTTATCCAGGTAGTAATCGTAGTTGTAGCCGGCGTTCTCCGGGCGAATGTTCCACAGCAGGAAGCGGCGGAGCTCTTCCTTCTGCGATGCATCCAGGGCCAATACCTGGCGGTGCACGTAGCGGCCTTCGCCCTTGTAGAACTGCACGTCGGAAGCGGTGGTCTCCGCATCCATGCGGTACGCCATGATGCCGCGCGCAAAATTCAGGATGAAACCATGCTGGTCGAAATCAAACACGCCGTAATTAAAGGCGATGGCCTCGCCGCTGACCGGGTCACGCACTTCCAGCGCATCGTGGCCGAAACGCTCCCAATAAATATCGCCCGGGCCGTAGGTGAGCAGCGATACCTCAATGGTCGAGGCGGGCGCATCGACGATGCCGGCGCGCGCCAGCGAGGGCACGAGGCAAAGGGCGAGGAGGAACAGCAGGGCGTGGCGCATCGTGCGTCAAATTTCCGAATTAGATAAATGTAGGAGCGCGCTTGCGCGCGAAAAGCCTACGAAGCGGCGACGCGGCAAGCCGCATCGCCCCATCGCGCGCAAGCGCGCTCCTACAACGAGCTGCTTATGCCGCGCCGTTGACTCGCGTGACATGAAACTGCTGTACGCGGCGGTCGTCGGCTTCGGTCACGCGGAACAGGAAATCACCCACGCCGATTTCCTCGCCCACCGAAGGCAGGTGACCGAATTCGGAGGTGATCATGCCGCCGATGGTGTCGTACTCCTCATCGGAGAAGTGCGCGCCGGTTTCCTCGTTGAAATCCGCGATGGGGGTCAGGGCGCTGACCGTGAGCGCACCATTGTCCAGCGACTGCACCAGCACGGGATCTTCTTCGTCATCGTGCTCATCGTCGATCTCGCCGACGATCTGTTCCAGCACGTCTTCGATGGTGATAAGGCCGGCGACGCCACCGTATTCATCCACCACCAACGCCATGTGGTTGCGCGTAAGGCGGAACTCCGCCAGCAGCACGTTCAGGCGCATGGATTCGGGGATGAGCACCGCGGGGCGGAGCAGGCCGCGAATATCGCTGCACTCGGCCTTGCCGAAGTACTTCAGCAGATCCTTGGCGAGCAGGATGCCCAGCACTTCGTCCTTGTCTTCGCCATGCACGGGGAAGCGCGAATGGCCGGACTCGACGACGGCGGCGAGGATATCGGGGAGGGGGGCATCGATCGGAAGGCTGACAATCTGGGCCCGGGGCACCATGACGTCATCGACGCTGAGTTCGGTCACCTTGATCGCACCCTCGACCATGGTCAGGGTGTCGTTGGAGAGGAGGCCATTGACCTGTGCGGTACGCAGCTCCTCGATCAGTTCACCGCGGTTTCGCGGCTCGCTGGAAAACAGATGGCCCAGTCGGTCCCACCAGGATCGGTGAGCCGGGCCGTTGGTACTACCAGGGTCCTCGTTCATTACTCTTTGATGTTCAGCCCAGACCGGGCGGAAGGGTCAGTCTACTGGAATTTCCATGACGGTTCAGGGGACCGTATAGGGATCGGCGATGCCCAAGCCGGCCAGGACCCGGGTCTCCAGGGCCTCCATGGCCTCGGCCTCGGCATCCACGATGTGGTCGTAGCCGAGCAGGTGCAGGGTGCCGTGGATGGTGAGGTGGGCCCAGTGGTCGTTGGCCTTCTTGCCCTGTTCGGCGGCTTCGCGGGCCACCACGGGGGCGCAGATCACCAGGTCGCCGATGAGGGGCAGGTTCACGCCGGGCGGCAGGTCGGCCTCGAACGAAAGCACGTTGGTGGCGTAATCGCGGCCACGGTACTGGAGGTTCAATGCCTGGCCTTCCTCGGCATCCACGATGCGGATGGCCACCTCGGTGGCCTTGCGTCGGCGGGCGCCCTTGAGCGCGGCCTCCACCCAGCGGCGGAAGCTGGCCGGGGCCGGGATACCCTTGCGCGAGGCGGTGGCATAACCCACCGCGACATCCAGCGGGCTCACGGGCGCTCGTCCTGCTTGTCTTCAAACGCCTCGTAGGCGCGCACGATCTTGGCCACCAGCGGGTGGCGCACCACGTCGCGCGAGGTGAAGAACGTGAAGCTGATGCCATCCACGCCACGCAGCACCTCGATGGCGTGGCGCAGGCCGGAGCGGATGTGCCGGGGCAGGTCCACCTGGGAGACATCGCCCGTGATCACCGCCACCGAGCCGAAGCCGATGCGGGTGAGGAACATCTTCATCTGTTCGACCGTGGTGTTCTGCGCCTCATCGAGGATCACGTACGAATCGTTGAGCGTGCGACCGCGCATGTAGGCCAGCGGCGCGATCTCGATCACGTTGCGCTCGATGAGCTTGGCGACCTTTTCGAAGCCGACCATCTCGTACAGCGCGTCATAGAGCGGGCGCAGGTACGGATCGATCTTCTGGCTGAGGTCGCCCGGCAGGAAGCCCAGCTTCTCGCCGGCTTCCACCGCGGGGCGCACCAGCAGCACGCGCTGCACGCGGTTGGCCTCCAGCGCTTCCACCGCGCTGGCCACGGCCAGGTAGGTTTTGCCGGTGCCGGCTGGGCCCACGCCGAAGTTGATGTCGTGCGTGTTGATGGCGTGCAGGTAGCGGGCCTGGTTGGGGCCGCGGCCCTTGATCACGCCACGTTTGACCTTGATCACCACTTCCTGCGCCGACTCGGCCGCCTGCTCGGCCAGCGCGTCGATGCCGGATTCGGCCAGGTGCATGTTGATCACCTGGCCGTTCAGGGTCTCGTTCTCGGTCGCCGCGTACAGCGCGCGCAACACCTGCTCGCCGGCCCGGGCGGCGGCTTCGTCGCCGATCACGCGGAACAGGGCGCCACGGTGGTCGATCTCGATGCCCAGGCGCAGCTCGATCTGGCGGATGTGCTCATCGAGCGGGCCGCACAGGTTCGCGAGACGGGCGTTGTCCTCGGGATCGAGGGCGAAATCGCGTTGGGATAAACCTGAATTCATGAGGCGAGGGCGACTTCATCATCGAGGCGGACACGGCCGCGCAGGGAATTGCTCATGGCCTCGGTGATCACCACATCCACGAACTGGCCGATCATCCGCGTATGGCCGGGGAAGTTCACGTAACGCATGTTCTCCGTGCGGCCGGTCATTTCATTCGGGTTCTTGCGGCTGGGCTTTTCCACCAGCACGCGCTGCACGCTGCCGACCATGGCCTCGTTGATCTTGCGCGCGTTCTCGTTGATCGCGGCCTGCAGGCGGGTGAGCCGGGCGTGCTTCTCCTCGGCGGGCGTATCGTCCGCGAGGTTGGCGGCCGGCGTGCCGGGGCGCGACGAGAAGATGAAGGAGAAGCTCTGGTCGAAGCCGATATCGTCGATCAGCTTCATGGTCTTCTGGAAATCATCCTCGGTTTCGCCGGGGAAGCCCACGATGAAGTCGGACGAGATGCAGATATCCGGGCGCACGGCGCGCAGCTTGCGGATCTTCTGCTTGAATTCGATAGCCGTGTAGCCGCGCTTCATGGCCGACAGGATGCGATCGGAACCGGCCTGCACCGGCAGGTGCAGGTAGTTCGCCAGCTGCGGCACGCTGCCGTAGGCCTCGATCAGCGAATCGGAGAACTCGAGCGGGTGCGAGGTGGTGAAGCGGATACGGCCGATACCCTCGATCTGGGCGATGGCGTGGATGAGCACGGCCAGGTCGGCGACGCTGCCGTCATGCATGGGGCCACGGTACGCGTTGACGTTCTGGCCCAGCAGGTTCACTTCGCGCACGCCCTGCTCGGCGAGCTGGGCCACTTCGACGATCACATCATCGAACGGGCGGCTGATTTCTTCGCCACGGGTGTAGGGCACCACGCAGTACGAGCAGTACTTCGAGCAGCCTTCCATGATCGAGACGAAGGCGGTCGGGCCCTCTGCGCGCGGCTCCGGCAGGCGGTCGAACTTCTCGATCTCGGGGAAGCTGATGTCCACCTGCGCCTTGCCGCTGGCACGCTTGGCCTCGATCATCTCGGGCAGGCGGTGCAGGGTCTGCGGGCCGAACACCAGGTCCACGTAGGGGGCGCGCTTGAGGATGGCATCGCCTTCCTGGGATGCGACGCAACCGCCCACGCCAATGAGCACGGGCTTGCCGTTCTTCTTGTGCTCCTTCCACTTGCCGAGCTGGCTGAAGACCTTTTCCTGGGCCTTCTCGCGGATAGAGCAGGTGTTCACCAGGATGACATCGGCTTCCGATTCGTCCTGGGTCAGCTCCAGGCCGTGGGACGCGCGCAGTACATCGGCCATCTTGGCCGAGTCGTACTCGTTCATCTGGCAGCCGTGGGTCTTGATGAAAAGCTTGCCGCTCATGGGGCTTGGGTACCGTGTTGCGTGGCCTATTACCGAACCGTGCAGTTTACGCCTGGGCCGGGGCAGGCGCCAGATGGCGGCGGTGGATCAATGACTTGCGTGAAGAACATCACGTCTTGCTCCCTTGCTGGCGACCCTGCCGTGGCGGACAATCACGCCCATGGTTGACGACGCGACGCCAGGGGAAAGCGCCGGCCATCACGCCCGCCGTTTCCTTGCTCTACGGCCGGTCCTGAAAGGGGCCGCGGTGCTCTTTGTCCTGCTGTTGGGCCTGGCGGGGGCGCCTGCGTTCGCGGGTAGCCTGTACCGCTGCACAGGCAGCACGGGCGAGACAGTGTTTTCCGGCAGCACTGCTGGCTACAAGGATTGCAAGCGTATCGGCAGCACGCCGGCCGCTCGCCCAGCCCGGCCAGCGGGAGCGTCTCGCCCTGCTGCTGCGCCAGCCCCCGGATCGGACCTGCCCCTGGCGTCGGCCGCGCCCTCGGTGGCGGTGGCCACGGGTACCGGACCGCTGGCGCCTTCGTTCAAAGGGGTGTCGGGTGGCGTGGTCGGCCCGGACGAACCGGTGACCTCGCTGGCCGGGGTCGCCGGCGGCATCGTGACCGATGCCGAAGCAAGGGCCGAGGCAGCGAAGGTCGCCCTGCCGCCCATCACCGCGCCTCGCGGCAGCTGGGATTACAAGGAATCGGCCTCGGCCGACCTCGCGGCGGCTCCGGCGCCGGAAGCCCCCAAGGGCTCCCGGGTCCTGCGCGGCGCGGTCTACCGGATCACCCGCGCCGATGGCGGGGTGGAATACACGAACATTCCCCAGGCGGGTGGTGAGGGCAAGAGCGTGAAGATGCTCTTTACCTACATCGCCACCTGCGTCGCCTGCGATGTCCATTCCCGCATCGACTTCAACAGCGTGGCGTTGAACCTCACCTCGTTCGGCGACGTGATCCGCTCGGCCAGCCTCGAGTACCACGTGGACGAGGCGCTGTTGCGCGCGGTCATCCACGCGGAAAGTGGGTTCAACCCGCGGGCGCTCTCCATTGCCGGCGCACAAGGCCTCATGCAGCTGATCCCGGGTACGGCCCGCGACATGGGCGTGCAGGATGTGTTCGACCCCGCGCAGAACATCCGCGGCGGTGCGCGCTATCTCGCGATCCTGCTGCAGACCTTCAACGGCAACGAGCGGCTGGCCGCCGCGGCGTATAACGCCGGCCCGGGCGCGGTGCAGCGCTACAACGGCGTGCCGCCGTACGACGAAACCCAGGTTTACGTGGAGCGGGTGGGGTTGTTGCGCAAGCGGTATACCGAGGGGCTGAGGCGGCCTGGTACAGGGGTTCCGTTGGCCGAGCGCGGGTCCTGAGCGGTTTCGCGGCACCCATCGCGAGCAAGCTCGCTCCTACACAAGCCGTTGCATGCCCCGCGTGGCGGCGCGACCGTCATGCCCCGCGTGGCGGCGCGATCGTCATGCCCCGCGTGGCGGTGCCCCTGTAGGAGCGCGCTTGCGCGCGATCCCGCGCCAGCGGGCCCGGAGCCGGTGAAGCCGCTCACTGCCCCAACCCAGCCCCAGGCGCTTGGGTCTGCACCGGTGACGTAGGCGGCCGCTGCGTCGGCACCACCGACAACGAGAACCGTTGCCCATTACGCAGCCCCGATACCTCCACGGCCACGCCTGGCTTCAACGAGGCCTCGTGCCGGCGCAGGTCCGAGGCATCCAGGATGTCCTCATCACCCAGTTTGAGCAGCACGTCGCGCTGCTCCAGCCCAGCCAGTGCCGCGGGGCCGCCGGGCGATACATCGTTCACCACCACGCCGCGCGCGGCGGAGGGCAGGCCGCTTTCAGCCGATACGGGCACCGGGCCATAGTCGGCGCCGATCCAGCCGCGCACCACATGGCCGGTCTTGATGATCTGGTCGAGCACATCGCGTGCGCTCTGCACGGGAATGGCGAAACCGATGCCCTCGGCGCCCACGGCCTGGCCGATGAGCGAGGTGTTGATGCCCACCAGTTCGCCATGCGCGTTGACCAGGGCGCCGCCGGAGTTGCCGAAGTTGATGGCCGCATCGGTCTGGATGAGGCTTTCCAGGCTGGACAGGTTGAGCTGGCGGCCGATGGCGCTGACGATGCCCATGGTCACGGTCTGGCCAATGCCGAACGGATTGCCGATAGCGAGGACCACATCGCCCACGCGCGGCCGGCTCTCGGCATCGGTCATCTTGATGGCCGGCAAGTTGCCGGCATCCACCTTGAGCACCGCGAGGTCCGTTTCATCGTCGGAGCCCACCACCTTGGCGCTGGCCACGCGGCCGTCGTAGAGCAGCAGCTGGATGTCATCGGCATTGGCGATGACGTGGTTATTGGTCAAAACATAGCCATCATCGCTCACGATGACGCCCGAGCCGAGGTTCTGCTGGCGCCGTGTGCGCACCGGTCCCGTGGGCACGCTGAAGATGCGCTGCAACACGGGATCGGAGTAGAGCTGGCGGGGCTGCTCGGTGACCAGCTTATTGGCGTAAATGTTCACCACAGAAGGCGCCGCTTGCGCCACGGCATCGGCATACGACACCGGCGCGATGGCTGCCGGCGCTGCCGTTTCTTCATGCCCTGCGATGCGCTGCCGCAAGAACGCGCCACTGCCTGGCCAGAACAGGCCAATGACGAAGGCGATGGCAAGGCCAAGCACGACAAAGCGGGCGACGAAGGCAAACGTGCGAGCGGCTTGGTTCATGAGTGGCCGAATTTTCCGCGTCCTGGCGGGGAGTTAGCTGCCAAGTCTTTACATCGGGCAGGGGTTTGTTCACTTTATTGTACGTGGCTGGTGCTGACGTTACACTGACGTAATTTTGCGGAAGCCGATTTCCGAACGAACCGGCGATAGGGGTCCGCAAACCTCAATGGCAAAGTTCCGGAGAGCCTGATGGCGAACGAAGAAGTCGTCGATCACGGGCGCCGTCGCTTCCTTACCACGACGACGGCCGTTGTCGGTGGCGTGGGAGTGGTTGCGGCGATCGTGCCCTTCATCAAGTCGTGGGAACCATCTGCAAGAGCCAAGGCGGCGGGGGCGCCTGTCACGGTAGACATCAGCGCGATCGATGCCGGGCAGAAAGTCACGTTCGCCTGGCGAAGCCTCCCGGTCTTCGTCGTCAATCGTACGAAGGACCAACTGGCCCAGCTGAAGGGCCTTGAGCCCCGGTTGCTCGATCCCTCTTCTTCCGATGCCGGCCAGCAGCCGGAGTACGCGAAGAACGAAACCCGTTCCATCAAGCCTGAATGGCTCGTCGTCATCGGCCTGTGCACCCACCTGGGCTGCGTTCCGGATTTCGTGCCGGATATCAAGCCCGAGCCGTTCGACGCGAACTGGAAGGGCGGTTTCTACTGCCCCTGCCATAAATCCCGCTACGACCTGTCCGGCCGCGTGTTCAGTGGCGTCCCGGCGCCGAAGAATCTCCCGGTGCCGCCGTACCACTTTGTGGATGACACGCACATCCAGATCGGCGTGGATCCGGAGGGGAAGAGCTGATGTCCAGCACATTGTCGCGACTTGGGAACTGGTTCAACGAGCGTGCCCCGGGCTTCATGCCGATGTACCGGAAGCACATGACCGAGTACTACGCACCGAAGAACTTCAATCTCTGGTACTACTTCGGTTCGCTTGCCCTGCTGGTGCTGGTCAACCAGATCGTCACCGGCATCTTCCTCACCATGAACTACAAGACGAGTGCGGCGGAAGCCTTCAACTCGGTCGAGTACATCATGCGTGACGTGGAGTGGGGC
>Ga0207647_10000427_pt1 | contig 34523 bp, 38 predicted proteins | sample KBSCornC2_FD_184295 | JGI IMG/M metagenome (GOLD analysis project Ga0207647, IMG submission 184295) | Corn rhizosphere microbial communities from Kellogg Biological Station, Michigan, USA - C2 (SPAdes) (version 2) | ecosystem: Host-associated > Plants > Roots > Rhizosphere ... | reverse complement strand
GCCTGTTAATGTTTAATGAACCGCCGTATGCCGAACGGCACGTACGCGTGGTGTGAGAGGACAGGTAAGAAAATAATTCTTACCTTCCTACTCGATTAATAAAAAAGGGAAAGCCTTTAAAGCATTCCCTTTCGATGATATGTTTTAGATTGAGTTTTTACTTGCCTTGATTTTTGAGCAGCTCTACTTTTTCTCTTTCGCTAGCTAACAATCGCTCATAGAGCTTTTTATTTTCTTCAACCACCTCAATCCATTTTTCTATTGGATTGAACGTGCATCCAAAAGCATTATATGCGCCATTGTTGAAACTGTGGTCATTAAAATTATTAAAGTAATTTATGACACCTTCTTCATTGAAGTTCTTTATTGCGTCCTTGGTTATCCCTAATGCTTTAGCGATCTTCTCAAGGACATCATCTTCAACTTCTGCGGTCTGTTCAATTTTCGAAACAGCCTGTTGGCTAATATTTAGTTCCGCAGCCAAGGCTTCTTGCTTCATTCCGCGAAGTTCACGTATGCGGCTTATTTTTCTTCCTAGATGTAAAGTCTCTGCCATAAGTCAAAGGTATTGGTATTTTGTAAATGTAAGAAACAACTTTCGGTTTGTAAAACACAACCCCATATGGTTCGGTACTGCACAACGGCCAATTTACTTTGAATCACCGGACAATGCCGCCCGGTGTTAAAAATCACCTTATGAACACCGTACTGAATCAATGGGTAAACTACCCTATAAATCTTTCGATGATTGAAATTGAAAACCCGTTTATAGTAATTGACGACTTCTTTTCGGCTGATGACCTGAACGGTCACCTGGAATATTTGAAAAAGTGGCGTGACCGGGTTATCGGGCCGGGCTACTTTGTTGATTTAAAAGGAAGCCCTTCTGGCTTGCTTTGGCGGCATGAATTGAATATCAGGCTTATTGAAAGTGTTGCTCAGTTGTTGAATTCATCCAATTTAGTGAGAGGCAACTTTGTAGAAATAAACTCCGAGGACAGTAAGCAAGAGATGATGATAGTTCAAAGCAGGCTCAATGAATCAGAGATCAGTAATCCGATGATCGTGATAAATGCATTCTTTCAGGGGCGAACTGTAAGCCGGTATAGGGAAGAACTTCAGGAATGGTTAAGATACGGTCTCTCAACAGACGCGGCAAAAGAGTTTGTTTGCAGTCCTGACCTGGTTATAGTTTTTGAGAATTTGCAAAAATTATATGCAGCAGCATGGCTAATGCTGACAGCCTATGAAGACCATACCTCTGAAAGCGAACAGGCAGAAAAACCGCCGGTACCTCATGTCCGGCTGTATAATCTCGACAATGAGCCGTTGCCAATACATCAGGAGATTTTACCCAACTTGGTTTCGATTATCAAAAATAAATTGCCGACCACTTACGCTATTTATTATTTGGGTTATAAACCGGGCAATCATACTTCGGCATTTTTATTAGTGCTCACTGCGGATCAGGAGCAAGGTGAAGCATTGAGTCTTGGCACTATGCTGGAAGAAAGCTGCCGCCCTCGGGACGTTGTTGTTTTGGTACATTATGCGTCCGCTGTTGTAAATGCAATAAAGAAAGGCGATCATTTCTTCAATCGTGCGCTGGCCTGTCCGGCCTTATATATTTCAGGCAATATGCTTTTGCCTGATTCGGACATTATTAAACCTAGCAGACCCATTGACCTGGGAGAAGCGAATTGGGAGCGATGGAGAAAACAGGCTAAAGAGTTTTTAATGGGTGCGGAGTATTATCTATCATGTGGAGCCTATTCCGCTGCTTTGTTCTCTCTACATCAGTGCGCCGAAGATATATTGATCGCCATTGTCCGTTCTGTGTTGGGTTATAAGATCAATAGCCACAATCTTTTGCGGTTACTTCGTGTTACTCAATTTTTCACCAACGACCTGACAGCGGTCTTTAAAATTGATACCGAACAAAGCAAACGAAACTTTAACATCTTGAAAGACGCTTACATAAACGTTAGATATCTGGATAGTTACGAGCCGGATAGTTCGTCTCTGGATATTTTATATCCGGTTGTATCTGATCTACTGTCAACAGCCGAGGCGATCCATAATCAATTTCTATTGAGAAATAGTATTTGATAAGTCGCGGTCATTTACAAATGGACATTGTGTTAACTGCCATTGCACACGCTGCGGCAAACGTCTCATTGCACTACGCTTGCAATAACGCGCTGCATTTCATTCGCCTTCAGCCTGCCGCCCCACGGCAAAACTGAAACTCGCTATCTCTCGTAACAGATTTGTCTTTTTCCCCTAATCATAATTCCATTTTCGCCTTGTAAACAAAGATAGCCCAGCCGGGTAAACAGTCAAGGGTCTACAAGCCCCGATGTTAGGATCGGGGCCCTTGACAGTTACCCGGCTTTGCGCTGAAAGTTGCTTACAAGGCAAAAATGGCATTGTAAGCTCAAACGGCTTTATAATCTTTCCTTCTAAATATCGGCCGCGGCGACTTAACCCGGGGACTATTATCGCAGTCCTGGACGCAGCTATTAGACGACGATCAGTTTTTGCTTTAATAATGCCATATCTTCTCCGACTTTCCTATCAAGGACTTTAGCATAATGCTGGGTAGTGCGAATATTCTTGTGACCTAGCATTTTGCTGACGCTTTCAATGGATACGCCGTTGGCCAATGTTACTGTTGTAGCAAAAGTGTGCCTTGCGATATGATAGGTCAACTCTTTACTGATACCGCAGGAATCGGCGATCTCTTTCAAATAGCTGTTCATTTTCTGGTTACTGAGAACAGGCAATAAAAGGCCGTCATCGCTGCATTGGGGATGATCTTGATACTTTGCCATTAGTTCCAGGGCTTTAGGCAATAGGGGTACTCTTGAATCGGTATTGGTTTTTTGACGGCTGGTGTAAATCCATTTTTGACCATCTATACCATTTACAATTTCCGAACGCTTGAGTTTCTTAACATCGGCATAGGCAAGGCCGGTATAGCAGCTGAACAGGAAAATGTCACGTACTTGGGCGAGACGGTCACTAACGAGGCGTTTGGAGGCCATCGTATCCAGTTCCTCTGTACTCAAAAAATCACGTTTAACTTCTTTTACCTTTGGTTTGTATTTGACAAAGGGGTCTTTGTCCAGCCATCCGTTAGCTATACAGATCAGGATGATTTTCTTGAAGTTTTTTAAGTATTTGACCGTTGAGTTATTATTGCATTTTCGTTCCGACCGCAGGTAAAAGTCATAGGACATAATAAACTCATGATCAATTGAATGGATGTCGATATCCGCGACTTTGTATTTCCATAACAAAAAGTCTTTGGTATGCTTCAGGCTTGTTTCATAGCGTTCATGTGTGCTCTTTGAATACTCTTTTCCTATCAGGGCCTGGATTTGCCTGTTATGTTCTTCGAAAATTGGTAGAAGCATTCTATTGGGGGGCGTTGCAGTGTTTCCGAGAAGGATATTTTTGAGGTTGGTAGCCGTTAACGGCAGTTTTTTTTCAATCATCGTACGATGCACTTCAAACACTTCATGTTCAAGCGTTTTCAGATAGGCATTGATGGTTCTTACCTCTTCGCCGGCTCCGGTTAGTTTCTGGCGGTTGGTGTTCCATTGTGCAGGATTGACATAACGTTTAGAGGAGACTTCGACGCGCGCGCCGTCGATGGTAATACGTAGATAAACGGGGACGAGTCCCTCGGTGTTAATTTTTGATCTCCTTAAGTAAAAGAGCAGTCCAAAAAATTTGTTCATCGCAAAGGCTTTTAAGTGAATAAAATTAGTTACTTAATCCACTGCCATCAAGATGTTTAATTATTAAACAAGTTGACAAACAGCAACTTATAAGCTTTCCGGTGACCCATTGATTTCCAACGATTGAGGTCACCCACAGGTCACCAGAAGGACGCGATTTTTTGGTTTGTTTGGAGGTGGCTACAAATAAAAAACGCCGTAAATCGTTTATTTACAGCGTTTTTGGTTTCCTTTGAAATATAATTTGCGGAGAGAGAGGGATTCGAACCCCCGGACCTTTAACAGTCAACGGTTTTCAAGACCGCCGCAATCGACCACTCTGCCATCTCTCCGGGGGCAAAAGTACAAAACCGGGTCGAATTGGCAAATTTGATGTTAAGTTTTTTTAAATAAATAGATAAGTAACTGATTGTTAGTTAATTAATTGATTAAATCGTTCTTTTGGGTTGTACGAAACGTATTGAATTTAGGTTTTACAATCTTAATACTTCGCTTGCAAAGCTCTATACTGGCGTTAAGTTCGAAGCCAACCAGGATAATAAGTGAGTTTAAATACAGCCATATCATGATTACGATAAGCGTGCCGATAGAGCCATAGATTTTGTTGTAAGAGGAGAAGTTGTTGATATAAAAAGTAAAACCTAAGGATGTTAAAACGGCCAGACTTGTCGCCAGAACCGAACCCGGACTCAGAAACTTCCATTTCTGTTTATGTGCCGGGCCGTAGCGGTACAAAATAGATACCGTCACGAAAAATATGGCAATTACGATTATCCATTTTAATAATGCAATTGCAATAAACCAGCCATGCGCCTTACTATAAAAGTGATGCTGCAGGAACACCAGTATCTTATGCCCGGCTATCATGATGCCCACGGCGATAAACATTGAAAAGCAAATCATCATAGTAAGTACCAATGCCACCCAGCGCCTGTGGACATAACTTCTGGTTTCTTTTACTAATGACGATTTATTAAAAGCTTGCATTAATCTGTTAACACCGTTGGTAGCAAAAAACATAGTGGTTAAGAAACCGAAGGAAAATAAGCCACCACTCTTTTTTGTAATGATTTCGTCAATAGCATCCTGAAATGCATCATAAGCATCCTGCGGCATTATTTGTCCCATGATACTAATGAGGTTCTCTTGAAAATGCTTGATAGGAATGTATGGTATCAGCGTGAATAAGAAAATGGTAGCCGGAAACAAAGCAAGCATAAAGTTATAGGCCAGCGACGATGCTTTATTGGCCAGTGTGCCCTGTTTTATTTCGCTAAAAAAGAAAACCGCAACGGTATAAAGAGATATAGGTTTAAACCCCGGAAAGGCTATATACTTGGTACACTCAATAAGGTACCTGTAGAAAACAAACCGTCGTAAAAAGCGGTGCAACCATTCCATCTAAGCCAAATCTACTGAAAAAATGGCTTCAACTTATCAAGAAATTCCTGAGGGGGCATACATGGCCGGTTGGTTTTCATGTTCACAAACACCAGCAATGTTTCGCCGATATTGATCAGTTCGCCGCCAGGATTGTATAGTTCATACCGGAAATGGATCTTAACTCCCGGCATTTTATGCATGATCACTTTTATGCTGATCTCTTCATCGTATAGAGCAGGCTTTAGATATTTACAGTTCATTTCCAGAACCGGCATCATAACACCAGAAGATTCCATTCCGCTGTAAGTCATGCCCAGGCTGCGCAGCATTTCAACACGCCCAACCTCATAAAATTCGGCATAATTGCCATAGTACATGTAGCCCATCTGGTCGGTTTCGCCGTACCTTACCCGAACTTTAGTAGTGTGTTCAAACATTACTTTTTGATGTTGCGTTCGTTCAGGGCCTGCTGGAATTTATGCGCATTCACCAGGTGATCAGCTACGTTAGTTGCAAAAGCATGATAACCTGAGAAGTCGGCTTTGGCGCACATATAAATGTAGTCGGTCTTTTTGTAATCGAGTACCGCGTTCAATGCGTTTACCGATGGCATCATGATAGGGCCCGGAGGCAAACCGGTGTGCAAATAAGTATTGTAAGGTGAATCAAACGATAGATATTTGTTCAATACGCGTTTTATGGTAAAATCCTGCTTAGCGAAGATCACAGTAGGGTCCGATTCCAGTTTCATCCCTTTTTTGAGACGGTTTAGGTATAAACCGGCTATGGTAGGCATTTCGTCATCATGCAAAGCCTCCGCGTCAGTTATCGAAGCTAAAATGGAAACCTGGATAGGAGACAGGCCTATGGCTTCGGCCTTTTGTTTGCGCTCAGGCGTCCAGAACTTTTCATAATTAGCGTACATCCGCTTGAAAAACTTTTCAGGCGTGTTATTCCAATATACTTGATAAGTATTCGGGATAAACATGGCATACACGTTGTCCGGTGTAAAGCCATATTGTTTTAAAAAGTCGGTTGAATCTAAAAGACGAATGATTGAAGTTGAATCCGGCTCGATCTTTTTAGATACAAACCCCGCAAACTCTTCCTTTAATCTCAGATTATGAAAATTAAGGGTAACAGGTTCCTGCGTACCTGATGCCAGCATATTGATGAGTCGACGGTTGCTCATACCGCTCACTAAATGATACCTGCCCGGTTTAACACGGGTTGTATAGTTCATATTTTGAGCAGCCCAGTTAAAGCTGGCAGAATCTTTTACTATACCTTCATCGCGGATGGTTTTATATACATCCGGGTAAGTGGCGCCTGTATGTATATAGAGATATTCCTGTTTGTCGGTCACATTGGCGCCGAAGTATTTTAAATAGTAAAAAAGACCTGTGAGACCCAGTGCAATGATGATAACCGCAGCCAAGGCTATGATATACTTTTTAATAGAACTTGATTTCTTTTGCTCTTCCATTTTATAATGGTAAATTATTTGGATTGATTTTTTTGCCACGCGATCAAGCCGCCGGTCAAATTTCTGATATTTTTGTAACCTTTCAACTGCAAAATTGATTTGGCAGTAGCGCTTCGCAAACCAACCTTGCAGATAACGATGATCTCGTCGTCTTTATTCCATTCCAGATCGTCTATATTTTCCTGCAGATCAGGAAGGGGGATGTTTATGCCGCCGATGTTAAACGTATGGTATTCCATTTCACCACGCACATCAAGCAGGTTCAAATGCTCGCCATTTTGCAGGCGGGCAAACACTTCTTTAACATCGATATCTGTCATTGCATTTTTTTGCCCTGCGTAACGGTAACGTTGATGCGGGTACCGTTAGCTACTTTGGTTACAGAATCTGTTTTAGCAGGCATTTGCGACACTATAACGAGGTTGGTGGAGTCGGTAATTGTGCCCTGATACGTGACAACCCCCAGGACTAGTCCGTTGTTCTTTAATACAAATCTTGCAGCATCAAGGTCCTGATTAACAATATCGGGTATTTCTACTTCGCTCGCACCGGATCCATCGCCCAAAACAAGGTCGACTTTTGAGCCCTTTGGTATTTTAGTGCCAGCTTGGATAGTCTGTCCTGCAAATTTCACCTCAAGAACGTGGTTTCGGGCTATATCTGCTTTATAAGTGGTGTCGCCGATCTTCAATCCATAGTTGGAAAGCGTAGCTTCGGCAGATATATAAGGTGCATCGATGATGTCAGGTAAAGCTACAGGAGGGGCCTGGTTTTTTACAATTTTCAAGTAGATCATTCGGCCATCTTTCACATTAGTGCCTGCATCCGGGTCTTGCTCGATTACTGTGCCAGGAGCCTGATCTAAAACATATACTGAATCGATGCTCACACCAAAGCCCTGATCCTTTAGAATGTTCAGCGCCCGGTCTATCGGCATATTCATCACTCTGGGAACAAGAATTCCGGAGCCGTGACGTGTATAATAACCAAGACTATAGAAGGCTATTAAAACAACAACAATGACAACAAGTATGGCGGATAGGATGGTATTGCGGAATGATTTGGTTTTTAAGTAAGCCGTAAATTTGCTCATTTGAATTTATCAGGGTTGTACTATGATCCAGCTATCAAACATAGATTATTATTTCGAAATTCGAAACGCCGATTTTTGGATTTATACATCAAAGCGGATCAAATGGTTAACGCTATTTGGTTAAATATAAGTATAAAAAATAGTTCATTTGTCACTCATTTAAATCGGCAAAGAACAATTAAAAAAATATAATATTTAGATTGCGCCGACTTTATCATTATTTTCGAAATCCAAAATTGACCACAATGTCACGCAAAAATATAGCTCTTTTGGCCGGAGGTTTTACCGGTGAATATGAAGTATCTGTAAACAGCGCGAAGAATATCGCAGCTAACCTGGATTCTGAAAAATATAATGTATACACCATTTTTATTAATCGCGACAGTTGGTTTTATGCTTCAGAAAAGAGCAATATTCCTGTTGATAAAAATGATTTCACTATTACGATAGATAGTCAAAAGGTGAAATTTGATTTTGCTTTCATCACGATACATGGCACGCCAGGCGAGGATGGTAAGATGCAGGGATATTTGGATATGTTAGGTATCCCTTACAATACCTGCGACGCAACGACCTCCGCTATCACAATGAATAAGGCTTACACAAAAGCGATTGTAAATGGTATCCACGGATTAAATATTGCCCGTTCAGTTCAAATATTTAAAAGTGGCATACATGACATATCGGCCATAGCCGCTAAGCTGAAATTCCCACTTTTTGTAAAACCCAACAACGGCGGAAGCAGCGTAGGAATGAGCAAAGTTCAAAATGCTGCAGGATTACATGACGCCTTTGAAAGAGCATTTACCGAAGATGATCAGATACTTGTAGAAGAGTTTATTAAAGGCCGTGAGTTTAGTATAGGTATAGCTCGTTTACATGGAAAGATAAAAGTGCTCCCTGCTACCGAAATTATCAGCTCGAAAGAGTTTTTTGATTACGAAGCCAAGTACACTCCAGGTGTAAGCAAGGAAATTACTCCCGGAAATTTAACACCTGAACAAAACGAAAAGATCGCAGAAATAGTAACTGAAGTTTACCTGCGGTTGAATTGCAAGGGTATGGTGCGTATAGATTTTATTTTGTTAGAAGGCACTGAAGAGTTTTATTTTATCGAGATCAACACTACACCGGGGCAATCGGCCAATAGCCTGATCCCGCAACAGGTGAGAGCTGCAGGAATGAATGTTGGAGAGTTTTATGGAGAATTGATCGAAGGTACAATCAGGCATTAATTGCAATCCGAAATCGAACTTCCGAATTCCGAAATCATATAAGGTATTGTTCAATAATATCCGCTGGTATTTTAGCTGACCGGCCGTTTTGCATATCGATCATTGTATAATCAAACCAGCCGTCGCAACAAATTTTGCCGGTTGCTTTATTGGTGATAGAGAATTTTACCCGGCAGCCTTTATCGTCGATGCTATCGATGCCGGTCTTTACGATAAAGTAATCGCCCATGGTTAAGGCACGCTTATAGTCAACATGGGCTGTACGCACCACCCAACCAAAACCACGCTCCATAAACTTTTCCATGGCCATACCATAGCAACGTTCCATCTGATCATATCGTGCAGCCAGTACATAATCGAAGTACTTACTGTTATGCACATGCTGAAACATATCGATGTCGTCGGGGCGAACGCGGAATTCGGTTTCGAAGGTGGAGTAGTTTGGCATTTAGTGAATGAGTGATTTACACCTGCAAATCTATCAAATAAGGCTGTTCGATTCAAATTCACTCATTCACTAACTCACTCATTCACTAATTATTCCCTACTTCTTGTAATTGTCCAAGAATACCATTACCTTTGCACCTCAATTAACAAAAGTATTAACGCTTTAATATTATTCAAGTAATGTATTTAAGTAAAGAAGCAAAGGCTGATATCTTTGCAAAACATGGTAAAGGCGCAACCGATACAGGTTCAGCTGAAGGACAGATCGCATTATTCACAACTCGTATTGCGCATTTGACAGGACATTTGAAAAACAACAAAAAAGATTTTTCAACTCAGCTTTCGCTGCAAAAATTGGTAGGTAAACGCCGTGCATTATTGGCTTACCTTTATAACAAAGACATTGAAAGATACCGTGCTATCATCAAAGCTTTACAGCTGCGTGATATTATCAAATAAATCTTTCCGAAATTTCTTAAAAAGCCATCCCAATTCGGATGGCTTTTTTACTTTTGCAAAACATTATATACAAAATAAAAACCGGTGTGTTCTAAAGATGAAAAGCACACCACAACAAAAACAAGATGAGTTTAAATGTAATTAAAAAGGTTATCGATCTGGGTGACGGACGCACCATTGAGATCGAAACCGGCAAACTGGCCAAACAGGCTGATGGGTCTGTAGTTGTGAAAATGGGAGATACGATGTTGCTGGCCACTGTCGTTTCTTCGCCCGAAGCAAAAGAAGGAGTTGATTTTCTACCACTATCAGTTGACTACCAGGAGAAATATGCTGCTACAGGCCGTATTCCGGGTGGTTTTTTACGCCGTGAGGCAAGATTATCAGACTATGAGGTATTGATCTCACGTTTGGTTGACCGCGCTTTGCGTCCATTATTCCCTGAAGACTATCACGCAGATACCCAGGTAATGATCAGCTTAATTTCTGCTGATAAAGAAATTATGCCCGACTGCCTTGCAGGTTTAGCGGCATCGGCTGCTTTGGCAGTTTCTGATATTCCGTTTAACGGACCGATTTCTGAAGTTCGTGTAGCTAAAATTGACGGTCAGTTGATAATCAATCCAACCATGACCGATCTGGAGCGTGCTACTTTAGAGTTCATTGTTGCTGGTTCGGAGTTTGACATCAACATGGTTGAAGGTGAAGCGAAAGAAATCCAGGAAGACGAAATGGTGGAAGCCATTAAATTTGCTCATGAAGCTATCAAAATACAATGTTTGATTCAAAGGGAGTTAACTATTGCTGTTGGTAAAACCGAAAAACGTGTTTATAGCCATGAAAATCATGATGAAGATTTGAAGAAGGCGATATATGCTGCCACTTATGAGCAAGTATATGCGATTGCTTCTTCCGCTTCAGCAAAAGATGAACGTGCAGCTAAGCTTAAAGAAGTTCGTGACAACTATATAGAAACATTAGGCGAGATTGATGATACCACTAAGTTTCTTGCAAAAAAATACTACCATGATGTTGAATACGATGCTATTCGTAACCTGGTGTTGGATGAAGGTAAACGTTTAGACGGCCGTACCACAACTCAGATCCGCCCGATATGGAGCGAAGTGGGCTATTTGCCTTCGGCGCACGGATCAGCTGTGTTCACCCGCGGTGAAACACAATCATTAACTACCGTTACTTTAGGATCGAAAGAAGATGAGCAAATGATCGATGGTGCATTTATTAATGGCTATCAAAAATTTATTCTTCATTATAATTTTCCCGGCTTCTCAACCGGTGAGGTTCGTCCGAACAGGGGAGCAGGCCGCAGAGAGATCGGTCATGGTAACCTGGCAATGCGTTCATTGAAACAGGTGTTGCCACCTGAAGATGAAAACCCATATACTATTCGTATAGTATCTGATATTTTGGAATCAAACGGTTCTTCATCAATGGCAACCGTATGTGCCGGTACATTGGCACTTATGGATGCGGGTGTGAAGATCAAAGCTCCGGTAACGGGTATCGCCATGGGTTTGATCACCAATGAGATGGGAACCAAATACGCGATCCTGTCAGACATATTAGGCGATGAAGACCACTTAGGTGACATGGACTTTAAGGTAACAGGTACCGCAAACGGTATTGTTGCTTGTCAAATGGACTTGAAGATAAATGGTTTATCGTACGAAGTATTAACAAAAGCTTTGGATCAGGCAAAAGATGGCCGTTTACATATTTTGAACGAGATCAAAAAGACCATCAGCGAGCCACGCGAGGATTACAAACCACATGCGCCACGCATTATCGTTATTAAGATCGATAAAGAATACATCGGTGCCGTAATAGGCCCGGGTGGTAAGATCATCCAGGAAATGCAGCGCGAAACAGGTGCTACTATTTCAATCGAAGAAAAAGATAACCAGGGCATCGTTCAGATATTTGCTGCTAATAAAGCTTCTATTGATGCTGCAGTGGCACGCATTAGGGCTATTGCTGCAAGACCTGAAGTTGGCGAGGTCTACGAAGGTAAAGTGAAATCGATCATGCCATTTGGTGCATTTGTTGAGATCATGCCTGGTAAAGATGGCCTGCTTCACATTTCAGAGATCGACCACAAACGTTTTGAAACGATGGATGGTATCTTTAAGGTGGGTGACGAGGTGCGCGTTAAACTGCTGGATATAGACAAGCAAGGCAAATTAAAGCTATCAAGAAAAGCCTTGTTGCCAAAGCCAGAAAAAGCGCAATAATTTAAAAATCAGCTTATTGTAAAAGCCTCCCGAATCGGAGGCTTTTTTTATGAAATATTTTTTCATTTTTTTTAAAACAATCGAAATGTTTTTGAACTTAAGTTAATAATATGCGCCTTGATCCTTTACCAGAGCCAAACGATAAGATGAATCCTGTTAACGTTGATCCATTAAATTTGCTTAATGGGAAGGCAACCGTTGTTCAAAATAATGAGGATCTCACCAAATTATTGCTTTATGAGATTGTGAGGGTCAAACAGTTAATACAACAATCCGAGGTCATATCTAATAATAGCGCTCATATTGCCATTCCCATCCTGAATGAACTTGTTTTTGAAGCTTATAACTCTCTCGTCAATTACGATATTGTGTTGATGAAAAAATACTACGATTTGCTGCAAAATTGTGATTGACGGTCAGTGATCGGTTAATCTGACATCATTTAATCAGTAATTGGTTAATCTGTGATAGGATTAGCTGGTAGATGTCAAAATCACTATTAATTTAAAATTTCCGTATAACTAGTCACTGGTTAACTAATCACTAATCGCTATATTCGACCCATGAACCACCTCGTAGCACCCTCTATTTTGGCATCTGATTTTGGCAACCTTCAGCGCGATATTGAAATGCTGAACAGGAGCGAAGCTGACTGGATCCATGTGGATGTGATGGACGGCGTGTTTGTGCCGAATATCTCGTTTGGTTTCCCGGTAATGGAGGCTGTAAAAAAACATGCTAAAAAGCCTTTAGATGTACACTTGATGATTGTTGACCCGGATCGGTACATTAAAGAATTTGCAGAAAAGGGTGCTAATGGGATCACGGTACATTTCGAAGCCTGTACGCATTTGCACCGCACTATACAAAGCATTAAGGAAGTAGGTTGTCGGGCTGGGGTGGCTTTAAACCCACATACCCCGGTAGCATTTTTAGATGATATTATTGAAGACCTGGATTTGGTATTGATTATGTCTGTTAATCCTGGCTTTGGCGGACAAAAGTTTATATCGAACACCTTTAAAAAACTGCATGACCTGAAAACTTTAAGTTCATCACGTAATCCTAACTTGTATATAGAGGTAGATGGTGGTGTTGGAGAGCAAAATATAAAGCAGTTGATCAATGCGGGCGCAAATGTTTTTGTTGCCGGTAATTCTGTTTTCTCAGCCGCAGATCAGCTGAAAGCTATCAAAAATTTAAAAAATCCCCTTTAAATTACCACTATCGTAATTAACCCACTTAATACTGGGTTAAAATTGTTTTTTTAATATTATGTCAATTTCGGATATTGACAGGATTAATAATTATGATAAAAATATTGCAAATATTCTCTGCAAACATTATCAAATTATTTAACTTTGGCCGAACCAAATATAAAGTTGGCAATTATGCCATTAGTTTATTTTAAATCAAAAAAATAAATATGAAACACAATTTCGGTGCCGGACCAGGCATTTTACCGCATGAGGTATTTAAGCAAGCCGCAGAGGCAGTGCTAGAATTCAATGGAACAGGATTATCGATATTAGAAATATCGCACCGTTCGGCTGAATTCGAGGCTGTACTGGACGAGGCTGTAAAACTGGTGAAAGAACTTTTTGAAGTTCCCGAAGGTTACTCGGTATTATTTCTACAAGGCGGCGCCAGCACTCAGTTCGCGTTGGCTCCATATAATTTACTGCCTGAAGGAGGTAAAGCTGCTTATCTGGATTCAGGTGTTTGGGCGAGCAAGGCAATTAAAGAAGCGAAATACTTTGGTGAAACAGTTGTGGTAGCTACATCTAAAGAAAGCAACTACACTTATATTCCTAAGGACTTTACTATACCTGCAGATGCAGCTTATTTCCACATCACGTCAAACAACACCATTTACGGAACACAGTTGCAGCAATTCTTTAAATCGCCAGTGCCGATGGTGTGCGATATGTCGTCAGATATTTTTAGCCGTAAAGTAAACGTAGCTGACTTTGGTTTGATCTACGCCGGTGCGCAAAAGAATATGGGGCCTGCCGGTGTTACTTTAGTTATTGTTAAAGACTCAATATTGGGTAAAACAGGCCGCAAAATTCCTGCAATGTTCAACTACCAGACCCAAATTGAAGGCGGATCAATGTACAATACGCCTCCATGCTTTGCTATCCTGGTATCAATGCTTACCCTGCGTTGGTTGAAATCAAAAGGTGGTGTAGAAGCTATCCAAAAAGAAAATGAAGCAAAAGCAAAAGCTTTATATGGTGAGATCGACCGTAACCCATTGTTCAAGGCCGTTGCAGTTCCCGAAGATCGCTCGCACATGAATGTTTGCTTTGTTATGGAGAACCCAGAGCTGGAAAAACCATTCCTGAAATATTGCGAAGAAAAAGGCATAGTTGGCATCAAAGGCCATAGAAGCGTAGGCGGTTTCAGAGCATCAATTTATAATGCACTGCCGATCACCAGCGTTCACGTGCTGATTGACGCTATGCAGGAATTCCAGGAGAAGAATAAATAAGTATAGTGATTAGAGATTGGCGATTAGTGATTAGGTGTTTATCTAAATCATTAAAGTACTAATCTCTGATCTCTGATTAACTAATCACTAAATAACAATGATCAAAATATTAGCTAACGATGGTATCGATCCGATAGGCAAAAAAATGCTGGAAGATGCCGGATTTGAGGTAGATACCAACAATATACCGCAGGACGAGTTGCCTGTAAAATTACAGGCTTACGATGCTATTACCGTACGTAGTGCAACTAAAGTGCGTAAAGCATTGATTGATGCTTGCCCTAACCTGAAACTGATTGGCCGCGGTGGGGTCGGTGTAGATAACATTGACGTAGATTATGCCAAAGAAAAAGGTATTGGCGTTTATAACACTCCGGCATCCTCATCTTTATCAGTTGCTGAACTAGTATTTGGGCAATTGTTCGGATGCGTTCGCTTTTTACCTGACAGCAACCGTAAAATGCCGGTGGAAGGCAATACCAAATTCAACGATTTGAAAAAAGCTTATGCAAAAGGTATCGAGCTTCGCGGCAAAACTTTAGGTATCGTAGGTTTTGGCCGTATCGGTCGCGAGGTGGCTAAAATTGCTATCGGCGTAGGAATGGACGTACTGGCCTATGATCTTTATCCATTCAACCCGGAAGTTGAGGTAGTATTAGGCGGTGGTACAGTTGTTAAAACATCTGTAAAGACCGCTACTCTGGATGAGATCATAAAAACAGCAGATTTTATTTCCCTGCATACGCCATTCGTTGATAAAGCATTATTAGGTGCTGCTGAGCTGGCGCAAACCAAAAAAGGAGTTGGCCTGGTTAACTGTTCCCGTGGTGGTTTGATCGATGAATTGGCCTTGATCGACGCTTTAAACAGCGGCCAGGTTTCATTTGCTGCATTAGACGTATTCGACAATGAACCAACCCCACGCTTAGAAATATTAAAACATCCTAAAATATCATTGACACCACATATCGGTGCTGCTACTAATGAAGCCCAGGAAAGAATAGGGGTGGAACTGGCTAGTCTGATAATAGGACATTTTAAGAAGTAAAGACTCAAGTCTCTTTTTAGTATTGAAGGCGAATAACATAAATAGTTGTTCGCTTTTTTTATTTGTCCTCTCCCTGTTTTGTTCAAGTAAACTCCAAGTCAATTTTAAATCAATTGCCATTTCACGTAGCGGCATTTGCTATATTTGTTCCACTTGAATTAACAGTAAAAAACAATATTCTTTAAACCCACACCCATGAAAACCAATATTGGAATTTCCGAAGAAAACAGAGCCGCTGTTTCAGCCCAGCTGGCAAAATTATTGGCCGACGAATTTGTACTGTATACCAAAACTCGTAACGCTCATTGGAACGTTGAAGGCCCTGATTTTCATTCGATGCACTTGTTTTTTGAATCACAATACGAGCAACTGGATGACATAATGGACAGTGTTGCCGAACGTATCCGCATGATCGGTCATTATGCACCGGCTACATTGAAGAGCTTTTTGCAGCTTACACACTTGGGCGAGCTTACTGAAAGATCAAACGACAGTCTTGGTTTTATCCGTGAATTAGTTGAGGACCACAACAGCATTATCGAATTTATCAGGGGCAATATCAACCCGTTTGCCAATGATTATGGCGATGCCGGTACAAGCGATTTCGTTACCGGATTAATGGAGACGCATGAGAAAATGGTGTGGTTCCTGCGTTCGCACCTGAAATAAGAATAGGTAATTTAAACCTGACAAAAAGCGGATAGCATGTTGTGTTATCTGCTTTTTGTTTATATAAATCTATCTTCGCACATTTCTTAATATAATCTAACCAAATGAAAACTATTCGCTGGGGCATTTTAGGTGCCGGACGTATTGCGCGTAAATTTGCGTCCGATCTCAGGTTTGCGGAAAATTGCGTATTGATAGCCATCGGCTCGCGTGGTAAGGACTCGGCTGACGAATTTAACAAAGACTTTCCGGTACAATATTGTCATTACAGCTATGAGGAATTGGCTCAAAACCCCGAAGTGGATGTAATTTATATTGCCACGCCTCATAATCTTCATTATGAGAATACCTTGCTGTGCCTACAATATAATAAAGCTGTATTGTGCGAAAAACCTTTTGCTATGAACAGCAGGCAGGCTATTGAAATGATTAACCTGGCAAAGGAAAAGAAAGTCATTTTGATGGAGGCACTGTGGACCAAGTTCCATCCGCATTATATTAAAACGTTAGAGATGATACAGCAAGGTTTATTGGGCGAAATCAGATCTTTACTTGTCAATTTTGGTTTCAAACCAATTCAGCCCATACCAGTCAGGTTATTTGATCCAGAATTGGGAGGGGGCACATTGATGGATATTGGCATTTATAATGTATTTATCGCTATGAGTATATTGGGTAAACCTGACCACATTGAGGCCGCCATGACACCTGCCTCTACAGGCGTTGATGAACAATGCGCCATACTTTTTCACTATAAAAATGGTGCTTTTGCTCAATTGTTTTCTACCTTTTCTTCTAACCTGGCAACAGAAGCGGATATTTCGGGTACGGAGGGAAGGATAAGGCTCACTTCGAGGTTCTACGAGCCGTCATCTGCTGTTGAGTTTTATAAAGGAAGACCAGATTCAAAACAAATTATTGCTGTGCATCAAGAAGAGGGTTTTGGCTATCAATACGAGGCGCGGCATGTCAATGATTGCTTAAGGAACGAACTTACCGAAAGCAATGTAGTATCTTTTGCAGATACCCTTTTATTAATGGAAACACTGGATGAAATCAGAAAGATAGCGGGTATTCATTATCCAACCGATGACATTTGACGGGTTCAATGACCTTTTATTTTATTATATTTTGTAGGAATAGATTGTAGATAGGCGTATATCACATCCACATTATTATCGGTTAACTTGTCAAATTTGGGCATAGGCGGGCGTAGTTTTCCGTGTGTTGATTCTCCATCTTTTACAGCCTTTCTAAATTGCAGTTTGTTGTAGTTGCCAATCCCGGTCTGTTTATCAGGAGTAAGGTTTGAAGCATATATTTCAATTCCTTGTGGGGTCTTAAACTTCATGCCACCAGCCATATAACCTTGGGATTGTTCTGGTTCAAGGTAATTTAGTTTGGTTAAGCTTTTGGAATGACAATGAAAACAGCCAATGTTGTCAACTAAATATCGTCCCGCTGCGATTGAATCGCGTTCCAGTGGTCTTTTAATATCCGTTTTATATGGCAGCGGCTTTGCCATCATATTCATCGCCATTTTGCCGATCATTGTAAAATGACTGGTGCCAATGATTGTATCCGCGGCCGCTACCGCCGGATCATCAGAACGAAGATAAACAATGATATCATTAAGGTCGTCGTCAGCCATATTAGGACGGAGCATATAGGGAATAAAACGTCCGTCGCGGGCTATGCCTGTTTTGAGCAAATACTTTAACTCCGCATCAGAATAATGTGGAGGAATGCCATTTGATTTGGAATTTGTAAGATTCGCCGAATATACTTTTCCAACTATACCAGGTACTTCATGAATGCGCGTCCCGATAAATTTATTGACGGACCGGTCATAATGACATCCGCCGCAAATACTGTAAACCAATACCCGGCCATGTTCCAGGGCCGATTCCGAACGTGAGGCAGTGTAGTTTGATTTGGTGGTATCAAATTTTGTTTTACAACTGCCAATTATAACAGCAGCCGCCAAAATGCTTATCGCCGATATCCAATGAAACTTTCGCACGTCCTGACGCTATCTTACTCATTAATACACAATTGCAGCAGCAATGTTTTAATAAATAGGAATTAATACCGCGATAATTTATTGCCACCACTTCAGCGGAAATTTGATCTTATCTACAGAACTTACCACCAAATCTGGTTTAAAGGCGTAATGGCTTAAGGTATCTTTATCAGATATACCGGAAAGTACCAGGATAGTTTTATAGCCCATTTGTACGCCGCCTTGTATATCGGTTTCCATCGTGTCACCTACAACGGTTGTCTCCGCCGTTTCCAGACCAAGATATTTACGAGCCGAGCGCATCATTACCGGGCTCGGTTTACCGGTTACAAATGCTTTTCGCCCGGTGGCTTCTTCAATCATAGCTGTAGTGGCAGCTATGCCAAGGTTATTCCATCCTGGTTTTTTGGGTGAGGGGTCGCGGTTGGTAGTTATGAATTTTGCGCCTGCCAATATCATATCTACTGCGCGTTGCACCATTTCGAGGGTAAAGTTCCTGCCTTCGCCCAGTACAACAAATTCCGGATCGGTATCTACCAATGTGATTCCGTTTTCGTGCAGGCTGGTTAGTAAACCGCCTTCGCCTAAAACGTAGGCCGTGGTACCGTTCGGGCTTTGATCGCCCAGAAACTTACCGGTAGCCATAGCACTGGTGTAAATATGATCTTCTGTCACCTCAATACCCAACCGTTTTAGCTTGCGCGTGGCCTCAAGTCTTGTGCGCTGGCTGTTGTTGGTCATGAAGGTAAAGGGGATATTGTTTTTAAGCAGGTAATTTATAAAAATATCGGCACCTTCTATCAGCGTTTCGCCGCTGTAGATCACGCCGTCCATGTCGATCAAAAGTCCGTGTTTCATAATAGTAGTTTTTACATATCAGTGCTGATAGTTCCTGATTTTATTAGCTAAAGGTACGTATAAATTAGCTAAAATCGACTTTTGTTAACATAAGCTCATTAAAAATTGGCTTACATTGACAATGTTGTTAATTAAATGTTAATTTGTTAATAAGTTGATAATATTAGTCTTGGATTTTATGATTTTACTTGGTGCAAGAAATTTATATACTTTTAGCTTATAAATGGAAGTAAAAAACAACAAGCGCACTATACGTGCCTGGGCCTTTTTTGATTGGGCCAATTCAGCCTATAACCTGGTTATCACATCCACCATTTTTCCGGCTTATTATGTCGCGATAACCAGCAGTACCGAAACCAACAACCATGTTACTTTTTGGGGACACAGTTTTGTTAATACAGCTTTGTCCGATTATACACTTGCTGCAGCCTACCTTATCATCGCATTATTGCTGCCAATATTGACTTCCATAGCAGATTACCGGGGAAATAAGAAAATATTCATGCAGTTTTTCACCTGGCTTGGTGCAATATCTTGTGGAATGCTTTATTTTTTTAAGGCCGACACATTGCAAACAAGTATGGTATTTTTTGGCCTTGCAGCAATAGGCTATAGTGGCGGCTTTGTGTTTTACAATTCCTATTTACCGGAAATAGCCACATTGGATATGCAAGACCGCGTAAGTGCCAAAGGCTTCACTTACGGGTATATTGGTAGTGTAATACTACAGCTTATCTGCTTTGCTTTTGTATTGGAACCCCAATGGTTCGGTATAGTTGATAAATCGTTTGCGCCCAGATTGTCGTTCTTGTTAGTAGGTATCTGGTGGGTTTGCTTCGCCTATATTCCTTTTACTGTTTTGCCCAAAGGCAGCCCGAACGCACAAAGTCGTCATAAGAATATCATCAAAGGAGGCTTTATCGAGTTAGGTAATGTCTGGCGGCAAGTGAAAAATATGCCTGTGCTTAAACGTTATCTGCCTGCGTTCTTTTTTTACTCGATGGGCGTGCAAACCATTATGCTTGTCGCAACAAGTTTCGGGGCGAAAGAACTAAAGATGGAAACCTCTTCATTAATTTCAATCATCCTGATCATCCAGTTAGTTGCTATTGGCGGCGCTACACTGATGTCCCGTCTTTCTGACCAATTTGGGAATATAAAAGTATTAGCTGGCGTTGTGATGATTTGGATAATGGTGTGTATTGCTGCTTATTTTACGACCAATTCTACCGAGTTTTACTTGCTTGCCATTGTAGTCGGACTCGTTATGGGAGGCATACAGTCGCTGTCCCGTTCTACTTATTCTAAATTAATTCCTCAAGATATTTCTGATTCGGCTTCGTTCTTCAGCTTTTATGATGTGACTGAAAAAATTGCAATTGTAGGAGGGATGTTCAGCTTTGGTTTGGTCGATGATATTACCAACAGTATGCGCAATTCAGCATTGGTATTGTGCATTTACTTTGTTATCGGGTTAATATTGCTACTCTCGTTACTAAGTTATCAGAAAAGCCAAAGTCAGGTTCAATCAAGTTTTCAACTCCAAAATTGATGAGAATCATTTTTTAATAAGCTGACACATCGCAGTTTTGCATGCGATGATTATTTATAAATGTTTCATATTCGATTCAGCACATTTTTTGCCTAACGTACCCGAAGGGCATAAATGTAAAAACATGCACGGGCATACCTATAATTTGACAGTTTTTATTGAAGGCAAAATTATAGAGCCCGAAGGGTGGGTAATCGATTTCGCCGACCTAAAGAAACATATAAAGCCGATTATCGACCAACTCGATCATCATTGCCTGAACGATTTAAACGGACTAGAAAACCCAACAAGTGAGAATTTGTCGGTATGGCTGTGGAACAGAATAAAGCCTTTGATACCCGGTTTGAACAGAATCGAACTAAATGAAACTGCCACATCGGGGGTTATTTATGAGGGTGAATAGCAAAAGTTTAAAGTTAATGAGCCTTTTTTAAAGCATACATTCTTTTTAGAACTTTAAAATTAACGACAAGCTTTTTCTTTAGAAGCAGTGAACGCCAGTCGATAAATACAAGACAAGATATAAAAAGCAATCCCAACAGCAAGCTAATAGCTGATGGCCAGGAAAAACCTTTCTCAACTATGTTTTTGATATTTTCCGAAGCATATTTACCTAAATGCACCGTAATAGCATCACTTGTAAACTTGCCAACAAAAAAAACAGGTATCACGTAAATTGCATTGATACGTGCCATACCGCTGGCTACAAATATTGGCGTAGTAGGCAAAGGCAACAGTGTGTAAGCTAATATCGCAGCTTGTCCGCGCCAACCCAGATCTTTCATCCGCCCCCCAAGAAACTGGACATCTTCGTTTTTTGATTTTTTGAAAATCCGATCGGCCAATAGCGGAACATATAGAGTGAGCAGGTATCGTCCCAAAATAGACCCGGCAACACCTATTACAATTACCCACCAAATGTCGAGTTGAAATATAACTTGCAGAAAAACCATAATGGTAAAAGCCGGTGGAAGCGGAAATGGCAGGACATCAAACAAAAAAGCACCGAGAAAAACCGCAAGATATTGCCACCACATATGTCGAGAAAATCATTTTTTATAATTGACAAGATAAGCACCGAGTGGGCTCAGATAAATGACTTAAATCACATTGGATACAGAGTGAAGTCATTTAACGTCTTATGGATGGAATTAATAAAATCTAAAGAATTCTCTTCAAAGTGTTTGCAAAGTTTTCTTAATATTACAAATAATAAGTCCTATCCTTGGTATACATATCAATTATGAAAAAACTCATATTCACATCCCTACTATTAGCACCGGTAGCTGCTTTTTCACAAAAATTGAAAGAATATCACGCATCTAACGGCATAACCTATCATCCCGGTGATACCATTAAAGTAGGTTTAGGGTCAATGCCTGACGGCAACTTTAAATACATACAGATCAACCAGTTACTTCCCGGTCCACCCGATCCGCGCCGGAGCAACAGCATGACTGCACGTAAAGATATGTCGGGCAGTGGGTATGTGATCAAGAAAATTCAGAACGTAAGACAGATGGGAGGCGGGGAGAAAACTGTAATAACTGTCAGAACCGGCGGTTTACCAACCTGTGATATCTGGATAGAAGAGGCGATAGCCGTATGCGAGGTAACGCCATGTAACAATCAAAAATCATCCGCTCCGGTAGCCAGTGTGGCCGACGAACTGCTCAAGCTCAAAAAGCTTTTAGATGCAGGTGGTATTACCCAGGCGGAATATGATAATCAGAAGAAAAAGTTGCTGGCGCAGTAGCCTGTGAGAAATTCGTTGCCTATCCTCTTAGTTAAATATTGTACTTTTAAACCGAATAAGTTTATAAAGCTATGTTTTGGTTTGAAGACGAGGTTAGGCGATTAGAGAAAGAAGGGGCTGAACGAAATTATCAGGCTTCTATGATATTCTACGGCAGCTCATCCATACGGTTGTGGTCGTCGTTATGCAACGATTTCGGGCAGTTCTCGCCGGTCAATCTGGGGTTCGGCGGGTCCACTCTGGCAGCGTGCACCTGGTTTTTCGATCGTATTGTTGCACCCTACCAGGCAAAATCATTCGTGTTTTATGCGGGCGACAATGATCTTGGCGAGGGAAGGCATCCGGAAGAGATATTTATTTTCTTTCAGCAACTGGCGGCAAGAGTGGAATCCAGGTACGGTGCAATACCCTGTTATTTTATTTCGATAAAGCCGAGCCTGTTGCGTTGGGGCCTCAATGATCCCCTTAAATTTACCAACCATATCATTGAAAAGGAAATTGACGCCCATCATAAAAATTGGCGATTTATCGATATCTATAATCGTATGCTGGACAAGAATGGCAACCCGGATAAAAGTTATTTTGACGCAGATGGCCTGCATTTAAATAAAAAAGGTTACGCACTGTGGAACAGTATCATACATTCAAAACTATCTGAAAATATTCACGCTGAATTAACATAAACATCATAAACCCCAACCATACTTGCGGTGATTATGGATCGGGAATATATTAAGTGGTACAGTCCGGCCTTGCAAAGAGACATGGAGTTGTTAGTCTTTGGGCGCGGCGGGGCCTCTATTGTATTTTTTCCGCCAAGGATGGGGCGATTTTATGATTATGAGAACTGGGGGGTAATTGAATCCCTTCGGACCAAAATTGAGAAGGGATATATCCAGGTGTTCTGCGTGGATAGTGTCGATTGCCAAAGTTTTTATAATTACTGGCTGCATCCTGAACAAAAAATACAGTGCGAAATACGGTATGAACGATACGTCATTAACGAAGTCATTCCATTTGTACGCGCTAAAAACCCCGGAGCATTTATGGTAGCGGCGGGTTGCAGCCTGGGTGCTTATCATGCTATGAACATGGGGCTGCGCAATGCAGGCGTATTCAACAAAGTAGTAGGTATGAGCGGCAGGTATGACATCACTGTACAGATAGGGCATTACGACGATCTTTTGAGTGGTTATTGGGACGAAGACGTTTATTTTAATATGCCCCCGCAATATATTACAAATCTGACCGACCCTGCGATCCTGGACCGTTTAAGGCAATTGGAAATTGTGCTGGCTATAGGGCAGGATGATATTTTATTGGATAGTAACCGGATGTTCAATTATAAACTAGCAGAAAAAGGGGCGCAGAGTTATATGCATGTTTGGGACCGGGAAGCACACCGTGCCCGTTATTGGCGCCAGATGGTGAATAATTATTTGTAGACCGCTGGGCACGATTTCATTGATTTAAAAGATTCCCAGGATTACTGTTAACTGCTAATAGCTAACGACAAACCAACGACTAATGACTAAGCAACAATTAAAAACTTTTTCTGAAATTAGTCGCCGATGAAAGTTGAGTTATTTATCCCTTGTTTTGTCGATCAGCTTTACCCTGACACCGCCTGGAATACCGTCAAAGTTTTAGAAAAAGCAGGCTGTATTGTTAATTATAATCCGGAGCAAACCTGTTGCGGCCAACCGGCATTTAATGCTGGGTTTTGGGATGAGGCCAAAACCGTGGGAACTAAATTTCTTAATGGTTTTTCCGAGGATAGCGTAATTGTAGCGCCGTCTGCGTCCTGCACAGGCATGGTGAAAAACTATTACAACGATCTGTTCACTAACACCCTGCTACATAATAAATGCCGCGCTATACAGGGTAATATTTACGAGCTCTCTGATTTTTTAATAAATATTCTTCAGGTTGATTATTTCGGTGCTGAGCTGGATGGCCGCGCCGTTTACCACGATAGTTGCAGTGGCCTGCGCGAATGCAAGATCAAAGAAGAACCACGTCAATTATTATCTAAAGTACATGGGCTGGAGCTCGTCGATCTGAAAGATAGCGAAACTTGCTGCGGCTTCGGAGGAACATTTGCTGTAAAATTCGATGCCATATCAACAGCTATGGCTCAACAGAAAGTTGACAACGCTTTAGCTGCCGAGGCGGAATATATTATTTCCACAGATGCTTCCTGCTTACTACACTTACAGGGCTATATAGATAAAAACAATCTTCCCATAAAAACCATGCATCTTGTGGATGTACTGGCCCATGGATGGGGAAATGTCTGATTTACGATTTTAGAGTTACGATTTTAGATTTTCTCAAAATCATATTGAAAGATGCTTTGTTTGGTAGACATGGCACCATTCAAAATGCATAAATATCACAGCGATCACTATAGCGGGGTGGTGGCCTACAGCATTGAAGACCGTGATATAAAAATTCTTTTTCCTCCCGACAAGGATGGGCAGCCTTTTGTATATACTTACAGTTATACCAGGCCTGGTATAAAGCATGTGGAAGAAATGAAAAAGCTCGCCCTGAAGGGTTCTGATCTGGCAACTTACATCAATAAATATATTCGTGAAAAATACGAGAGGAGGGATCCTGCTGATGATGTGTTCATAACGGATTAATCGGTGTAATCAAAATTCAATAATCGGTGTAATCAAACCCAACAATCTGTATAATCATCCAAATTCTTCTATATTTGCCTCACAAACATAAAGTCACTTGGTAGGTGACTAATTCATTTTTTATTGAAAATTAAATCATAGTTGTAGATGATTAACATTACACTTCCCGACGGTTCCGTTCGTCAGTACGAAAAGGGAACTACTTCCATGCAGATCGCGATGTCGATCTCCGAAGGTTTAGCAAGAAACGTTTTAGCAGCCGAAGTAGACGGCCAGGTTTGGGATGCCAACCGCCCCATTGAACAGGATTCGCATGTAAAATTGCTCACATGGAACGACAACAATGGTAAATCGACCTTCTGGCATTCATCGGCCCACTTAATGGCTGAAGCTTTAGAGGCGCTTTATCCCGGTACTAAATTTGGTATCGGTCCTGCTATCGAGACCGGCTTTTATTACGATGTAGATTTTGGCGACCGCGAGTTTTCTTCGGATGATTTTAAACAGATCGAAGAAAAAATGCTGGAACTGGCTAAAACTAAGGAAGAATATGTCCGCACACCGGTGTCTAAAGCCGACGCTGTAGATTATTTCACAAAAAAAGGTGATGAGTACAAACTGGACCTGATAAAGGACCTGCCTGATGGCTCGATCACTTTCTATACACAGGGCAATTTTACTGATTTATGTCGCGGGCCGCATATTCCGAACACCGGTTTTATAAAAGCGGTAAAGCTGATGAACGTTGCCGGTGCGTACTGGCGCGGCGACGAGACCCGCAAACAGTTAACCCGTATTTATGCAGTTACTTTCCCTAAACAAAGTGAGTTGACTGACTATCTGCACCTGATAGAGGAAGCAAAAAAACGCGATCACCGCAAATTGGGCAAGGAACTGGAGTTGTTCGCTTTTTCTGAAAAAGTGGGCATGGGCCTCCCGTTGTGGCTACCAAAGGGCACTGCTTTACGTGAGCGCCTGGTAAACTTTATGCGTAATGCACAGGTAAAAGCAGGTTACGAGCAAGTAATTTCGCCGCATATCGGTCATAAAAACTTATACGTAACGTCAGGTCACTATGAGAAATATGGCAAGGACAGTTTCCAGCCGATACAAACTCCGCAGGAAGGAGAGGAGTTTTTCCTTAAGCCGATGAACTGCCCGCATCACTGCGAGATGTATAAAACCAAACCGCGTTCATATAAAGATCTGCCGGTTCGTTATGCTGAATTTGGTACCGTGTATCGTTATGAACAAAGCGGTGAGCTACATGGTTTAACCCGTGTGCGTGGATTTACTCAAGATGACGCACACTTATTCTGCCGCCCCGACCAGGTGAAGGAGGAGTTTAAGAAAGTAATCGACCTTGTGCTTTATGTGTTCTCAGCTTTAGGGTTTGAGGATTATACTGCACAGGTATCGCTGCGTGACCCTGAAAATAAAGCTAAGTACATCGGTACAGATGAGAACTGGGCATTGGCCGAGCAGGCGATTATTGAAGCTGCCGATGAAAAAGGATTGAAAACAGTAGTTGAATTAGGCGAAGCGGCATTCTATGGCCCTAAGCTTGACTTTATGGTGAAAGATGCTATTGGTCGTAAATGGCAGTTGGGAACTATACAGGTTGATTACAATTTACCTGAGCGTTTCGAACTGGAATACACTGGAAGCGATAATCAAAAGCATCGTCCCGTAATGATCCACCGTGCGCCGTTTGGCTCATTGGAGCGTTTTGTGGCGGTTTTGATCGAGCACTGCGCTGGTAATTTCCCGTTATGGTTATCGCCAGAACAATTTACCATCCTGCCGATATCTGAAAAATATGAAGAATATGCAAAAAAACTTTCTGATATATTAAAAGATTCCGATATTTGCGGGCTGATTGATTTTAGAGACGAAAAGATTGGGCGGAAGATACGCGACGCTGAAATCAAAAAAATCCCTTATATGCTTATTGTAGGCGAAAAAGAAGCAGCTGAAGGCAAGGTTTCAGTTCGTAAACATGGGCAGGGTGATTTGGGCAGCATGACAATTGAAGAATTTAAACAACAAATAATAAAAGAAATAACAGTATAACTTGGCATTAAGCAGACCTAATTTTAACAGAGGACCAAGGCCACCTTTTAAGAAAAAGGAAGCCGAACATAATATTAACCAATTCATCAGAGCTCAGGAAGTTCGCCTTGTGGGTGATAACGTGGAGCAAGGTGTGTACTCGTTAAGAGACGCTCTTGCAATAGCACAGGAGCAGGAGTTGGACCTGGTTGAAATCTCTCCGAATGCTGTTCCTCCTGTTTGTAAAGTAATAGACTATAACAAGTTTATTTACGAACAGAAGAAAAAGATGAAGGAGATCAAAAGTAACGCTAAGCAAACCGTTATAAAGGAGATCCGTTTCGGACCGAACACGGACGACCATGATTTCGAGTTTAAATTAAAGCATGCCATCAAATTCCTGGAAGCAGGTGAAAAGGTGAGGGCATACGTACACTTCAAAGGTCGTGCGATAGTTTACAAAGAGCAGGGTGAGATACTGTTACTGCGTTTTGCACAGGCTTTAGAAGAAGTGGGCAAGGTTGAGCAATTACCAAAACTGGAAGGTAAACGGATGTTTTTAACTGTTGCCTCGAAGGGAGTAAAAAAATAAATTCGAAATCGGACATCCGAAATTCGAAATAAAAGTAAAACGTTGAGAAACGTAAATATCTAAAAACAAACAAATAGAGTTATGCCAAAAATGAAAACCAATTCCAGTGCTAAGAAGCGTTTTACGCTTACTGGAACCGGTAAAATTGCAAGAAAGAACGCATACAAAAGCCACATCTTAACCAAGATGTCAACCAAACGTAAGCGTAACCTTACCCACACCAGTTTAGTATCTGATGCGGATATGGGTAACGTAAAACGTATGCTTTGTATCGGAAAGTAATTAATTAATTTTTAACCAGGTATTAGAGTTAAGAAGATCTCCGTATAAACAGGAGGCACTCACTACCAAAAAGACAAAAAGATGCCACGTTCAGTTAACGCAGTAGCGTCGAGAAGACGCCGGAAAAGAATCATGAACCTTGCCAAAGGTTATTGGGGTTCAAGAAGCAAGGTTTATACCGTTGCAAAAAACACAGTTGAAAAAGGTTTACAGTATGCTTACCGCGACCGTAAAACCAAGAAAAGAGAGTTTAGGGCTTTATGGATACAACGTATCAACGCAGGTGCCCGTCAGCATGGAATTTCTTACTCTCAATTAATGGGTAAGTTAACCGCTAAAAATATCGGTTTGAACCGTAAAGTATTGGCTGATTTAGCGATGAACAATCCAGATGCTTTCAAAGCAATTGTTGATGCTGTAAAATAGTTCTTGTTCGTGAGGACACGAACAAGGGGAAATAATTTTGAAAGGCTTGCGTCATGCAGGCCTTTTTTGTTTGTCTAAACCAAGATTCTTAAGATTAAAGGATTGGCTTGATTAAATGCAAAATCATATCAACCATAGGAGATAGCCTAAAGCCGATCCACCTAATACGACAAAAGCCGTGTTTAATTTCTTAAAGCAGAGTGATACGATAAATCCTAAAACTGCTATCACGATAGTTTTCCAATCGGTAATGGATGATTTGCCCATTTCTACGCAAACCGCCAATATTAAAGCGATCGATGCCATATTGACGGTATCGAGAAACACCGACATTACTTTTGAGCTTCGCAGTTTCCGTACAAGAGGATTCAAAAATGCTACGAACAAGAAAGAGGGTAGAAAAATGCCAATGGTAGCTGCAATGGTACCCTGGATACCGCCTATTTGCCAGCCAATAAAAGTTGCTGATGAAAATACCGGCCCAGGAGTGAATTGTCCTACAGCGATCGCATCGATCAATACCTGGTGCGATAACATCCCAGTTTTTACCAGTTCGGTATTTAGAAAGGCAAAGAGAACATAGCCACTGCCATATAAAATCGATCCAACTTTTAGAAATATCAAAAATATTTTCCACTTGTTTGGGTTGGTGGCGGCCACATCGCTTGTTATCAAAAATGAAAGTGGCACAATAAAATTTAACGATGCTGCTTGGTTTCTAGTAAGATAAATAAGAACACCCAGCAATCCTGAGCCAAACAATACATAAATCTCATTTACCCCATACAATGCCAACAGGGCACATGCAACTCCGATAAGCCCTAGTTCAATGGTCTTCAAGGCTTTTTTGCCCAAAGTGATCATCAGTGATACAATCACTCCGATAATAGCTGGCTTTATACCATAAATAAATGGGGTCACCTGGGGCAAAGTACCGTATCGCTGATAGGCCCATGCCAGCAATCCTGTTATCATAACAGCAGGCATAATAAAACACGCGCCTGCGACAAGTAAACCTTTCCATCCGGCACGTTCCTGGCCACAGTGTATTGCCATTTCTGTGGAGTTGGGACCAGGAATAAGATTAGTAGCACCGATTAGATCCAAAAAATGTTTATGAGTCATCCATTGCCGCCTCCGCACTATTTCTTCTTCCATCATGGCAATATGTACTGCGGGGCCGCCAAAACCGATAAGTCCTAGTTTCAGGAATACTTTTGCTATTTCAGCTATCTCTGATCTTTCTTTTTGCAATTGCGATAAAATTGAGCAGCTAAAATATTGAATACTTTATTAGGAAATTGCTAAGAATCAATTATCAGTTTATTCGTGGAGTAAATTGCGATAATTCATAAATGCCAAGCGATCTTTCAATATCGGCGACCTTGGCTACCATCCGTTCGAATCCGCCGTTGCCGAAAAGCTTACGTTCGTTGTTTTCAAATTCTTCACCTAAAGAATCGTATTCGTGCCCGGAAACGAGATTTCTGAAGGCCGGAAACAACACCGTATCTTCTCTTGCTTCGTGCGGACGGTACATCGCATTAAAACTGGCTAGTACCTGAATTAGTTTTTGAGTTTCGGTGTCTGTTTTATTGGATGATTTGGCCAATTGCAACACCTGCTCAGTTAGTATACGACCGACCTTATGTTGCTGCAATAGGGTATTTACCAAATCTGTCAATTCATTCGCTTTCTTAAATCGTGGGAACAAATAGTTCTCTTCCTGCTTTTCATGATAATCCTCTACAAAAGTCCGAATGACGCCCGCGGCTTTTGAGAGCGCCTCGATTGGGAAATTTTCCTTATTAATCAAACGCATTCTGCAGTAGTCATAAATAAGAAGTACCCGGTTTAGCAAACCATGTTCCTGCATCAGATCTTCGGGCGGCGATTCTTTTTGCCCTTCGTCCTTATCTTCGTCTTTGCATCCCGGTAAAAATATGGAACCTGTAAGTGTAGACATAGCGGTGAACTTTATTGCATTTTCTATAAAGTCGCGCCTGTCGTTGTGGGTTTCATTTGCTTCCATCTTCAATCGATTTTACTGTAAACACTTTGAAATCAATTGAGTTTTTGGCATCTTCTGTCAATAACGAAACTTAAATTTCTTCAAATTGGGGTTATACTTCCTTTCCCGTTTCAATTCATATTGATAAATCACCTGTCCCAGATTTTTCATAAAAGGCAGGCACACGGTTTTGTATTCGTATTTGTTGTCGTTGTAAATCTCGTCATCATTGGATTGCACCACTGCCGAGATGATAAATTCTAGCTTGTTCTTAAAATCGACGATATAAGCATTATCGATATCATAACCATAGGAATCGCCTATCTTATTGAATATCCTGATATTAGGATTGATCACGGCTAAACTATCGCCACCATACAACAGCCATTTACAATAGGCCGGGAAATATTCCGGCGGGTTGTAAGTCGGGTGCTTACTTTCGGTAGGCCACATGCTCATGTACTTATATATGAACTTATATTGATCGTCAGTCAGGTTAAAACGATCGTTTTCCACGTAAACCTCAGGGAACAACAACCTTCTCAAAACCGATTGCTGATCCACCAACGGGTAAACATTATTTTGCGAGAAAACAAAAGGCTCCATCACCAATTTATCATTCTTATCCAGGTAACCTTTGCCCTGGATCATATTTTCCAAATGCATGGGATAATCTCTGGCATCGAACAGCGGAGCCTTATGATAAACCAGTTTATCCCCGTTATAAAAATCAATCGGATTGGTATGCCGCGTACTTTCTCCTTTGTCACCAATAGCCAACCGACCAATAATGCGGGTGCCGGTCAGGCTATATTTTTTCAGTTTATCATTGATTTCCTCGCGTCCGACAAACTCATACAAACGGTTATAGGCATCGTTATCACTTACCAGCAATATCTTTTTAATATAATTCTCGATGCTAGGCAGACCATTTTTGGATGACGTGTCTTTGGTCACCTTGGTTTGTCCTGCAAAAGCGCTGTCTGTGATCATCGCCGATTTTACCGTTAAACCTTTAATGTTCAACTTGTTCAATTTCTCCAATGCGAAAATCGCAGTTGGTAATTTCACGGTACTGGCAGGGTAGAAGTACCTGTTTGGATTAAGCCGGTAGCTATAAGATTTAAAATGTGGTACATTGTGCTCATCCCGGTCAATTTGGGTATACAAAACCTGTACCTCGTTATGATTAGGGTGATGCAGAATATGTTCAAATAATTCAGGATGTGATTCGATCAGCTTTTTCAGAAAAACGGTATCAGGCTGTTGGGCCATGGCAGATAAGCTTAGAATAAATAACAGGCAGGTAAAGCGAAACTTCATAGTGATAAATATAGAGATTAGTTGATTGAGTTAAGTGGTTGATTGAGTTGAATGGGTTAAACCTGTTTTGAAACTTAATCAACCCAATCCAACTCAATCAACCAACGCCCTTGAAAATCCCAAATCCAACAACTACATTTGCGGCGCTTTAGGTTTTCCCGGTAACACCGGGAGATTAAAAGGGAACTGGGTGTAAATCCCGGACTGTCCCGCAGCTGTAAGCTCCATAACCGGAGTTCATTCAAGGCCACTGTCCCGATTTATCGGGGCGGGAAGGCAGAACAAAGGGGAGTAAGTCAGAAGACCTGCCAGAGCAAACTATTCATAGCTTTCGGGGATTGAAGCTTGAATGTGAAACACGACCATCTTAGTTTCCATTCCAAACTTTCCATTTCTGTATGCTGTGGGGATTAAACTCACAACAACATGAAAAAAAATTATGTTAACGTTGTTGCAGGCCTGGGGCTTGTACAACTGGCTTTGCTGAATACAGCGGCCCACGCCCAGGAGAAAAACCGGGCACTTGACACCGTAGTAGTTACGGCTACACGTTCACCAAAAAAATTACCCGAAACCGGCAGGGTAGTGACCATAATTTCAGCCGACCAGATTAACCGCTCGCAGGGCAAATCATTGCCGGAGTTATTAAACACCGTTCCCGGTATTACTTTTTCGGGTGCGAATAACAGTCCTGGTATAAGCTCAGATATTTTTTTGAACGGGGCCTCAACTGGCAATACCCTTATTTTAGTTGATGGCTTCCCGGTTAATAATGCAGGTAATATTGACGGCAGTTATGACCTTAATGCCTTCCCGGTCGACCAAATCGACCACATTGAAATTTTAAAAGGAAGCGGTTCAACACTATATGGCTCTGATGCTGTGGCAGGCGTGATTAATATTATTACAAGGCATGCTAAAAAGAGTGGTTTAAATGCCTCTGTTCAATTAACAGGTGGTAGTTATAGCACCTTCAAAGAATCAGCAAGTCTTATCGGAAAACTGAAGAATACAGGTTTCGCGATCAATTTATCTAATACCGATTCTAAAGGCTTTTCGGCAGCCATAGATACTACAGGTAAAGCGGGCTTCAAAAACGATGCCTTTCATCAGCGCTCGGTAAGTGTGAATCTAAACCAACAGATTTCGGACAAGTTCAGTCTTAATGGCAACTTTCAAACAAGTTATAATACAGGTGATTTACCCTATGACGCATTTAAAGATGATAAAAACTTTACTTACAATAACACATTCCTGCTTGGCGGCGTCGGTGGAAAATTGCTTTTGAAAAAAGGAACCTTGAATTTTAATATAAGCCAGAATGATGTTTGGAATAATTTCAACAATCAAGGACCAGATAATGATTCAACCCATTCGGAAACTAAAAATGTAGGTCGCATCACCAACGCAGAAGCAGTTTTTAATTATAACCTAACCAAGTACTTTGATATTACAAGCGGAGCGGGTTATAAATATAGCAGTACAGATCAATACAGTTTATATGAAGCGGCTTTTTATCATCCAAACCCTGATTTTAGCAGAATTAGTTCTGACACAGCACATAACAGTATTGTAAGCGCTTATACATCCTTGTTTTTTAAGTCCGATATATTTCACATGGAGCTTGGCGGCCGTTTTAACCACCACAGCAAATACGGTAATAATTTTACTTATACTATCAACCCTTCTTTATTCCTATTTGATCAGTTTAAAATATTTGGTACCGTGGCAACAGCCTTTAAGGCGCCTTCTTTATACCAATTGTCCTCACAATACGGAAACCCTTTGCTAAAACCGGAGACCACAACATCGTACGAGGCAGGCTTCGATTGGGAGATCATTAAAAATACCCTGTCATTTAATACCTTATTGTATAAGCGCGATACCAAAGAAGTGATCTATTTCGCTTCAATACCAAACCCTCCATTTGGAGTATATAATAATGGTTCAAAAGAAAATGCCAAAGGATTTGAAACGGAATTGACCTTTAAATTAGATAATATTACCGCTTCGGCGTATGCGGCTTATGTCACCGGTTCGCAAACCGACGTCAACGGCATTAAAACAAATGGTTTGATCCGTCGGCCCAAAAACACTTATGGCGCCAATTTCAGCTACCAGGTAATCAAAACACTATCTGTTGGTTTAAATTATAAATATTCAGGTGACAGGGGCGATGCAAAATTTGATCCTGTCACATTCACTCAAATACCGGTAACCTTAAAACATTATAACCTTGTTGATGCCCACGTTCAGTACCAAGCCCGCAAAAAAGTGCTTTTATTTGGCGACCTGAAAAATGTGTTTAATGAAAAATATGTAGATTGGATTGGTTACAATACCCGTGGGATTAATTTTACCGCCGGATTAAAATATCAAATCAATTAAATTTCATTTAAAAAGATAATTAAGTAATTTTACCTTGTAATAATCCATTATGTCACTACAAAAAATAAACCTCAGAAACAGCTTATTGATCTTAATGATCATAATAGCCGGCGCAACTCGTTTAATCAACTTTAACCATCTTACCGGGTGGACAAACTTTACACCGGTTGGCGCGATGGCTCTTTTTGGCGGCGTGCAATTCAGCAATCGTGCGCTGGCGTTCGGCGTTCCCTTGGGTGCCATGAGCGCCAGCCAAGTGTAGCCGATGTCAGGCACGCCTAATTCGGCGAAGGTTGGTAC
>Ga0207647_10000423_pt1 | contig 34819 bp, 36 predicted proteins | sample KBSCornC2_FD_184295 | JGI IMG/M metagenome (GOLD analysis project Ga0207647, IMG submission 184295) | Corn rhizosphere microbial communities from Kellogg Biological Station, Michigan, USA - C2 (SPAdes) (version 2) | ecosystem: Host-associated > Plants > Roots > Rhizosphere ... | reverse complement strand
AGCGAAGGAAAAGTAGTTCCTGGTTACGGACATGCAGTGTTGAGAAAAACTGATCCGCGATATACTGCACAAATGGAATTTGGAAAGAAGCACATGCCCGACGATCCGCTGGTGCAAACGGTTTGGAATATATACGAAGCGGTTCCTCCAATTCTTCAATCATTGGGAAAAATTAAAAATCCATGGCCTAACGTTGATGCACACAGCGGTGCTTTGCTGGTGCATTATGGAATGGTGGAATATGAGTTTTATACTGTTTTATTCGGTGTAAGCCGCGCATTGGGTGTGCTTGCAAGCCTTTGCTGGGACAGGATTTTAGGCTTCCCGATTGAAAGACCGAAATCTGTTTCAACCCGTTTGGTAAAGAAATGGTTGAACGGGGAAGATGAAATTTGGGGCGATTGATTTTCGACTCTCTGATATTTAAAAGCTATTGGTAACTGCCGGTAGCTTTTTTTATTTGTTTAACTGCGTTACTATTATCATCTGCGCTTGTGTGACCCGTTTGCACCTCCGGTAATGCTATTGTGCAAGAAAAGAACAGAGATGACTCTGATAAGAAAGATGTTCACAGATAGAACTGTGAAGGTCTGCAGGAGAACCAAGACTTTAGAAAAAGTTATCCAGTGATTTTAAGCTGATTGGTTTTTCCCAAATTGTAAGTTTGGCTCCATCCAATTCTGAAGGCATGGTTGGGCGAAAAGCACTTATTAAATGAAATTGTATATCGGGGTATTTTTGGTACAGTTCGGGAAGTTTGTCCCAGCCCAATCCGTCGGGCAGGTTATAATCAATAAATAAAAAATCAGGAACAATTTCCTTAATACGGGAAAGTCCATCGTTCAATGTATGAGCGATGTAAACTTCATAATTCTTTCGAAGGAAATAAGTCTTCATTAAAAGACAGAGGTCCACTTCGTCATCAATAATCAATACCTTTTTGCGAGTCGTCATAATTCATCAGCAATTACTATTGTTCCCTAATTATCATACCACAGTCATTAATACGCCTGATTGCTGTCATGGTAAAATTAGGGATTGATGAATATTTTCCTGCATCGAATTTCAAGTTTCTTTTCCGCATAAATAATAGGCTGTTGGTATGATTATTTTAAAATATTGTGTAATTATTGCTCATTTTTTAAACAGAGTACTATGACTACAAGATCCAAGGTTATTTTAGGACTGGTGGGAGCTGCAGCAGCCGGTGTAGTAATTGGTTTACTCATTGCGCCCGAAAAAGGTGCTGACATGAGGAAAAAGGTTGGAGATACAGCCGGGGACTGGGCCGGTCGTTTATCTGATCTTTTTGCGAATGCAAAAGGTGAAGTTAGCAATTGGAAGGACAAGGGTTCACAATTGGCATCAGATGCTGCAAACAAATTCAATAATGTAAAAGAAAGCTACAGCTAAATCCTGCCGAAGCAGGCCTCTCGCAAGGCCTGCTTTATTTTACCTTTATAGAAAGTCATAACATATGCAAGAAGAAGTAAAGCAGCCCAAAGAAGATTTGAAAACCAAAATATCTCACTTAAAAGAGCATGTTGGTGATTATGTAAATACATACGTTCAAATTGCAAAAGCAAAAGCTGTACGAGGTGCGTCCAATGCAACCGCCGGAGTTGTCATTGGTGTTACGGTATTTTTCTTTGCCTTCTTCTGTTTATTTTTTATTGGATTTGGATTGGGTTGGTGGTTGGGCACTTTGTTTAACAACATGGCTGCCGGCTTTTTTGCAGTTGCAGGAATTTATTTGCTCCTTATTATATTGATGTTTGCCCTTCGCAAAAAAGTAATTGTACCTATGATCCAAAAAATAATTATTTCAAAAGTTTATGAGTAAGATCAAAACATACAAGGATCTTTTACAGGAAGAACAAAGATTGAAAGCTGAATTGAAATTGCAGGAAGTTTTAGTTCGACAGGATCTTGTAAGCCTGAAAGAAAATTTGGAACCTGTAAAGAAAGTGTACGATCAGGCTCAAAAGATTTTTACCAGGGATAACCGGGTGCCTATCTTCAATATCGGTCTTGAAATGAGCATTGATCTTTTGCTGCGCAGATTAATTTTAAGAAGAGCAGGATGGTTTGCAAAGATCTTTGTTCCTTATGTAATGAAAAATTATGCGTCACATCTCATCGGTGAAGAAAAAAGAAAAGCAATCATTAAGAAAGTAGAAGAACTATTTAATAAAATCCGCGCCAAAAGAACCAACCAAACTGAAGCAAAATCTGCCTCCTGATTTTCAAAAAGCACACTGCTGTAGAATTTCTTCCCGATTAGAGTATTGTTGAGGAAGGATTTTCATTGAAAAAATTTTCTTTCAACGAATTATAAATAAGGTATAGTTTTTAGTCATTGAATAGTAGTTGCGCTAAATAAAATTGTATGTCAACAAAGAATTCTCCTCCCAGATTGAAGGAAGATAATAATAGAGAAGGCGGCGATGATGCATTGGTGAACTCATCTTCAACCAATAGCCGCTCTGATGAAAAAGTGATCGTAAATGAGCAGCGGGCAAACAAAACAGTGAATGTACCGTCTCAAACAGCTGCAAATACAAGCGAAGGAAGCAGTTATGACGATGAAATAATAGACTAATCGGAGATTATGAGTTGAGATTTTAACCTTAGAAAGGATTTGTAATTTAACCTCCTGGTGTGTGTTTAATTGAGGTGGATGTGATGAACGAAATAGCCGGGAGGTTTTTTAATTTTTTGTCATCAGAGGGTTAGGTTTAACTGTTCCGCAATTGCGGGACAGTTTTTATTTAAGTATGCAGTGTTGGATATTCATTTGGTTTTAGAATCGTCAATGAATATGACCAATGTTCGGGTTATAAATGATCAAAAACAAAAAAGGCGCAGTAAAAACTGCGCCTTGTCAATAAGTAAAATTACTTTAGTCAACTCTTCTGAAGCCACCTGCTATTAAAGAAAGTACAAAGAGTACTAAAAAGATAAAGAACAAAATTTTAGCAATAGATGCTGCACCTGCAGCTATACCACCAAATCCGAAAATGGCTGCTATAATAGCAATCACCAAAAAAATAATTGTCCAGCGTAACATAAGTTAAAGGTTTTGTTAGTTAATAAATTTTCCTGGGTAATAGAATTAAAGAACCGTACCATAAAACGTTGCTTCGCAGTAATTTTTTATAAGGAAAGAACAGCGTTTTATTTGAGGAAAATGTTCTACTAAAGAAGTAATGATCTTTTGCGGCTGTAATCTTCCGCTTTGTTTTTGTGGTACAATTTTTTAATAATAAGATGCAATGGGCAACGTATGCGCCATCTGAGCTGATAGAATTTCTCAACCTTTAACATTGCTTCCTATGCAAAAAATTAATTTCTCAACTGCAACTACTTCCACGCAAGTAATTAGTGCGGGAAAACCATCAATGCCGGTTGCTGGCCGCCAGCCGATTGTTGAAAGAAAAACTTCTGATCCTTCATCCTCGTCACCCAAAGGAGAAAGGTACCCGATACCTTCTTTCTTTGAGTACAGGATTAAGCCTCGTGAATATGATCCGCTTTAAGAATTTAGTTCACCCTAAACCATTAACGGTCCCGAGAACTTCGGGACTTTTTTATTGCCCGACTATGGTTGAGTTTGTTTTTTGAAATTGAGATGAAACCCCGATTCGGGGAAAGGATTCCTCAAATGGAAAGTACAGTTGGGGCCATATTTGAAATAACTACTCTTTGCTCCTCAAGTTCCCTATCTCTTAAGTTGTTGATTGTCAATTTTTTTTAACAAATTCAGCTATTCTGAATTTTTGGTGTCACACTTGTCTTATAAACTGTGCGCCAAAATCAGCACAAAATGATTAATCAGCATTTAGCCCAAAAGCAGCGATTGAAAATACTGCCCCAGCAGATACAGTTGCTCAACTTCTTTCACCTGAATACTCTTGAACTGGAACAGCGGATACAACAGGAAATAGAAGACAACCCATTGCTGGAAGATCAGAAAAATGAGTTTGATACTACGATTGAAAAATTCAACAAAGATTCGGTGCAGGATTACCAGGATTGGGAGGAGTACGGTTATGACGACATTCCCGATTATAAACTGGAGTATGGAAACTACTTGCATGATGATAAGCTTCCCGAACGTCCTGTTGTAAATAATTACGATTATCGCAAAGCATTAAAAGATCAATACAAACTGACCACCGATGATCAAAAAGAAATTGAACTGGCAGAGTTCATCATTGATTCTTTGAGCGATTGTGGGTTGATGGAACAAGACATTCAGGATCTTGCTGAAGACATTTCATTTAAGCACAATAAATGGGTGGAGGCAGATGAGATTGCAAGAGTTTTAAAAAACGTTCAGCAATTGGAGCCTGTAGGCATCGGTGCAAGAAATATAAAAGAGTGTTTGCTTATCCAGCTTTACAGGATGAACACCAAAAGGCCCGACGTGAAAATGGCAATTAAACTTTTGGAAGAACATTTTACCGACTTGCACAACCGCAACATGGATAAAATAAAAACACATTTAAGCATTGATGACGAGGAACTAAAAATTGTGTTGAGTCTTGTTGCAACCTTAAAAATGAAACCCGTCAGCGAATTGCAGGAAGGGGTCAATATTAACCAAAATATCTTACCCGATTTCATTATCACCCGCAATGGCGATTCTATTGAAGTAAGTCTTTACCGCCAACGTTCTGAAAGTTTAAATATTAATTCTTCGTGGAAGGAAATGGCGGAGAACAATGCTAAGGTAACTACAGATAAATCAGCTGTTCAATACATCAAAAACAAGTTGCAGTCTGCGCAATGGTTCATTCATGCTGTTCAGCAACGGGAGTCAACAATGTTGAAAATAATGAAAGCGATTGTTCAAATGCAGTATGATTACTTTATCACCGGAGATATCAATCAGCTTAAACCAATGATCCTGAAAAATATTGCAGAAACCGTTGGCGTTGATATTTCAACAGTATCAAGAATTACATGTAACAAATATGCGGAATCTCCTTTTGGATTATTATTATTGAAAGATCTTTTCACCGAGGGTATTGCTAACCAGCAAGGCCAGGTTATAAGCAATAAAGTAATTCAATCGGCAATTGAAGAAGTGATTGAATCCGAAGATAAGCACAATCCTTACACCGATCAACAGCTGGTTAAAATCCTTTCTCAAAAAGGATTTTCAGTAGCAAGAAGAACGGTTGCCAAATACAGAGAGCAATTGCAGATACCTGTGTCGCATGTTCGTGGCCTGTGGGCATGAATTTTACATTTAAATTTGAGATCTCTTTACGAACCATAAAAACAATTTAACCAGATGCAAACCATTTTAATTATTGATGATGACCGCGACATGTGTCTTTTGCTGAAACGTTTTCTTACCCGTCATGGATATGAAGTACTCGAAGCATACAATGGAAAAAAGGCGCTTGAAATATTAGAATCTACCGAACCCTCTTTGGTGATGTGTGATTTCCGCCTGGAGGACATGGAAGGAAATGTATTGCTCGGAAAAATAAAAGAAAAATATCCTCATCTTCCTGTAATCATTATCACGGGCTACAGCGATATAAAAATTGCAGTGGAAGTAATGAAGATGGGAGCTTACGATTATATTACCAAACCGCTTTTCCCTGACGAAATTCTGGTAACAATTAAAAAAGCCCTGGAGGATGCGCAAAAAGGCGAGAACTCCCCGGCTGTTCACACTGCTTCTGTTTCAACACCTGCTTCACCCGTTGCTGAACAACGGTCGGCAAGTACAGCATCTGATAAGGATAAAACACAAGGGGTGATCATATCGGGTGATTATATTTTTGGTGATTCACCTGTCTTTAAACAGATCTTGCAGCAAATTGATTTAGTTGCACCAACCAATTATACTGTAATTATTCATGGCGAAAGCGGAAGTGGTAAAGAAGCCATTGCGCAGGAAATTCATAAACGCAGCAAGAGAAAAAACAAGCCGTTTGTTGCTATTGACTGCGGAGCCCTTTCAAAAGAACTGGCAGGAAGCGAATTGTTTGGTCATGAAAAAGGTTCATTCACCGGGGCACTAAATCAAAAGGTGGGAAGCTTTGAATTGGCAAATGGGGGAACTATTTTCCTTGATGAGATTGCGAATCTTTCTTACGACATCCAGATTTCTTTATTGCGTGTTGTGCAGGAAAGAAAAATGAGAAGAGTAGGAGGATTAAAAGATATTGACCTCGATGTTCGTATCATCATAGCAAGTAACGAACGTTTGTGGGATGCGGTTCGCAGAGGAAAATTCCGCGAGGACTTGTATCACCGTTTCAATGAATTCAGTATTGATGTGCCACCGCTGCGTCAGCGGCCCGATGATGTGATGTTGTTTGCAAATCATTTCTTGCAGCAGACAAACGCCGAACTTGGAAAAAATATCAAACGCTTCAGCCAGGAAGTTGAAAATATTTTCAGAACCTATGTTTGGTATGGAAATCTCCGCGAATTAAGAAACGTGATCAAAAGGGCAACACTCCTTACCGACAGCGTTGAAATTGAAGCAAGCTCTTTGCCTTTTGAAATTTCGCATTTCAACAAACTTCAGTTTGAAAAGCAACCGGAGCCTGTGTATACAACAACACCCTCTGTTCCGAATTCTTTTACGGAAGTAACTGAAAATCCAAGAGGTCTTTCTGAAACAACATTGAAAGGGGCAAGCATTGACGCCGAATATGAGATGATTTTAAAGGCTTTGAAAAAAGTAAATTTTAATAAAAGTAAGGCTGCCAAACTTCTCAATATCGACAGAAAAACGTTGTACAATAAAATGAAACAGTACCAGGAATTCAACAATCAATAAACCCTATGTCAGTTAGCGATTCGACTTTTCCAAATAAAAATAGAGATGCTGCTATTTTTCACCAGGCATCCATGAACACGCTTTCCTTAAATCAGGTGTTTAAGGAAAGCATGAAAAAAGCACAGGCACAAACCGGCAATATAGAGATGATTGTGCGTTGTGAAAACCTGCCTAATGTTAAGGGCAATCACACCGAAATTGTTCAATTGTTTGATCTATTGCTTGCAATGATATTGAATAATCCACCACAAAATTCGAAATTGTATTTGTATGTAGATTGTGAAGAAGAAGTGACCGACATCATTGATCTGCATTTTGAAGGAGCAAAACAATATCTCATAAAATTTTATACAAACATTACAACACATGATCATTGGAAGGTTTTGAACAGTCAGTCTTTGATCGATTGCAAACAAATTCTTTCCAATCATCATGGTAACTTAGTGGTAAATAATATCAGCAGTACAGGTTGTTTGTTTACAATTTCACTGCGCGGTAAATTTGAATGAAATGCCAGCTACTAAGTCGCCCTCCATACGTTTACTGATCATTGATGATGACGAAGACGATTTTTTTATCACTTCCGAATATCTGAAGCAGATACAGGAATATCAGTTACAAATTGATTGGTGTTATCGTTACAATGATGCAATCCAGCATTTGCACAGCCGTGCCTACGATATTTATTTTGTTGACTATCGCCTCGGTGCCAAAACAGGACTGGATTTTTTGAAAGAAGCAGTTCGCATTGGTTGCGAAGAGCCGATTGTTTTGCTTACAGGTAAAGGGAACAAGGATGTTGATATTGAAGCAATGCAAATGGGAGCAACGGATTACCTCATTAAAACGGAATTAAATACCGATAAATTAGAAAGATGTATTCGTTATTCATTGGAAAGAACAGCTTATTTAAAAGCCCTTCGCTCTAACGAAAAAAAATACCGCAACATTTTTGAGTTGTCAAAAGATGCTGTATTTACCGTGGATAAATTGTTGCGCTTTCGTGATATGAATAATGCGACTTCGGCATTATTGGGATATGGAAGGGAAGAATTGGTAAGCATGTCTATTTATGATTTGCTGGAAGATAAAGCGGACAAAAACCTTCTTGAAAAAATTGTTTACGAAGAGGGTGATGTAAACGATATTGAATTTGAATTTTTGACGAAAACAAGCGAAAAGAAAACCTGTATTTTTTCAATCACAGCCACTACCGATGAAACGGGTTCTTACTACCAGGGTTTGCTTCACGATATTACCAATTTACGAAGAGCTGAAAAGGCAAATTTGCAGATCGAGAAATTAGGTGCAACCGGCCGTTTGGTTCGCACACTGGCGCATGAGGTAAGAAATCCTTTGAATAATATCAACATGTCGGTTGAGCAATTAATGCAAACCACCGAAGTTGTTAATGGCGATGAAATGCCTTTGTTCCTTGACATTATTCAACGCAACAGCAAACGCATTGGTGATATTATCACTGAGCTGCTTGATACATCAAGGCCAAGTGATCTGGTTTTTGACACATGCACTTTGCAAACAATCATGGATGAAAGTATAGCGGAAGCCTTGGATCGTATTACGCTTCAGCACGTAAATATGCAAATACGCTATGCAAACGAGCCTTGCCTCGTGATGGCCAATAAGGAGAAATTGAAAATTGCATTTTTGAATATCATCATCAATGCCGTAGAAGCTGTTCCCGGGATCACAGGCGAAATAGGTATTGCTATCGACACTTCAAGAGACCACCACGTGGTTTCGATAAAGGACAATGGCTGCGGAATTCCTGAAGAAAACATTTCAAGATTGTTTGAGCCTTACTTTACTTCCAAAAGAAACGGAATGGGTTTAGGATTGGCAGCAACCCTGAACATTTTGCAGTCACATAAGGCGACCGTCGATGTGATGTCGGCGTTGAAGCAGGGAACAACCTTCACTATTACTTTTCCGGCGGCGTAGAGGCCAAATCTAGTTTTCCTTTTTCTGTTTCGTTATATTGATCTCCTTTTGTTAGAGACCGAATCATTTGAAACAATAATCCCATTTTGCTTGTTGATTCATTCCAAAAAGATGCTTGTTCTGTTACCACTTTTACTAAACAGATTTTCGAATCCTGCAGTCCCTCAGGAAACCAGTTTTTTAATGCAGGGTCCCAAAGTTCTTCCATTTTTTTACGGTCGATGATCAGGCTGCAGGTTCCTTTCACATCCACATAAATATTTTTTGCAGGATGCGAATAAATCAAATGCACCAGGTTGTCCTTTGACACCTCGTTTATCTTTTCTGAAAACTCATTGGTAAAGAACCAGACGTTTCCCTCTTCATCAACCGACGAAGTAAACATTGGACGGCTGGAAAGATCGTTGTTTTCGTCAAGGGTAGTAAACATGCAAACATTTACATCCTTCACAAGATCTCTGAATTTTTCGATGGCTTCCTGATCTTGTAATTTAATTTCTTCTGTATTCATTTTGAAAATGGATTAAGTAACTATTTTATCTCTTTCATTGTGTAATCCATAAAATACCATTCCACCAAACACAGGAACGGCAATCACCACAATGAGCCAGAATCTTTTTTGATAAGGCCTCATATCATGACGGTTAATGACGTCGATAATAGCCCAGATCCAGTGTATGCCCGCCAAAATAGTCCCTATGCCGATAATAATATCACCGGATGCATAACCGTTTGCTCTGAAACCAATTCCAAAAAATAAAACGATCGCACTTATGATGGCAAGAATAAAATTTGGGTGTTTTAGATTTTTCATACACACAGTTTTAATCTATTCTGGTTTTCTACTTAAACTTTCCGAAATATTATGCCACTCAGATTATCTGTCGAAAGAAAAAAGGGAAAGATCCTGATCCGTTTTTTCATTGATGATCCTGCTTATTAACTGTGCTGCAATCAAGCTGAAGGTTATTCCGTTGCCCCCGTATCCAAGCGCGAAAAAAGTGCCAGGCAGGTGAGCTCTGCCAATGAAAGGAAGCCCATCTTTTGTTGCCGCGAAGGCCCCGGCCCACTGAAAATCTATTTTAATATTTATACCTGGAAATAATTTTTCAAAGCTTTTTTGAAGCGCGTTTGCTTTTTTGGAAAGAATCGACAGCTGTTTTTGAATTTTAAAATAATCCGTGTCTTTTCCACCAATTATAACGCGGTGATCTTTTGTCGTTCGCAAATACAAGTACGGATCAGCTGTTTCCCAGATCAAACAATTTTCTTTCCATAGTTCTTTTTGAGGGAGTGGTTCACTGATGATTGCGTAAGTGCATCTAAGATCTTCGAGTTTTTTATTCAAGTACTTGCCTGATTCGTATCCTGCCGCAATCACCAGATATTTTGATTCTATCGTACATCCGTCTTCTGTTGTTAGCGTAATTCTTCGCTTTTCATGCTGCACTGAAACAATGTTTGTGTGGTCATAAATTTCACATTGGTCTTTATCCAGCCATTGAAAAATTTTATGTGTTAAATGATAAGCATCCACTTGCGCTGCTTCATAAGAAAGCAAAGCGGCCGGGGCGTAAAAGCCAAATTGTTTTTTTACATCGGCCTTATTCAAAAAATCGACTTTAAATCCTAATCGTTTTCTTAATTCATATTCTTTTTCCAGACCCTCAACGTCCTTGGTAAAGGAAGCAAATTGAAGACTGCTTTTTGCTTCAAAATTGTCTTCATCTCCAATTTCATTGCAAATATTTTTGAGATCATAAATTGCCTGGCGGCACAATTGATAAGCTCTTACCGCATTTTTTTCTCCAACCATTTTTATTAATTGGTGCAAAGGAGTATCTATTTCATATTGAATTAATGAAGTGGAAGCGGCAGTGCTTCCCATTGCAACATTTCGTTTATCAACCACAACACATTTAACGCCGGCTTTTTGTAAGTGATAAGCCATCAATGCGCCTGTAATTCCTGCTCCAATTATGGCAACGTTCGTTTTTATGTTCTTTTTTAAAGAGGGATAGGCTTGAATAAGACCATATCTTAAAAGCGAATAAGGATAATGTGTTCTTAAATCCATAATTAGGTAAACAAGTAAATGCCAAAATCGTTTAGGTGTCCAATCTTGATAGTGGAATTTCTTTCATCTCTCTTTTGATAATAAAAACAGCTGTTTGTTTTGGTTTAATACCTTCACCTGAATGTAGGGCATACACTTTTGTAAACTCAGCTCCGAAATAAAGGATAAGTGAAGAATAATAAACCCAGGCAAGAATGATAACCACGGAAGCTGCAGTTCCGTATGTTACTCCAAGGTTTGATTTGCCAAGATAATAGCCAATCAAAAACTTGCCAACCAAAAACAAACCGGCAGTAAAAATGGAACCGATCCACGCATCTTTCCATGAAATAATTGCATCGGGCAATATTTTATAGATGACTGCAAACAACGAGGTGATTACGGTAAGTATGATCAGGGAGTTGGTAAGATTGAAAAGCCCGATTGGAAAGTGCGGAAAACGTTCTGTAAGATTTTTACTGAGTAAAGTGAGCAGCGCGTTAATGATCAAAGAAACGAGAAGCATAAATCCGAGTCCAACAATCAATGAAAAAGACAAAAGCCGGTTGAGCAAATATTTCAGCCATCCTTTTTTAGGTTTTGCGCGCACAGACCAAATAAAGTTGATGGAACCTTGTATTTCCGTAAACACTCCTGTTGCACCAATAAATAAAATCACAAAGCCAATAACAGCTCCTAACGTTGTAGCATGTGTGTGCTGTGCATTAATTAAAATATTTTGAATTTGAACGGCTGCATCATTCCCTAATAATCCACTGAGTTGTTCTGTTAGTTTACCTTCAACAACGTCCTTGCCGTAAACAATTGCCGAAAGTGAAATGACAATGATCAGCAGTGGCCCCAGCGCAAAAATTGTGTAGTAACTCAGTGAAGCACTAAGTTTAAAAGCATTGTCATCCACAAAAGCAGTTGCTGTATTTTGTAATAAGTGTAAAACCGATCTGATTTTCTTCATTGCCTCCCTTTGAGCTGTACTATGAATAAAATATGCCAGCAATAAAATTAAGCTTTGTAAAATTGTTCGCCGATGGGGAAATAACTACACAGAAAACGACCGGGAAAAGCGTCTTTTACAAAGCGACCTCGGTTTTTAAATAGGTTAAGTTGTTGGCAGCATTTTTTAATGAAGTAAGGAAAGAGAAATAACAATGAGAGGTATTCTTTATTTAATAGCGGTTATTTGTATCATCGGTTGGATCTTAGGATTTTTTGCCTGGAGTGCAGGAGGGTTGATACATATTTTATTGGTAATTGCGGTAATAGCCTTTTTGCTGGCAATTATTCGAAGAGCATAGGATTTTCTATTTTTTAGTCTTTCTCATATACACGGTCCATTCTATCAGCAAGGCTACAGTTCTCTACTGTAGCCATTTTTTTATTTTCAGGCTGGGGGATTATCGCTTTTCTATTTATAAATACGACTTGATACAGGCCTGCCGGGTTTGCGCAATTTTCTTTCACGGCAAATCCCTTGACGATAATGGAGGAGTGAAAATTCGAAGACTTACGAAATGTTCAATGGGCGACGCAAGAAAATTTCAATAGAAGTAATGGAGATGACCATATAATGATCAAACTAAAACAAAGAAACCTTCAAATAGTTTCTTAAATAGCATAGATGGAAAACTAATTCAGCTCGGGAATTAAAGCACTCATGGTTTGAGAGCATTGCCGGCAAACAGAAGCACATTTTGTAAAGCTTTCGTCGTTTAGTTGGTCGCACAGTTCAGCACATTCTTCGCAAATACCAACACACAAAACCGCATAACGTGAGATGTTTACCGATTGGGTTTTTAACGCGTGAAAAGTGCCCATGCAAATCATTGCGCATTCATCTACAACTTTGGATATTTTCTTGGAGAGTACTTTTTGCAGTTGTGCAAAATCTCGCAAAAGATCTTCACAATTCATCCAGGCATCGAAGCAGGCTTTTGTGTGGTAGCTTGTAACAGTCATTTCTAATTTTTTAAGGGTTTGTTTTTCGTCACTTCAACATCCTTCATGAATTTAGAAACCTTGGGATCATGATAAACGCCGTAAGCATCTATTAATGTTCCCTTAGTTCCATCGTTTGTTTCGATTACATAAAGGATTGCGTTATCATCGGGGTCGGACTGTCCTTCAAAACGGAATGAATTAACGATTTGTATTTGTTCGGGTTTGTAGTTATTCTGTTTTTCAAGTGCCTCTAAACCTTTTTCCGTCATTTTGAAGTTTTCAGTATAGCCCTCTTTCATCACTTTATTTAAACAGTTGGCCAAACTTTGCATGTAAGGCATTCTGTTGTTATCATTCAACCGCATAGTCTATACTTTTCTATTAACTATAAAATTGTTTGCCAAGAATTTAAAGCCATTTTTCAAAGCATTATTCAACTGCTGAGTACTTATTTCTACAAAAGAAAAAGCCCCGCAAGGGAGGGGACTTTTTATTCCACATAGACGCTGTATTGAATAACTTATCAAATGTTCTTTACAAACTAACTATTTGTTTGCTTCGTGCATGTCGCGTAAACGTTTTACTTCATCATGCCCTGATTTCAAAGTAGCCTTCTGACGAACGATCAAGTCCCGTATTGATGGTTCGAGCTCCACATCTGCATTTAAGGCTGTGTCATAGGCTTTTTGTGCAGCATCTTCTCCAAATTCGCAATTTTGCAAAACCGTTTTACGGTCATGGCCCGCTACGGTTGCCTTCAGATCCATCCACACACGGTATGCTTTTCCTGAATTGGTCGTTCCATCTGCAGGGCTACCACCGAGGCGACTAATTTCAGTTGTAAGCTCCTGCCCATACTGGCGGCTTTCGTTGATATAACGTTGAAATAATGCTTTGAGATCTGCATCTTCCGGCTTCAACTCATCAACCGCTTTTTCATAACCCACTACCCGGTCATGATTGATTTGAATAAGGTCGTTGAGTATGCTGATGATTTTTTCGCTGTCCATAATCTTATTTTTCTAAAAGCTATTAAAAAATCATACCCAGCCATAAAACAATTGTTGAGAAATTGTTGAAAGCGCAGACTTGTACGGTATAAAAATTTCTGCAGATAATTCAGTAGAAAAATTCTACTAACCCAAAATCAAAAACATTATGGCAAAGTATTCTAAAAAAGCCGGAAAGAAAGTGGAAAGATCTATGCATGAAATGCATGAAGGCAAACTGAAAAGCGGACGCAGTGGTAAAAAAGTAAAGTCCCGCAAGCAAGCCATTGCCATTGGTTTATCTGAGGCAAGAAAAGAAGGCGCAAAAGTTCCAAACAAAAAGGGAGCAGCTAAAAAAAGCGGTTCAAAAAAAGGCACCGCAAAGAAGAGTGCTTCGAAAAAATCAGGAGCTAAAAAATCTGCGCCTAAAAAATCTGCTGCTAAAAAAGGCGGAAGCAGTGCTTCAAGATCTTCACGCCAAAGCTCCTCAACAAAAAGCTCATCTTCAAAATCATCTGGTAGTTCGTCAAGAAGTTCATCTTCAAAAGGCGGATCTAAAAGAGGTTTGGCTTCTGCAAGTAAGGCAACAAGATCGAGAGTAGCCAAAAAAGGCGGACGTTCATAATTGTATTAAGGAAATTGGCAAACAGGTAATTCAAATGTTCGATCAATTGCCTGTTGCCAGTTTTGCTATACCAGTTGTTTCAAAATTTTCATCAATACCCGTTCTTCGGAAGTGAGTCCTGCAAGATCGTCGGGTTGTTCGATCTTGTCCAGTTCGGATAGATATTTCAAAAGATTTTTTTCTTCGTACAACTTGATAATGCCGGGGTGCACATAATATTTTTTACAAACAGTTCTTGTGTTTCCCAATTGTTTACTCACCTCATCGAGAGCAGCAACGATTTTCTTTTTACAATCCGTTTCCGATTCCGATTCACCAATGGATTTGAATGCACGAATAATATTCAGTGTGCCTGCCCAGGTCCTGAAATCCTTTGCGGTAAAATCTCCGGCTGATGCATCTTTGATATAGCGGTTTACCATTCCTGAATCAATGGAGTGACGATTGCCCTCATGATCGTAGTATTGAAATAATTCTTTGCCGGGAATATCGCGGCATTGTTTTACCATTTTGGCAAGGCGTTTATTTTTTAGCGTGATCTTGTGATCAATGCCCTTCTTTCCTTTAAATGAAAACAAGACTTTATCGCCGTCGATTTTTACATGGCTGTCTTTTAAAGTAGTTAATCCGTAAGAGCCGTTCAGCTTTTCATACTCATCATTGCCGATACGTATGTAAGTTCTTTCCATTAAACTCACTACGGTCGCTAACACTTTTTCTTCGCTCAATTCTTTTTTTGCTAAATCTTCTTCGAGTTTTAAGCGGATGGAAGGCAGCACCTTGCCAAATTCGTACAAGCGATGGAATTTGGTTTCGTTGCGAAGCGTGTTCCACATGGCATGATAACGATATTGTTTTCTTCCGCGAATATCAAAACCGGTTGCTTGTATATGCCCATTTTCTTTGGAACAAATCCAAACATGGGTCCATGCCGGCGGAATAGCGAGTTTGCGAATGCGTTCGATCTCTGAGGCGTCAGAGAGCGGCTTTTTATCGTAGATATAAACGAAGCCTTTTCCTTTTTTCAAACGATTGATGCCGGGTTCCTTGTCATTCACATAAGTCAGGTCGGCAGCTTTTGCTGCTTTGCTATAATCTTTGTCGATTTTTAAAAATTCCTTGTGAGAAAGTTCAATCAGCTTTTCCATGATCAACTATTGGTTTTTTCGCTGTCATTTTTCACAGGCATGGGTCTTTTTCTCAACGAAAGCTTGTGCTTGTGTTGTCCTGTGGCTTCATCTACCGAGTGAGAGCTAAATAGATCATTTTCTTTTTCGGCCAGTTCAGAAAGCTGGACGTAAAATTTTTTCAGAACTTCTAATTCTTCCTGCGAAAGATCTTCCACTACAATCAGGCGGTTGCTTGCTTTTTCGTCACTTGCAATCAATTCGTTCAATTTTAATTGAATGGCCATGGAATCTTTATTTTGAGACTGTTGAATAATGAACACCATTAAAAAAGTAATAATGGTTGTGCCCGTGTTGATAACTAACTGCCATGTGTCGGAATAATGAAAGATCGGACCTGTTACTGCCCAAACAATAATTACCAGCACCGCTAATAAGAATGCGGAGGAGGAACCAACCACTTTCGTGATGCCGGAAGAAGCTTTTTCAAACTTTGCTTTAAATCCCTTTTGAGATTTAGCTGTTTTTGCTTTTAGCTCCTGCTCAAGTTCCTGATTCAGCTGTTTCTCCGTATTTGATTTTCTTGTTTCCATAAAAAATGTATCTGTTGTGTATTAATGAAAAAGCCAGACCAAAGGTCTGGCTGTAGCCGTCGTTTCAGTAAAACTGTTTAAACGGTACGCAGGTATTTTATTCCTCGGGCTCGTTTTCAGCCGTGATGTTTATTCCGCTAACCGCTAATTCGGTTAATAACTGGTCGGCCTGCTTTTCTTCATCCAATGTTTGCTGAAGCAAATTGGCAATTTCATTTTCACCCATCGTTTTTGCCAGCTGCACAAGACTGCCGTAGGCCGCAATTTCATAGTGCTCTACTTTTTGCGAAGCGATGATCAGGCCCGCATCAATTACCGCCGACCCTTTGGGTAGTTCTTCTATCACTTCCTGGGCTTCTTTTACTAATCCATCCATTGCTTCGCATTTTTTTGCTCTTGCTGTCATATCAAGCAGCTCAAAAACTTTTTCAGCTCTTTCAACATGTTTCTGCGTTACGGCCAAATGATCTTCAAATGCTGAAGCGAGTTCCTGTGACGTCGCTGCTTTTTTCATTTTAGGTAAAGCTTTGGTCAGGTGTTTTTCTGCCCAATAAATGTCTTTCAGTTCATCGATAAACAGCTCTTTCAGCATCGTTTCTTCACTCTGCATGTTTGACGAACCGGAACTTTTTGTACTCTTAGACGTACTCGTATTTCTTGGCATAAAAAAACGTTTTAGAAATTAATAAATAGACGATCAGTATAAAAAAAATAATGCCAGTGAAAAAGGTTGTGACTCAGAAAGACGAAGCGATCTGTAGAGTTTTTTACACAGAGTTTATTGATGGGCTGAACGGTTTCAAAATGATTTTATTGTGGTATCTAATTTGGAGTTATTGGTACAGAGTCTCTTTGATTACTCACGAAAAAAAATGTTATGGCAACAACAGCGACCACTCAGCAATTGAACTTTCTGCAGGAAAGGATTCAGGAAATCGGAAGTGCAATCTTTTTCAATTTGAGCGAATCTGTACTCAAACTTCCCACTTCTATTGTAAGCACATTAAAAGTGGATGACTATGGATTTGTTTGGTTCTTCGTTCAAAAACCACAACAAAGCCTGAAAGAATTTGAAACAGAATTCCCGGTTCGTCTCGATTATTTCAAAAAAGGTAAACCTTGCTTTTTACAAGTAAACGGAAAAGGTTGGGTGGTTAATGATCCCGAAGAGATCAATACATTCGTTACTCTTCCTGAAGACGCAAAAAAGTTGGCAACGAGTGAAATGGTTTTGGTAAAAGTAAAAATCATGAGAGCAGAATATTACGAAACCAAAACTTCTAATCAGCATTCCTGGCTGCAAAATATAGTAAATTCGGTAGCAACATGGTTCAGGCATTCAAATAACTACAGACCTGAAGTGTATTATCCTGCATCTTAAAACTTTTGTTATGAGAGCAATTTGGTCAGGCGCAATCAGTTTTGGTCTAGTTAACATTCCCGTTAAGTTAAACAGCGCCATAGAATCCAGTGAAGGACTTGATTTTGATATGCTTTCCAAAAAAGACATGGCGCCTATACGCTATGCACGCATTGATACAAAAACCGGAAAGGAGGTTCCCTGGAAAGAAATTGTGAAAGGATTCGAGTATACAAAAGGTAAATACATTGTTGTTACAGACGAAGATTTTAAAAAAGCAAGTCCTGAAAAATCAAGATCAATCGATATTGTTCAATTTGTGAAAGAACAAGAGATTGATCCGCTTTACTACGAAAAGCCTTATTACTTAGTTCCAGATAAAGGTGCAGACAAATCTTATCATCTTTTAATAAAAGCATTGGAGGAAACGGAAACGGTTGGCATGGCGGAATTCATGTTGCGCAACCGCATGCACATTTGTGCGTTAAAGGCATATGACGGAGTTTTGTTATTGCATCAGTTGCGTTACCAGGAAGAAATCCGCCAAGTACCTGAAGTGGAAAAATCAAAGAGTGAAAAGATATCTGCAAAAGAAGTTGATCTTGCAAAAAAATTAATCAACCAGCTTACTGAAAAATTTGATCCTGCTGCATTTAAAGATACTTATGTTGCCGAACTGAAAAAAGTGATCAAGGCAAAGGCAGCCGGAAAAGAAATTCATATTGCAGAACCAAAGAAAGTTACGGCTACTGTAAAAGATTTAATGGAAGTGTTGAAACAAAGTTTGGAATCAACACCAGCAAAAAAGAAAAGAGCAGCATAACGAGTTCCAGGTTTCAAGTTAGAAGTTCCAGGCATGTGCCCGGAACCTGCAACCTGAACCTTGTACCTAAATTTATTCAACCTCCTCCTCATCCTCCTCATCTCCGTCAATATCAAAATCTTCTTCAGTCAATTCTTCGTTTTCCATTTCTTCGTCGTCATAATCTTCATCACCTTCTTCAATGTTATGAGAAATATCGCGGGTGTCTAAATGATCTTCATCATTAACCCTGTTGTATTCCGTGGAAAGATTTCTTTCGTCCAGGTTTTGTTTCGCACCATCTTTTCTGATTGCCATATGTGTCGTTTTTAAAGATTAGGAGAAGAAAAGACCACAACAAATTCATGCCATGCAAACTAAGCAGTAACTTTTGGTTTGATAATCCTCTGCCTATCTGCAATACTCTTCGACTGGCATAAGTTTTTAAACTTTGTATATATGAGTTTATCTCTTTACAAAAAGAAAAGACACTTTAACGAAACTCCCGAACCTGAAGGGAAAGAGAAATCTTCGAAAGCCCATTTGAGATTTGTAATTCAAAAACATGATGCTTCGCACGTCCATTATGATTTTCGTCTTGAAATGCAAGGTGTATTGAAGAGTTGGGCGGTACCTAAAGGACCTTCATTAAATCCATCTGATAAACGCCTTGCCATGCAGGTGGAAGATCATCCTTACGATTACAGAAATTTTGAAGGAATTATTCCTGCAGGTAATTATGGTGGGGGAACCGTGATTGTTTGGGATGAAGGAACTTATGAACCGATTGGCGCGGAGGGCATGAGCCGTAAAGAGCAGGAAAAAATGCTGATACAACAATTGTATTCCGGCAATCTTAAATTCGTCATGCACGGCAAAAAGATCAAAGGCGAGTATGCATTGTTTCAAATGAAAGGCAGAGGAGAGAGGTCGTGGATTTTGGTAAAGAAGAATGATGAATTTGCATCAAAAGAAGATATTACTGAAAACGAAAATTCTGTAAAAACCGGGAAAACTTTAGTCGAAGTTGCAGAAGCAAATGGAACAACTGTCAATCATCCGGAAGCTCACGGAAATGCGGGTTCAAAACGGCAAACCTCAAGAAAACAAAAAATTGAATTGCTTACAGATCCAAAACCCGCTAAGAGAAAGACGGGCGCAAAGAAATCTTCGAAATCTTCTTTGGTAAAATCCGTGAAGTCTGCAGTTAAAAAAAAAGCCCCGTCCGTAAAAAATCTTCTCGGTGAAAGCTTTTCTTTAACTCATAAATCATCAATGCCTAAGGATGTTATTCCCATGTTGGCAACATTGGTTGATGAGCCATTCGACAATGAAAACTGGCTGTTTGAAATTAAGTGGGATGGCTACCGTGCTGTTGCTTATTGCAATGGAAAAAATGTTGAACTCATTTCAAGGAATCTGACATCATTCACAGAAAAATATTCTCCTGTTACCGATGCTCTCAAACAACTAAAATTAAATGCGGTCCTTGATGGAGAAATTGTAGCTGTTGATGAAAAAGGTTTGGCTGTTTTTCAATCGTTGCAAAACTGGCAAAATACGCCTGTGCGATTGCAATATTTTATTTTTGATATTCTTTGGTTGGATGGGTATGATATCACACATCTTCCATTGATTGAACGCAAAAGAATCCTGGGAGAAATCATCCCGGAAGATGATGAAGTGCTGAAATACAGCGATCATGTGGTTGGCAAGGGAAAAGATTTTTTTCAAATAGCAGTGAAGCAGGGCCTGGAAGGTATTATGGCAAAAAAGGCCGACAGCATTTATCAAATTGATAAGAGAACAGAAAGCTGGGTGAAGGTAAAAGTGAATCTTAGGCAGGAAGTGATTATTGCAGGCTACACACAACCACGCAACACAAGAAAATATTTCGGATCACTTTTATTAGGATTGTATGATGGTGATGAACTGATTTACGTTGGTCATACAGGAAGCGGTTTCAATACAAAATCTCTCGAGCAGATTTACAAAAAACTGCAGCCCCTGGTTACCGATACGTGTCCTTTTGAAAAATGTCCAAAGGGCAATATGCCTGTAACATGGGTGAAACCAAGGTTGGTTTGTGAAATCAAATTTGCCGAGTGGACGAAGAACCGCATTGCACGTCAACCGATTTTTATGGGAATGCGGGTTGATAAAAAAGCAAAAAACGTTACGTTCGAAAAATCAGTAAATATTGCGATGATAAAGAAGAACAGCAAAGAAAAAGTTCAAAACAACAAAGCTGCCAGCTATAAGCCGCAAGCTGCAAGCAAAAAATCAACGCCAGCAAAGAAAGCTGCAAAAAAAACTCCTGCGAAAAAATCAAAACGATCTGATTCCGGATCAATAAAATCTTCAGCAAAAAAGGCTGCGAAAGCATCCGCTAAAACATCAAGCCAGCAAGTTGATTTAAATAAAGGGGAAGACCAGCAACTAATTTTGGATGGAAATGAGCTAAAACTCACCAACCTCAATAAGTTATATTGGAAGAAAGAGAAGTTTAGCAAAGGCGATATGATCAATTATTATTTGAAAGCTGCTCCTTACATGCTCCCTTATATGATCGATCGTCCGCAATCGCTCAATCGTCATCCTAACGGTATTGAAGGTCCGAACTTTTTTCAGAAAGATCAAAAAGGAAAACTTCCTGGTTGGATGCAAACACATGAGGACTTTAGTGAGTCAACGAATGAAACCATTGAATATTTGGTTTGCAGCAATGAAGCAACGCTGATTTATATGGCGAATTTGGGTTGCATAGAAATGCATCCCTGGCATTCACGTTCGCAAAGCTGGCAATACCCCGATTGGTGTTTGATCGATCTCGATCCTGATAAGCCAAACAGCTTTGACCAGGTAATGGATGTTGCAAAACTTGTAAAGCGGGTTTTAGATTCGATTGGTGCAGAGGCGTGTGTAAAAACATCCGGTTCTACAGGCATTCACATTTACATTCCTCTAGGCGCAAAATATGATTACGACCAATCCAAACAATTGGCCGAACTGATTGTAACACTGGTAAATAATGAAATGCCCGATCTTACAAGCCTTCAAAGAAGTCCTTCAAAAAGAAAAGGGAAAATTTATCTCGACTATTTGCAAAACAGGCAAACGCAAACCGCAGCGGCTCCTTATTCGTTGCGGCCCAAGCCGGGTGTGCCTGTGTCAACTCCGCTTGATTGGAGTGAATTGAAAAAAGGACTAACGCCAACAACCTATAATGCAAGAAATATTTTTGATCGCCTGAAGGTGACAGGCGATTTGTTCAAACCGGTTTTGGGAAAAGGAATCGATTTGGAAAAAGTGTTAAGTAAATTAGCAGGTCAAATGAAGTAAGTCAGGAGTTGCAGGTTTCACTGATTGATCTGCAACTTGTAACTGGTAACCATTAACAGGCAACAAAATGCAACCTTCACTCAAAGTTTACAACGATTCTGTTTTTGATTTCATTAATAAAGATTTTCAAATAAAAACACTTGCCGACGATTGTTTGTTTACGGAAGGCCCGGTTTGGAACAAGGAAGGTTTTTATTTGTACAGTGATATTCCTACCAATTGTATTTATAAAATTTCGGAAGGAAGTAAGAAAGAGATTTTTTTAAGAAACAGTGGTACTGATAATCCGAATGATCCCGATTTGGATTTGCAGCGAAAACAATATGGTTCAAATGCATTGGCTTATGATGGCTGGGGAAACTTATTGATTTGTCAACATGGTGGCCACGGCATTGCGAAATATGACGGCAGGGAATTAAAATCTTTCATTCATTCTTATCAAAACAAACCATTCAATAGTCCGAACGATTTTATTGTTCACAATGATGGAAGAATTTATTTCAGCGATCCTCCTTATGGATTAAAAGATGGAAAATTAAATCCTCAAAAGTTTCAGCCTTTAGCAGGCGTGTATTGTTGGAAGGAAAATGAATTGCAATTGATGTGTGATAAATATCAATATCCGAATGGTGTTTGTCTTACGAACGATCAAAAAACATTGTACATCTGTTCCAACAAACCGTTTGAAAGATTTGTTTCTGCTTACGATACATCAAACAACAGCTTTATAAAAGTTTTTGCAGAAGAAAATAGCGATGGCATTGAAGTGGACCGAAAAGATAATGTTTACCTGTGCAGCAAAGAGGGTATCATCATTTTAAACCGGGAAGGGGAGAGAATGGCCCTGATTGCATTGCCAACCATTGCTGCGAATATCTGTTGGGGTGGAAGTTCAATGGACGATTTATTTGTTACGGCAAGAGAAAATATTTTTCTGATTAAAAATTTGCAGGGGTAATGTGGCCATGTCCGTTGCTGATAAAATATACTTCAGTAGCCCGATGACCGTAAGCAAGCTTCTCTTTTAAATCGCTTTGACCGGCTTCCCGCTGCCCGCAATGACAAGCAAAAATATCCAGTTGTTTCAATCAGCCAGAGAATTATGAGCGCTCTTGTTTTTTATGCTGACATAAATTCGGCCTGACAACAGGATGCTGAATATTGTTCTGCCAGTATAAGGGTGACTAAAACAATCAGACTTATGATGCACCTATGTAAGTGCATAATTACTTTTCTAGCCCGTCAACATCCAAACACATTTCGTCATCCATTCACAATTTCACCACCGTTCGGATGCAAAACCTGTCCTGTTATGTAAGAAGCATCTTCGCTTGCCAAAAACAAATAACAGGTAGCAACTTCCGATGGCTGACCCGCGCGTTTCATTGGTGTGTCGGAACCAAAGGTTTTTACTTTGTCCGCATCAAAGCTTCCCACAATCAACGGGGTCCAGATTGGACCAGGAGCTACAGCATTTACACGAATTCCTTTGTCAACGAGGTTTGCTGACAAACTTCTTGTGAAGGTTAGTATAGCTCCTTTGGTTGATGAGTAATCAAGTAATGAAGGACTGCCCCTGTAAGCCGTTACCGATGTTGTGTTGATGATGGACGAACCTTTCTTCAAATGTTTCAGTGCATACTTCGTCATCCAGAACTGTGAAAAAATATTGGTTTCAAATGTTTCTTTCAATTGATCAGTGCTGATGTCCTCCAATGATTTTTGCTCGGTTTGAACAGCTGCATTGTTTACCAAAATGTCCAGCTTGCCAAATTCTTTTACAGTGTCGTCGACTGCTTTTTTGCAAAAGGCTTCCTCGCGGATATTGCCCTTGAGCAATAGACATTTGTGGCCGCATTTTTCTACAGATTTTTTTACGTTTTGTGCATCCTCATCTTCGCTTACGTATACAATGGCAATGTCGGCACCGTGTTGTGCAAACAAAATGGCAACGGCCGACCCAATTCCGCTATCGCCGCCCGTTATCAGGGCTATTTTGTTTTCAAGCTTGTTTTCAACCTTTGGTCTTTCAATTTCAGGCTTTGGGTTCATATCCTTTTGACTGCCCGGCATCTGCTGCTCCTGCGGTGGTCGCACTTCCTTTGGTTTGCCTCCCTTTTGCATATTAAAATTTGATGATCCTATAGAAATTATTGTACCATTGGAATTAACTCTTCCCTTATTTTTGCAGCCCACGTGAAGAAGGGTTCGCAAAAAATTCTTCGAAATTAGAAGGGGGTTTAGCTCAGCTGGCTAGAGCGTTTGCATGGCATGCAAAAGGTCACCGGTTCGACTCCGGTAACCTCCACTGATAATCAATGTGTTATGAAGAGTTTTTCATCCTCTTTTTTGTTTTTAAAACTAACTCTTGCATTTGGATGCAAGAGGTCTTCTTTGAGCATTCTGCTATATTATTCACTATGAGTATATTAAGATCCTTGCTATAAGGAACTTCACTTATTTTAAAACTAATTGTAAGGATGGTGATCGGCCTGAAAACAGAAGCAGATTCACCGGTTAGATCGTTAAGTAACTGCCTTGTTCGTGCGAGATTGGAAAGATCCATAAACAGCTAATAAATTTTTGAAGCCAGGTGCCTTTCAGGTCTTTCCTTAGAAATGTATTTAATGCAATATACTTTGTTGCGATTTTTTTTACAAGTTGTAACAGCGGCTTTCCTGAATTAGATGCAAACCTAATTATAAAAAATCCTTTTTTTTCAATAGTACTATTTGGGTGTGACCGTTGTGCCATCTATATCACCGTTTCCAACCATAAATTCGACATCAATACGTATGGCGATGAGCCTTCCATCAAAACAACTTTATTGCAAGGCGAGGTGAGGATTACACGTAATGGAATATTGCCCTGTTCAAACCAGGTCAACAGGCAGAGGCAACGAGTGTTTCCCGAATGGTGATTCATAATGATGCAGATGTGGATGCAGATGTTGCATGAAAAATGGATTGTTTCATTTTAATCAATCGAGCCTGCAGGAAGTGATGCGGCAGATTGTTAGATGGTATGATGTGGATGTGGTTTAACAGGGCAGTATTCCGCAACGGAATTTTGATGGGGAAATTTCGAGGAATTCAAATTGCCGCAGGTATTAAAGATCGTTGAAGAGAGTAAGGTTCATTTTACGATTGACGATAAAAGGCCCATTGTGAAACCATGATAATTTGCCAATTCGACAATGTGGCAATGTGACAATTGGTTGTTGTGAGACGATAAACTAACGAAGCTCTTTGAATCATTTTTTCTTCCTTTTTTTGTTAAACTGTAAAACATTCATTTGTTTCGGGTGGTCCCTTTGATGTTCGGTTTTTCTTTTTCTTTCTTTGCTTGTCCAAAGAAAGAAACAAAGAAAAGACCCCGCGGCCGCAATTGCTCCGCATAGGCAGCGGAGGCCATCGCCACTAAAGCACTCGGAAGCTTTTACTTTTCTTAGGTTAAGATAGCTTGACAGCATTACGGGTACCTTAATCGTGTAGAAGGTTTGACCCATAGTTACAGTTGGAAAGAGCTCAACATTTTTTACAGGTTTGTTTTGCTTGCAGCCGAAGCGGTGCATGGTAAAAGAAGTTGCCGGACTGCAGCTATTATGCAAATACAGAAGGTGGCTGAAAATTACCTGAAAGGCTTTGCTCCTACTTTAAGATCAGCAATATTATCGCCATCAATTGTTGTGACTCGCTGGGGTTTATCTAAAACGGTGACGATCCATTTATTTTGTTCCATCAGGTTTTGCTCCTGGCTGTCCATTATAAAATGAGTGCGAAGAACCTGCCCATCTTTAAAAATAATTCTTGTGATTTGGGCATCCGCAGAATGTCCTACGTGTTCATTCGATAGAAAAGAGATGATTGCGTGTTTGGTCATTGTTTAAAATTTTTCCGTTATAGCTTTTTTCACTTTTGAAAGAATGCATCTTTCCATCGTGAGAACTGGGAAGGAGTTACCTGGTATCGGGCAAAGTTTCCCTCATGGAGACTTAATAATTCTTCATCCACAATTTCGATGAATTTCGGCCGGTCGGCTTCGGGTATGTCGAGTGCAAAGGTTTTGATCCATACAGAAGCTTGTTCGGCATTGAGTGCATTTTGGATGATATGTTTGACCAGTGTTCGTAACTGGTTACGGTATTGTAGGCGAAAAGGATTGGGTTCTCCTAGCGTTTGCCTGAGGGAAGCGTAACGGACTGCCGATTTTTGGTAGGCCCACATGAATACCTCTTTCAACAGCAAAACGTTGTTCAGTTCATATATTCCCAGCAGTGCAGCCATGTACATATCCTGAGGCACTTCGGTAAAAGTGAGTGGTGCCAGATTATGACGATTGAGCGAGATATTAACGGCCAGCCGGGAAACCCGCCTATTTACATCATCAAAAGGCTGCAGGTAGGGCAAATGGACCAGGGCGAAGAAAGCCTGCTCAAAAGGGTTTTCAATGGCACTTGCTTTTTGAAGGACGATGTCAAAAAGCTCGTCAATTAGTTGTGGTATGGGAGTGGGTGTGTACACAGAATTGCCAATGCCCACTGCAAAGTTGCGGAGCCTGCCGGAAGCTGCCGGGTCGCCAAGCAGGTTGTTGGAGAGCAACGCATGGAGGCTGGTGATGGTATAACGATTGAAACCGATGGCCCTATCAGCGTCTTCAACAATAAATTCGATAGCATCCTTGTGATTGAGAATCATTTGGGTTTCCATGGCTGACTTTTCGGAAGGAGTAGCACCTTCGGCCAGCAGGCGCTGGGTATCGAGCAGCGAGTAAGTGTTTCCTTCTAGGCGGCTGGAGTTCCATGAAAGATCGATCAAAAGGCGGCTAAGGATTTCACGGGCATAGGTGCCTGCAGGGGCGCCCATGGTGTTTGTAGTACCCAGTTGGGCGAGTCGTTCTTTCTCGTCAGTTGAGAGGTAAGCGTTTTGGTTGGGTATATATTCATCCAGAAACTGACGATTGTAACCAACGGGTGTACGTTCTGTCTGGGGGCGACGCACGAGGTTAAAAAGATTGGTGGCTGGTAGAGAAAGTGGAATGCTTGGTTCCTGGGTGGGCTTCACAACTACTTCTTTTACCGGCTCTGCCACTAGGAAATAGCGAGTTTTATTTGTTTTTCCTTCTACACGCATCCTTTGTTTTTTTATAAGCGTGGAAAGGCTCCGTTGGAGGGTTTTTTCGGATATGTTCAGACCTGTTAACGGCAATAGGTCCTTCAGGGAGACTCCGTCTTTGAAGTTCTCCATTGCGACAACAATTTTTTGCTCCTGACTGGTGAGCCTAGCTTGTTTCATAGTATAACTTAGGACAAACTTACGACAATTTTCGATAACTTAGGACAACTTAAGACAACTTGGGACAGCTTTGGGATGAGTTGGGACAATTTAGGACAAACTTTAGACAATAAGCGACAAACTCCCGCCAGGAGCGAAAAGTAAGGCAGGCGTAAAGCGTAAGGTACTCTTCAAGGTCTATTGTTTATTTGTGCAATACATCGTTGCGCTATCGGTGATCGTCCCGCAAATCAAGATAACATTGTTGTTGAAAAAGGCTATTTCGTAACTGATGCATCGGTTAGCTATCAAAAGAAGAATTATGAAATTGGTTTTTTCGTCCAAAACCTTTTCAATGTTAAATGGAAAGAAACACAGTTTGATACAGAAAGCCGTTTGCAAAATGAACCTGCGGCAGTTTCGGAAATTCATTTTACACCAGGAACACCTTTTTCAGCCAAATTGAGTTTCACACTTTTCTTTTAAAATGCTGAATCAATATTCGTATTCGCTGTTTTCTTTTTTTCTTTAATGCTCACCTAGATGCCCAAGGCATTGAACTCAGATTCCCTTGCTTTCAGATAGGATTCTAAGGAAAAGTCTGGATTTACTTCGAGAAGAGAGAAGTCAAGGTCTTCTAAAACCGATCCGGTTTGTAAAAAAATCGAAGCGGTGTCCGGATGACAGGCGAGAATGTTTATTTTTTCGAGTTATTGTGGTAACGAATAACTACGCAAAGTTACATGCGGCCGGCACTAACACATTCAAAGCCTTCACTCATTTTACTACTGCAACAACGCTTTTCTTTCCTTCAACCTTTACATAGGTAAACGAAAAAAGGTTTCCTGCTGTGTCGCTCATTTGCTGTGCTTTGACGCGCTTGCCTTTTACGTAAATGAAATTGTGCCTGCCTGCAAAACAGGGTTGCCACTGTACTGCCTTGTTTCCTTTGTTGGTAAATATGGATTGTTTCTTTCCATTGTGCACAAGCTTTATTGTGGAATTGAAGACGGGTAAATCATCAATGCCTGCCTTGTCGTTTTCATTTCCCCTGTAGCAGCTGCGTACCGTGTTGCTATCATAATCTGCATCAATGCCCATTAAGCCCTGCACAATACCTTCAATGGCACCAAAGGAAGCTTCGGGATACTCGCGCCTTGGTGTTCTTGCATCGCTTATGTGTAACAGGTAGTATTTTGCAAGGGAATCGTAACCATTCTTATACAATATGCAGGGCAGGTAAGACATGGTTTCTATATTCAGCCCCTGCTTCAGAAGTTGTCGAATGGCGGCCTGCTTTTGCAATTGGTCCTTTACCGCATCGAACCATAATAAAAATGCTGCGCCTTCGCCAACACCAAACTTGCCGTCGGTTGTATAAAAAGTAAAGTATTCATTGTTGGCAGCGTTCCACCATTTGGTGTTCAATTGTTGCAAATAAGGTGCTGCTCTTTTTTCATACTCATTGCTTTTTAAAAACGCTCCGCGCCTTTTTAAAATAGACGCATAGGAAGCATAACCGCGGTAGATTGCTGCAACAAGGTCGGCACTCATGCTGAGGCTGTCAATACTTTCCACGTAGGAGGGAAGTCCGCGGGATCGTGTGTAGTTATCGGCGTAATCAAAATTGGAAGGTTTGTTTACAATGGCAGGCCGTGTAAAAATTGAACCCGGTTGCAGTTTCCATTTTTGAACATAATCATTCAATGATTTTTCAAAGAAGTAATCGCTTTTTGCACTGAAGATGTAGTTTGAATCCCCTGTCCACCGGTACAATCTTTCACAGGCAAAAATCAATTCAAAGTTTGCATTGAGGTTATACCAAAAAGCACTATCGTTTTTATAATCGGCCGGAGCAGGACGGTTCCATTTATTAATTTCCCAAAACGTACACCAGTCTTTTGACGCCGAAATGTTTTGCAAAAATTTTCCGAACATGTTTTTGTTTTCCCTGCTCATGCCAAGCATTTCGGCACCGAGGCATTGGTGCGAAACATCGCGAATGCAAAATGCATAGCGTGAAGGCAGTGCTGCTTCATACCACGGTCCAACAGGATCTTTGTCGCTGCCCTTGTGGGATAAGGCCATTTGCTTTGCCCTGTCAAATGCACGTTGTAGAGCAGTGTCGGATGAAGTAAACTTTAGTGTGGTTCGTTGTGAGAATGAACAAAAACCCAGCAACATAGTTGCGGTAAATAGAAGCAATCGATTCATACAGTTTGTTTCGTTTTATCAGTCGTTGTCTTAATCAACTTTGTTTAAGCTGATGAGCAATAATAAGGCTGAATCCGTTTTTATTGCATCATCAAAATATTTGACAACATCAGCCCGGTGCAAATTTGCAGTAATCTTTATTAAAAACTCCATTGCTAAAATTGTTCCTGCATATGCTATAGCTTCCCCCTTGCACTTAAGTGCACACCACTGCTTCCTCATGCAAACTTTTAATTATCGAAAGTTTTTCTTTTATTGACAGAGCAATTAATCAAAACTGTCTTTCTATGGCCAAAATAGTGATTACCCGCTCAAGTGATTTCAACAATCGTTTACGCAGTGCAGCAATTTACCTTGACGGAGAAAAGATAGGTGCAGTCGCGAATGGCGAAGTAAGGGATTTCCAGGTGCCGGAAGGATTGCACAGGATTTCTGCAAAAATCAATTGGGGCAGCAGCAGGGAAATATCTTTTATGGTCAAGGGGGACGAAAAAAAATATTTCACATTATCGGGTTATAAATATTCAAAGATTATAGTGCCGCTGACATTTATCATTCTTGTTTGCCACGTTATTGCAAACAGGTTCTTTGGAATTCATTGGATCGGCCTTTTGGTCATTCCTTCCTTTTTGGTAATGCTATATTATATCACCATCGGCAGAAAAGATTATCTCATTTTAAAAGAAGCTGACATTTTTTAAATTCATCCGGTTAAACCGCGCCAAAATCAATACGCTCTCTTCTTTCCTTTCTTAAAAAACGCCAATGGAAAGGATTGAATTGTCGTGCTTCAAAAATTCTGATTTAAATTGAACAACTTATATTCAATTTGTAATGAAGCGTAGACGATTTATTAAAACGGTTGGCATTTCTATTGGCGCAACCTTGTTGTCCTCTCCATATAAACTGTTTGCAGAAGAAACTACTGCCTCAGAGATTAATTATCCGGAAGAAGTTTATGCAATTATCAACAATCAACCCGTAAAGCTTCACGGCAAAGGAAGTCATTGGGAGTTGAATAACTGCAGAGTAACACTGGACAGAAAAAAATATTCAATTGAAATAGAAATAGCTGCACCCGGCGTTGCCTTAAGTGAGGTCAGGTTGCAATGGAAAATGCCGCCAAAAGCAGGTTCTCTTTTGTACAATGATCAATGGGAAAGAACTTACGGCAATTCTACCTGGCACAAATTACAGGGCGAAGAATTGTTTCCCTGGTTTTTTATGGAATATAAAGGGGGTGTAACTTATGGCTTTGGCGTAAAAACCGGATGCAAAGCATTTTGCGGATGGTTGCTGTCGGATGGAACAATGAGTTTGGTAGTCGACACAAGAAACGCTGCGGATGGAGTGCAACTCGGAAATCGCAAACTAAAAGCTGCCGAAATTGTAACGTTCAAAAGCAAAAAAGGTGAAGATCACTTTGATGCAACGCAACGCTTTGCAAGGACGATGTGTGATCAGCCACGATTGCCTGAGCAACCGGTGTATGGCATTAACGATTGGTATTTGACCTATGGAAACAATAGTGCAGAACTGATCATGCAGCACACAAACTTAATTGCACCCATGGCAGCAGGATTAAAGAACCGTCCGTTCTCGGTAATTGATGATGGCTGGTTTGTAGTTACCGAAAAAGGAAGGTCGGCTGATGTGATGAAACCGAACAATAAATTCGGCGATATGGAAAAGCTGGCCACGCAAATAAAAGATGCAGGCATGCGTCCGGGCTTGTGGACAAGGCCTTTGTCGGCTGTTGAACATGCACCAGAAAAATTGTTATTGCGAAAAACAGACAACCTTGTTTATGATCCTTCCATTGCAGAAAACCTTGAAAGGGTTGCAACCATATTTAAAACTTACAAGGACTGGAAATATGAGTTGATAAAATTTGATTACACCAGTTGGGACATTTTTCAACGATGGGGTTTTCAAATGCTGCCTGATAGAAAGATGTCAAGTGCAGATAACTGGGTGATGAATGATAAAACAAAAACCAATGCGGAGATCATTCTTAATCTTTATAAAACAATAAGAGAGGCGGCTGGTGACATGTACATTATAGGTTGCAATACCTTCAGTCATTTAAGTGCAGGATTGTTTGAATTAAATAGGATAGGAGATGATACTTCGGGAATTGAATGGGAGCGAACAAAAAAGATGGGTGTGAATACTTTAGCTGCAAGAGGATTTACACATAATATTTTTTACGCCGCCGATCCCGATTGCGTTGGATTAACAACAAAAATAGACTGGTCGAAGAACAAACAGTGGATGCAACTGGTTGCCAAAAGTGGAACACCGTTGTTTATATCTGCTCAACCCGAGGCGGTTGGTATTGAACAGAAACAAATGATTAAAGAATGTCTTTCATTAGCATCAAGTAGTTTGCCGGTTGGCCAGCCTGTTGACTGGATGCAGAACCCTACACCTTCAATTTGGAAATTAAATGGCACCATTGAGCAGTTCAATTGGTAGTTGATACCAATCGGCTTTTTGAGCAACCATATTGGTTATTGTTTTGGTTACATACTGAAATTGCTTTCAGTTTATAAAGGACACTCATTAACATACGCTTAACCGCATAAATCGTTGTTCAGCCTTGCATTTCATCGGACTGGACGTTAGTTTTGAAACTTATAATCCTATTACTATGAAAAGTGCTGTTATTTCCATCAGTTTTCTTCTTTTATTTTATTTCAGTTTTTCGCAGGATGCCAAACAGGAGGATAAAGCCTCAAATAGAAATTCATCATTTCAACTTAATTTCTCAACAGTTCCAACACAATCTATTTCTGGAACAGATACTTCTTATTCAAATAGTTTATCAATAGCTCCGGTGCTTGATCTGCGCTCTAAGTCAGGCTGGGGTATTTCTTATTCACCAGCTTTCGTTACCTCAAAAACAAAAAGCGGCATTTACATGCACACATTTTCCGGCGGATTTGAACGTTATGGCAACGGGAAAACCGATCTCGCTTTTAGTTACAACCATTTTATTGTAACGAATAAAACAGGTGTTCCATACACTCCAATTTCCAACGAAGTGTTTTTTTATACCAGCTATACCGGTTCGTGGATTCATCCTTTGGTGAGTGCAAGCGTTGGTTTTGGCAAAGATTCATCCGGTGGCACTAACCGCACTGCTACTGAAATTGGAATGCAGGCAGGAATTAACCACGGCTTTGATTGGGAGGAAGCAGGACCTTTCGGTTCGATAGAACTAACGCCTGCCTTAATTCTGAACGCAGGCAATGATCAATACTTTTCTTTTCTTTCAGCGTCAAAGTATCTTGGACACAGCCGTCATTTGTTCAAGCAAATAAAAAAGAGCGGCCGCAGTAAAAAAGGAAATAATTCTTTCACCCAATTAAGTTTATCAAACCTTGAACTGAATACCGCAATGGAGTTGGAAGCGGGACGTTTTAGCCTGCAGCCGGAAGGAAGTATTTATATTCCTGTAAGTTCATCGGACCATTCACTTTATGGTTATTGGCAGATAGGATTACACTACATTTTTTAAGAAAGTATTGAGATTTAATTGCCTTATCATCTGCCTGTTAAGAATCTCGGTTTCAGTTTACTTTGCTTATTTCAAATTCACTTTAAAAAGAAATTACCTGAAATTTTGATTTGTGATTTGTATTTCTATACTTTTGTCAAAGATTCAAAACTAACATCCCTCCCTGTAGAAAATTTTTCCTCAACTTAGAACAAGTAGTCAGATTCGATTTTCGTTGAAAAGGCTTTAATTTCTTTCCCCTATGTATCACGCAGATGCCGTCCCTCTGTATTGCTGCGTTAACCTGTAGTATTTGCCTTTTCCATCCTATGCAGTAGCCTTTCTCACCAATCCTTCAAATCATTGTTAAGCCAACAACAGTTATTACTCATTAAATAGCTCATGCCTTTGCATGAATAAAGCATTGAAAGGATATAATTTCTTTTTCGCCAACTCATTCCATTGGTTTTCCTATGGCAAGTCTCCTCCTATATAAAAGTCTCTCACAAAACATTTCCAATCCTCAGATGAACCCTATCCAGTATTGATAAGCCGATCAATATTTAAAACAATTAAAACAAACAACAATTATGAGAACGTCTACCCGATGTGACCGTGGCGCCCCGACATGGCGAACACGTTTTGCAAGTGGCGTCAAAATCTTTTTGACGTTGTTCTTGCTTTCGTCTTTTTTAATGCCCGCAAAAACTTTTGCACAAACCATCGTTATTGATGGTAATGCAAATAGTGTCTCTGGCGAATGGAATCAGATAGGAATAACCCATGTAGCCGATAAGTATAACCTGGTGAACCAGGATACTATTTTTGGAGGTAGTTCTAAGGATTTCTATTACGCAGGTAATACAGCCAGTTCTTATTGGACCTGGGTTTTAGGAACAGCCAAAGACAAAGATGATATTGCAAATGGAGCTGCTGCTCTTGTAAGTGCAGTGGATACCGGCGCGTTAGGTAATCACGTGACTGCGGGAGCACCCTTCCTTGTCTTTGCAGGTGACCGCATATCCAATAGTGGTGATGCGCAAATCGGTTTCTGGTTCTTCCAGGATGGTACTGCACCTGTAACAGGTGGTTATTTTGCTCCCGATAAACATGCTCCGCCTGTTAGAGGCGACATCCTCGTTCTTGCCGACTTTACCAATGGTGGTAGAAATGCTGCCGTTACAGTGCTGGAATGGGTAGGTACGGGTGGTAATTATGCAGGGAATGCAGCTTTCAACTTGCTTAATGTAACAGAAGCTGCCGTTGCTGAAAACAATAGTGGAACTTCCCCTGTGCCCACTGGATGGTCATTTAAGGACAAGAATAATAATGACAACAATACCAATACAACCACATATTCTACAAACGAATTTTACGAAGGATATGTTGCATTGGGTAATTTGTTTGGAAATGTGCCTGTCTGCTTTTCAAGATTCATGCTTGAAACAAGGTCAACCCACGAGATCACTGCTACATTGGATGATTTCGTAGGCGGTCCTTTGGGTGGAGCACCACAACCTCTATCATTAACTGGTAGTGCTGCTTGTGCCGGTACAACCGGAACGATTACTTCTTCAACTTCTGTATCAGGGCTTAGCTACCAATTGTACAATTCTTCTAATGTTGCTGTGCAAACAGCCCAAACAGGTACAGGTAGCGCTTTGACATGGTCGAACATTCCGATTGGGAATGGATACTATGTAGTAACTACAAATACAAGCACGCAATGTACTGCTACAAGTACACCTGTAAATGTTACCTCAGTTCCAAATCCAACTGCAAATGCAGGGCCCGATCAAACACTTTGTCAAACTGCACCATCAGGACCGACAGTGTTTACACTGGCCGGAACTGCATCCAATGGTACAACAGCATGGTCAGTAGTAACTTCGACCGGAAGTGCATCAGCAACAATTACTACTCCTACATCATTAACTTCTACAGTTAGTGTAGCAGGAACCGGAACAGTTACTTTAAGACTAACAACAACAAGTAATACAACACCTGCATGCGGTACAGCAACAGATGATATCATTCTTACTGTAAATGCAAATCCAACAGCGAATGCAGGACCTGACCAGGCTAAGTGTCAAACTGCGCCTTCCGGTCCAACTTCATTTACTTTAGCTGGAACAGCAAGCAATGGAACTACAGCATGGTCACAGGTAGCTGCTACAGGAACTGCAAGTGCTTCCATTACTACT
>Ga0207647_10000422_pt1 | contig 34934 bp, 33 predicted proteins | sample KBSCornC2_FD_184295 | JGI IMG/M metagenome (GOLD analysis project Ga0207647, IMG submission 184295) | Corn rhizosphere microbial communities from Kellogg Biological Station, Michigan, USA - C2 (SPAdes) (version 2) | ecosystem: Host-associated > Plants > Roots > Rhizosphere ... | reverse complement strand
CCCAGCACGCGCTCGCCCGCGGCGCCCGTCACCGCGGGCAGATTTCCCGGCGCCCGCTCGATACACCGCTTCGCCAACCAGGCGAACGCGAGCGCTTCCACGTGGTGGGGCGGTACGCCGAGTTCGTCGGTCGTTCTCACCGATGCGCCGCTGACACCACTCTTCGTCAATGCCGTCTCGAACGCTCGAAGCAGTTCGGGATTGCGCGCTCCGCCTCCGCAGACGTAAATAGCGCCGCATCCGCCGGCATGCCGCTCCACCTCCCGCACGACGGTCGTCGCCGTCAACGCGGCCAGCGTGGCCTGGACGTCGGCCGGGGCCGATCCGGAAAAACCGGCCAGTTTGGCATCCAGCCAACTCGCATTGAACAGATCGCGGCCCGTGCTCTTGGGGGGCGGCAATGCAAAAAACGGCTCGTCCAGCAACCGGTTCAAGAGCGGCTCGACAACCGTGCCGGTTGCCGCGAATCGACCGCCTTCGTCGTAGGGCGTGCCCAGATGGCGGCTGGCCCACTCGTCGAGCAGCACATTCGCGGGCCCGCAGTCGAAGCCCCTGACAGACGTGTCGGTGTCGGCGGGAAGAATCGTGATATTGCTGATCCCGCCGAGATTGCAGATCACGCGGGTCTCGTTTGCGGACCGGAAGATCTGCTCGTGAAAGGCCGGCACGAGCGGCGCGCCCTGGCCGCCGGCCGCCACATCGCGGCTTCGGAAATCCGCTACGACGTCGATGTGCGTCATCTCCGCGAGCAAGGCGGGATTATTGATCTGACGCGTATAGCCTTTTTCGATCATATGGCGCACCGTTTGCCCGTGTACGCCGATCGCTCGCACGCGCGACGGTGCCAGGTTGGCGGAGCGCAGCAGTTCGTGGCAGCACACCGCGTACCGTGTGGCAAGCGCCGATGCGGCGAGCGCCTCGCGCTCGATTTCATTGTCTCCGGGCTGCTGCAGCGCGAAGAGCGCGCCGCGCAGGCCGTCGGCGAAGCCGACGAAAGCGTCGGCCAGCACAGTCGGGGGCCGTCCGTCGGCGAATTCGACGGCGATGCCGTCGACGCCGTCCAGACTGGTGCCGGACATCAAGCCGAAGTAGATGCCGTCGCCGGGAGCGGAGGGGGCGGTACGGGGCACGGAAAACTCCTCGTCGTTTCGTTGCCGGCAGGAGCCGGAAAAGCGCGCGGGCAGGCATGTGAAAGCGCTTCGTGCATGACATTATCGGAGCAATGGTACCCGGCGTTAAGACAATGCTGAACAAGTGGCTGCATTCGTGATGTCCGCAATGTTGAGCCCTTAAAACCGCGTGGTCAGATCGACGAGCGCCGCAGGCAGCCATTGGGTCGCCCAGGTTTCCAGAACTCGGTCGGCGTGAGTCAACGTGACGAGCCCGAGCGCGACGAGTATCACGCCGAGCACGGGCTTGCCCAACGATCCTGTCGAGCGCATGCGCTCGCGCAGTTTCGCCACCGATGCACGCGAGGCGAAGCCGAGCACAGCCATCGGCGTGCTGGCGCCGACCGCATAGACGCTCATGAGCGCTGCGATGGGGCCCAGCGCCTTGCCTTGCACCGCGAGTGCGATCGCTGCGCCGAGCGTCGGACCTGCGCAGGGACTCCAGATCGCGCCGAGCAGCAGGCCGATGACGAATTGGCCGCGCAGGCGCTGCGTATCGATTTCCGCGCTGTATGTATGGCCGATCGCCGCAATGCCTGAAGCGGCCGATCCGAAGCGACGCTGAAGCGCCGGCAGCAGCGTAACGACACCGGCTGCAACGAGCAGTACCGCCGATGCGTTGCGCAGCATGAGCTCATCGATACCGAGCGAGGTGCCTAGCGCGGCGAGAAGCGTACCGGTTACGGCGAACGACAGGGCGAGGCCGGCCGTGAGCGCTGCAACGCCCCAGCGGTGTGCCGACGCTGCGCTCGCGAGGACGAGCGGGAGGAGGGGCAACACGCAGGGGGAGAGGGTCGAGAGGAGGCCGGCCGCATAGGCGAGGCCGTAGGTTCCGATGCCGAATTGCATGGGGGCGCGTGCCGGGTGGGGCCTGACCTAGGGAAGAGTCTTTGAAAATAGCGCTGCGATCCTGTCCCGATTCGTTTCACCGGTGGAGCGGCCGACCTCGGTGTTGCCCTTGAACGCGACGATGGTGCTGCGCGCCTTGACATCCAGTGTCCGCTGCACGTCCTTTTCGGTGTCGAAATCGACGCGCAGCACAGTGACGTCCTTGAACCGCGCGTCGGATTCGAGCGAGGAAATCACCTCCGCCTGCTTCTTGCAGACAGGGCACCAGGGGGCATGCACATGGACGACGACGGGTTTGCCGGCGGTGCGCAATGTGTCGAACGTCGTCCGGTCGAATGCTTGCTCGCCGGCGAAGGCGAAGAGGCTCGAAACGAGCAGCGTGAAGGCCAAGATGCTTCGAAGAGCAAATTTCATATGGAGGTACCGTATTCGTGTTGAAGGGAAGCCGGGGTGCGAGGCCGTGGAAAGGCGGTACGCAGCGTCGACGCGGAGCATCGTAGAAAGGCAGCTTTGCCTGCGCAACTGAACTTTTCATGAAGAAAACTTCAGAAAGGAAGCTCGCGCACATCGGTATAGAATGCGCGAGCCAGCCTCCAGCCGCGGGTATTTCCGCTCCCAAATGAAGATCCTTGTCATTGAAGACGAAGCGAAGCTTGCCCGCGTGATCGAGGAGAGTTTGACGCTTGCGCGGTACGACGTGCGTGTGGCGACCACGGGGGAAGAGGGCTTCTTTCTGCTCAGTGGCGAGCCCTTCGATCTCGTCGTGCTCGATTTGATGTTGCCTGGGCGAGGTGGGATCGAGATTCTGTCTGCGATGCGCGCGCGCGATGCGGCGCCGCCAGTCATCATCATTACGGCGCGCGATTCAGTCGAGGATCGCGTGCGAGGCTTGGACAGCGGTGCCGACGACTATCTCGTGAAACCGTTCGCGCTTCCGGAGCTGCTTGCTCGTGTTCGCGCAATGCTTCGGCGTGGCGGCGCCGAGACCGTATTGCGGCTCCGATGCGCGGACCTCGAAATGGATCTTGTCGCGCGTGCGGTATCGCGGGCGGGACAGGCCGTCGAGCTAACCGCGAAGGAGTTCGAAATCCTCGAATTCCTGCTGCGCCATCGGGGCACCACGGTGACGCGCGCCATGATCGTGCGCGACATCTGGCATGAGGTCGCGCGCGTGATGCCGCTCGACAACGTGATCGATGTTCACATCGCGCGGTTGCGCAAGAAGATCGACACGGGTTTCGGGGTACCGCTCGTACATACCGTGCGCGGCATCGGCTTCGTTTTGCGTGCGCATCCATGACGGGATCGATGCACGGGCGTGTCCGCTGGCGGCTCACGCTTTGGTACGCAATTACGCTGACGTTGATTTGCCTGACGCTCTCGACCTGCGTGTACCTGTTCGTGCGCACGAGCAGCATGTTGCTGTTGCGGACACAGGCCGATCGCGATGTCGCGTACGTCAAGGCACTCATGGACGAAGCGGGCGACCAGTGGCCGGGCGACGCGTCGGTCGCGCGCGGGCCTGGCGGCGTGAGACTGTTCGGCACTGCATCGGCTCAGCGCGGGGAGCGTGTGACCGCTGCCTGGCGGGAGGTGTTTCCGGCCGGATTGCTGGGTGGGAGCGGTCAGTCCGATCGAATCGTGCAAGGCAGCAATGGCAGACACTACTTCCTACACGAAGCGAAGACCGGTACGCCGGGCGGACCTTACACGGTCGCCGTGGCGCAAGATGTCGAGCAGACCTATGCGATCGGGCGCAAGCTGACCCTCCTCATCTGGATCGGTTTTCCGGCTGCATTGCTCGCGAGCCTTGCGGGCGGTTATTGGCTGGCGGGGCATGCGATTGCGCCGGTGGCTCAGATGGCGCGTCGCGCGCGAGACATCGGTGCGGAGAACTTGTCGGAGCGTCTGCCTGTCTACGATCGCGATGATGAGTTCGGACAGCTTGCGGTGGCGTTCAACGACACGCTTTCGCGACTCGAAGGCGCGTTCGAGCGGATGCGCCGCTTCACGGCGGATGCTTCGCATGAGTTGCGCACGCCGCTTACGGTCATACGGAGCGTGGGTGAAAATGCGTTGCAGCATCCGGGGGACGGCGTGCGTCACGCCGATGCGATCGGCAGCATGCTTGAAGAGGTCGACCGCCTCGTGCAATTGCTGGATGGGCTGCTTTTGCTGACGCGGGCGCAGGATGGTGCATTGCCGCTCGAGCGGACGGTGACCGATGTGAGTGCGCTCGTTGCGCACTCGATAGATAGTTTGGCGGTGCTGGCGGAAGAGAAGCGGCAGGTGCTGGTTTGCGCCACTGCGCCGGGGGTCCTTGCGACGGTGGACGAGGCGACGCTCAAGCAAGCCGTCTACAACCTCCTTGCCAATGCGATTCGCTATACCCCAGCCGGTGGTGCGATCGAGGCACGTGTTGCGTCGCGCCCGGGCGAAGTCGTCGTCGAGGTGGCCGACACCGGACCCGGGATTGCGCCCGAACATCAGGCTCATGTTTTCGAACGGTTTTATCGCGTCGAGCCGGACCGCTCGCGCGCGACGGGCGGCACGGGGCTCGGCCTCGCAATCGCGCAATGGGCAGTGCAAGCCAACGGCGGCGTGATCGAACTCGAGTCGGCACCGAAGCACGGCAGCACATTCCGGATCAGGCTACCGGTGGCGTGACGCCGCCATGCCGTTTGGCCGCGCCGCGGCACGAATATGGGACAATTACGGCTTTTGCAACGTCCCAGCACGCGACTTTCCGATGAGCACCGACTCCACTGCCCAACCCGCCTCGAAGTTTCCAGTCACGGACGAGGTCCTTCACGCGCTCGCTGTCGCCAAGCGCGGCGCCGACGAACTGCTGATCGAAGAGGAGTTCGTACAGAAGCTGGCGCGAAGTGCCGCGACGGGCAAGCCGCTGCGCATCAAGCTCGGGCTCGACCCGACCGCACCCGATATTCATATCGGCCATACGGTCGTGCTGAACAAGATGCGTCAGCTTCAGGATCTGGGGCACACCGTCATCTTTTTGATCGGCGACTTCACCTCGCTCATCGGCGATCCTTCGGGACGCAACGCCACGCGACCGCCGCTCACGCGCGAGCAGATCGAATCGAATGCGAAGACTTATTTCGATCAGGCCGCGCTGGTGCTCGATCGCGACAAGACGGAGATCCGCTTCAACAGCGAATGGTCGATGCCGCTCGGCGCCGACGGCATGATCAAGCTGGCGTCGCGCTATACCGTCGCGCGCATGCTCGAACGCGAGGACTTCACGAAGCGGTTCCAGGGTGGCGTGCCGATCTCCATCCACGAATTCCTCTATCCGCTGATGCAGGGTTACGACTCGGTCGCGCTGAATGCCGATCTCGAGCTCGGCGGCACGGATCAGAAGTTCAACCTGCTCGTTGGCCGCGAGCTGCAGAAGCAGTATGGACAAGAGCAGCAGTGCATTCTGACGATGCCGCTGCTCGAGGGACTGGACGGCGTCGACAAGATGTCGAAGTCGAAGAACAATTACGTCGGCATCAGTGAGAAGCCGGCTGACATGTTCGGCAAGCTGATGAGCATCTCGGATACGCTCATGTGGCGCTACTTCGAGTTGCTGTCGTTTCGCGGCGTTGACGAGATTGCACGCTTCGCCCGCGAAGCGCAGGAAGGCCGCAATCCGCGCGACTTCAAAGTGCTGCTCGCGCAGGAGATCGTGGCGCGCTTTCATTCGCAGGCCGACGCCGAGCGCGCGCTCGAGGACTTCAATCACCGCGCGCGCGGCGGGGTGCCCGATGACATCCCCTCGGTGACGCTTGCCGGCGCGCCGCTCGGCATCGGCCAATTGCTCAAACAGGCGGGCCTCGTGCCGTCGACGAGCGAGGCGCTGCGCAACATCGACCAAGCCGGCGTCAGGATCGACGGCACGACGGTGACGGACAAAGGGCTCAAGGTCGACGCCGGTGAATATGTCGTGCAGGTCGGCAAGCGTCGCTTCGCGCGCATCACGCTGACCGCGTGACAGAGGGGGGCTCGTGATCGCCTTGATCCAGCGGGTGACCCAGGCGCAAGTGCGCGTCGGCACGCGCGTAACAGGAGAGATCGGCCCGGGACTGCTCGCGCTCGTTTGCGCCGAGCGCGGCGACAGCGAAGCCGTGGCCGACAAACTCGTCGCCAAGGTGCTGGGCTATCGCGTGTTCGGCGATGCGGCCGGCAAAATGAATCTGCCGCTTTCGAATATCGACGGCGCAGGGCGTGCCGGCGGGTTGCTGCTCGTTTCGCAATTCACGCTGGCGGCCGATACGGACAGCGGCCTGCGTCCGAGCTTTACGCCGGCCGCGCCGCCCGAGGATGGGCGGCGTCTGTTCGACTATTTCGTTGCTGCGGCGCGGGCGCGTCACCCGCTCGTCGAAACCGGCGAGTTCGGTGCCGAGATGCAGGTCTCGCTCGTCAACGACGGTCCCGTCACGTTCTGGCTGCGCGCCCGTAACTGATCCGAACGGTCCGGGCCTGACCTGACCGTCCATACGTATTTCGATCATGCCAACCCGCATCGTTTTCATCCGCCACGGCGAGACGGACTGGAATCGCATCAAGCGCATCCAGGGCCACATCGATATCCCGCTGAACGAGACTGGGCTCGAGCAGGCCCGCCGAATTGCGGCGCGGATGGCGCGCGAAGCCGGCGCCGGCCGCGGGGTCGATGCCATCTATGCGAGCGACTTGATGCGCGCGCGGCAAACGGCCGAGCCGACGGTGGCCGCGCTCGGCTTGTCGCTGAAGCTACAACCAGGGCTGCGCGAGCGCGCCTACGGCGTCTTTCAGGGACATGACAGCGATGAGATCGCGGACCGGTTCCCCGATGCCTATGCGGTCTGGCAGACGCGCGATCCAGGCTTTGCGCCCGAAGGCGGCGAGTCGCCGCGCGTGTTCTATCACCGGGTGCTGCACACCGTCGCGCAAATCGCGGCCGAGCATCCGAACGGCCGCATCGTCTGCGTGACGCACGGTGGCGTGCTCGATTGCGTTTATCGCTGTGCTCGCGGGCTGGCGCTCGATGCGCCGCGCGACTATCCGTTGCTCAATGCGAGTCTCAACAGCGTGCAGTGGGACGAAGCCGGCCGCGCCTCGATCGTCGAATGGGGCGATGTCGCACATCTCGAAAGCGCGAGCGCCGACGACGGCTTGGCGGTGGCGAAAGGCGTCGACCGCAAGTAGGCGATACGGAGCATCATCGACGCGGCCGCGGCGCGCCGCACGCGCAGGCGTGCGTTGCTAGCGTTGTGCGCGCGTTGAGCTTGGTCGCGGGCGGTGCCATGGCGCCATTACTGCCGTCACGCCATTCACACCACTTGCGCAGCCACGCGCCGGCGTGCGCGCTTCGATGCCCCATTGACGAGCGCCCAGCGCATCGCGGGCGCGATGATGCGTACGCCTTGGCGTGCCAGCTTGCCCGCATACCGTGCCGGCGCCGAAAAACCGATCAAGTCCTGCGCCCAGCGGGGTAACGAATCGACGCCCGCGCGGAACACCAATGCGCCGGCAGGCCGCATCAAGCGTCCTTTCGGGGCGGCGTGGGCGAGCACCGCAACGACTTCTTGCACGCGCGGCCCTGCCTCGAGCGCGGGCCGCATGGTGGCGAGATAGGTCGCCACTTCCGCCCGGGAGCGCGGCACATCCTCGGCACCCAGCAGTTGCGCGATCATGGCCATCTCGGCGTAATAGCGATCCTGCTCACCGATCGACAGCGCGGGATTGACATAGCGCAGATGGGCAGCCATGAAGCTCGAGACCTCTGCCACGTGGACCCATGTCAGCAACGCGGGATCGCTGGCGCGGTAAGGCCGCCCGTCCGGAGCGGTACCGCTGACGGCGAGATGGATGCGTTTGACGCGTTCGATCAGCGCGAGTGCGTCGGCGCGGTTGCCGAACGTCGTGCCCGAGATGAACGTGGCCGTGCGGCGCAGGCGGCCGAGCATGTCGGTGCGAAACGTGGAATGGTCCCAGACACCGGCTAACGCGAGCGGATGGAGGGCCTGCAGCATCAACGCCGAGATGCCGCCCACCATCATCGCCGTGAAATCGGCATGCACTTGCCAGCAGACCGCATCGGGGCCGAAGAGGCCCGGGTCGCCGGGCGGCGACGAGAAATCGAGCGTCGGGCCGCTGCCTGTCGTCAGATGAGTGATGCCCCGGACGATCTTCGCGCGCACTCGGGCGCCGAGCGCATCGCGCCATGCCATGCTCGGACGAGGGGCTTTGCCGGCGCTATCTGACATGGAGAGCTGGGGAACCGTTGAAATGAGGCCTGCCCGACGCGTGCGCTCGACGCTTGCGCCTCAGGAGGCGTCGTTATCCCAGAGGCTGCGCACGGTGCTGGTCGCGTCGGGGGTGGCCAGGCCGAAATGGCGGTACGCCGCCAAAGTCGCCACGCGCCCGCGCGGTGTGCGCTGCAAATAGCCTTGCTGGATCAGATACGGCTCGAGGACGTCTTCGATCGTATCGCGCTCCTCGCCGATGGCGGCAGCCAGATTGTCGACGCCGACGGGGCCGCCGTCGAACTTGTGCAGGATGGCCTCGAGCAGCTTGCGGTCCATCAGATCGAAGCCGACGGCGTCGACATCGAGCATGGCAAGGGCCGCATCGGCCACGCGCGCCGTGATATTGCCGTCGGCCTTCACTTCGGCGTAATCGCGCACGCGGCGCAACAGCCGGTTCGCGATGCGCGGCGTGCCGCGCGAGCGGCGCGCGATCTCGTACGCGCCGTCGCGATGGATCTGCGCGCCGAGCAGCGATGCCGAGCGCACGACGATGCGCGCGAGCTCCTCGGCGTTATAGAACTCCAGGCGCGCGACGATGCCGAAGCGATCGCGCAGCGGATTGGTCAGCATGCCGGCGCGCGTCGTTGCGCCGACGAGCGTGAACGGCTGCAGATCGAGTTTCACGCTGCGCGCGGCCGGACCCTCGCCGATCATGATGTCGATCTGGTAATCCTCGAGCGCGGGATAGAGGATTTCCTCGACGACGGGCGAAAGGCGATGGATTTCGTCGATGAACAGGACGTCGTTGGCCTCGAGATTCGTGAGCAGCGCGGCGAGATCGCCGGCACGCTCGAGCACGGGCCCGGACGTTTGCCTCAGATTGACCCCCATTTCGCGGGCGATGATGTGCGCGAGTGTCGTTTTTCCGAGGCCCGGGGGGCCGAACAGCAGGACGTGATCGAGGGACTCCGAGCGGCGCTTGGCCGCCTCGATGAAGATTTCGAGCTGGCCGCGCACTTTTTCCTGGCCGACGTACTCTTCGAGCTGGCGCGGACGCAGCGCGCGCTCGAACGCTTCCTCGTGCGAGGAAGAGGGTGCCGCGGAGATGATGCGCTCGGTGGCGAGCTTGTCGGTTTCGATCATGCGCGCCATTGTACCGCGCGCGGCGCTTCGCGCCGACCGGAACGCGGCCAATGAGGCACGCTTGCGTTTCCATTCTCGAAAATTTAAAATGTGTACACGTCGATTCACAAATGCAGCGTGCGAAGGCACGATGCGGGAGCATGAGCATGGAAGCAATCAAGGTAGGGATTCGTGCGTTTCGAGCCGATCTCGCTGAATACATTGCTGCGAGCACACCGGTGGCGGTAACGCGTCATGGCCAGACGGTAGGTTACTTTATCCCGGCACACGGCCAGGACGAAGGACAACGCGCCGCGTTGAAGAAAGCGAGTAAGGCCCTGGACCGGCTGTTGGCCGATCATGACGTGGATGTCGAGGAAGTCGTGTCTGAATTCAAGACGGCGCGTCGTGCATCGGCGGGCAAATCCAAGGCGGGCACCAAGTCGACATGAGCAGTAAGGCAATCGTACTCGACGCGAATATTCTGATTCGGGCTGTCCTCGGCAAGCGCGTGCGCGAGTTGATCACTGCGCACGCAGAAGATGTCCGGTTTTTCGCCCCCGACGTCGCCTATGCGGATGCCAGGAAGTATCTGCCAGGCCTGCTAAAAAAGCGTGGCATCTCGCCCGAACCCGCGATAGCGGTGCTGGATGGCTTGGTTCCGATCGTCCAGATCATCGACGGGGAGATTTACGCCGAAGCGAAAACGCAGGCGCTCCAGCGCATCGGTACACGCGATGCGGACGACTGGCCCGTTCTAGCGTGTGCAATGATCGTGGGGTGCCCTGTTTGGACCGAGGATGCAGATTTCTTCGGGACAGGCATCGCAACATGGACCACGGACCGGATCGCACTTTATCTCGCGTGACACTGTGGAGACTGATGTGAATGATTTGGCCCCATATTAAGCCTTCGACAGTGCTTTCAGCGCGAGCTTGATGCCTTCGGACACGCCGGTTCCAGCCGGCACGTTTTTGATGGCGGCGAGCGCTTCTTTTTCCGAGTAGCCGAGGGCGAGCAGGGCATTGAGGATGTCGGTGGCGTGGTCGGACGGGGACACGGCCGCGGCGGCCGCGCCGAGATCGGCGCCGAGCTTGCCCTTGAGCTCGAGCAACAGACGCTCGGCCGTTTTCTTGCCGATGCCGGGCACACGCGTGAGGCGCGCGGCGTCTTGTAGCGTCACGGCCTGGGAGAGCTCCTGAACGCTCATGCCGGAGAGGACTGCCAGCGCCATGCGCGCGCCGATGCCGCTGATCTTGAGCAGCTCGCGGAACGTGGTGCGCTCCTGGGCCGTGCCGAAGCCGTAGAGCAGGTGCGCGTCTTCGCGCACGATCAGCTGCGTAAGCAGCACGACCTTTTCGCCGGTCGACGGCAGGTTGTAGAACGTGCTCATCGGCACGTCGATCTCATAGCCCACGCCGTTGCAATCGACGAGCAGGTGAGGCGGGTTCTTTTCAAGCAGGGTGCCGGCGATTCGACCGATCATGTCTGAGGCGAGTGGAAAGGCAATGCGCGAGTGTAGCGTATGCCGAGGTGTCGCGAGCCGGCCGCAGGCCTTGCGTGTCAGCCGACGAGTCGCCCGCGCCGCACGCGCAATCCCTTTTTCGCGAGCCCGGGGGCGATATCGGCGAGGGCGCCGAGCGCACTTCCACCGTGGGCGTGGCAGATGGCCATGCCGAGCGCGTCCGCCGCGTCGGTACCCGGCAGGCCGGGCAGATCGAGCAGGCGTCCCACCATCTGCTGCATTTGCTCTTTCGTCGCACGGCCGTATCCGACGACGGCTTGCTTGAGCTGCAACGCCGTATATTCGGCAACGGGCACGCCGCCGGACACGAGACCGCAGATCGCCGCGCCACGCGCTTGCCCAAGCAGCAGCGTCGATTGCGGATTGACGTTCACGAAGACCTTTTCGATGGCCGACTGGTCCGGGGTGTGCTGGCGGATCAGCGTGGAGATGCCGTCGAAAATCGTGCGAAGGCGGGAAGGGAGATCGGCATCGGCCGTGCGGATGACGCCGCTCGTCACGTAAGTGAGCCGTTGGCCGGTCTGGTCGATGATGCCGAAGCCCGTGACGCGCAGGCCGGGGTCGATGCCGAGGATTCTCATGAGATTCAGGCGGGGAAGTGCCTGCGATACTACAACGAACGCAGGCACGCTGCCTATCGCATCAAGCTCCACGCCAGTCCACCGCCCGATCGCCCGTGGGAGCGCCGCGCGGCCACGTGCCGCGCGAGCGCGTTCAGACCGCCGATATGCCTCAAGCAGCGAGGTCCATGGTTTCGGGCACGCGACGTTGGAGAATCTCTGCGCACTCGGGGAACAGTCCGCCGAGGAATGCGAGGAATTCGTTCGTCATTGTCATGTTGAATTCCGGATCGTATTCGCCACCGGCGCCGAATGTGCCGTTCGGTCCATACTTCTCCGCCGTCTTGCGGTACTGGCAGAACACTTTGTACGCGTTTTCGCAATAGGCGACGGCCACTTGCCGTGCCAGGTCTGGGTAACCGGCATTCAACAAGCCTACAACCGCCTTGTAGGTGTGCATGGCCCAGAACTTTTTCCCATCCCACTGCTCGTTACTATGGATGAGCTCCGACGCCATGATGCCTTCGGGGGTGATCAATTGTATGAGCTTTTGGACCGTACCTTCCATGGCTTCGGGAGGAACGATGCCGGCCCACAAGGCGTTTGCGATTTCCGCTGTCAGCGTCGGGTGCAGTTCTGCCTCCCTCAGCCGATAGTAGGCACCGATCGTCAACGGCGTCGGCGGCAGCGTGCCGTCCGGTCCGCGCCGCACTTCGATATCTTTGCGCGGCTCGAAGAATGTTTGTTGTGTCGCCTTGGTCCATTCGGTTTCGAGCTGGGCGAGCAAATTGACCATTCTCCCCGCATCGCACCGCGCCAAGATGGCCATTTCTTCCTCGCCCTGCGCCTCGGTTTCTTTCAGCAGTTCCGCGACCTCCGGATCGCGCTTGGCTGCCGCGATCGCGGCGCGCTTCGCGACGGCCAACGTTCGCAGGAAGTGAGCGTTTTGTTGCAACGAGGCCAGATATGGCAATTCGGGGCGGCCGTCCTTCTCATTTTCCTGCGCTTTCGAAAAGTCGACACCCGTTGCTGCGCTCATGCGCTGGTGCATCATGGTGAACAGCGGGTTGATCTGATTTTTCTTCAGCTGCAGCTTGGCTTTGTGCCTGTCCTCCTTATAGCTCTCCGGCCGCGGGCCTTTGTATCCGGCGTAGTCATACGGCGCGAGTTGGAAGCCCCCATCCGGCAGCATCGCGATACCGTTGAAGATTTGTCCCGGCAGCAAGTCTCCTGCACCGCGAAGAGACGTGAAGATCTCGGCCATCAGTTGCGGATAGATTTCGACGAGCATGTCGTCGTTGCCCTGCTCGTTGGCATAGGCCTCGGCGATGACGGCGAGCGTCAGCGGCTGCGGACGTCCGCTGAAATGCGTGCCGTTTGCATTCGGGTCGTATCCCAGCACGTCGATCAGATGCTGCTTGTGCCGAATGATGCGCACGACGGCAGCGAGGTTTTCCGCTCGTTCTTCCGGATTGTCGGTTTCGCCGAACATGAGGCCCAGGCCGGCGAGAAGCTCGTCCCAGCCGAACTCGAGGATGAAGCGGTTCGACGGCACGTTGGCTATGCCGAGCAGCTCGATCATCGCCGAGTAAAGCTGGGCGTGGCTCATGTCCAGCCTGTTTGCAGTGCGATAGACCTTGATATGGTCCATCAATGTATCTTGCGGCGCGGGAGGATTCTCCGAGAGCGGGCGATAAGGCGGATTGAAGTTCGCCTCGAAGAAGGAGGCGACATCGAAGTCTTTCCAGAAATCGTCGTCGAATGTATCGCGTTCGCTTGGCGAGCGCCCCTTCCGGATGATGTAAAGGTCGCGCTCGATCTCGAAGTCCTTCATGATCTCGAACGGGTGGCGCTTCGGCGTGCAATCCACGACAGCCATGCCATCGGACGTGCCCAGGTATTCGTGCAGCCGTTTGCGAATGTCGCTGTCTTCCGGATAGATTTCATCCCGCATTTGGAGAAGATGGAACAGGTGACCGAAGTTATCCATGTGGCTGTTCAGGACCACCGGATCGCGCGGCAACCATTCCTCCCGGGCACTCGCCGTCATCTCGCCGATCAGCTCCTGTATCGGCGATCGCTTGAAGTCCGGAGCTGCAGGCGCAAATCGCGTCGGCTCGTTCCTGGCAAGAATCCGCCGGTTTTCCGCGTCGGGCACGGCCTTTTCCGGTACTCGCGTGCCGATGACGGTGTTGCGTCCACCCTTGCGGCCCAGCACATGCTCGCGATCGTGTTCAGTGTCGGTAATGAAGCCTTGATTCTGGTAACCCAGTGGCGGCAATCCAGTGACGCGCTGTTGCTGATTGGTGTATTCGAACGAGACTTGGAATTCGCCCCAGGTCGAAGGGTGCTGCAAACGCGCGCTGGCTTCGTCGAACTTGCGCTGCATCGTCGGTCTGGCCGACGGATCGCTGCTCATTGTCTCGATGTCGTCGAACGTTGCGTTCAGCTCGCCCGCTGCCTTCTTCGTGGCGAACTGACGTACGATGACCATGCGCCGTCCCCGTGCGCCATCCGGCCGATCGGGGAGGATATGATTGCGCAAGTGCTCAGGAGGTGTAGGCGAGGACGCGCCGAAGAGCTCGGTCTGCCATTCGATGTACTCGAGCTCGGTCATCGCCCACTCGCGGTACGGAGTGCCGCCCGAGCCCGGAGGTGGCAGACACAACCGCGCCTGCCCGCTTTCGAGGCCGGTAGTGAACCGTTTGGCAGGCAGCCACCACGCGCCGTGTCCACCGCTCAACGACATGCCCCACACCGAGTGCGGCGCCGTCAGGCTGGGCAAGGGATAGGTCAGGCCGCCCAGAGTCAGATGCTGCTCGCGGCGAGTCGATATCCGCGATTCGTCGTTCGCTCCGCGAATCCGGCTCGTGGTCGTTCCTTTGGTGCGCGACAGCTGGGCGGCGAACGCATTCCACCAGTTGTTGACGCCCCACCCGACCCACTTGTTTGGCGGAACGGCAGGTCCCGCCATCGTGTTTTGCCCGAGGACCGTCATGGTCTGCATGACGCGTACTTTATCCTTGTCTTCGCGCGTCTGATAGTGGACGCTGATGTCGTCGCGATCGCAAGCCGTTTCGACGAGACGCTCCCATCCGTTGCGGCCCTTTTCCGATTTCGTATCGGATATTTCCTCGACGACCTTGCAAGCGAGGCGCTTAGCCTCGTCGAACGTATCGGCTTTGATGCGAATCTTGAGACCCTCGGAGTTTTCGGTCGACCGATGAGGGCCTATTTCGAACACCTGCCACCAGAAGTTGTCCGTCATATGCGCGGGCGTTTCCGAGTGGATCTGAGAAACGACACCTGCCAGGAAAGTCCATGCCTTGCGATCGAACGTCCCGACGTCGATATCGACGTAGGCGCCGTCGGGACCTTCGTCTCCCGAGAGGATGAGTGCCGCGCCGCGGCCTTTGATATTCGAGTACGTGGGCAACGGCGTGACGGTGGGATGCCCCCACTTGTGCTTCAATACTTCAGGTGCGATTGTCGACCATAATGTGACATTCGGTCCTTTTGCGCCGTGGCTCGTGAACGCCAGGGATGAGCCGGGACGCAGGGTATCGACGAGCTCGCGTATGCCGTCGGCGCGGCTTGCGGTGCCGTTGCGCATATCTTCCAGTGTCTGCAGGTGCCGTCCGATGTCGTGGTGCTCGGGGTCGATTTCGGCCTCGCGCATCCATGCGCGCACGGTGTCGAGGTTCAATTGCTTGCACTCTTCGCTCGCCGCTCGCCATGCCGGATTTTTTTTCAGGTCCCTCTCCCTGATGCCCAGCCGGCGCGCCACGGTGTGGCGCAGGTCCTTCAAATCGTCTTTGAGATCGATCGAGCTGCTCCGGGACCGATGGTCCACGCGTTGGACGGCCGTTTCCAATGCGGCACGGTGAAGCTCGGCACGCATGCGTTCCGTCGTCGGTTCGGGCGCGAAGTCGGGATCCGGGACAAGGCAGCCATTTACCAATATCCTGGGCGCCTGGAGCTGATCCGCAAGCTCCTTGGCAAGCTCGCCGAGGGATCGCTTGGCGAGCATATCCATGGTCCGCTGATCCGCCGTAGGCATGCGTCGGAACAAGCCACGCTTCTCGTTGCTTTCGCCAAACAGCTGGTTCACCCGATGGCGCATCATCGACGCGTTGTCGATCTCGCGCTCGCGCTTGCCACCGAGAAAGAGCACGATCGCCTCGCGCTGCTTCGGGCTCGGGGCCGTGGAGAGCGAACCGATGAGCGCGCGCGCTGCAATCACGTTGCTTTTGAAGCGGAAGGCTGGATTTGCATCGGGCCGCGGCTGGTCGTCGTCAGGCGCGGGCATGCCCTGCGCGACGATGTTTTCGGCAAGTTCGCGGGCTTCGTCGAGGTTGCGCGGGCGAGCAAACGCTTCCTCGTCGAACGGAAGATTTTCGAACAAGTGCGCGCATGCCTGCAGCGCAGTCGACATATGCCGACGTTCGTCGTCCGTATCCGCCAGGCTGACATAGCGCGACTGGGGCAAGGCAGTCAGAATGTCCCATCCCAGCGGTGTTTTTGCGAGTAGGCAGTGAGTGGCCAAGTCGTCGGCTTGCGTCGTCTCGCTGAACCGCCACGGCTCGAGTTTTGATTGGCGATTCCAGTTGCCGATGACTGCCTTCGCTCGTTCGGCATCGCCTCCCGTGGCCGTCGCAAGCGCTCGGGCCAGCAAGCGGGCTTGAGCGTAGCGCGGCGCGTTGCCGTAAATGGGAATATCGCTTTGTTCGCGCCAATCGAGCAGTTCCTCGACGAGCTGGGGGTTGATGCCGCGGAACATCGATTCGATTTCTGTACGCGTGCTGGCTCTGTCGTCCTGTGCACTTTCGGCGCCTGCAGCCCGTCCACTCGAACGATCCCCGACGGTGTTGAACATCCTTCGGACACCCTCGTTCAGAGTCCCCTCGACGTTGACGGGCTCTCGCTTCCGGTCCATCCGTAAGAGAGTGCGCAGCTTGCCGCCTCGCAGGCGCGAGGCGTTGTCCCGATTGACATCGTCAGCGACGGGGGCGGGAGGCTGCCGGTCCGCTGCGGGATGCTGCGCATGCGGGACGTTCGATGCCGCCGTGGGCGAGAGAGTGGGCGTTGACATTCACGTCTCCTTGGGAGGTTCTTCTCTTGATCATCGGCTCGACGATCGGGTTGTCGCCGCGATGGCTGACGACTTCATGTGATCGAAGCGCCTTGCAGTGGCTCAGTGCGTGCCGTGTAGGGCTCTCGCGCTGAAGTGGTGACGATTATCGCGTTGCGCACAATGGGCGCATGGAGGTGGGCGAAGAGGAGAACGGCGGCGCGACGTGGCACGCGTGCGCATCGAGGGCGCACGTATCGAAACGCGAGTGAGGGCGAAGCGGTGTGAGGAGAGGCGAAAAGCGGCGCAGCTATTGGGACGATCGTCTACGCCGGGCCAGCGTTCTGGCCGATTCAACGAGAGCGTGTCGGTCGGTGGCTCGACTGTCTTCGATGAAAACGTTGCACACGCAACGGGTGCCCGGCCGATTCGGGCACCTCTTCCCGTGCGATCAGTGCCGGAAGTGCCGCACGCCCGTCATGATCATGGCGATGTTGTGCTCGTCCGCGGCGGCGACGACTTCGTCATCGCGCATCGAGCCGCCCGGTTGAATCACGCAGGTCGCGCCCGCGGCCACGACGACATCGAGGCCATCGCGGAACGGGAAGAACGCATCGGACGCCACGGCCGAGCCCGCGAGCGTGAGCCCCGCGTTTTGCGCCTTGATGCTCGCGATACGGGCCGAATCCACCCGGCTCATCTGGCCCGCGCCGACGCCGAGCGTCATACCCTTGGCGCAAAAGACGATCGCGTTCGACTTCACGTATTTGGCGACGCGCCAGGCGAAGAGCAAATCGTCCATTTCCTGCGGTGTCGGATGACGCTTGGTCACGACGCGCAATTCGCGCGACGAGACGTTCTTCGCATCGGGCGATTGCACGAGCAGCCCGCCGCCGACGCGCTTGAAATCGAACGTGTTCTGCCCGGCGCCCAGAGCGATCTCGAGCAAACGCACATTCTGTTTGGCCGCAAAGACTGCCTTGGCACCCTCCGTGAACGACGGTGCGATCAGCACTTCGACGAACTGCTTGGCCACGGCTTGAGCCGCAGCCTCGTCGAGCTCGCGGTTGAACGCGATGATGCCGCCGAACGCCGAAGTCGGATCGGTCTTGAACGCCTTCGAGTAGGCTTCGAGCGGATCGGCCCCGATGGCGACGCCGCAGGGATTCGCATGCTTGACGATCACGCAGGCGCTTGCATCGAACGTCTTCACGCACTCCCACGCCGCGTCGGCATCGGCGATGTTGTTGTACGAGAGCTCCTTGCCTTGCAACTGGCGATAGGCCGCGAGCGCACCGGCCGGCGCCGACAAGTCTCGGTAGAACGCCGCGCTCTGATGCGGATTCTCGCCATAGCGCAGGTCCTGCACTTTCTCGAAGGCGAGGTTCAGCGTGGCCGGATACGCGTTGCGCGAGCTATGCTGGAGCGCCTCGGTCAAGCTCGTCAGATAGTTCGTGATCGCGCCGTCGTACTGCGCCGTGTGCGCGAAGACCTTCGTCGCCAGGCGGAAGTTCGTCTTGTAGCCGACCGTGTTGCCGTTCGCCCGCATTTCATCGAGCACCGCCGAATAGTCGGCCGGATCGACGATAACCGTCACGTCGCGATGATTCTTGGCGGCCGAGCGCAGCATCGTCGGACCGCCGATGTCGATGTTCTCGATGGCGTCTTCGAGCGTGCATTGGTCTTTCGAAACCGTTGCGACGAACGGATAGAGATTGACGACGAGCAGATCGATCGTCGGAATCCCGTGCGCTTCGAGCGCGGCCATATGCTCCGGCACGTCCCTGCGCGCGAGAATGCCGCCGTGCACTTTCGGGTGCAGCGTTTTGACGCGGCCGTCGAGCATTTCGGGAAACCCGGTGTAGTCGGCCACTTCGGTCACGGCGAGGCCCGCCTCGGCGAGCAGCTTGGCCGTGCCGCCCGTCGACAGAATCTTGACGCCGAGCGCCGAGAGCGATTGGGCGAATTCTACGATGCCGGACTTGTCGGAAACGGAGATGAGCGCTTGCTTGATCATGATGGAAACCAATACCGAAAAGGGACGAGGGCGGCGCGACTACAGCAGACCGTGCTGTTGCAGCTTTTTGCGCAACGTGTTGCGGTTGATGCCGAGATATTCGGCGGCAAGCGACTGATTGCCGCCGGCCTGCTCGAGCACCACCTCGAGCATCGGTTTTTCGACGCACGACATCACCATGTCGAAGACGTCGTGTGCTTTCGCGCCGTCGAGATCCTGAAAGTACCGCCCCAGGCTGTCGCGGACGCATTGTTCGATGTTGTGTTTGCTCATGCTGCTATGGGTTCTTGATGTCTCGGCTGGTTCGGCTCGCCGCTTGTATCCGCTTCGTCTTCCACGTAGACGAGACGGTCGGACAAAGCCAGTTGCGCGTCGAAAAACTCGTTGACGGCCAGCAGTTGTTCGCGTGTGGTATCGAGCGTGTTCATCCTGTGCCGGAACGCATTGGCGCCAGGAAGGCCGCGAGTGTACCAGCCGATATGCTTGCGCGCAGTACGCACGCCGGTGAACTCGCCATAAAACGCGTAATGATCCTCGAGGTGCTCGTTCATCACCTCGCGAATCTCCGCGATGCGCGGCGGCGGCAGCAGCTCGCCGTGCCGCAGGTAGTGCTCGATTTCGCGAAAGAGCCACGGGCGCCCCTGCGCCGCGCGGCCGATCATGATCGCATCGGCTCCGGTGGCGGCGAGCACGGCCTGCGCTTTCGCAGGCGAATCGATGTCGCCGTTTGCCACGACGGGGATTCGTGCTGCGCGTTTCACGGCGGCGATGGTGTCGTACTCGGCTTCGCCGTGATAGAGATCGGCGCGCGTACGGCCGTGCACGGTCAGCATCGAGATGCCGGCGTTCTCCGCGATGCGGGCGATGTTGAGCGCGTTCTTGTGCTCGCGGTCCCAGCCGGTGCGGATCTTCAATGTGACGGGCACGGCATTGGGCCCCACGCCGACGGCGGCCACGACCGCCTCGACGATGCGGGCGACGAGCGGCTCGTCCTGCAAAAGCGCCGAGCCCGCGGCGACATTGCAGACCTTTTTCGCCGGGCAACCCATGTTGATATCGATGATCTGCGCGCCGCCCGCCACGTTGTAGCGAGCGGCCTCGGCCATCATGGCCGGGTCGGCGCCCGCGATCTGCACCGCGATCGGCTCGACCTCGCCCGCATGATTGGCGCGGCGCATCGTCTTTTCGCTTTTCCAGAGCTGAGCGTTCGACGCCACCATTTCCGATACGGCATACCCGGCGCCCAGGCGCTTGCAGAGCTGCCGAAACGGCCGGTCCGTGACGCCCGCCATCGGAGCGACGAACAGATTGTTGCGCAGAGTGTGGGGGCCGAGGGTTGGCATGATGGAACGGCTGTCCGGGCTCGTGACGCGGCGCGGACGCAGGCTGGCGAAAAGGGAAACGGGCATTTTACCGCGTTAACGGTCAGCCCCGCGGGTCAGCCCCGGCGCAGCCCTCGTTTCGCAAGCTACTGGCGCTGGCCGAACATCATCTGTCGCGCGAGCGCGGTCTTGGCGGGCGGCAGGAATTCGAGCGCCGTCAGCGCGAGGCCGCGTAGCGGCGAGAGCGGCCCGAGATCGGCCGTGAACAGGCGCGCAAGCGTATCGGTCGCGCCGATCGTGAGCGTTCTGTCGAGCCGGCGTGCCTTGGCGAACGCGGCGAGTGCATCCGGCACGGGCCCGAGCCGCGCGAGCGCGTCGGCCAGCGCGTGCGCGTCGCGCAGCCCCAGATTGAGGCCTTGGCCCGCGACGGGGTGAAGCGTCTGCGCGGCGTTGCCGATCGCCGCGATGCGGCCATCGACGAGCGTTTTTGCCGCGGCAAGACCGAGCGGGAAAGCGGCACGCCCCCGTATCGCCTCGAAGCGGCCCATGCGCGAGCCGAACGCGCGCCCGAGCTCGTCGAGCAACTCGGCATCGGCAAGTCCGGCGCGGCGGGTGGCCTCATCGGGCGACATGCACCACACGAGCGCGTAATCGGCCTGTCCGACCCCGCCCATCGGTAAAAGAGCGATCGGCCCTTCGCCGGTGAAGCGCTCCCAGGCTGTATCCGGCTGAGGTGTGGCGACGCTCACCACGCCGACGAGCGCGGTTTGTCGATAGTCGCGCATCGTGCGGCGGGCGACCTCGGTCGAGCCTGCCGCGCCGTGCGGGCTGTGGGTCTCGCTCTCCCCCTCGCCGGTGCGCACCTCGCCGAAGAGCCCGCCTTCGGCGTTGACGACGATGCGCGCGCGCACCGTGCGCCGCACGGCTCCGGTTTCGAGCGGCAGCGTCAGCGCGTCGTCGCCCGGCTCGTTGCGCGGCGGCAGTGCGGACGTGGACGTGAACCAGTCTACGGCGGTGCGCCGCACGGTCCGGGCGAGCGTCTGCACTAGAGATCCGTACCGAACGACATAACCGAGTGCGGCGAGGCCGTGCTCGTCGCGCTCGATCAGCGTGCGGCCGAAGCGTCCGCGCTCCGAGACGTGGATGCGCTCGATCGGATGGGCGTCGGCCGGCCACGCTCCGAGCGGCTCCAGCAACATGCGGGAGCCTTCCGAGACGGCGATGGCGCGCGGATCGTTTGCCGCATCCTCCGGCTCCCGTGCGTCGACGAGCGCGACGGCGAGTCCGGCACTTGCACTGCGCCGGGCAAGCCAGGCGGCGAGCGCAAGGCCGACGGGGCCCGCGCCGACGATCGCCACGTCGAAGTCAGGATCGCCCGCCTCGCGCGCGGCTTGGGCCGCTTCGGCAGATTCGGCCGGTCCGTTTGTCGTCGATTGCGCTGTCATGGCTGAGCGGCCCGCGAGGCAAGCATGAGTGCCTCGATTTCGTCGGCTTGCACGGGCACGTCTCGCGACAGCAGCTCGCAGCCGGTCTCGGTCACGACCGCATCGTCCTCGATCCGTATGCCGATGTCCCAGTAGCGCTCGGGCACATCCTCGGCCGCGCGGATATAGAGACCCGGCTCGATCGTGAGCGTCATCGAGGCCGCGAGCGTGCGCCACGGCAAGGCGCCTTGCGCATCGCGCGGGGCGCCGCGGTCGCGGTAATCGCCGCAATCGTGCACGTCCATGCCGAGCCAGTGCCCGGTGCGGTGCATATAAAAGCGCGCATAGGCGCGCTCGGCAATGACGTCGTCGACCGACGAGAAGCGCTCGCGCGCAATGATGCCGGTATCGAGCAGCCCCTGCGCGAGTACGCGTACGGCGGCGTCATGCGGGGCTTCGAAGCTCACGCCCGGGCGCGTCGAATCGATGGCGGCCTGCTGCGCGGCGAGCACGATGTCGTAGAGCTCCCGCTGCGGCGAGGAGAACCGCCCGTTCGCGGGAAACGTGCGTGTGATGTCGGAGGCGTAGCCGTCGAGCTCGCACGCTGCGTCGATCAGCACGAGTTCGCCGTCGCGCAACATCGCATTGCCGGCCGGGTAGTGAAGCACGCATGCGTTGGCGCCCGCCGCGACGATCGAGCCATAGGCCGGGCTTTGCGCGCCGCGGCGCCGGAAGGCATAGAGCAGCTCGGCCTCGAGCTCGTACTCGGTCATGCCCGGCCGGCATACGGACATCGCGCGCCGGTGGGCTTCGGCCGAGATCTGCGCGGCGCGGCGCATGATCGCGACCTCGTGCGGATCCTTGAAGAGCCGCATGTCGTCGAGTTTCGGCGTGAGATCGACGAGCGCCACGGGCGCGGCGACGCCGCTGCGGCTTTGCGAGCGCACCGCGTCGAGCCATCCGCGAATTTTGCCGTCGAGTTCGCCCGATTGCGCGAACAGGTAATGCAGCGCTGGCGCGTCGGCGATCAGGCGCGGCAGCTCGGTATCGATTTCGTCGACGGAAAATGCCGCATCGAAGCCGAACGCGTCGCGCGCGGCCTCGGGGCCGAAGTGAAAGCCTTCCCAGGTTTCGCGCTCGGCGTTCTTGGGACGGCAGAAAAGCAGACTGGCCGGCTCGTCGTCGCGAGCCTCCGCGTCGAGCACGATGAACGCCTGCGGTTCGGTGAAGCCGCTGAGGTAGTAGAAGTAGCTGTCGTGCCGGTACGGGTAGTCGGTATCGCGGTTGCGCGCGAGTTCCGGCGCCGTCCCTACGACGGCGACACCGCCGCCGGCCGCGCGCAGGGCAGCCAGCAGGCGCTCGCGGCGTTCGCGGTAGACGGCAACGGCGAGGGGGGGATCGGTCGGTCGATTCATCGTGAGATTGTAGCGCCCAAACGGCGGCTCGATGGCGTGGCGCCGTCGCGGCGGGGCGCGCGCGTCAGCCGGTGTGTTGCATTCCGCCGACAGGCGCTGGCCTGGCCGATCGGGCCGATATCCCCGCAACGCTGTCCGCCGTTATGATCGTTGGCAACGTTATACTCTCCGTCGCACACCTGAGAAACGCAGATGATGAAACTAATCGGTTCGCTGGCCAGCCCGTTTGTGCGCAAAGCACGCATCGTGCTGGCCGAAAAGAAGATCGACTACCAACTGGTGCTCGAAGACGTCTGGGCACCCGAGACGACTATTCATACGTTCAATCCGCTCGGCAAGGTTCCTTGCCTCCTCATGGAGGACGGTGAGGCCGTGTTCGATTCCCGCGTCATTTGCGAGTATGTCGATACGCTGTCGCCGGTTGGCCGGCTCATTCCGCAATCGGGCCGGGAGCGCGTCGAGGTCCGCTGCTGGGAGGCGCTGGCTGACGGCGTACTCGATGCGGGCGTCCTGATTCGCCTCGAGACCACGCAGCGCGAAGAGGCGCGGCGCAGCGAAGGCTGGGTCGCACGCCAGCGACGCAAGATCGACGAAGCGCTGGGTGCCATGTCGCAAGGGCTCGCCGGCAAGCCGTGGTGCGCAAACAATCATTTTTCGCTTGCCGATGTGGCGGTCGGTTGCGCGCTCGGCTACCTCGACTTCCGGATGCCGGAGCTTGGCTGGCGCGAGAAGCATTCGAATCTCGATAAGCACTTCGCGAAGCTTTCGCAGCGGCAGTCGTTCATCGATACGATCCCCGCTTGAATCTTCCCGACGCGCCCCCGCACGATGAGCGCTCGCCCGAGCGCACCGATCTGGCCGCGGCTCGGCACGCTCCTGCGCTGAGCGGGCGGGGGAGGGCCGGTGCGGTGCTCGCTTTCCTCATACTTCTCGGTCTGCTCGTGCTTGCGTGGGAGTTCGCCGCGCGGCGCGGTCTCGTCGACCCGTTCTTCGTCTCGCAGCCGTCCGTCATTGCGTATCAGCTTTTCGACTGGTGGCATGGCGCAACGTCGCGCGGCCCATTGGCCGTACACATCGGCCTGACGCTCGGCGAGACGGCCGCCGGGGTGGTGGGCGGCTCGTTGGCTGCCGCGCTGGCTGTTGCAGCTTGTCCGGCGGATTCGATGCGCGGCCGGATACTGCGGCTCGGGACCGGCATCGCGCAGCCCGCCGTCGGTATCGGCATTGCCGCGGCGCTCGCGATGGGGCTGAGCGGCGCAAGCGGATGGGTGCCCAAGGCTGTGTTCGCCGCGCTGGCCGTGTTCGCGGCAGCCATGGCCGATGCGCGCGGGTCGCTTCGAACGTCGTCGCGCTTACGCCTGCGGTGCCAGCTTGCACTCGCCGCGGCCGTGCTCGCCGAATGCCTTGTCCCGAGCCGCGGTGTCGGCTTTCTGATCGTGCGTTCCCTGCATCAGTTCAATGCGGGCGGCGTCTATGCGGCGCTCGTCGTACTTGTTGCGATATCGGTGGCGATCGACGCCGTGGCCGCGGCCTGTTCGATGATGCCGCCGCCCAGGCAGACATCGCCGTCGTAGAGCACCGCCGACTGGCCCGGCGTCACCGCCCACTGACGGGTATCGAAGCCAAGCGAGAACTGTTGCGGCCCGCCTTGGACGCTGAACGTACATGGTGCGTCGGCTTGCCGGTAGCGCGTTTTGGCGCCGAGCCGCGCGCCATCGTCGGGCGCAGCGCCTGCCACCCAACTCGTATTGCCCGCGACGAGCGTCTCCGACAGCAGCCACGGATGATCGTGGCCCTGCACGACGTAAAGCGTGTTCGTCGCCATGTCCTTGCCGGCGACGAACCACGGCTCGCCGCTGCCGCTCTTGCTGCCGCCGAGGCCGATTCCCTTGCGCTGTCCGAATGTATAGAACGCCAGACCGATGTGCTCGCCGACGACGACACGCTCGGGCGTCATCATCGGTCCCGGCCGCGTAGGCAGATAGCGGTTCAGAAACTCGCGAAACGGCCGCTCGCCGATAAAACAGATACCGGTCGAATCCTTTTTCTTCGCATTGGGCAGCCCGATTTGCTCGGCGATCGCGCGCACCTGCGTTTTGGGGATGTCGCCGAGCGGAAACAGCGTCTTCGACAACTGCGCCTGATCGAGGCGGTGCAGGAAATAGGATTGGTCTTTCGTGTGATCTTTCGCCTTGAGCAGCTCGAAGCGGCCATCGGCTTCGCGCACACGCGCGTAGTGGCCCGTCGCGATCGTCTCGGCTCCGAGCGACATCGCATGGTCGAGAAACGCCTTGAACTTGATCTCCGCGTTGCAGAGCACGTCGGGGTTCGGCGTGCGGCCGGCCGAATATTCGCGCAGGAACTCGGCGAACACGCGGTCCTTGTATTCGGCCGCGAAGTTGACGGCTTCGACATCGATGCCGATCAGGTCCGCGACGGAGACGACGTCGATCCAGTCCTGCCGCGTCGAGCAGTACTCGCTGTCGTCGTCGTCCTCCCAGTTCTTCATGAAAAGGCCGACGACGTCATAACCGGCTTCCTTCAGGAGCCAGGCGGTCACCGACGAATCGACACCGCCCGACATACCCACCACCACTTTTTGCTTGCTCATCGAATTCACTGCTATCGGGTTCATGGCGCGTCGGCGACCGGCGGTCCGACCGAATGCGTATGCAGAAGGTCGAGCGCAAAGCGCTGGCCGGCGAGGTAATCGTCGAGCGAGCGCATGACGAGCGGCGTCCGGTGACGCTCGCGACAGGCACGCAGTTCGTCGGGCGTGAGCCAGAGCGTACGCACGATGCCCGCATCGAGCGTGCGCGGCGCTGGCTCGGCGCTGCAGGTGCCGCAGAACGTGAAGCGCAGGTACGTTGCGCCGCTGCCAGGTTTGTCGATATGCGTCATATAGACGCCGACGAGCGCTTGCGGGGCGAACGTGTGCGCCGTTTCCTCGAGCGTTTCCCGGATGGCCGCCTGAAGCAGCGTCTCGCCGGCCTCGAGATGGCCAGCCGGCTGGTTGATGCGCAGGCCGTCCGCCGTCTGCTCCTCGACCATCAGAAAGCGGCCGTCGCGCTCGATGACGGCCGCGACCGTCACATGCGGCGCCCAGCGTTCGTTTTTCATAGCAGCGCATTTTACCGAATGCGCGATGCGGCCGCTCGACACCTCCCGGCGAGCGATCCGCACCGATTTTCGTCAGCCGGCGCAAGTTCGGTTAAAGTGTCGCTTCGAATCAGCCGTGTCAGCCGTGTATCTCGACAGATGGAGCCGGCGTGCGTGGTCGGCCTGTCTTCGCTTTGCTTGACGAACGAGAAGGTGAGGAGGATTGAACGATGCACATCGGAGTGCCAGCCGAAACGCGTGCGCATGAAGCGCGCGTGGCCGCGACGCCCGAGACGGTCAAGAAGTACGTCGCGGCCGGACATCGTGTCACGATCGAGCGCGGAGCGGGAAGTGCCGCGAGCTTGACCGACGACGCGTTCGCCGCCGCGGGCGCGGAGCTTGCCGACGCGGCCGCCGCGTTCGGCGCCGAACTCGTCCTCAAGGTGCAATCGCCGCAGCCGGCGGAACTCGCGATGATGAAGCGCGGCGCCGTCGTAGTCGGCATGCTCGAACCGTTCAACGCCGAAAACGCCGCGCGCCTGGCCGAAGCCGGCGTCACCGCGTTCGCGCTTGAGGCTGCGCCGCGCACGACGCGCGCACAAAGCCTCGACGTGCTGTCCTCGCAAGCCAATATCGCGGGCTACAAAGCCGTACTCGTTGCGGCCGATCTCTATCCGCGTTTCATGGCGATGCTGATGACGGCCGCGGGCACGGTCAAGGCCGCGCGCGTGCTCGTGCTCGGTGCGGGCGTGGCCGGGCTGCAGGCCATTGCGACGGCGCGGCGCCTCGGGGCGGTCATCGAGGCGTCCGACGTGCGGCCGGCCGTCAAGGAGCAAATCGAATCGCTCGGCGGGAAATTCGTCGAAGTGCCTTACGAAACCCAGGAAGAGCGCGATGCGGCCGAAGGCGTCGGCGGCTATGCGCGGCCGATGCCGGCCAGCTGGCTCGCGCGCCAGGCGCAGCAGGTCCACGAGCGCGCCAAGCTTGCCGACATCGTCATCACGACCGCGCTGATCCCGGGACGGGACGCGCCGACGCTGCTGTCGGAGGAGACGGTCAAGGCCATGCGGCCGGGGTCCGTTGTCGTCGATCTGGCGGCAGGGCGCGGTCCCGAGCTGGCGGACCGCCCCGGTCAGCGCGGCGGCAATTGTCCGCTGACGGAGGCCGACCGCGTCGTGACGAAACATGGTGTGACGATCGTCGGTCACACGAACCTGCCGGCCATGGTCGCCGCCGACGCATCCTCGCTCTACGCGCGCAACCTCTTCGATTTCCTCAAGCTGATCGTGACGAAAGAAGGCGCGCTGAACATCGACCTGACCGACGACATCGTCGCGGCAACGCTGATTGCCCGCGACGGTGCGACCACGCGCACATCCTAAGGAGCCGGCGATGGAAATCATCAATCACACGGTCATCAATCTGATCATCTTCGTGCTGGCCGTCTATGTCGGCTATCACGTGGTCTGGAACGTCACGCCTGCGCTGCATACCCCGCTCATGGCCGTGACCAATGCGATTTCGGCAATCGTGATCGTCGGCGCGATGCTGGCGACCGGGCTCACCGTCGGCGGCGCCGGCAAGTTCTTCGGCACGCTGGCCGTGCTGCTCGCGGCAGTGAACGTGTTCGGCGGTTTTCTCGTGACACGGCGCATGCTCGAGATGTTCAAGAGAAAAGAACCGAAAAAACTGGCGAAGGAGGGTGCGTAAATGAGCATGAACGTCGTTACGCTCCTATATCTCGTCGCCTCCGTCTGTTTCATTCAGGCGCTCAAGGGCCTCTCGAATCCGAAGAGCGCACGCGCGGGCAATGCATTCGGCATGGCCGGGATGGCGATTGCGATCCTTACCACGGTTGCGCTGATCGTCAGAGAAGCAGCGCTGCTGGGCTCGAACCTCGCGCTCGGGCTCGGGCTGCTGTTCGCCGCGCTCGTCGTCGGCGGCGCGGTGGGGGCGTTCGTGGCGGCTCGCGTCGAAATGACGAAGATGCCCGAACTCGTTGCCGCGATGCATTCGCTGATCGGTCTCGCAGCAGTCGCCATTGCCTACGCGGTGGTGTCGGAGCCGGCCGCGTTCGGGCTCGTGCCGCCCGATGCGCCCTATGCGGGCTATCTGCCGTTCGGCAACCGGATCGAGCTGTTCATCGGCACGTTCGTCGGTGCCATCACGTTCTCGGGATCGGTGATTGCGTTCGGCAAGCTCTCGGGCAAGTACAAGTTTCGACTCTTTCAAGGCGCGCCCGTCGTCTATGCGGGCCAGCATCTGATCAATCTGATGCTCGCGCTCGGCATGCTCGGCTTCGGCATCATCTTCTTTCTCACGCAGTCGTGGTTGCCGTTCATCATCATGACGCTGATCGCCTTCGCGCTCGGCGTGCTCATCATCATTCCGATCGGCGGCGCCGACATGCCCGTCGTCGTCTCGATGCTGAACTCGTACTCGGGATGGGCGGCGGCCGGCATCGGTTTCTCGCTGAACAACGCGATGCTGATCGTGGCGGGTTCGCTCGTCGGCTCGTCCGGTGCGATTCTCTCGTACATCATGTGTCACGCGATGAACCGGTCGTTCTTCAACGTACTGCTGGGCGGCTTCGGCGCCGAGCCGGGCGCGGCCGCCGCGGGCGGTCCGGCGGAGCAGCGGCCCGTGAAGTCGGGCTCGTCCGAAGACGCCGCGTTCATGCTCGGCAATGCCGAAAACGTCGTGATCGTGCCGGGCTACGGTCTTGCCGTCGCGCGTGCGCAGCATGCGCTCAAGGAGTTGACCGACAAGCTCATCGAGAAAGGTGTCGACGTACGCTACGCGATTCACCCCGTTGCCGGTCGTATGCCGGGGCATATGAATGTGCTGCTCGCCGAGGCCGAGGTGCCCTACGATCTCGTCTTCGAAATGGAGGACATCAACAACGAGTTCGGCCAGACCGATGTCGTGCTCGTGCTGGGCGCGAACGACGTCGTGAATCCCGCGGCGAAGAACGACCCGGCGTCGCCCATTGCGGGCATGCCGATCATCGAGGCCTACAAGGCTCGTACCGTCATCGTCAACAAGCGCTCGATGGCCGCCGGATACGCGGGGCTCGACAATGAGCTGTTCTATATGGACAAGACGATGATGGTGTTCGGCGACGCGAAGAAGGTCATCGAGGATATGGTGAAGTCGGTCGACTGAGATGCGGGGTACGGCCGAGTCTGTCGTGCGCATAGCTCGGCCGCCGCACTTCGGCGCGTACGCCCTTCGACATCATGCCGACGAGGGCGCTTCGACGTGCCGCAGGTAATCGGCGAGCCGCCGGCCTGCCATATCGGGAAACCCCTCGTGCGGCGTGACATCGACCATGCGCGAGATGTCGAAATTGCGGAAGTCTTCACGCAGTTCGCACCATGCCCCGACCGTCCATTGCCCGCCCCAATAGACGAGGCTGAGCGGCCAGATGCGCCGCTCGGTCTCCGCCCCTTTCTTGTCCCGGTACGAAAAGCTCACGACGTGTCGGGTATCGACGGCACGATGGAGCGCATCGACGTTTTGCGAGAACTGGCGATCGATGTGATACGAGGGCGCGAAAACGGCAAGGCGCTCCAGCGTCGCGCGCTTGTCGGCCGGCATGGCCGAAGCCACTTTCGCGAGCGCGCTGCGGGCACCGGCCGCGAGACCGGCGCCGCCCCAGGTTTCGATCATGCGGGCGCCGGCTGCCAGTGCCGCGAGTTCGTCGGGCGTGAAGGTGAGCGGCGGCAGACTTGCCGTGCGCGAAAGCCGGTAGCCGATGCCCGCCTCTCCTTCGATCGGCACCCCCGAGAGTTGGAGATCTCGAACGTCGCGATAAACGGTGCGCGGCGAGACGCCGAGCCATTCCGCGAGTTGCTGCGCCGTCGTCAGGCGCCGCCCGCGCAGCAACTCGGCGATCTGGAACAGGCGGTCGGCTCGGCGACTCATGGCGGACGGACTCGGCTAACGGTAGCGAAATGGCCCAGGGCGAGGCCGGGCCGGTGGCCCGGGCTCGGTATGGCGCGATGATAGCGCGGGCCGTCACCCATCAGTCGCGGAGTGAACGGCCGCGCCTGGCACGCATCAGCGTAGTTCGAGCGAATGAAGACCGACCCGGTTGCCCTCGCAGTCGATGAAAAATCCGATGTAGCCATACCCGTTCGGCAGCTCGACCAGCGAGCCGTCCTGCTTGCCACCGGCTTTTTCGATGCGCTTGAGCGTGGCTTGCAACGACGGTTCGGCATTCAGATAGACGAGGGCGCCGTCACCGGGTTGAGCGGGCCGCAACTGCTGGGGGTTGTTGACGATGCAACCGCCGGTTGCACCGTCTTCGTGGGGGAATACTGCCATCGGCACCCCGCCGACGACTTCACGGTTCAATTCGATGCCGAGCGCGGCTTCGTAAAAACGGGCGGCGCGTTCGAGATCGACGGCCGGAAGTTCGAACCAGGCGATAACGCGAGTGGCAGCAGCGACAGCGGTCATGACAGTCTCCATCGTGGGGCGGCGGTGTGCCGGACAGTGCGCCGGACGGCGCGTGAGAGACAGTCTGAGGCGGTGCTGCTGACAGCGTTCTGTCAGTAGAGGTGGCGGCGGGGCCGTCCGGATGTCGCGGTCCGGCAATGGCGGCCTCCGTTGCATCGCTGCGGCACCCATCGGGATGCGGTTCTTACGGATAAAGTAATCCGCCAGTTTGTCGATACAACAAGCTGGATTCGGTGCGCCGCGCGCAGATGTGGTGCGACCCTTAGAGGCTGAACCGCACCAAGACACAGTCGCACGAGACTGACTGATACTAACGAAGAGAGAGCCGATGACCGGGGTCTACAACCCGCTGCTGGTCTGCCTGTCGCTGGTGGTCGCATTCCTTGCGTCCTACACGGCAGTGGAATTGTCCGGCGGCCTGAATACGCTCGCGGGCGCGAAACGGCGGCCGCTATGGCTCGCGGGTGGCGCGGTGTCGATGGGCGTGGGTATCTGGTCGATGCACTTCATCGGCATGCTCGCGTTCTCGCTGCCCGTCGAAGTTGGCTACGATCTGGCCGCCACGACAGCGTCGCTGTTCCTCGCGATCGGCGTGTCGCTGATTGCGCTTGCCACGGCGAGCCGCGGCGTGCTGTCGAGCGCGCGCCTGTGCATTGCAGGGACCGTCATGGGCATCGGCGTCGCCGCGATGCACTTCACCGGCATGCACGCGATGCAGATGTCGCCGGGAATCGCCTACACGATCTGGAGAGTCGCGCTGTCGGTGGGCGTGGCGATCGCCGCTTCGATGGCGGCGCTTTGGCTCGCCTTCACGCTGCGTGCATCGGACGTGCAGAACGTCGTGGTCAAGCGGCTCGGCGCAGCCTTCATCATGGCGCTCGCGATCACCGGAATGCATTATGTCGGCATGAGCGCGGCCGATTTCGCCGCCGGCAGTATTTGCCTCTCCGTCGGCAAGCTCGATGCGCGCTGGCTCGCGCTCATCGTCACCGCGACATCGTTCACCGTGCTGGTCGGCACACTCGCATTGCTTGGCTTCCATACGAGCAGCCTCTCGATCTCGCTGCGGCGCGCGAACCGGCAACTGCATTACCTCGGTACGCACGACGCGCTGACGAATCTCCCGAACCGCCAGCAACTTTCGTTGCGTATCGCGCAGGCGATCGCCGAATGCTCGCGCAGAGAATCGCCATTCGCCGTGCTCTTCATCGATCTTGACGGCTTCAAGTCGATCAACGATTCGCTCGGCCACAGCGTCGGCGACGACCTGCTTAAAGCGTGTGCCGAGCGTCTACGCCAGGACGTGCCCCCGACCGCCATGGTCGCCCGGCTCGGCGGAGATGAATTCGTGATCGTGGTCGAGCACGTGGCAGAGCCGTCGTCCGCCGAGGCGCTTGCCAATGGCGTCCTGCGGCGGCTAAGCGAGGAGATCGACGTCAACGGATTGCCGCTGCGCGTGAGCGCAAGCGTCGGCGTTGCGTTCTATCCTCGTGACGGCAGCAATGCCGGCGAACTGCTGCACAGTGCGGACGCCGCGATGTACGTCGCGAAGCAAAGCGGGCGCAACACGTTCCGGGTGTTCGAGCCGCAGATGAACCATACCACCCTCAAATCGCTGATTCTGCAACGCGATCTGCATCGTGCGTTGACGGGCGGCGAACTCAGCGTGTCGTTTCAGCCGAAGTTCAGCGTTGCGTCGCAATCGGTGACGGGCGTGGAGGCACTGATTCGCTGGCGCCATCCCGAACTCGGCGAGATTCCTCCGCTCGAGTTCATTCCCATCGCGGAACGCTCGGGCCTCATCGTCGGGATCGGCGACTGGGTAGTGCGGGAGGTCTGCAGCAATATTGCGCTATGGGATGCGCAAGGGCTGCCCCCGGTGTGTGTGGCGGTGAACCTTTCGCCGATCCAGTTCAACGTGCAAGACCTGGTGGCCCGGATCGACACGCTGATCGGCGCAGCCGGCGTCGATCCCCGTCGCCTGATGTTCGAGATCACGGAAACAACGGCGATGCAGAACATCGAGAAGACGAGCCGCACGATCGAAGCGCTGCAGTCGCGCGGCTATACCGTCGCGATAGACGATTTTGGCACCGGATACTCGAGCCTCGCCTATCTACAGCGCTTCAGGTTCGACCAGATAAAGGTCGACGGCTCGTTCATGCGCGATCTCGTCGCCGGCGGCGAGCGCGGCAGCGCATTGCTGTCGGCCGTCATGACACTCGCGCGCGCGTTGCAGATCGAGGTCGTGGCGGAAGGTGTCGAGACGGAGTCGCAGTTCCTGACGTTGCGCGAGCTTGCCTGCGATCAGATGCAGGGGTTCCTGTTGAGCCGGCCTTTAACCGCCGTCGAGCTTCCTGCGTTCCTGCGTTCCGTTGCCGACCGAATCGTCACCGCCGGGGGCGCGTGCGTCACGCCGGCAGAATGAGGGCGGCTGCGGAACCCTCATCGACCAGCGACCGCACGCGCAACCGCGCGATACCACCGTCGCGCGGTTCGCAAAGCACGGAAATGCAGCGGCCAACCGCCGATCAGCCGACGCTGATCTCGATGCGCCGCGGCTTCGCTTCGTCGCGGCGCGGAATCGTCAGCTTCAGTACGCCGTCGCGCAGTTGTGCGTCGATACGCGATACGTCGAAGTCCGGGCTCAGCGTGAACGCGCGCGCGAAGTGCGGGTGGCGTATCTCCGCGTGCTGCAGACGCAAGCCGGCCGGGGTCGGGACGACCGCTTCCGCCTCGATCGTCAGACTGCCGTCCTGCACGCGCACATCGAGTTTTTCGCGCGGTACGCCCGGTAAATCTGCATAGAGCGTAATGCCATGACGGTCTTCGAAGATATCCACGTCCGGCGCGAGGCGCACTTGACGCGTTGCGGTCTGTCCGTTCCCCGGTTTCGTCACGGTCGTGCTGCTCCCTCCGGCCTGGGTGGCCAGCTTGGTTGTGTCATTCATGATGTCCTCCGTAATGCCTTGGGCGGGTCGCCCCACCGGTCCAATGTGCTGTTTCGTGCGTCGCCGCGTTTATTGCACGGTGACCGAACGCGGCTTCGACGCTTCGGACTTGCCGACGCTGATCGACAGGCACCCGTCCACGTAGCGCGCGTTGACCTTGTCCGGGTCGGCGTGCTGCGGGAGTTCCACGACACGCCGGAATGCGCCCACGAAGCGCTCCTCGGCATAGACGCGTGTCTCGTCGGACGATTCCGGCTCGGTGCGTTTGCGCTCGCCGCTGATCGTGAGCAGACCCTTGTCGATCGAAACGTCGATCGTGGCCGGATCGAGCCCCGGCGCGAATGCGACGATCTCGACCGATTCGTCGGTCGTGCCGATGTTGATGGGAGGGAAGGCGTCGAAGCGCGTGGCGCGCAGACTCGCGGGGAACCCCGCGAAGAGGTTCGTCATCTGCCGTTGCAGGCGATCGAGCTCGCCCAGCAGATTGGCGTCGAAGAAAAGATCGCTCATGATTGGCTCCTTTCCGGGGGGCCCGCACGGAGCTGAACCGGACTACGCGCTCCAGTCCATCCGTCCGCGAGGAAGCCCGCTGACAAACAAATCGAAACACGCAGCGCGTGAACCGCGACTGCCTGAGCGAAACCTAAGATAGTGCAGAAAGTGGAGATTTCAAGAGGGGCGGTAAGCGGCTGCCGCGTTCGCGCATTGACATGCCGGGACGCGCGGCGCAATCAGGCGGTTCGGCGTGGATTCATCTGAAGTTTGTTGTATCTTGCGGCATGCGATCCATTACGCGAGCCTCGCCATGCCGATTTCGTGCCAGTTTGCATTGAACAACAGCCAGTTTTCGACATTCATCTGCGCCGGAATCGGTGCCTTCGCCGCTTTTTCCGGCAATGGTTTGGGGCGCGATAATCCAGCAGCAGTAGACAAACCTGATATCGGGCCCCTGCCGCCTGGGCGGTATTACATCGTTGATCGCGAGTCCGGTGGGCGGATGGGCAGCATCCGTGATTTCGTACTTAAACATTTTTATGGCACCGACAGGACCACTTGGTTTGCGCTATATCGCAGCGACGATGTGATTGATGACTGGACCAGCATAAACGGCATCCGCCGTGGCAACTTCAGGCTTCACCCCATTGGCCCGCGCCGACTCAGCGACGGCTGTATTGCAATAGTCAGTCCGAGTCAGTTCAAAATGCTGTACGACCGTTTGAAGTCGACTCCAACCATTTCCATACCCGGAACGGCGATGCGCGCCTATGGGACGGTAGACGTGCGATGAAGCGCATAACCCGCATAACAGTCAACATCGTGTCGGTCATCGCCATTGCGCTCGGTGTCGTGCGCATTCTCGGCGGTATTCCGTTTGCACCATGGGCGACGGATTTGTTGATCCGCCTTGCTGCAGGGTTCGGGATGTACGGTGACGAGCAGGTCGAAGACGTCTACGTGATCGCCAGCCTGCTCATCGCGGTCGCGTTCGCTGCGGCTCTCGTCTGGGCCGCCAATCGATTGATTGCTCGCCGCCGTAGTTGACCTCGAACGGCAATGCGGCCTCCCCAAGAACCGCTCCGGCTTTAAGCACTCACCCTCGAGGCTCACCATCGTCGCGCGCCGGCCGCGACTTCACGCTGCCCGTCACGAGATCGAAGCGGAAGAGCCGGCACTCGAGCGCGCCGTTGAAAAGCGGCGTCTTCGTCGATT
>Ga0207647_10000421_pt1 | contig 34968 bp, 29 predicted proteins | sample KBSCornC2_FD_184295 | JGI IMG/M metagenome (GOLD analysis project Ga0207647, IMG submission 184295) | Corn rhizosphere microbial communities from Kellogg Biological Station, Michigan, USA - C2 (SPAdes) (version 2) | ecosystem: Host-associated > Plants > Roots > Rhizosphere ... | reverse complement strand
TGCGGGGCGCGCCGCCGCCGCTTTCCTTGAGGGCTTCGGCCTGGATCTCGTCACGCCGTTTCTGCATCGCCGACAGCCAATCGAACGGCGGGGCGCCCACCAGTCGGTCGAGGATCGCGTTGCGGATGCCGAGCGCGCAATAACCATCCTCAACATTGGTATAGACCGCCACTGCGCAGCCGAGTTCGGGCAGAAGTGCCTGACGCGTCACCTGCCCGGTCAGACCCCCATCATGTGCCACCATTCGCTGGCCGCGATAGTCCTGGATGAACCAGCCCAGCGCATAGCCCTGCATCACCGACGCGTCAGGCTTCGCTGCGCTTGCGCCGGGTCCGCTATGAACGATCGTTTGTGGTTTCCACATTTCGTCCGCCTGCGCGGCACTCCACAGCCGCTGACCGTCGGGCAACAGTCCGCGGTTAAGCTGGACGCGGAACCAGGCCGGTATGTCGTGCACATTGGTGTTGATCCCGCCTGCTGCGGCGATCTTCTCATCCTCATCTGGTGCGACCACGCGCATCGGTCCCATGCCGCGCACCGGCGGCCCCAGCCGTGCGTGCCGGCCCGCGACGTTATCTGTATGGATCCGTCCGATGGTCGCGACGGTTTCCGTCATGCCGAGCGGGCGCAGCAACCGGGCAGTTATGAAGTCCATCCAGCTCTGCGCACTTACGCGCTGGATCAGAATGCCTGCGACAATGTAGAGAATATTGTCATAGGCATAGCCGCTGCGGAAACTACGTTCCAGCTTCAGATATTGCAGGCCGCGCAGCATATCTTCGGCGGTGAAGTCGGTATGCGGGAACTGCATCAGATCGCCGGCGCCGAGCGCCAACCCGCTACGATGCACTAGCAGGTCGCGAACCGTCATCATCTGCGTGGCGAACGGATCGGACATACGGAATTCGGGAATGTAGCGCGTGACCGGTTCATCCCAGCCGACCTTCCCCTCATCCACCAGCATCGCAAGCGCGGCTGCGGTGAAGGCCTTGCTGTTGGAAGCAATACCGAACAACGTGTGCTGATCGATTTTGGCGGGCTGGCCCAGCGTTCGTACGCCATAGCCGCGAGTGAACTCGGGTTGGCCCGACCGCACGATCGCGACCGCGACGCCGGGGGTGTCGAAAGCAGCCATGAAGCGCTTGGCCAGGCCGCTCACCTCGTCTTCGACAAGCGCTGGAGGCGCTCCCCACGCCGGCCGGGCCGCCAGCGTGATGCCGCTCACCCCGCCAACAAGAAAGCTGCGCCGATTGCTCGCGAATCCCGTCACCCCATTCTCCCTTGCCGACAGGCTATCCCGCCTGCTTCAGCGTTGGAAAGTGGTCAGTGCCGCTCTTTGGTGCTGGCGAACCTGATGTTCGGGAAGCGGCCCGAAATGTAGTTCAGCTCCCACGCGTCCTTGGCCATGAACACCGGCGCGCCGTCACGATCCTCGGCCAGTGCCGAGCGGTGCTCGCTCATGAATTGCTCGAGCGCTTTGGGATCGTCTGAGCTGACCCACCGCGCCGTATCCCAGGGCGAAGGTTCGAAACCAGCATCGACCTTATATTCCGCCTGAAGCCGGCTGATCAGCACATCCAGCTGCAACTGACCCACCACGCCCACGATCCAATTAGAGCCGATCTGGGGGAAGAAGACCTGCATGATGCCTTCTTCGGCCATGTCGTTGAGCGCGTTTCGGAGCTGCTTGGTCTTGGTGGGGTCCACCAGGCGCACGCGGCGCAGAATTTCCGGTGCGAAATTGGGAATGCCGGTGAAGCGGAGCGCCTCACCCTCCGTCAGCGTATCGCCGACGCGCAGCGTGCCATGATTGGGGATGCCGATGATATCGCCAGGATAAGCTTCTTCCGCCAGTTCGCGCTCGCGCGCGAAGAACAGGATTGGCGAATGGACCGCGATCGTTTTGCCCGTGCCGACCTGCGCGAGCTTCATTCCTCGCCGGAACTTGCCGGCACATAGCCGCATGAACGCCACGCGATCGCGATGCTGCGGGTTCATGTTGGCCTGAACCTTGAACACGAAGCCCGCCACCTGCGGCTCGTCGGGCTGCACCTCGCGCGGCTCGGCCGGCTGCGGGCGTGGCGGGGGCGCGAACTGCGCCAGTGCGTCGATCAGTTGCTCGACCCCGAAATCCTTGAGTGCAGAGCCGAAATAAACGGGCGTCAGGTCGCCTGCGCGATAGGCGGCTTCGTCCAGCGGGGCATAGCCGGCCATCGCCAGCTCGGCTTCTTCGCGCAGCAGCGCGATGCCGTCCGCGGAGAGCAATTCGTCGAGGTCTGGGTCGTCGAGTCCGCCGACGGGCACACTGTCCCCCTCGAACGCGCCTGTTGCGTCATCGGCCGGGCGGTGCAGGACGTTCTTCGCGAGATCGTAAATCCCCTCGAACATGCCGCCCATGCCGACCGGCCAGCTCATCGGTGCCACATCGAGCGCGAGTGCATCGGCAACCTCGTCCAGCAATGCGAAGGGCGCGCGCCCCTCGCGATCGACCTTGTTGATGAAGGTGATGATCGGCACGTTCCGCAGCCGGCAGACCTCAAACAATTTGCGCGTCTGCGCCTCGATGCCGCGCGCCGCATCGATCACCATCACCGCCGAATCCACTGCGGTCAGCGTGCGGTATGTATCCTCGGAAAAGTCTTCGTGGCCCGGCGTGTCCAGCAGATTGAACACGATGCCTTCGCGTTCGAACGTCATTACCGATGACGTGACGGAGATGCCGCGTTGTTGTTCAATCTTCATCCAGTCGGATCGTGCGCGCCTTTGCTGGCCGCGCGCGCGCACCTCGCCCGCGGCGTGGATCGCGCCGCCGAACAGCAGCAGCTTTTCGGTGAGCGTGGTCTTGCCGGCGTCAGGGTGCGAGATGATCGCAAAGGTACGGCGTTGGGGATGTTCGGGCGATGCCATGATCGAGCGCGGTTAGCAGGTGAGGGCAGGGGCGTCACCCTCCGCCTTGGCGATCGAGGAACGCGCGCTCGTGCTGCCCGTTAAGGCCACGTGATTGTTGCGTAAGAGGAGGATTCTCATGGGCGAGCTCACCGACAAGACCAAGGGCATAGCGAACGAGGTTGCCGGCCGTGCCAAGCAGGTAGCAGGCGACGCCACTGACCGCCCGGATATTCGCGCGGAAGGCGAAGATCAGGAAGCAGAGGGTGAGACCCAGAATCTCAAGGGTGCGGTCAAGGGCCTGTTCGGCGACAAGGTCTGATGGGGAGGGGGGCTGGCAGTAGAAGGGGGATTAACCCTGTCATCCTCTGGGGGGCGATAAACCCGGCGTTCCCGATTGGAGCCGCCGTCGAGGAATATGGATTCCCGCCTGCGCGGGAATGACGATTTGTAGGTTACAATTTATCCTTCACCGCCACTTGGACGGGTGTGGAAACCAAGACGTGCGTCTGGTAATAATATTTGCCGGTCGGGCGGCCTCCGGCTGTGAAGTCTATCCGTACCCGTTGCGCTACCCCGCGCACGAATATCCGGCGGCCGACGAAGGCCTGCTCGGATACGGCGCCGATCTTGGCCTCGAGAGCGTTCTCGACATCCTCATTCATCGCAATCGTAAGGTTGCGCTGGTCGCGATAGTCCAATTCGGAATTCAGGAAGACGCGGCCATTTTCACGACCGACTGCACGAACGGTCATCTTGAAGATGCCGGGAACTCCATCGGGGGCGGCTTTGGCGGCGGCAATCACTGCCTTTGCCGGGGTAATGCTGCGGAACGCGCCCCAGCCCGGCGCGGGTGAAGCAAACACGGCGGCGAGGATCAAGGCTATCAAGGCAACGCTGCGCATTGCGGGCTCCGGCACGTTTGATCTGCAAGCAGCCTAACGGCACCTCCCCTCCCGGCAATGGCAGAAGCAACCGCGTTGAATGACGATTGGCAATTGCCGCGCACCGCGCCAAAGCCGCGCCTGAATGTTTCGCCGCCTGATTCCCGATCCCTTCCTGCTCGTGCTGGTTGCCACTTTGCTGCTGGCGACCTTTGTGCCCGCGCGAGGCGTGATCGCGGTGGCAGTGGGCTGGCTTTCCATCGTCACGATCGTTCTGCTCTTCTTCTTTCATGGGGCGAAGCTGGCGCGCGAGCAGGTGATCGCCGGTCTCACCCATTGGCGCTTGCACCTGACAATCCTCGGCTGCACCTTTCTCTTCTTTCCCCTTCTGGGCGCGATTGGGGTCCGAATTTGGCCGGGCCTGATGCCGCACGACCTCTGGACCGGCATGCTCTTCCTGTGCGCGCTGCCATCGACGGTGCAGTCGGCAATTGCCTTCGTATCGATGGCGCGCGGCAACGTCCCCGCGGCAATCGCCAGTGCGTCTGCAAGTCAGATACTCGGTATCATCGTCACGCCTGTCCTGATGGGGCTGATGGCGGGTGCGCATGGCGGCGGCATCAATGTCGAGGGCATTGGCAAGATCGCCGCGCAGATCCTGCTCCCCTTCATCGTTGGGCACCTGCTTCGGCCGTGGATCGGCGCTTGGGTAGGGCGGCACAAGGCGCTGATCGGCGTCACGGATCGGTCTACCATCGTGGTCGCGGTCTATGGCGCCTTTTCCGCCGCGGTGCTGGAAGGGTTGTGGCACAGGCTGCCACCTGCGACGTTCGCCGTGCTCGCCGGTGTTAATGCGATACTATTGGGCGTGGCGCTGGGCTTTACGTGGGGCGTTGGCTGTGCGCTCGGCTTCAATCGTGCCGATCGCATCGCAATCCAATTCTGCGGTACCAAGAAAAGCCTGCTGCAAGGTGTGCCGATGGCAAAGGTGCTTTTCCCGGCGCCGCAAACGGGCGTGATCCTGTTGCCGATCATGCTATTTCATCAGATGCAGCTCATGGCCTGCGCCTTTATCGCGCGGCGTTATGGGACTCGGGCTGAAGCCAAGTGAAAGGGTGGGGATGAGCGAGAACGCAGTCTATCCGGTGCCGGCGGCGTGGGAGTCGAACGCCAAGGTGAATGCGGCGCGCTATGCCGAAATGTATTCGCGTTCGCTCGCCGATCCAGCCGGCTTCTGGTTGGAGCAGGCGCGGCGGCTGGATTGGACGACCTTTCCGACCAAGGCGGATGAGAGCAGCTTTGCCAAGGACGATTTTCGCGTCCGCTGGTTCGCTGACGGCGCGCTCAATGCCGCCGCCAATTGCCTCGACCGCCATCTGGCGGAGCGCGGCGACACCACCGCGATCATCTGGGAGCCGGATGAGCCGTCGGAAGCTCCGAAACATATCAGCTATCGCGCGCTGCATGAGCAGGTCTGCCGCTTCGCCAACGTCCTGAAGGCCGAAGGCGTCAAGAAGGGCGATCGCGTCACCATCTATATGCCGATGATCCCCGAAGCCGCGGTGGCGTTGCTTGCCTGCGCGCGCATCGGCGCGATCCATTCGGTTGTGTTCGGCGGCTTTTCGCCTGATGCGCTGGCGGGACGAATTGAAGATTGCGGTTCCACCGTGGTCATCACTGCCGACGAAGGCCGCCGCGGCGGCAAGCCGGTTCCGCTCAAGAAGAATGTCGATGCCGCGGCCGAGCGCTGCAATATTGAGAAAGTGATCGTCGTACGCGCGACCGGCGGCGAGGTCGCGATGCAATCCGGGCGGGACGTCTGGTATGACGAAGCGATGGCTTCAGCCTCGGCGGATTGCCCTCCAGAGGTTGTGAACGCGGAAGATCCGCTCTTCATCCTCTACACGTCGGGTTCGACCGGGAAGCCCAAGGGCGTGATGCACACGACCGGCGGCTATTTGCTATGGGCGAGCCTTACGCACGAGATCGTGTTCGATTACACGCCCGGTCAGATCTATTGGTGTGCGGCCGATATCGGCTGGGTCACGGGCCATTCCTACATCGTCTACGGCCCTCTTGCGAACGGCGCGACCACGCTGATGTTCGAAGGCGTCCCGAATTGGCCTGATGCGAGCCGCATCTGGCAAGTGGTCGATCGGCATAAGGTCGAGATCCTCTACACAGCGCCCACCGCACTTCGCGCGCTGATGCGTGAGGGAGACGAACCGGTGAAGCGCACAAGCCGACAGTCGCTGCGCTTGCTCGGTTCGGTCGGTGAACCGATCAATCCAGAAGCCTGGCGCTGGTACCATGATGTCGTCGGCGAGGGCCGCTGCCCGATCGTCGACACCTGGTGGCAGACCGAGACAGGCGGTCACATGATCACGCCACTGCCCGGCGCGATCGAACTCAAGCCCGGCTCCGCGACCAAACCATTCTTCGGAGTCGAGCCGCAATTGCTAGACAATGACGGCCAGGTGCTGGAGGGCACCGCCTCGGGCAATCTCGTGATCGCGCGCAGCTGGCCGGGGCAGATGCGCGGCGTGTGGGGCGATCCTGAGCGTTTCTTCCAGACCTATTTCTCGCATTTCCCCGGCGTCTACACCACCGGCGACGGGGCGCGCCGCGACGAGGACGGCTATTGGTGGATCACCGGCCGCGTCGACGATGTCATCAATGTCTCTGGCCATCGCATGGGGACCGCCGAGGTCGAAAGCGCACTCGTGCTGCACGCCAAGGTCGCCGAGGCTGCGGTGGTGGGAATGCCGCACGACATCAAAGGGCAGGGTATTTATGCCTACGTCACCCTCATTGCCGGCGAGGAACCGAGCGACGCGCTACGCAAGGAACTGACCCAATGGGTCCGCACCGAGATCGGCCCGATCGCCACCCCCGACGCAATCCAGTTCGCGCCGGGCCTGCCTAAGACCCGATCGGGCAAGATCATGCGCCGCATTCTGCGCAAGGTCGCGGAGGGCGACGTTTCGAACCTTGGCGACACATCGACCCTGGCCGACCCCGCAGTGGTTGAGGATTTGATCCGCAACCGGATCGGCTGATCGTCGGGGCTTCGCGGGTGAGCATTCGGATACGGCGTGACCAGCAGCCGGCGCAGACGCAGATCGTCTTCAAACAGACCGCCGCGGGCGAGGTTTACGAACGGATGTTGCCTTCAAGCCGGCAATTGCCAGCGCATCGCGCTATCGAGCACCCTGCCGCGGCTGTTATACCCCATCCAAGCGTCCGCAAGCGCGCCGATATCGATCGCGATTCCGCCTAATTGCCGGATCCGATCGCAGTAGATTTTGCCGAGTAGCCCGCCAGCCACCAAGAATGGCGCGCCTCGCCGCGGCACCTCCAACTCGCGCATGATCCGCCCGAATATTGCCGGAAAGTGGGTGCCGCGATCCGAATGTTCGCGTGGTCGATCGAGCCGCGTCTCCCCTGGGATGTCGTAACTGCGGATATGATCGATGCCATGGAGGCGCTGAAGCCGCCCTGCCAGGTCGGGGTGCGGGCTGATTACACCGACGAAATCCAGCCCATTCAGAAGGCTGGAGAGGAACGGATCGATCTCGTTGAGCGTCAGATTGAAGCCAGCCCAAGTCGTAATTTTGGGGCCGCTCCGCGCGAATAGGCGGGTCATATACCGCTCCAGCCCGGAGCAAAAACCGTAATGAACCTTGTCGCCTGTGAGCTGCTCTGCGCTCGGCAGACCAAGCAGATCCGCATTGGCGATGGCGGTTTCGAATTGCCTTCCCAGTGCCTCCACGCTGGCTTTGGGTACATCGTTGAGGTCCTGGCCGAACCAGACGTACCAGATCAGCCGCGCCATCGCCGACGCCTCGCGCTCCGGAACCGAAGCACCCAGGTCAGGATGCAGGTGGAGGAGGAAGCGCGCCTCCCCGTCGTTCAATCGGATCCACGAAAAGGGCTCGGCCGCCCGGATCCGCTCCGCCAAGAACGCCCCGAGTTCACCACGGCCGATCCAATGGTCGGATTTTTCGCGGCTGGCGACCGTCGGCACAAGCGTTTCGGCCGGAACGGCAGCCGCAAGCCGTGCCTCGGCCGCCATTGACGCGACATTCCACCAGTGCGGCATGCCGAGCGGGCCCGGCGGCAGCGGCGGATCCTCGTGCATCGCGGGATCCGCCAGCAGTTCGCTATAGGTGGTGAGGTAATCTGCGAATCGGGCGCCGGCGGCGAAGGCTATGTCGAAGGCGATGCGCGCAGCCTTGCGGTGCCCCTGGGCAAGCAATGTGCATCCGGTGCTCACGGCCAAGCTCGCGTCGCGACAGGGAAAGGACCGCGCGGCCGTGGCGATAAGCAGCGCGGCTTGGTGCTCGATCGTAGCCAGTTCAAGCAGCAGCGCACCGTCGGGTCGCGCGCGAAGCATCGCTCCCTGCATCCAGCGACTCGCCGCAGACAAATTCCCACATTGCGCAAAGCTACGTGCGAGTGCGAGTTGCGTCGGAGCGGGTGCGCCGTCCAAACAGACTGCGCGCTCGAGCAGAGCGTGGGCAGCTTCCGCCCCGCTCTCATCGGCGGAGAGCAGCCGGGCTGCCCGTGTCAAAACCTGCGAGCTTGCGGCGCCTTCGACTATCGCTTCGTCGATAATATTTCGGGTGCCCTCGGCATCATTTCCGGCGAGATGTTCGGCCTCGTCCAGCAGGCCCCAGGCCCGCTCGACACCAATCAACGTCGCCAGGAAATCGTTGATGTCCGCCGGCGCGGCCAGGTGATTATCCTTCGAGCTGGCGCAGCAGCAATCGCACGTCCGCATCGATCTCGGCATCCTTGACGCGCAGCGCCTCGATCGTGCGCACCGCGTGGATCACCGTCGTATGATCGCGCCCACCAAAGCGGCGGCCGATTTCAGGCAGCGAACGCTGGGTCAATTGCTTGGCCAAATACATCGCAATCTGGCGAGGGCGGGCGACCTCGCGGGCGCGGCGCGCCGAGCCCATCTCCGTCTGGCGGATGCGGAAATGCTCGCACACCTTGCGCTGGATCTCATCGATCGAGACACGGCGCTGGCTCGCGCGAAGCTGCTCGGCCAGTGCTTCCTGCGCGAAGTCCAAGTCGATCGCCCGGTTGTTGAGTGTCGCAAAGGCGATGACGCGATTGAGCGCGCCTTCGAGCTCGCGAATCGAGGCCGAGATGCGCTTGGCGAGGAAGAGCGCGACCTCGTCGGGCACCGTCCCGGCGGGCAGCGATTCGAGCTTCTTGACGATGATGTTGTAGCGCAGCTCGAAATCCGCCGGGTTGATATCGGCGACGAGGCCCCAGGATAGCCGGGACAGGATACGGCTCTCGATCCCGTCTAAATTCTGCGGACTGCGATCCGCGCTGATCACCAGCCGGCGGCCGGCCGAGATCAGTTCGTTCATCGTGTGGAAGAATTCCTCCTGAGTGGAATCCTTGCCTGCAATGAACTGGACGTCGTCGATCAGTAGCACGTCGGCTGCCCGCAGCCGCTGCTTGAAGCTGTGCGTGTCCTTCGCCCGCAGCGCCGAGACGAACTCGAACATGAACTTCTCGGCGGACATATAGAGGATCTGCGCCTCCGGATGCCGTGCGCGATATTCCTGCCCGATCGCGTGCATCAGGTGCGTTTTGCCCAGACCCGTGCCGCCGTGGAGGAAGAGCGGGTTGAAGGCGAGCCTTCCGCCCTCCGCAAGCGTGCGCGCGGCATTGTAGGCGAGTTCGTTCGCCTTTCCGACGACGAAGCTGTCGAACGTATAGCGCGCATCGAGCGCTGTGCCCTTATTGGCCACGGCCGATTTCAATTCCGGTGCTCGGACCTCAGGCTCGGGTGTGGGTTCGGCAACAACGCGCGCAGGCGCGTCGGCCGCGGCCTCAATTACGATATGGCGAACCTGGGGCAGCATCGCACGCCATGCGGCGCCGATCTGCTCGGCGAAATGATTCTGGACCCAGGTCGCCATGAAAGCGGACGGCGCGGCAAGGCGCACCTCGCCCGACTCGGAATCGCAGCCCGCGAGCCGCAGCGGCTTTAGCCAGCCGTCGAAGATGCGCTCGCCGCAGCTCTTGCGCAGGCTCGACCGAATGCCGTCCCAGGCCGCCTCGAAAGGAAGCTGGCCCGCATCGCCAAACGCGCCTGCGTCAATAACTTGCTCCACGCACACCTCTCCCGTCGCCGGAAACGCCCCCATTGACGCCGGCTTGGCTGTTTCAGACACAACTCGACCCCCGCGCACGAGAGTATCCGCGCGCGCCACAACCTGAACTCGAATGGTTGGCTCGGCAGGAGAATCACCGACCGAACAATGTGAGTGTAGGAACATCGTGGGGCGCGATTCAAGCTTCTGAACCGTCACGATTCTGAAATAATGCGCTTGACAGCGGAAGACCGCCATTTTTCCCGCTACGTTTCACAACTATCTGTATTTATTACAAATTTTTAACAGTCGCAGATGTGACGCCCGTATTACGATTCAGAGAATCATGGAATCTCCGGACATTGCGCAGCGTTTCGCAACGGCAGCAAAAAGCCCGCCGATCAAGGGATCGACGGGCCTAAAATTCCTACCGGAAAAGCGGGTCAGCCGAGCGCCGCGACTCGCTTGGTCAGCCGCGCGAACTTCCGCGATGCGGTGTTCTTGTGAAGCACACCCTTGGAAACGCCACGCGCCAGCTCGGGCTGGGCCGCAGCCAAGGCCGCAGCAGCAGCAGTCTTGTCGCCGCTCGTCAGTGCGAGTTCGACCTTCTTGAGGAAGGTGCGGATGCGGCTGACGCGCGCGCCATTGATTTCGGCGCGACGATTGTTGCGACGGATGCGCTTTTTGGCTTGCGGCGTATTCGCCATTGCGTGACTGACCTCAGTTAAATGGGATTGCGGCGGCAGGCGAGCCTGCGCCGGGAAGCGCGCCCTCTACAGAATGAGTGGCCGTCCGTCAACGTTGGCACTTCGGACACCAGAAGGTCGATCGGCCACCATCCACCTGCCGCCGAATGGTGCCGCCGTCATAGGGGCATTTCTCCCCTTCGCGACCATAGACGCGGAACTGGCTGGAGAAATAGCCGAGCTCTCCGTCAGGACGGGCATAGTCGCGCAAGGTAGATCCACCGGCGTCGATGGCGGCGGTCAACACCTTGGGAATCGCTTCTATCAGCCGCTGCAGTGCTATGCTGGATAACCCTCCACCGGGCTTTCGCGGGTTGATTCGGGCCAGGTTCAGCGCCTCGCAGACATAGATATTGCCCAAGCCTGCGATCACGCGCTGATCGAGCAGCAGCAATTTGATTGGAGCGGTGCGGCCGTCCAGCTTTTGCGCGAGATAGGCGATCGTGAGTTCGGGGCCTAACGGCTCGGGTCCGAGCGCCTTGAAGGCAGGAAAATCTTCGAGCCGCTCGGTCTGCAGCAGATCGAGCGAGCCGAACCGCCGCGGATCGTTCAGCGCAAGCCTGTGGCCTGCTTCGGTCTCCAGCAGCAGATGATCGTGCTTGCCGATCTCGGCCGGATCGATCCGCCATCGCCCCGACATTCCGAGATGGAAGATCAGCGTGTCGCCCCGATCGGTGTCGATCAGCCCATATTTGGCACGGCGGCCAAGCTGCGTGACAACCGCGCCCGTGAGCCGTTGGCGTAAGTCGGCAGGGATGGCGTGGCGCAGATCGGCACGGCGCGGCTCGACGCGGGTGAGGCGGCGACCTTCGAGTACGGGCCGAAGCCCGCGGACGGTGGTCTCGACTTCGGGAAGCTCGGGCATCGGCTGGCGCTAGCCGATCCCGACCGGCCCCGCTATGGGCGGGCGATGACCGAGACCGTCTCCTTCGGCTATTCCGAAGTCACGCCCGCAGAAAAGACCGCGAAAGTGGGCGAAGTGTTCGCTCGCGTAGCACGCCGCTACGACATCATGAACGACGCCATGTCGGGCGGTATGCATCGGGTGTGGAAGGACCGTTTTGTCGCGCGGGTGAAGCCGCGGGCGGGCGAGCATATCCTCGATATGGCGGGCGGCACCGGCGACATCGCCTTTCGGATGAAGGCCAAGGGCGCGGACGTGACGGTTTCGGATATCAACCCGTCGATGCTGGAGGTTGGGCAGGAGCGCGCCGCCAAAAAGGGCCTGACCGATTTCGCCTGGTCGGTGCAGAATGCCGAGACGCTAAGCTTCGGCGATGCCAGCTTCGATGCTTATACGATCGCCTTCGGCATCCGAAACGTCACGCATATCGACAAGGCGCTTAATGAGGCACACCGTGTGCTCAAGCGTGGCGGCCGGTTCTTCTGCCTGGAATTCTCGACCACGCTCTGGCCCGGCTTCGCCGATGTCTACGACTTCTATTCGCACAAGATCGTGCCGCAGATCGGCAAAGCGATCGCACATGACGAGGAAAGTTATCGCTATCTGATCGAATCGATCCGGCGCTTCCCCGCTATGGAGAGGTTCAAGACGATGATCGCCGAGGCCGGTTTCATTCAGGTGAAAGCCGAGCCGATCCTGGGCGGGCTGGTCGCGATCCATTCCGGCTGGAAGATCTGACGCCGCGATGACGCGTCCGATCATCCATGTCTCGCGGCTGCTCCGCTGGGGCCGTATCCTGGCGCGCCATGGGGCGCTGCGCGGGCTGGAGCGCGATCCCAACACACCGACCGCTGTTCGTCGGCTGATCAAGCTTGCCCATATTGGCGTACGAGTGCCCAAAACGCCACGTTATGCCGACGCCTTCCAGGCGATCGGCCCCGCCGCGATCAAGCTCGGCCAGGCGCTCGCGACCCGGCCGGATTTGGTCGGCGAGGCGGCGGCGCATGATCTCGCCCGGCTCCAGGACGCGGTCCCTCCTGTGCCGTTCGCCGCGATCAAGCTGGCGATCGAACAGAGCCTGGAAAAGCCGATCGATGAGATCTTCGCGTCGATTGATCCCGAGCCCGTGGGCGCAGCATCGATCGCGCAGGTCCATCGCGCGATAACGACCGATGGCCGTACGGTCGCGGTCAAGGTGCTGCGCCCAGGTATCGAGGACGAGATGGCGCGTGCCATCGAAACCTATGAATGGGCCGCCGCACAGGCGGAGGCGCTTGGCGGCGAACTGGCACGCCTGCGTCCGCGTCTCACCATCGCAACCTTCCGCCAATGGACTTTGCGCGAACTCGATCTCAGGCGCGAGGCGGCTTCCGCTTCAGAGCTCGGCGAGAATATGTCGGCCGAGCCAGGCTTCGCTGTGCCCGCGATCGACTGGACGCGCACGACGCGGCGCGTGCTTACGCTCGAATGGGTCGAGGGTATTAAACTGTCCAAGCGCGATCAGCTGATCGCTGCCGGGCACGATCCGCACCAGCTCGCCTCCTGCCTCGTGCGCGCCTTTCTGCGCCAGGCGATCGACAATGGCTTTTTCCACGCCGACCTCCACCAGGGTAATTTGTTCGCGCTACCTGACGGTCGCATCGCCGCGATCGACTTTGGGATCATGGGCCGGATCAATCACCAGGCGCGCCTCTGGTTGGCGGAGATCCTCCACGGGTTGATCACCGGCAATTACGACCGTGTCGCGGAAATTCATTTCGAAGCCGGCTATGTGCCCCCGCACCACAATCAGGCCGAGTTCGCCACCGCGCTTCGGGCGGTGGGCGAGCCGATACGTGGTCTGCCCGTTAAGGACATCTCAATCGGGCAGATGCTCGACGGCTTGTTCGCGATCACGCGCGATTTCGACATGGAGACCCAGCCGCACCTGCTTCTGCTCCAGAAGACGATGGTTATGGTTGAAGGCGTCGCCACCGCGTTGGATCCTGACATCAACATGTGGGAGGTCTCCGGCCCATTCGTGCGCGAATGGCTGCGCGATGAGCTCGGCCCCGAAGCCTGGCTTGCCGACCGGCTGCGCACCGACTTTCAGACGGTCATGCGCTTGCCCGGGCTGATCCGTCGCATCGAAGCACTTTATCCTCCGCCTGGCGCCGCACCCCCGCCGCCACCGCTACGAGAAGTGGAGGTCGTCCGGCTTGGGGGTGGAAGCTGGCGTTATATCTTGGTGGCAGTTGCCTCGGCAGTGGCAACCGCGGCGGTACTGCTTCTTCTCCATTGACCGGGGGCGGCATTCGCCGACCCTGCTAACCGTGCGGCGTATTCGCAAACAGAAGGTCGTCATCGGCGGTAGCCGTGCGGTGAAGCTGGGCGTGCCGTCGGCGATCGGCGATCTTTACTATGCGACGATGGAGCTGAACTGGCCTAGCTTTGTCGGCCTCACCGCGCTGGCCCTTCTGCTGCTCATCCCCCGGCCTCGGAGCGATTGCCTCGACTAAGCGCGGTGCGGTTTCACGCGCCAGATCCGGCGGCCGAACGGGAGGAGGACTCCCGTTCGACACCCAAGCAGCGATTTCCCTGGCCGGGTCTCTTCAATTGCGGCGGCGCTTTGGGCACCTCGGTTTCGTCATCGACGCCGCAACTGGGTAGCGATCTCAGGTCAGAAACGATAGCTCGCGGAAATTCCCCATTCGCGCGGCCGGCCATAACTCGCTTCCGCCAGCCCAAACGCGCCGGAGACATTGCCAGACACCAAGTAGAGCGCGTTGGTCAGGTTCGTCCCGAACACCGACAGCTGGATCGCCTGGCCGGGCAAGGTATAGCTCAGCCGCGCGTTCAGCAGCGAATATCCATCATCGGTCGCGAGCGGTGAGTTGGCGACGTCATGATAAATCCGGCTGTAGCTGCTGAGATCCGCCCGCAACGCCATCTTGCCGCCATTGGCGAATTCATGGCTTACCTCGGCGCCCGTCGTGACCGTCCACTTCGGGGCCTTCACAAAATGGCTGGCCAAGGTGATCGGCAGGATCTGCGTCGGTCCGAGCCCCTGCCCGACGGCGGTGTAGCGGGTGTCGAGATAACCCACGGCGGCATTGAAGGTGAACCACCGTGCAGGCCGCATCACCGTTTCGAGTTCGAATCCGTCGATCTTGCCTTTGGCGGCGTTGGCCACGAAGTTGGTCGGCGTCTGGTTTACCGTCAGCTGGATGTCATTGTAAATGGAATGGAAGAGCGCGAGGTTCGTGGTCAGCGCACCGTCCAGCCACTGGGCCTTCACGCCGGCCTCATAGGTGTCGAGCGTCTCTGGGGCATATTGGGTCACTTCGTCGGCATTGGCGAGTGGGCGGCCGTTGAACCCGCCTTGCTTGAAGCCGCGCGAGAATGAGCCGTAGAGCAGCAGGTCCTCGTTCGCTTTGTAGTTCAGACCAAGCCGGGGAGTGAACTTTTTGAAGCTCGCACTCTTGGTCACGTCGACGAACTTCACGTTGTCGCGCTGGCGCGTGTTGATCGACGTGAAAATCTTCTTATCGCTCGTATAGCGTCCGCCAACGGTGACGCTCAGTCTCGGTACGATCTCGTAATCGAGCTGGCCGTAAGCGGCATAACTGCGATTATCGGTATAGTTCTGAATGAATACGGCGGGCGTGAACGGCGGCGGCGCCAGCGGGGGCTGGAGCCCGATCGCCAGGTCGGCGGTCGCAATATCGGACGCCTTTTCCTTGAAGTAATAGGCTCCCACCACATAGCTCAATCGGTCGTCGAGAGCCTTGCCGGTCAGCTGCAGCTCCTGGCTGAACTGCCATTGTTTGTCGCGATTGGTAGTCTGACGAAACACGAACGGCGTGTTGTCGCCGTCGCGCGTGAAATAGGCTTTGAGATCGCGATAGGCTGTGATCGACTTCAGGGTCGCCGAACCAAGATCATACGCGACTGTGCCCTGTACACCCCATAGATCCAGGTCGTTGTCGTTGGGGCCGCCCGCCCAGGTTTCGAACGGGCTGGCCGTGATGAAACTGGGGTTGAGCGTGTGTTGGCCATTGGGCGCAACAATACCCAGCGTCGGCGCCACGAAGCGGTTGTAATTAACCAGGAAGGGGATTCCGGTGACGCCGGGCGCGTTGCCAACTGCGAGTAGATCGGAAGGCGCCGAGGTTTCCCGCGCACGCGTGTAATCGGCGCCGAGATCGATCGTCAGGGCAGGGTTCGGGCGGATACGCAACTTAGCGCGCACCATCTGGGCGGATCGGTCACCTTGCGTCTCACCGTCCAACAGCCGTTTGACATAGCCATCGCGGTTCAGCGACGCGCCCGATATGCGCAGCGCCGCCACGTCAGACACGATTGGAATATTGATCGCGCCTTTGGCGTCGATCCGGTCGAAGCGGCCATAAGTTGCCTCGACCCGGCCGGTCGTCGTGTTCAGATCGGGCTGCGCCGTGTTGATCAGCACCGCACCGCCAATCGTGTTCTTGCCGAACAACGTCCCCTGCGGGCCGCGAAGGACCTGGACGCTGTCGATATCGACGGCATCCATCACGCCGCCGATCGACCGCGCATAATAGACGTCGTCGACATAGAAGCCGACGCCGGGATCGGAGAAGATCGCAAAGTCGTTTTGCCCGACGCCGCGAATGAACACCGTCGCGTTGTAATTGCCGCCCGAGAGCGCGGCGGCGCCATCGAAGCGGATATTCGGTGTATATTTTGCGATCTGGTCGAGTGTGTCGACGTTACGGGTGGCCAAGGCTGCACCGCCAAACGCGGTCACTGCGACGGGCACGTCTTGCAACCGTTCCGACGTGCGGCGTGCGGTGACAACGATATCGTTGCCCGCGACGTCCTGGTCGGCGGTCGCATTCGCAGTGCTGGCCGCCGGCGACGTGTCAGCGCTTGGCGCCTGGGCCTGAACGCTGGTTGCCGCCAACATCGCGACGCTCGATAGTAGGCCCGACAGGTGAATCCCTCTCATTTTATCCTCCTCAGGATCGCCCGGGTTGTTGTGTTTACGCGTTGGCTTTCCGGGGCATTGAGTGCGCGTGCCTTGCGGACCAGCTGGTCCAGCAACAACTTCTCCTCGGGGCTCAACACCCCGAAGAATTCCGCGTCGTGATCGGCCGTGACCTGTTCCACCTCGGCACGCAGGCGCCGTCCGGTGTCGGTCAGGTGGAGCGCGTTGCTGCGGCGATCGCGGCCGGCGCGGCGTTCCACCGCCCCGAGCGCCACCAGCCCGTTCACCGTCGCCATCGTGCTTGCGCGGTTGATGTCGAGCGCCCGTCCCAAGGCATTCTGGTCACAACCTTCGTGCAGGGCGATGAAAACCAGCGCGGTAGCGCGCCCGGGCGTCAGCCCGATTTGGGACAGCGCATCGAACAGGCCGCTCATCGCGAGGATGTCGAGCCTGCGCAGCTGATAGCCAAGCCGCTGTGCGATGACGCCGAATGCGGCGTCGCCCGAATTGCCCATGCTCCTCCCCTCGACCGCAGCTTTTGAGCCACGTGCCTCGCTTCAAATGCTATTGTACGCCTGCCATACAATTATAACAAGCGCCGTCGGAAACCGGGTACGTCGATAATGAATAGGAAAAGATGCCTGGGCTCTGCAGGAGTCACTTTGCGCGCGGGGAAGCCGACGTGCACTGATGTATTCCGCTCGGACCTGTTGATCCGTCGGTGGCCGGGGATCGACGCTGTCGACGCCCGGTCACGCCATTAGATCCCGAGCCGCCTTATTCGGTACCCCAGACGTCGGTCGCGACGTCCATCACCAGTTTCAATTTGGCTAACTGTTGGTCCATCGCAATGTCGTTACCGTGGACCGTCGACGAAAAGCCACATTGCGGCGAGAGTGCCATCTGGTCGAGCGGCAGATAGCGTGCCGCTTCATCGATCCGCCGCTTGACGTCAGCCGGCGCTTCCAATTCGCCAAGCTTGGTCGTGACGAGGCCAAGCACGACCCGCTTGCCCTTCGGTACATGCCGCAGTGGTGCGAAATCGCCCGAGCGTGGATCGTCATATTCGAGGAAATAGCCGTCGACGTCCAATTCGTTGAACAGCACTTCAGCGACGGGTTCGTACCCTCCCTCGGCTGCCCATGAGGAGCGGAAGTTGCCGCGGCACAAGTGGACGCAGACGGTCATGTCCTCAGGCTTGTCGCGGATCGCATCGTTGATGATGCGCGCGTACAGGCGCGGCAAGGCGTCCGGATCCATGCCGCGGCGGCGCGCATTTTCCCGCTGCGTATCGTCGCACAGATAAGCCAGGTTGGTATCGTCGAGCTGAAGATAGCGGCAGCCCGCATCGGCCAAGCTGGCGATTTCCGCACGATAGGCTGCAGACAGATCGACATAAAATTGGTTGAGATCTGGGTAGGCCTTGCTGTCGATCGCATCCCGACCGCCTCTGAAGTGCAGCATCGTCGGCGAGGGGATCGTCACCTTCGGCGTGCGATTCGTGCAGGAGACGAGAAACTCGAAATCGCGCCGCTGAATATCGTGGGCATGTTCGACCTTGCCGGTGATCTTCATCACCGGCGGCGCATATTCCAGCTCCTTGCCGCCATGCTGGTGGAACTTGACCTGGGTTCCGCCGGACTCCTCGACGCCCGAGAGCTGCAGCAGGAAATCAGTATGGAAATAAGTGCGCCGAAACTCGCCGTCGGTGATGCCCTGGAAGCCGAGTTGCTCCTGCATTCCAACCACATCGCGGATCGCGGTATCCTCAGCCTCGCGCAGCGTTTCGGCGTCGATGTTCCCTTCCCGGAAATCCGCCCGAGCGGCGATCAGCGCTGCCGGGCGCAGGAAGCTGCCGACGTGATCGGCACGAAATGGCGGTTTGGACATTGGCAGGCCTCCAATCTCGATAATTGTATGCAACACATGCATTTCTGTTCGATGCATGGCAAGCTTGGACGAAGGTTGGCATGATCGGTGGAAGAGGTTGTGCGCTGGATGGACTTGGGTGCGAACCCGGAGTCCGGCGTCGCGTTGGTCAAATCCATTTGGCGCGGCGGGATACGCTGTCTACTCGTGGAGGCTCACGATCGCAGTAAGGACACGCCTTGTCGGCTGACCAGACACAATTGAACGACATTCTGGGGCTTCATCTGCGGCTGGCGCATGGGGCTGTTATGCGTCATTTCGCGGAGCACTTCGCCGAGTTGGATCTGTCGCAGAAGCAGGTCTCCATATTGTGGCTCGTCCATGATCACCCCGGCATCGCGCAGATAGATCTGGGCCGGCGCATGCAGATGGACCGGGCGACGACCATGGCGATCGTGCATGCGCTCGAACGAAGGGGCTTGCTGCGCCGCGAGGGCAGTGCCGAAGATCGGCGCAAGATCGCGTTCACGTTGAGCCCAGAAGGCGAGGAGGCCCTGGCGGCGGCGCGTCGAGCGATTGCCGAGCATGAAGCGTGGCTGAAGGGCAGATTCTCCAAAAACGAACTGAAGCAGTTGTTCGCGATGCTGCGCCGGATACACAACGCACCGGAATATTGATCCCGCTGAGCGATGCCCCGCCTGCCAGCCGCATTGGCGCGGCGCGGCTTAATCGCGGAAGATCACCGTCCGCGGGTCGTTGCGCAGGATTCGATCCTGCAGGAACCAGCGCACTGCCCGCGCCAGCACGCGGCGCTCTATATCGCGGCCCTTGCGCACCAAATCGTCGGGCGTGTCAGCATGGCTGATCCGTTCCACATCCTGTTCGATGATTGGGCCTTCGTCGAGCTCGGCCGTTACGAAATGAGCAGTTGCGCCGATCAGCTTCACGCCGCGCGCATGCGCTTGGTGATAGGGCTTTGCGCCTTTGAAGCCAGGCAGGAAACTGTGGTGAATGTTGATACAGCGCCCGGCCAGGAATTGGGCGAGATCGTCGGACAGGATCTGCATGTAGCGCGCTAATATGACGAGATCTGGCTTCGTTTCCTCGACGATGCGCTTGATCGCCTGTTCCTGCGCGGGCTTGGTCGATGGCGTGACGGGTAGATGATGGAAGGGAATGTCGCCGATCATCGACACGTTTAGTGCTTCGCGTGGGTGATTGGAGACAATGCCGACCACGTCCATCGGCAATTCGCCAACCCGCGTGCGATAGAGCAGGTCGCCCAGGCAGTGATCGAATTTCGAGACTAGGATCAACACGCGCTTGCGTTCGGCCGACGCACGCAGCGCCAGGTCCATGCCGAACGCCTTCGCCGCATCGTCGAGCAGCGCGCGCACGCGATCGATCCCGCCCTCAGCTATGTCGAAAGCAACGCGCATGAAGAAGCGGCCGCTGTCTGAATCTTCGAACTGCTGTGCCTCGCGAATATTCCCGCCGCCGTCGCGCAACGCCGCCGCTACCGCAGCGACGATGCCCGGCCGATCCTGGCAGCACAACGTAAGCAGATGGGATGCCGACATGCCCGCTCTCCGTCTCTCGTTATTTGTATGTTACACTTACGATATGCCAAGCCGCGCACTTGAGCAACGATCGCTTATTATGTACGTATAACGTACAAAGTGCGACGACGCAGACGAGAGGATTAAGCGATCATGACACGGGCGAAAACACTGGAGGATGTGCTCAACGCTGCCGGCGACACGGTGGGGCTGCTGCGCAACGCGCAGATCGGGGCCTATGTCTATCCCGTGGTCGCGCCCGAATTCTCCAACTGGCGATCTGAGCAATGGGCGTGGCAGCATAGCGCGGTACTGTTCGACCAGTCGCATCACATGGTGAACCTCTATCTGCGTGGCCCCGACGCGCTCCGGCTGATCTCCGACACGGCGGTCAATTCGATGAAGGGGTGGAGCGTCAACAAGGCCAAGCAATATGTGCCGACCACGCCCTACGGTCATGTGATTGGTGACGGCATCATCTTCTGGCTGGCGGAGGAAGAGTTCGTCTATGTCGGGCGCGCGCCCGCCTCCAACTGGCTGCGATATCATGCCGCGACCGGTGGATACGACGTGACCGTCGAACATGACGATCGGTCGCCCAGTCGTCCGATGGGCAAACCCGTTACGCGCAGCTGCTGGCGCTTCCAGATCCAGGGACCGAACGCCTGGGCGGTGATCGAAAAGCTGAACGGCGGACCGCTGGAGCAGCTCAAATTCTTCAACATGTCGACCATGACCATCGCGGGTCGGACCGTTCGCACGCTACGCCACGGTATGGCCGGTGCGCCGGGCCTGGAGATCTGGGGTCCGTACGAAGAGCAGGAGGAAATCCGCGCCGCAATTCTGGAAGCCGGCAAGGAGTTCGGGCTGATCCCGGTGGGATCCCGCGCCTACCCGTCGAACACGCTGGAATCTGGCTGGATCCCGTCACCGCTGCCGGCAGTCTACACCGGCGATAAGCTCAAGGACTACCGGGCCTGGCTGGGCGCTGACAGCTACGAGGCTACGGGCGGGATCGGCGGCAGCTTCGTGTCCAACAACATCGAAGATTATTATCTCAATCCCTATGAACTCGGCTACGGGCCGTTCGTGAAGTTCGACCACGACTTCCACGGGCGCGAGGCGTTGGAAGCGCTGGATCAAGCAACCCAACGCAGGAAGGTGACGCTCGCCTGGAACGGCGAGGATGTCGCCAAGATCTTCGCGTCGCTGGTCGACGGCTCGGAGCAGCCCTACAAGTTTTTCGACCTACCGCTCGCCAACTACGCCTCCTCCAATTACGATCGCGTTGTAGATGCGGGTGGGCGGACCGTGGGCCTGTCCATGTTCACCGGCTACAGCTTCAACGAAAAGGCGGCACTGTCGCTGGCAACGATCGACCCGGAAATTGCGGTCGGCACCGAATTGCGCGTTGTCTGGGGCGAGGAGAATGGCGGCACGCGCAAGACGACCGTCGAGCCGCACCGCCAGATCGAGGTGCGCGCGATCGTCAGTCCCGTGCCTTATTCAAAGGTCGCACGAGAGACCTACGTACAAGGTTGGCGCACCGCCAAGAGCGCCTGAACAATCGGGCATATTTCTTCGCTCCAGTCACGATGCACGGCCCTTCTCTTCCCGAGTGGAGAGAAGGGCCTGCTGCCCAGCGCCTTACAACGCAGGCACTGACCACGGCTTCATCGGCTGACACAGCACCGCGATAGTGCACAACGGTTTAGCCCGCGTCGGATTCGGAAACAGTAGCCGCCCATTCCGCGGTTCGTCGAAGCCCGCCAAAGGGATAGAGGTGGATCAACACTGCGCCATGCCGGGCGGGATCGAGCCCTGCGGCGATGTCGGCGAGCAGCCGATCCGGCCCGGCGGTTGCGAACAATTTGCCGAGCGACATGCCGTATCGGGTCAGCACCCGCGTAGATGCACCGACCCCGCAACGCGCTGCAAACTTGAGCAGGGTGCCGACCGTTGCCGGGCCGGGTACCCCCGCACGCACCAGAGCCGTGATGCCCTCGGCGCGGAGTTGCTCGATCCAGCGCAGCAACGGCTTCGCGTCGAAGCCAAATTGGGTAACGATCGCGAAGTCGTGACCTTCCTGTAGCAGGGCCTCGGTCTTGTCGCGCTTGGCTCGCCAGAGCTTGTCGTTGCCGATTTCTGGATGGCCTTCGGGGTAACCTGAAATGCCGACCCTGCGTACGCCATAACGTGCGAGCAGCCCCGTCCGGATCAGCGCCAAGGCATCGTCGAACGGGCCCATGGGTTTGGGCGGATCGCCCGCGACGACAAAGGCGTGATCGATCTGCGCTTGCGACTGCAGCGCAGCCAGAAACTGCTCGAGCTCAAGCAGCGATGTGATTCTTCGCGCGGAAATGTGCGGGATGGGAATGAAGCCAAGCTCGCGCACGCGCTTCGCCGCGAAGACGCGCTGCTCCATCGTTTCGCCCGGCAGGAACGCGACGGGGATCTTGGTCTCGGGCGGCAATAGAGGCGAGGCTTCCTCCAGCGCCGACACATCCTTGGCCGTCATCTCGATCGAGAAGCCGGCTAATAGCGAAGATGGCGTTCCGGACATTTTGCCTCCCGAGTGGACGCAGTATTTTGTATGCAATACATACAGAATGAAACGGCGGCGCTTTGTCAATCCGGTGCTTCGCGGGAGAGGAAGCGGCGATCCGTCTGGGAGGGGGAGCGAGCAATGGTGGATGATTGCCAAGCCGAGGCGCAGGCTGCGCGTGTCACGCGATCCAAGGTGACTGGCTGCCCCAATCTTTATCAGGAAATGGCGTTGGCAATTGAGCGCGAGTCGAGGAGCATGCCTCCGGCCGGCGCTAGCGGCGTTGTTCTCGCGTTTCGCCGGCGTAGAGGCGCATGAATAGCCGCGACACCAAGAGCGCGGCATTGAGCAGGGAGAAGGGTGTTGAGGCTTAAGATTGGGATTGCCGGGCTGATTACAGCTTTCGGCATGATGTTCTGCGCTGACGCCAGCGCTGCCGATGGCAGTGCCGCGCCCACCTCCGAATTCATTTTTGAAGAGACAGTCCTGCTCGGGCCGAGCGTTCCGGTTGGGAAAACGCCGTTCGGCGACCGCAATATCGTGCCTATCATCGGCGGCACCTTTGCGGGCCCGGGCATCAAGGGAACGATCCTTCCTGGTGGTTGGGATTGGCAGCTGACGACCGCGGGAGGCTGCTTCAGGTTGCAGGCGGATTATATGATCCGGACGGACGACGGCGCGGTGATCAACGTCGTCAACAAGGGCACGAGCTGTGGCGAGCTGGCTAAACCTGGCGAACGGATGATCACGGTGCCGGTCTTCGAGGCCCCGGTTGGCCGCTACGCGTGGCTGAATAGCGGCGCCTATCTGGGAACGCTCGACGTGCTGCAGCTGGAAGGCAAGCCCGCGGTCAAGATCCGCTTCTTCAAGGCCCGATAAAGTCGGGCCGCGCAAGCGCGCCTAGGGAGTCTTGCCCGCCCCAAATTCTCTATGCTATGTAACATAACATAAAGAAGGAGAGGCGGATGGTTAGCCTGACTGAGCACGCCGGCCAGACGATGTTCGAGCGGCGCAATCCTGTTAACGGCGAGGTCGCGACGCGCGCGCCCGCGATGACCGTTGATGATGCCGCGCGCGTGGCCGACGCCGCGGATGCTGCGTTCGCCGCCTGGTCCGCGCTCGGGCCGAATCCGCGTCGCGCCATGCTGATCAAGGCCGCGGCGGCACTCGAGTCCAAAGCGGATGCCTTTGTGGAAGCCATGATGGGGGAGATCGGCGCGACCGAAGGTTGGGCCCGGTTCAACCTGATGCTCGCCGCGGGAATGGTGCGCGAGGCGGCGGCTCTGACCACGCAGATTTCGGGTGAGGTCATTCCCTCTGACAAGCCGGGCTGCATCGCCATGGCGTTGCGTGAACCCGTCGGCGTGATTCTGGGTATCGCGCCCTGGAATGCACCGATCATCCTGGGCGTGCGCGCGATCGCGGTTCCGCTCGCTTGCGGGAATACGGTCGTGCTCAAGGCATCGGAGCAATGCCCGCGCACGCATGCACTGATCGTCGAAGCCTTCTCGGAAGCGGGCTTCCCCGAAGGCGCAGTCGGCCTGGTTACCAATGCGCCGGCCGACGCACCGGCGATCGTCGGCGCGCTGATCGATCATCCTGCGGTGCGCCGCATCAACTTCACCGGATCGACCGCGGTCGGCCGTATTATCGCTAAGCGGGCGGCGGAGCATCTAAAGCCGGTGCTGCTCGAGCTGGGCGGCAAGGCACCGCTGATCGTGCTGGAGGATGCGGACCTCGACGAAGCGGTCAAGGCCGCGGCGTTCGGCGCGTTCATGAACCAGGGGCAGATCTGCATGTCGACCGAGCGGATCATCGTGGTCGACGCGATCGCTGATGCCTTTGTCGAGAAGTTCCGAGCCAAGGTAGCGACCATGGCGGTGGGGGACCCGCGCGAGGGCAAGACGCCGTTGGGTGCCGTTGTCGACCGTAAGACGGTGGATCATGTCCGGAGCCTCGTGGACGATGCGGTCGGCATGGGTGCAGTCGCAGTGAATAGTGGTGAAGCCGATGGCGTGCTGATGCCCGCGCATGTCGTGGACAAGGTCACGCCCGCGATGAAGCTGTTCCGCGAGGAAAGCTTCGGCCCGGTCGTGGCGGTGGTGCGTGCGCGCGATGAGCAGGAGGCGATCACGCTGGCGAACGACACCGAATATGGCCTGTCCGCGTCCGTCTTCACGCGTGACACGGCGCGCGGGTTGCGCATCGCGCGGCAGATCAAATCGGGCATCTGCCACGTCAATGGCCCGACCGTGCACGACGAGGCGCAGATGCCTTTCGGCGGCACCAAGGGTTCAGGCTACGGCCGCTTTGGTGGCAAGGCCGGCATCGACAGCTTTACCGAGCTGCGCTGGATCACGATTGAGACCCAGCCCGGCCACTACCCGATTTAAGGACCAGAAATGACTGACACGGTTGCTTTCGACGTTTCGGACGGGATTGCCTGGGTACGGTTCAACCGCCCCGATAAACGCAATTGCATGAGCCCCACGCTCAACCGGCGCATGATGGACGTGCTGGACGAGCTGGAATTCCGCGACGACGTCGGCGTGTTCGTGCTGTCGGGGGAGGGGACCGCCTGGTCCGCGGGCATGGACCTCAAGGAATATTTCCGTGAGACGGAGGCGCAGGGCTTATCCGCCACGCGCCGTGCGCAGCGCGAGGCCTATAGCTGGTGGCGGCGCCTGCGCTGGTATCAAAAGCCGACGATCGCGATGGTCAATGGCTGGTGCTTCGGCGGCGGCTATGGGCCGCTTTTCGCGTGCGACATCGCCGTGGCTGCGGAGGAGGCGCAATTCGGCTTGTCGGAGATCAACTGGGGTATTCTTCCCGGCGGCGGTGCGACCAAGGTCGCGGTCGAACTCATGCCGCTGCGCAAGGCGATGTACCACGCGATGATGGGCGAGAATATCGACGGCAAAACCGCTGCGGCCTGGGGTCTGGTTACCGAAGCCGTTCCGCTCGCCGGGCTTAAGGATCGCGTCACGGCGATTGCCCAGGTGCTGCTCAAGAAGAATCCGGTAGCGCTCAAGGCGACCAAGGATGCCGTGCGGCGGGTCGGCGAAATGACTTACGATAATGCCGAGGATTACCTGATCCGCGCGCAGGAAGCATCCAACAGCTTCGACAATGAAGGTCGCAAGGAAGGCATCCGCCAGTTCATCGACGAGAAGAGCTATAAGCCGGGTCTAGGCGCCTACGACACCAGCAAGCAGAAGGCGTAAACCCCGGATGAGCGGAGCGGCTGCAAAGGGCGGGTGCGTGGCTGCGATCCCGGTCGGCTCGATCGAACGGCTGCTGAAGCCGCGGTCGGTCGCCATCGTTGGGGCATCCGATAAGCCTGGATCGCTGGGCGCGTCTGTCCTCTCCAATCTCGATCGCCAGGGCTTCTCGGGTGAGATCTATCTGATCAACCCCAAGCGTGAGGAAATCGACGGCCGGCCATGTTTGGCCTCCGTTGATGCCTTGCCGGACGGGGTGGACGTAGCGGTGCTGGCGATACCTCGTGCCGGCGTGCTTGAGGCGGTTTCGGCTTTGGCGGGACGGGGGGTGCGGAGCGCGATCATCTTCTCGGCAGGTTTCGCCGAAGGAGGCGAGGAAGGGCGCGCCGAGCAGGAGGAAATCGCTCGCATTGCGGCCGCCCACAGCATGGTGATCGAGGGGCCTAATTGCCTGGGGCTGGTCAACTTCGTCGACCGGATACCGCTCACCTTCGTTGAGATGCCGGACCGGCCGTTGAACGGGCGCCCTGGCTTGGCAATCGTCTCTCAATCGGGCGCGATGGCGGCCGTGCTGGGCGTTACCATGCTCGCACGCGATATCGGGCTTTCTTATTCGATCTCGACGGGTAACGAGGCCGCGAGCGGGGTCGAGGACTATGTCGATTGGCTGATCGACGATCCAGACACGCGGGTAATCGCGATGATCGTCGAGCAATTTCGCAAACCACAGCGCTTCCTTGCCGCCGCACGGCGCGCGCGTGCGGCGGGGAAGGCGATCGTGCTGCTTCACCCGGGCCGCTCCAGCGCAGCGCGCGAGTCCGCCGCGACCCACACGGGGGCGCTGGCGGGGGATTATGACGTGATGCGCCTGCATGTCGGGCGTGCGGGCGTCGTTTTCGCTGAAACGCTCGAGGAATTGGGCGACGTGGCGGAGATCGCGCTGCGCTGCCCCCCGCTGGCGGCAGGTGGAACTGCGGTATTGGGCGAATCCGGTGCGTTCAAGGCGCTGATGCTTGATCTGGCGGAATCGGTGGAACTTCCGTTGCCGGCTGCCGTGGACGCAGACTCGCCCGGTCTGCGCGCGGCGTTGCCGCCTTTCGTGGGCGTCAGCAATCCGCTCGACATCACCGCGCAGGGGCTGGTCGATCCTGGCATCTATACGCGCTCGATCGAGGCGCTCCTGGAGGACCCACGCTTTTCCTCGATCCTGGTCGGCGTCATCCAAACCGACGCGATCACATGCCGGATCAAATTGCCGGCAATTCTCGCCGGCCTGGAAGATGGGAGCATGTCCAAGCCGGTGATCGTCGCCGGCTTGGACGAGGGCGCGGAGGGCATGGCCGAATTCCTGCCGGGGCTGCGTGCACATGGCATCCCCTATTTCCCCACCGCAGAGCGCGTGTTGCGTGCGCTCGCCTGCCTAACCCGCGCTCGCGACCGCAATGTGGCCGCTGACACGGCAGCACCGGTGCGGCTGAACGGCCTGTCGGCCCTGCGCGGCATTGTCCCTGAATACCGCTGCAAAGCATTGCTGGCACCCGCCGGCATCCCTTTCCCGACTGGCGAGCTCGCGACCACGCTGAAGGATGCCGAGCGCATCGCCGAGCGCATCGGCTGGCCCGTCGTGCTTAAGGCGCAGGCGGCGGACTTGCCGCACAAGAGCGACGCTGGCGGTGTGGTGGTCGGCCTGGGGGATGCGGACGCACTGGCGAAGGGCTGGGAGCGTATCCACACCGACGTGAGCGCGCACAAGCCCGGGCTCCTGCTTGACGGCATACTCGTCGAGAAAATGGGCAAAATGGGCGTGGAGCTGATCGTGGGTGGTCGCCGCGACCCGGAATGGGGCCCGGTGATCCTTGCGGGCTTCGGCGGCGTCCAGGCGGAGTTGCTGCGCGATGTCCGCCTGCTTCCCGCCGATCTCGACCATGCTGGCATCATCGCCGAACTGCGCCGGTTGAACGGCGCGGCCCTGTTCGACGGCTTCCGCGGCGGACCGCCGCTGGACCTCGATGCCGCCGCTCGCCTGGTCGGAACGCTAGGCCGGATACTGATTAGCGAGGAGCATATTGCCGAAGTCGATCTCAATCCTGTGGTCATTCATCCACGGGGTGAAGGGGTCATCGCGCTGGATGCATTGATAAGAATCGAAACGGGGGGATGAGATGAGCGGCGTGACCGGATCGCGTGCCGAAGCCGAAGCGGAGTCGCCTTTCGTCCTGGCCGATGCACCGATGCGGAAGGGACAGATCCTCGCAGTCGCAATGTGCGTGCTGCTGAACGCGCTCGACGGCCTCGACGTTCTCTCGATCAGCTTCGCTTCACCCGGCATCGCTGCCGAATGGGGCATCCAGCGCGCTGCGTTGGGCGTGGTATTGTCGATGGAATTGATCGGCATGGCAGCGGGCTCGCTGACCCTCGGCGCCGTGTGTGATCGTTGGGGCCGCCGTCCGACAATTCTGGCCTGCTTGCTCCTGATGGCAACCGGCATGGCGATGGCGGCAGGTGTGGGTAGCGTCGCAGCGCTGTCCGCAAGCCGGCTGCTGACCGGCGTCGGTATCGGCGGCATGCTGGCGGCCACCAATGCCGCCACTGCGGAAATGGCCAATCGGCGGCGCCACGATCTTTCGGTCGCGTTGATGGCGGCGGGTTATCCGCTCGGCGCCGTCGTTGGCGGTGCGATCGCGTCGAGCCTGCTGGTCGAGCATGGCTGGCGCACCATCTTTCTATTCGGTGCGGGAGCAAGCCTGTTCGCGATCCCATTGGTTTTGTGGCTGCTGCCCGAGACGATCCCGTTTCTGGCCCGCGGCACCGCGCCCGATGCGCTGCACCGCATCAATCGCCGCCTCTCGATCTGGGGACATCCCCCCATGGCGCGGCTACCCGAGGTTACGCCTGCCGCGGCCAAGGCACCCGTTCGGCAGCTTTTCCAGCCAGAGCTGCGGCGCGTAACGATCTGCCTGATATTGGCCTATATCGCGCAGATCCTCACATTCTACTTCATCCTGAAATGGACGCCGAAGATCGTGGTCGACATGGGTTTCGCTCCGTCGACGGCCGGTGGCGTACTGGTTTGGGCGAATGTCGGGGGATTGGCAGGATCGATCGCGCTCAGCCTACTGTCGACGCGGATCCCGGTAAGATGGCTAACGATCAGCGGCATGGTGGTCGGCGCTGCTCTGGTGGCGCTGTTTGGGCGCTCCGGTGCAGACCTCCATCAACTGTCGTTGCTCGCGGGCCTTGCCGGTTTCTGCACTAATGCCGGAATGGTGGGGCTGTATGCCTTGCTTGCCTCCGCCTTCCCAAGCTCTGCCCGCGCGACGGGCACGGGCCTGGTGATCGGTCTCGGCCGGGGCGGTGCCGCCCTCAGTCCGATCCTGGCCGGCTTCCTGTTTCAGGCAGGCGCATCGCTCCCCGCCGTTGCAGCCCTGATGGGGCTGGGGTCCGTGGCGGCGGCGCTGTCGCTTCTCGCCTGTGGCAATATACGGCGGCAGCACTAGGCAGGCGTTTCTAGCTGCGATAGCTCGGCCGGAGGGAGACCCAATGACCGCACCGCACCGTCTGGAAAGCCTATTGGGTTACCAGCTCAGGCGGGCCTCCAGCGTGTTGATGACCAGCCTGGCCGAGCGGCTGGCGGAACTGGGGCTCCGCACCGCCGAGGCATCCGTGCTCGTCGTGCTGGAGGCCGAACCTTTGCTGACCCAGGCGGACATCGGCCGCAGGCTCGCGATAAAGCGGGCCAACATGGCGCCCTTGATGGCGGGCCTCTCCGCCCGCGGACTGGTCCATCGTACCCAAGGCGAGGGCCCCGCGCGGCCGCTGAAGCTCAGCAAGTCGGGTATGGCGCTGGCGGCGGAGGCGCGCCGACAGATGGAGGAACATGACGCCGAATATTTCGGCCAGCTCGCTCTCGAGGATCGCGATCGCCTAAGTGCGATGCTGACCGCGCTCTGGCGGGACGCTCAGGTTTAGGCGGTGATTTCGTCCGCCCAGTAGAGCGCCATTGGCGTATCCACGAGCAATTTGCGCTGCAACGCCTCGGTCGGGGCAATGCGCGGGATCATGTCGACCAGCGCGCCATCGTCCGGAATTGCCTTCTCCATATTGGGGTGGGGCCAGTCGGTGCCCCACAGCGCCCGATCCGCATAATCGGAGACCAACGGCGCAACCGCGGCGGCAAAATCATCCCAGGGCGCTCCCGCCGGATCGAGCCGATCCGGGCACGTCGCCTTGAAGTAGATATCAGGCCGGCTGTCGAGCAGGCTCCGGAAAGCGCGCATGTCGGAGCCATCGGGACCCCGCGTGACATCCGGGCGAGCCATATGATCGACCACTATCGGAACAGGAATGGCGGCCAGGAACGGGCGCATCTCGTCGATGATGTCCGCCTCGAAATAGACGACGACATGCCATCCCTTCGGCAGCCGCGACGCAAGCTCGAGGAACTTGTCCTTCGGCGCATCATCGACCAGCCGTTTGAGGAAGTTGAACCGCACGCCGCGGATGCCGCCATCATTTAGCGCCTGGAGCTCGATGTCCGAAATCGCCGGATCGACCACCGCCACGCCGCGCGCGCGACCTTGCGAGCGCGCAATGGCATGCAGCGTCGCTGCGTTATCCGTCCCGTGGCAGCTCGCCTGCACGATCACGTTACGCGCGAAGCCAAGCCGGTCGCGCAACGCGAACAGCATATCGGCGTCGGCATCTTGCGGCAGGTATTTGGCCTTGGGGCTGAACGGAAACTCAGCCATCGGCCCGAACACATGGCAGTGCGCATCGACCGCCCCCGCAGGGGGCACGAAGGACGGCCTGGAGGGGGCGTCGGTCCAGCTTTTGATCCGGTCGCTCATCCGAACACCCTTCCGTCCATCAATTTGCGCGCGGTCCGAAGTAAGGCGGCGGACGTTACCTGGCCGGCTGCGTCCAGATCCAGCACGCAGCTCATTTCGCCGGTGGGATGCTCGACCGAAAGCGTGCGGCGATTACCGCTACCCGTATCCGCCACCTCCGCCGCAGGCGAGCCGTCCACCAGGCAGGCGGTGGCAACACTGACCGCGCCGAGCACGCCGATCGTCGCATGCGCGCGATGGGGGATGAAGCTGCGCACAGTGACCGCCCCACCATGCCGGGGCGGCGCCACAAGCATCATCTTGGGCACGGATTTTTCGGTGACGTCGCCGAGGTTCATCAGCGGCCCCGCCTTCAGACGGATGGCTTCGATCCGGGCCTTGAGATCGGTCGCGCCGTCCAACGTGTCGCGATCTTCGTAACCGGTCGCCCCGACGTCGGCCGCCTTGAACACGACGCAGGGCATACCGTTGTCGATCAAGGTGCAGCGCACGCCTTCGATCACATCCGCAGCATTGCCGGTCGGGAGCAGCGCCCCGCAGGAGGAGCCTGCGGTGTCCCGGAACTCCAGTGGCAGCGGCGCGGCGGTTCCGGGAACGCCGTCAATCCGAGCCGCGCCATCATATGTCACCCGTCCGCCGGGTGTCGCGACGGTGGCGACGGCGATCTGGCCGGTATTGACCATGAAGATAGAAACACGCGTCTCGTCCCCCGTAGCGGCGACGAGGCCGCGTTCGATCGCAAAGGGGCCGACGCCCGCAAGCATGTTGCCGCAATTCTGTGCGTCGGTGACGATCGCCTGGTCGACGAAGACTTGCAGGAACAGATAATCGACGTCGACTCCGGTCCGCTGCGAAGGTGAGACCACCGCGACCTTGCTCGTAAGAGGGTCGGCGCCACCCATCCCGTCAATCTGCCGTGGGTCGGGCGAACCCATGACGCGCAGCAGGAATGCATCACGTGCGGGTGGGTCAGGCGGCAGATCCGAGGCGAGAAAGAACCCGCCCTTGGACGTGCCCCCGCGCATCCACATGCAGGGCACGCCCTCACTCATAGACCAGCCCCATCTCGGCTAGCTTCTCGCGCATGCTGTAAATGTCGAGGCCGAGCTCGCCCGCGGCGAGCCGGCGCCGCTTACCTTCCTCCGCCGCTTCGCGTGCCAACGCCTTTTCGAGAACCGCCGCAGCATCGGCCCGCCGAACGACGCAAACGCCATCGTCGTCCGCGACAATCACATCGCCCGCCTCGATCGCAGCGCCGGCGCAGACGATCGGCACGTTTACCGAACCCAGCGTCGCCTTGACCGTGCCCTGCGCAAAAACCGCCTTGGACCAAACAGGGAAGCCCATCTCCGTCAGGTCGCGCACGTCACGGACGCCCGCGTCGATCACCAGCCCGCGACAGCCGCGCGCCATGGCAGAGGTGGCGAGCAGATCGCCGAAATAGCCGTCTTCGCATGGGGACGTCGGGGCGAGTACCAGAATGTCGCCTTGATGCAGCTGCTCGATCGCGACGTGGATCATCCAATTGTCGCCAGGCGGAGCGGAGATCGTCACAGCCGAGCCCGCTATGCGCGCACCCGGATAGATCGGTCGAAGGCGGCTGGCGAGCAACCCGATCCGTCCCTGCGCTTCGTGGACCGTGGCAACGCCGCAACGGCCGAGGCCGTCGATGACTTCCGCGTCCGCGCGTTGGATCGTCCGGACCACCTTAGGCATCTCAGTCTCCTTCGACTCGATCGGTGCCGTGCGCTTCCGGCAACCACCAATCCAAAGTTGAGGCCAGCTATCAATTTTGGCTATAGATTGTTCATGGGGCCGGATCCGTATGCGCTCAATCTCCGGCACCTTCGGGCCATGGCGATCGTCGCACGCAGGGGCACGCTCGTGGCTGCGGCGGATCAGGTGGGGATCAGCCAGCCCGCGCTCACCGCGGCGATTGCCGGCCTCGAAAAGCGGCTCGTGCCGCTGTTCGTCCGAACGCGCACGGGAATGCGGCCGAACGAGGCAGGCTTGATCCTGACCGAGCGCGTCGAGGAGGCTGTCGTCCATTTTGGTGCCGGATTCCGTTCGGGTCAGCGACAGCGGGGATTTGCCGAGCCCGAGCGGCTGGTGACGACCTCTCAGCTGCGCGCGCTGCTGGCGCTCGCGGACGAGGGCAGCTTTGTCGGTGCGGCGAGCGCCACGGGCCTGTCGCAGCCAGCACTCCATCGCTCGATCCGCGATATCGAGCGGTTGACCGGCATGCCCCTGATCGAGCGGCGCGGCCGGGGCGTGGCCCTGACGCATGCCGGGAGAAGGGCCGCACGGGGCTTTCGCCTGGGATTGGGCGCATTGCGCGCCGCGTTGGTCGAGATCGCCGCACTGCATGGTGAAGCGGCTTCTGACAGGATCACCGTAGGCGCGATGCCGCTTTGCCGGGCGCGATTGCTGCCGGGAGCGATCACGGCGCTGCTTTCCCATCAGCCAGATACGCGCGTCACCGTGATCGAAGGCGCGCATCGCGAATTGATCGAGCAGCTTCGCGACGGCCAGATCGATCTGGCCGTCGGCGCCTTGCGGGATCCCTCTCCCGGCGCGGATGTCGAGCAGGAGCCTCTGCTGGTCGACCGCCTCGCGATCGTCGGGAGGGGCGGGCATCCGCTGGCGGGCCCGCGGCGGCCATCGCGTGCCGAACTTGCGGGCTATCGCTGGCTGGTCGGCCTTCCCGGCTCTCCGCTGCGTACCCATTGGGAGGAGCTTTTCGCAGGTGGGCCGACGCCCGTCGCGCCGATCGATTGCGGGTCGGTGATGGTGTTGCGCGCGATGCTGATGGCCGGCGACTTTCTAACTCTGCTCTCGCCCGAGCAGATCGGCATGGAACTGCGCACGGGCATGCTCGCGCTGGTCGGGCTTCCGCTTGAAGATCATGTGCGCACCATCGGAATCACCAGCCGCGCCGGCTGGCGCCCGACATCCGCGCAGCAGAAATTCATTGCCATGCTGCGCGAAGCGGGATCAAGAATTCAGGTAAATTGATAGGCCGGCGCGGCTTTCGATTGGATTGGGGCGATCGTGCGGGACAAGCCACCCGCTATGGGCGACAAGGTCACCTTCATCGGTTTCGGCGAGGCCGGGCGCGCCTTCGCTACCGGGTGGGCCGGCGCCGCGCCGTCCGCGTTCGACATCATAAGCGGGGATCCCGGGCAACGGTCCGCTCAGCTCATGGCTTACGATCGCGCAGGAGTAATGGGGCACGAAAGCGCCGCCACGGCTCTGCGCGGAGCAAGTGCGGCTTTCTGCGTCGTCACCGCTGACCAGGCGCTCATTGCCGCCAGGGACTACGCGCCGCTGCTCGCGGCGGGAGCGCTTTGGCTCGACATGAACAGCGTGGCGCCAGACACCAAGCGGGCAGCGGCTGCCGCGATCGAGGCCGCCGGCGGCCGCTATGTCGACGTTGCGGTCATGGCGCCGGTCCATCCCGCCGCTCGGGCCGTTCCATTGCTGCTCAGTGGCCCTCACGCCGATGAGGCAGAGGAGCTGCTCGTCGGCTGCGGCTTCTCCAATGTGCGCAAGGCCGGCACCGAAATAGGGCGAGCCTCCGCGATCAAGATGGTGCGATCCGTGCTGGTCAAGGGCCTCGAGGCGCTGACCGCGGAATGCGTGCTCGCCGCCGAGGTGGCTGGGGTATGTGACGAGGTGTTGGCGTCTTTGGATGCGAGCTGGCGCGAGACTAGCTGGACAGAGCGCGCCGACTATAATCTCGACCGGATGATCGTCCACGGTCTGCGGCGGGCAGCGGAGATGGACGAGGTAGTGAAAACGCTGGACGCGCTCGGCACGGGATCGGCGATGGCGCGCGCCACGGCCGAGCGCCAGCGCGACATCGGCAAACGTCATCTGCGATCGCCGGCTGGCCTCGGGCCCAAAATCGAAGCTGTGCTGGCTAACGGAAGGGATCAGGCGGCATGACGCTAGTGATCGATTGTCACGGTCATTACACCACGGCACCCGCGCCGCATAACGAATGGCGCGAGGCGCAGAAGGCCGCGTTCAAGAGCGGCGGCTCTGCACCGCCTTATCCGACGATATCCGACGATGAGATCCGCGAGACGATCGAGCAAAATCAGCTCCGGCTGATCCGCGAGCGTGGCGCCGACATGACTATCTTCTCGCCGCGCGCATCGGCCATGGCGCACCATATCGGCGATGCGGCCGTGAGTGATGCCTGGTCGCGCGCGAATAATGATCTGATCAAGCGTGTGGTCGATCTCTTTCCCGAGACCTTCGTCGGCGTCTGCATGCTGCCCCAGTCACCCGGCACCGATCTCGCCACCTCGATTGCCGAACTTGAGCGCTGCGTGAGCGAGCTCGGCTTCATCGGCTGCAACCTCAACCCCGATCCCGGCGGCGGACATTTCGAAAGCCCGCCCCTAACCGACCGCTACTGGTATCCGTTCT
>Ga0207647_10000418_pt1 | contig 34995 bp, 29 predicted proteins | sample KBSCornC2_FD_184295 | JGI IMG/M metagenome (GOLD analysis project Ga0207647, IMG submission 184295) | Corn rhizosphere microbial communities from Kellogg Biological Station, Michigan, USA - C2 (SPAdes) (version 2) | ecosystem: Host-associated > Plants > Roots > Rhizosphere ... | reverse complement strand
TAGCTTTTTGAATTATGAAGTTACCCGCCGACGCAGTTATTAAACTGTTGTAATTTGTTGCATCGGTTGGAGCAAAGTCTGCCGTAACGGAGTATGTGTTTGCGTTTGTGGGGACAGTGGACGATGCATTGTATTTTACATTTGTTATGCTTCCCGGCACTGAACTGCTTAAGGTAGCTGTTTGAGAGCCGCCGTTGTAGGTTGCAGGAGAATTGGTAACGGATAAATTCGGCGTCGCTTTGTTAATAATAAAATTACCGGCAGATGCGGCAGTTAAACTATTATAGTTAGTTGCATCTGTTGGGGCGAAATCTGCTGTAATTGCATAAGTGCCTGCATTAGTTGGTGCCGTCGAGGAAGCACCATATTTGATGTTTGTTATTGTTCCCACCACTGAACCATTAACTGAGGCTGCCTGAGCAGTGCCGTTATAAGTTAAAGGCGAGTTCGATATTGAGAGAGTAGGTGTTGATTTAATTATGCTTAAAGAGAACGTTGTTGATTTATCATTTTTGCCCGGCGCTGAAGAACTGGCAGACGCAGTTACCTGCAAGTTCGTAAAATCTTGAACGGTTGTGGAAGTACTAGGAGTGATAGAAACATCAATAGTTGTTGAAGGTCCTGAAAACGTTGGCACACTCACTTGCAGATAACTTACCGATCCGGATGTTACAACCGCTGATCCGGCAATTGTCGCTCCCGTTGGCAAATTGCTGAAATACAAATACGCGGTCGTACTTCCTGAGCCCGTTGCATTTACGGTAACGGTATAAGTAGCGGAAGATCCACTATTATAAGCAACTTTGTCACTATTAGTTGTCTTTGCGGCTACAAAAACGGTTCCAACATTTCCATCCGTAAAAGTCCATTCAGCGTGCAATCCAGAACTCTGTCCATCAGCAGTTAATTTCAAAGTCGCTCCCAACTCATCCTGATCTAGCGGCACAACCCAAAACGCCGAAATGGTTCCATCTGCATTGGCAACCACATTCCAGGGAGCGTGGGCTCCGCTTACATCATTGTCACCGTCACCAACGTGGGTCACCTGTAAGGTAACGGTCTCGCCCGGTTGGAATCCAGTGCCTGATATTTTTACCGTATCACCAGGAGGATAATCCAGCCTGTCGGTGGTTACTGTTGCAGTTGATTGGGCATGACTAAGATTGGTGACAAATGAGAAAAGGATAACGGATAGCGTCATCACCAGCAAGCGTAGCTTTGGTTGCATAAAGCGAGGTTTAATTGTTGTTGTGTACAAAGCAAAAATTCGGTTAGCTCAAGGGAGGTTGGAAGAGCAGGTGGTGGCCTGCAAGGCGGGATTCAGAAGGATACGGAGTTAGTTTGGTTGCGACCTATAGCGGACTGCAAATATCTTGAGCGGCATCAAGCCGCTGGTTTTATTTAGTCGGTTCCCGTTAAAGAACTCGCCAAATAAGATGTTTTGTCCGACGAATATATTTTATCAACAATGTTTTAAAGCCAATTCTGCGGACTAAGCCAATTAAATACTATGTGTTCGTTCAGGAATCGAGGTACGGTTTTGCAGGAGGTATCAGTAATGATGATGCCGTGTGCAGTCAAAGGAAAATGGAGGATGTGATTCGTAAGGTTTGTTGTAAGGTTGTTGAAAACTGACGACGAATATAGAGAGCAGATTTTATATAAACAATAGCCGGTATCAGATTTTTTAAAAATGTCATAAAGGCTATCTCAAAAAATTCTGAAAATAAATAGAGGATTCAGAGCTTATTTCCGTGGATTGGACAATAGTTCCAGTTACCATTCATGCGGGCATTGTCAACAGGGCAAAATTTAGGTGGTAACAATGAAGGCAATGGCAAATTGTAAGTATTATTGATTCCGTTAAAAGACACTGTGAACTTTCCTTTTTTTTGTGCATCTACAAGGTTTTCGTCGTTGGGGTTTTTCAACTTGAAAAAATAAAGGTTGGTGCCTTCACCTAAAGCGCCTAAAAGATTAGAGAAAACCGGTTTTAGAGCCGAAGCGACCGAAAGAACGTTGTCGGGTAAGTCTGTTTCATCTTCGGGCCGGTATTGCTTGCCTGCCGAATCAACAATGAAAAGAGAGGCCGCTACATCGGTTTTAAGAGAAAAATGCACAAAACCTCCATCCATAACCTGGCCGTCGGCTAATGCTATGATGATATAATTATTCATGCGTTCCTGAAGATCATTGATCACCTGCTGATCCAATTTCATATTGTTTCCCATAATCTGCCAGTACTGGGTGGGAAACCACAGTACAACTTGCACATGCCGGCCCGAAGTGGTGGTAGCAGTCAGATCCTTCATAAATTCTGAAATGTTCACCCTATTGGTTTGACAGAGTGCACTAAGGGAAGAGCAAATAAAAAAACACAGGAATAACTTTCTCATAAATACAGGTTGGCGGTCAAAATACAAATTAAATTCTATTTAAGAAACGCAGACACTATGCTGAAAAATACTCAAAACAGTTCAGACCTGGATTCAGCGAGAGGAAGCGAGAGATGCGGAGGCCAGTTCAGTATGACAAAAAGGTGCGCGGCTATAATAACTGCCTCTGCTGATATTTTTTCTCTTTACCAGTAAACAAAGAAACCGGCTTTCGCCGGTTTCTTTTACTCCATTTTCATTTAAGGCTATTGTTTGAGAAGTTTTACTACTACTTTCTGGTCATTTTGAACCAGCTGTGCATAATAAACTCCTGGACGATAGCTGCTGCCCAGCTGTAAATTCCTGTTTGCGGATACTGTTTTGGTTTCAACAATTCTACCCGTTGCATCAGTTACAATCAAGCTAACCGGTGCACTGCTTGCCGTTTGTACCTCAAGCGTAAAATAGCCGAAACTTGGGTTCGGGCTTGCTTTTACACTTAGTTTTTCGGCTTTCATTTCCTGAATGGCCTGGCCATTATTAGCAGTTGCATCGCTACTCAATCCAGAAACATTTACAATGGTTACGACTCCAACGCTGTCAGCGAATTCAACCAATCCCGTCATTTTTCTCGTTAAGCTGAGCACCACTTTGAAGTACTCATTGCCTTCATTTTGATTATCGGTTTTAATGGTAATGCTGATCGGTGCTGATTGAGCTCCTTTTGCCATAGTAACGGTGCCTTTGGCCGATTTATAATCCACATTACGTCCCTTGCTCACTGCAGTTGAATCGTCGGTAGCGTAGGAAATAGAAAGGGCCACAGGAGCCGGTTTATTCAATGTAACATTTAAGGTAACTGTGCCGGCATTTTCCGCTACTGTTTTATCCCCAATACTCATAAGAGGAAGGCCAGCGGGTGGCTGGGAAATTTTGTAGGCGGCGATAAGGCCATAGCTCCGGTCCGTTTCGTATAAAGCACCAACCATATACAGCCTACTGCCTGCGAGGAATGCGGAGGTCATCATGTCATCGTATCCGAAAAAGTCCGTAACTACGACGCCTGATTTACCAAAGGAACTATCCGGCGTTCCCTGTGCATTGAACCGCAACACTGCAAAGTCCTCACCATAATTGATATTAGTAACGGAGCCACCCACCAGGATTTTTCCATCGGATTGGACGGCGAGGGCGGACGCAAAGTCGTAACCCGCTGCCAGGTCAAATGTCTGTTTACCGGTGGTATTGAAAGTAATGTCCAAAGCTCCGCTGCTCGTATACCGGGCGAGGGCAATATCGTCGTCCGTGCTGCTATAGTAAGCGTATCCGGCGAGCAGAATCTTGCCGTCCGGCTGAATGAGTATCCGATGGACCTGGTCATCATCTCCAGCAAAGTCCGTGAGCACCTTGCCAGCCGAACCAAAGGTATTATCGACGGCTCCGGTGGCGGTTAAACGAACCATCGCAAAATCATTGCTCGCATTTGTTTCCGCAGTTCCGCCTATGAGGATTTTTCCATCTGCCTGAACAGCCATGTCGTAGCCGTAGTCCGAATGTGTCGCAAAATCAATGGCTGTCCAGCCGTTGGTGCCGAAGGTGCCATCAATCGTTCCATTGCTATTATAGCGAAGGACAAGGAAATCATGGTTAGAATTGATCGTATTATAGAAGGAGCCTGCGACCAGCAGCTGTCCACTGGACAAAAGTGAAACGGCATATGCTTCGTCATTGTCTGAAATGTCCAATACAACCTGGCCATTAGTGCCAAAACTGGAATCTAGGGTCCCGTTTGGTTTATACCTGGCCATTACAATATCCTCGTTATAGTTACTGAAGTTGATACTTGTACCGACAAGCACGATAAATCCGTCCGGCCGAATGGCCATGGCGGTTGGAATATCGAAGTTTGAAGAAAAATCTGTAGTAGTCAATCCACCCGAGCCAAACGTGGCATCCACAGTGCCGTCTTGGTTGTAGCGGGCTACAAAAAAGTCGTCGTTATTGTCTCCCAACCCTGAATATCCGCAGACAAGCAATTTCCCGTCCGCCTGAAGGGCAACGTCGGACACCATCGACTCCGTTTCATATGGGAGGAAGGAGGTCATTTTTCCGTTCGCGTTAAATGTAGGATCCAACGTACCTCCAGCGGTGTAGCGAACCATAGCGATATCCGCATTTGATGCATTGAATGCCGTACCACCCAGCACAATTTTGCCATCGGGCTGAACTATCACTGTGCTCAGGTAATTATCAAGCCCGAAAAAGTCGGCTGTCAATTTACCACCCTCACCAAAATTGATGTCAAGGACGCCATCGGGAGTGTATCGTGCGAGGGCCATGTTGTAGCGACTTTCGCTGTTGATCGTTTCTCCGGCTAGGGCGATAGTGTCGTTATGGATGGCCACGGAGAAGGCACGATCGGCATATCCGGCGAAGTCGGTCGTAACCCGTCCCGAGGTCCCGAAGGTGCTGTCGAGTGAGCCGTCGATATTGAACCTTGCCAGGGCAAAATCTTCGCCTGAAAGTCCAGAGGAAGAACCCGCGGCGATAATCTTGCCGTCAGATTGCAGCGCTATCGAATTGATGAAGTCACCGCTGCCGGAAATGTCCGCGGTGGCCATTCCGTCGGTGCCGAAGGTACTGTCCACTGTACCATCGGATTTGTAACGTACCAGCGCGAAGTCGTAGCTTGTTATTCCATTTTCGGAATCGCCTCCTATGATAAACTTTCCATCCGGTAACAGCAGAATGGAGAGTGCTTCCTGCGTAGTTCCATTATAGTCGGTAGTTACAATGCCATTGGTACCAAAGGAGCTGTCGACCGTGCCATTGGCCTGTAGCCTCATTACGACAAAATCGTTTGACCTGAGGTCCAGCGTGAGCAAAATTTTTCCATCTGGCTGAATAGCAACCGCCGTTGCAGCTTCGACTTCGGGACCATGGGTCAGAATTGCGGTCCCGCCGGTGCCAAAGGTAGTATCAGGCGTGCCATCTGCATTAAACCGTCCGGCTGCGACGTCGTACCATCCCTCAAGGGTAGAGAGATCTCCCACCACTACGATTTTCCCGTCTGTTTGGAAAGCGGCATCGTAAGGGTCTGAAATGTTGATGCCTGGTGAGAAGCCTTCGATTCCAAAGGTTCTATCCAGGCTGCCGTCGAGGTTATAGCGGCCCAAACGCGTTCCTTGCGCCTGTACCACTGCGATGAGTTTTCCGTCGGGCTGCCTTAATGTTTTATAATTGAATTCGTAGGACTGGTTCATGGAAGCAGTCGGCTGAAAGGCGCTAAACGCCGTCCATCCCGTTTTGGCAAAGGAAGAATCAAAAGCGCCTTCCTGCGCAAACGAATGCTGCACCAAGAGGAATAATGTCCAAAGTAAAAAATACCGTTTCATAAAATTTCATGTTTTGATTGTTAACGATTGGCAGGGTGGATGTGCCACTGTTCTGCCAGCTTGGGGTCTACCCGGGGAATGATGACTCTTTCTGTTCTGTGCCTTGCGGACAGATTTTGCTTTAGTGATAGGGGCCATTTCAGGTTTGGTGAGAACCCCTGGGGGGCAGGCAGTTTTTGTATGTTTTCAATTTGCCAAAACGCCAACTTATAAGCGTCATCTTTTTTTGCTAATCCTATTCTTGATCCGTTAAACGGATTGCGAACTTGGTGAAGCAGGACCTGATTATCCTTTATGATGTCGTATCCGTAAGTGCCCGCCAAAGCAGGAAGAAGCTGGACGGTGTAGCCTTTAAACTGGACCTGGTCCTTTTTCCGATCGAGGGTCTCGTGTTTTTGTGCCTGTACTACTGAGGCGGCCAGCATAATGGCCAATAAGCTGCCAATCATTTTTTTCATAAACCAATGTTTTAAGTGATTGAATCCGTGATCGCAGGGCCTGCGGAAAGGTTTGTAATGGATTCGAATTGAAGCGGACGTTTTGAAGATGCCTGTTTGAAGTAACGGTGAAGATTGTTCGCAAAATGAAGCAGCCAGGGTACGAAAACAAATGACGGTTGTCATCAAATACGGTGATTGTAAACATTAAGAAGAGGAAGTCAATGAAACAGAAGTTATCACCATCCAAATCAAATTCCGGGTTCCAAATGAAATAGTTTTTGTTTTAAAGACAAACCAAATACTGTATAAAGGAAATTAAATCGATGGAAAAGAAACATCGCCATCGCATTAGCAAAAAGCACGTGATTTAGAGGAACGGAGTTTCATCATAACTTAATAGAAAAATGATGTTGATATCTAAATCGACCTTCAAAAATTGATTAGAAGGCAAAAGCTTTTACATGCCATACGATATAAAGTACTTGCAAAAAGCCAACTACCAACGTATCATTAAGCAACAGACCCAGCAAAGATGTTGCGTGGAATCTTAAAAAGAAACGATTGCTCATGAAATAAGCAAGAGCAATGATACTTTGCTGAACGCCTCTTTTTTCTTCGCTTTAAACATCAAAGTAAGTCTGATGAAATTTTGCAAATGGTAAAAAAAACTGGACAGCAATCCGCAGATAAGTTTTGATCTTATTCAATTACTTCTGCAACTTCTTCTGCTTTCATATGTGCATTGCGCATGGAAATGCTTCTGGCGACTGTTCCTGCAAACTCGCTGAACGCTGCTTTTGTTATCTCATCGTCACTCATCATAATGGGAACGCCGATATCTCCACCTTCGCGAATGCTTTGTACCAAAGGAATTTGTCCAAGGAAAGGAATATCATATTCATCAGCCAAACGCTTTCCTCCTTCCTTTCCAAAAATGTAATACTTGTTGTTTGGCAATTCTGCAGGAGTGAAATAACTCATGTTCTCCACCAATCCAATAATCGGAACGTTCAATTGTGATTGGCCAAACATCGCAATTCCTTTTCTTGCATCTGCCAGGGCAACATCTTGGGGAGTTGTTACAACCACTGCACCGGTTACAGGTGCTGTTTGCATTAATGTTAAATGAATATCACCGGTACCTGGCGGCATGTCAATGACTAAATAATCCAGTTCTGCCCAATTTACGTCCGTTATAAATTGACGAATGGCACTGCTTGCCATTGGACCCCGCCAAACTACTGCATTCTTTTCATCAACCAACAAGCCTATGCTCAACAGTTTTATTCCATAACGGTCCAACGGAATGATCATTCCTTTTCCATTTACATCTGCCATCATAGGACGTTCCCCACGAACACCAAACATAATAGGAACGCTTGGTCCGTAAATATCAGCGTCCATCAATCCAACCGATGCCCCGCCCTGCGATAATGCGAGTGCAAGATTCGCAGCAACAGTGCTCTTTCCCACTCCACCTTTTCCACTTACTACTGCAATAATATTTTTGACTCCGGGCAACACAGTACTTTTATCTGCACGAACAGTTGTTGTGCTCGAATCGAAATTTACTTTCACATTAGCTGCGCTGTTTATTGCTTTAATTGCTTTAATACAATCATTACCAATCAAATCTTTTAAAGGACAAGCTGGCGTTGTTAAAACAACTGTAAATGAAATGTCGTTTCCATTGATCTCAATATCACGAACCATGTTCAGCGTCACTAAATCTTTTTTTAAATCGGGTTCCTGCACGGTGCTCAATGCTTTCAAAATATCATCCTGCGTCATAATGTATTTGTTAATGAAGTCGCAAAGTTAACCCCAAAGTTTTAAGCGATATTCTTAATTGCGATTGTACCGTTATTTTTACTTACCGATGAAGAAGGTATTACTCCTCATACTGATCGCAAGCTGCTTATTCGTCAATAAATCACAGGCCCAATTTGAAACGGTCAAAGATTCCGTGGTTCAACTTTTTGGAATTGTAATGACCGCAGATAGTTTGAAAGGTATCCCTGCAGTGAGCGTCGTTATAAGGGGTTCAAACCGGGGAACGATCACTAACGATCAGGGTGTGTTTTCCATTGTTGCACTCAAAGGTGATGTGATCGAGTTTACACACGTAAGCTATAAACCAAAAACGGTTACTGTTCCAAGAAACCTTGAAGGAAATCAATACAGCATTGTTCAATTAATGGTTGAGGATACTTTTTATTTGCCTGCAACCATCATCAAACCACGGCCTTCACCCGAACAGTTTGCAAGAGATTTTGTAAACACAAAAGTTCCCGACGACGATATTGAAATTGCAAGAAAAAATAATAGTGCTGCCAAGCGCCGTGTCTTGTTGCAAAACACTCCCGCAGATGGTGGCGAGGCAACCAGTTTGCAAATGAGAAACATTGCAACCAAAGCTACTTACCAGGGACAAACACCTCCCATGAATATTTTCAATCCCGCTGCCTGGTCAGAATTTATACAAGCATGGAAGCGCGGTGATTTTAAAAAGAAAAGTTATTCAGAGTAAGTCTTTATTCTACCTGTCTGTTAGAAGAGTGATCGACTGAAAAGTGATGATTGAATTATTTCTATCTAAAACTGTATCGGTTGTTATTCTTCCTTTTTAAAAAACAGACGTGCTCCAAATTTCGTCACATCCTGAGTGATAATTTTTTCCCATTCTCTGCGAAATAAATTTTTTTCTTTTCAATTCATTTTTATATTTGTTGCGCAATGACAATCTCAAAAGCATACCGTTTCTTTTATTTTTACTTCTATTTTAGTGGAAGCCGGGAATGCTTTTGTTAGAGTTTAAACAACCAAATTCAACATAAAGTGTCCCGGCCAAAAGCCGGGATTTTTTTTTGATATGACAAAAAGAGTCTCGATACAAGGTTATGAAGGCAGCTTTCACCAAATTGCTGCTCAGGAATTTTTAGGAAGGGATGTTGAAGTGATTCCCTGTGCGACGTTCAGGGACGTTGTAAAAATTGCCTCCAATTCAAAAGAATCCACAGGAGGATGCATGGCCATTGAAAATTCCATCGCAGGCAGCATTCTTCCCAACTACACTTTGCTTCAAAAATCAAAACTGAAAATTACCGGTGAAATTTATTTGCAGATTCATCAAAATCTTATGGTGAATCCGGGAGTTTCATTGGATGATATTCGCGAGGTGCATTCACATCCAATGGCACTTTTGCAATGCATGAATTACCTGGAAAAACATTCATGGAAATTGGTTGAGACTGAAGACACAGCGCTGAGTGCAAAACATCTTCATCAGCACCGGAGTAAACATGTTGCCGTTATTGCAAGCAAATTGGCAGCGGAACTTTTCAAACTAAATTTAATTGCTCCAAAAATTCAGTCGAATAAAAATAACTATACAAGGTTTTTATTCGTTGAACCTGTTGCCGGTAAAAATGATGATGCAGACAAAGCCTCAATAAATTTTTATACGGACCATTCAAGGGGAAGTTTAGCAAAAGTGCTGACAAAGATTGCTGAAGGTGGAATCAACCTTAGCAAACTGCAAAGTGTTCCTATTCCCGAGCATGAATGGAAGTACAGTTTTCATGCAGATATGGAATTTGATTCCATTGATCAATACAATAAGGTGATGCAAAAAATTGAACCCATTACTGAATCATTAACCGTATTAGGTGTTTATAAAAAAGGAAAAACGATTAACTGATGAACATTCAACTTGCCAACAGATTAAATGGAATCGGTGAATATTATTTCTCCAAAAAACTCGCAGAGATAGCCGAGCTAAACAGACAAGGACAAACCGTGATCAATCTTGGAATTGGAAGCCCGGATATGCCTCCCCATCCTGATGTAATAGAGACTTTGCAGGAAGAGTCTGCAAAACCAAACGTTCATGCTTACCAAAGTTATAAGGGCGCCGAAGCTTTGCGAAAAGCATTCAGCGAATGGTATAAAAAATGGTATGGAGTTGAATTGGACCCAGCGTCTGAAGTTCTTCCATTGATCGGTTCAAAGGAAGGGATCATGCACATTTGCATGACGTATTTGAATGAAGGTGATGAAGCCTTGATCCCAAATCCCGGCTATCCTACTTACAGAAGCGCGGTTCAATTAGCAGGAGGAAAATGCGTCGAGTATAAATTGAAAGAAGAAAATAACTGGGAAATAGATTTTGATGAGCTGCAGAAAAAAGATTTAAGTAAGGTGAAGTTGATGTGGGTGAATTATCCGCAAATGCCAACCGGACAATTGCCAACAAGAGAATTGTTTGAAAAAATTATTGCCTTTGCAAAGAAGAACAATATTCTGGTCTGCCATGATAATCCTTACAGTTTTATCCTTAATGAAAATCCAACGAGTCTGCTGAGTGTTAATGGATCAAAAGATGTAGTCGTTGAATTGAATTCGTTGAGCAAATCGCATAACATGGCCGGATGGAGAGTTGGTGTTTTGTGCGGAGCAAAAGAAAGAGTGGATGAGGTGTTGCGTTTTAAAAGCAATATGGACAGCGGAATGTTTTTGCCTTTGCAATTAGCTGCAGCAAAAGCATTGACGCTTGAAAAAGATTGGTACGACGAAGTGAATGCAGTGTACAAAAAAAGAAGAAGCAAGGCTTATGAACTTTTGGATTTAATTGGTTGCATTTATTCAAAAGACCAGGCAGGAATGTTTTTATGGGCAAAAATTCCCAATAAGTACAGGGATGCATTTGAATTGAGCGATGAAGTTTTGTACAATTCAAGAGTGTTTATTACACCGGGAGGAATATTTGGTTCTGAAGGAAATAATTTTTTGAGAGTGAGTTTATGTGCCAAAGAAGAGGTATTTGAAAATGCTATTCAAAGAATAAAAAACAATTTGAAGTAAATGACAGTTACCGTAGTTGGTATAGGATTGATTGGTGGTTCTTTTGCACTGGCCTTGAAAGATAAAGGCCTTGCATCGAAAGTGATTGGTGTTGAATCCGACAAAGAACATCAAAGAAAAGCGTTGACTTTAGGATTGGTTGATGAAGTAAAGGAATTGAACGAAGCAATTGAAGAATCTGATTTGATTTTTTTAGCGGTGCCTGTTGACGCCGTTGAAAAATTATTACCATCCATTTTAGACAAAGTGACTAACCAGGTGGTGATGGACGCGGGTTCAACCAAAGAAGGAATTGTTGAAATAATCAAAAATCATCGAAACAGAAAACGTTTTGTTGCAACACATCCAATGTGGGGGACAGAATACAGCGGCCCCGAAGCTGCGGTACATGGCGCATTTGAAGGGAAGGCAACGGTGATCTGCAGTAAAGAAGACAGTGATAAAGACGCTGTTGAACTAGTTGAAAAAATTTATAAGCAGCTTGGTATGCACCTCGTGTACATGAATGCAAAGGATCACGATGTACACGTGGCCTATGTGAGTCATATTTCCCACATCACTTCATTCGCTTTGGCAAATACAGTGCTCGAAAAAGAAAGAGAGGAAGATGCCATTTTTGAGTTGGCAAGTGGGGGTTTTGAAAGCACTGTGCGTTTGGCCAAAAGTAATCCCATAACCTGGGCTTCTATTTTTATGCAGAACAGGGAAAATGTTTTGGATGTTTTGAATGAACACATCAGCCAGTTGAGAAAATTTAAGGCATGTTTGGAAAAAGAGAACTATGACTATTTGGAGGAGTTAATGATAAATGCCAATAAGATAAAACGAATCATTAAATGATGCCTGGTGGCTATTGCGAGCGCACAAACTAATGCTAAGAATCACAAAACGTGCAGCAGTCTGACGAAACAGGGATCAATAGTAGCAAGGCAGATGGGTTTATAATATTTAAAAATAAAAACACTATATCAAGAACGATAATTGATTAAACTTAAAAACACAAATTCAATTTTATGCAAGCAACAGAAACTGTGAAAAACGCTGCAGAAAAAGCATGGAACAAAAGGCCATTGATCATTTCAGGGCCGTGCAGTGCAGAAACAGAAGAACAAGTAATTGAAACAGCCCAACAGTTAGCCGCAACCGGCAAAGTCGATATGCTTCGTGCTGGCATTTGGAAACCACGTACACGCCCGGGAAGTTTTGAAGGCGTTGGCACAAAAGGTTTGGCCTGGTTGCAACAAGCAAAAAAATTAACCGGCTTGCCTGTGACGGTTGAGGTGGCAACAGGAAAACAGGTGGAAGACGCTTTGCATTTTGATGTTGATGTGTTGTGGATCGGTGCAAGAACGACTGTGAATCCATTCAGTGTTCAAGAAGTTGCGGATGCATTGCGTGGAGCGAATGTTCCTGTACTGATCAAAAACCCGATCAATCCTGACTTGGAATTGTGGACCGGAGCGGTTGAAAGAGTTTCAAAAGCCGGTGTAAAAGATTTGGGGTTGATTCACCGTGGATTTTCTTCTTATGGAAACACCGAATACCGTAATGCACCGATGTGGCATTTGGCAATTGAAATGAAACGGCGCAACCCCGAATTGCTGATGATCAACGATCCTTCGCACATTTGCGGACGCAGAGACATTCTACTTGAAGTTGCACAAAAAGCAATCGACCTCGATTATGATGGATTGATGATTGAATCGCACATTGATCCTGACAAAGCGTGGAGTGATGCAAAACAACAGGTGACTCCTGAAAAACTTGCAGAGATGCTTGATACGATAGTTTGGAGAAGAGAAGATATTGCATCCCCTGAGTTTCACCAGGCATTGGAGAAATTGCGCCAGCAGATCAATCACCTTGATGATGAATTGATGCAGATATTAGGTCAAAGAATGAAAGTATCAGAAAAAATTGCCGAATACAAGAAAGAAAATAACATCACCATTTTGCAGACGAACCGCTGGAATGAAATTCTGAACAGGGCTTGTCAACGTGCAGAAAAGTTGGGATTAAGCAAAGAATTCATCACCAAATATTTTGATGCAGTGCACATGGAAAGTATCAGTCATCAAACCAAAATTTTCAACAGCTGATGCAAAAAAAGAAGTTTCATTTCAGTAACAGCTCAGTCGATTATTATTTTGGAGGAAGCATTTCGCAGCTCAAAGGAATTGTTGATAAGACCAATACAATTTTAATTACTGATGAAAATGTTTTTTCGGCACAGCAAACCAAATTCAAAGGCTGGAAAACCATTGTAATAAAAGCGGGAGAAGAATTCAAAAACCAATCGACTATTGATTCCGTTGTTCAACAATTGATCGGGATGGAAGCCGACCGTAAGACAACTTTGGTTGGAATTGGTGGCGGTGTTGTAACAGACATCACAGGTTATGTTGCTTCCATTTACATGCGTGGAATTTCATTTGGATTTATTCCGTCAAGTTTGCTTGCAATGGTTGATGCTTCTATCGGAGGTAAAAACGGAATTGATATTGGGGTCTATAAAAACATGGTTGGTGTAATCAGGCAACCTTCTTTTCTTTTGTTTGATCCCTCCTTACTTCAAACGCTTCCTGAAAATGAATGGCGAAACGGATTTGCCGAGATCATTAAGCATGCTTCGATAAAGGATGCGGCAATGTTTAAGCAATTGGAAGAACACGAAGTTTCATTTTATCAAAGAAAGAAAAAGGAATTAAATGCATTGGTCCAGCGAAATGCCTTGTTGAAAACAAGAGTTGTTCAGCAGGATGAATTTGAAAAAGGCGATCGCAAATTATTGAACTTCGGCCATACACTGGGACACGCACTAGAGAACCAATATGAACTTTCACACGGTGAAGCAATTTCAATCGGAATGGGTTTCGCTTCTACCCTTTCAAAAAAAATAAACGGATTTAAAAATGTTGATCGTGTTGTGGAATTATTGAAGAAATATGGATTGCCAACTTCAATGGAATTTGATAAAGAAAAAGTGATCAACGTTTTAAAAATGGACAAAAAGAAAACGAAACACAGTATCAATTTTATTTTACTGGAAAAGATTGGCAAGGCTTACATCCAATCTATTTCTATTGAACAACTCTATCAAAACTTATAATGCAGGCGGCAGTACAACCATCAAAAATCTCGGGCAGCATTACAGCACCCACATCAAAAAGTGCGATGCAAAGAGCTTGCGCAGCAGCTTTGTTGAAAGGTGGGAAAACAATTTTACAGAACCCAGGAATTTCAGACGATGATAAAGCTGCACTGGATATTATTCGTCAATTAGGAGCAAATGTTGAACAACAAGACGAACAAATTATCATCAACAGTAACCCGACAGTTAAACCGCTTTCAAATGAAATCAATTGTGGTGAAAGTGGATTATCAGTGCGGATGTTTACTTCCATCGCCGCACTAAGCAATCAACAAATAACTGTTAATGGAAGAGGGAGCCTGGTAAAAAGGCCTCTTTCCTTTTTTAATGAAACGCTTCCAAATTTAAATGTTCAATGTCAAAGCAATGACGGGCTACTGCCTTTGAAGATTCAGGGTCCGTTGAAGCCTAAGAATATTGAAGTGGATGGAAGCTTATCTTCTCAATTCCTGACAGGACTATTGTTTGCTTATTCTGCTGCAGACGCAAGTGATGTAACAATTAAAGTAAAGAACCTAAACAGCAAACCATATATTGACCTTACATTGAAAATGATGGAAGATTTTGGATTGAAAACTCCCGAAAATAAAAATTACGAAGAGTTTTATTTTCCCAAAAAATCGGTTTCGCAATTCAATCACTCCAATTTTAATTATACGGTTGAAGCCGATTGGAGTGGTGGCGCGTTTTTATTAGTTGCAGGAGCAATTTCAGGAAATATTACCGTAAAAGGTTTGGATGTTTTTTCAACGCAGGCTGACAAAGCAATTCTTCAAGCGCTGATTGAAAGCAAAACAAACATGAGCATCACGGAAAAACAAATTGAAATCAGAGAAAGCAAACTGCAGCCATTTCAATTCAATGCAACTGACTGTCCCGATTTATTCCCTCCCTTAGTTGCGCTGGCCGCCTATTGTGATGGCACTTCAGTTATTGAAGGTATTCATCGCTTGACGCACAAAGAAAGCAACAGGGCTTTGACCTTGCAGGAAGAATTTGCAAAGATGGGAATTGAAATTTCGTTCCAGGACGATTTAATGCTGGTGAAAGGAGGAACAGGACTGAAAGCTGCAAGAGTGAGCTCACGTCATGATCACCGCATTGCAATGGCGTGTGCCGTTGCTGCATTGAAAGCAAACGGCGAAGTCATTATTGACGATGCAGAGGCTGTGAATAAATCCTATCCCCAATTTTGGGAACATCTTCAAAAACTAAATGCTGAAGTATCTTTAAATCATAATTAAGGACATGAATTCTTTCGGACGAATTTTCAGAGTAACGATTTTTGGCGAATCGCATGGACCAATGGTTGGAATTTCAATAGATGGTTGTCCCGCAGGATTAACTTTAAATGAGCATGATTTTACAATCGATCTGGAAAGAAGAAAAGGTGGAATGCAAAAAGGCACTACTCCAAGAAAAGAAGATGACAAACCGATTTTTATTTCCGGATATTTTAATGGTAAGACCACAGGAGCACCGCTGACGATTTTGTTTGAAAATAAAAACACCCGTTCGGGTGATTATGACAAAATAAAATCGATCCCCCGTCCCGGGCATGCAGATTTTGTTGCGCACGAAAAATTCGGCAAGCATGAAGATTATCGTGGTGGCGGACATTTCAGTGGAAGGTTAACCGTTTGTCTGGTTGCAGCAGGAGTAATAGCAAAAAAGCTTCTTCAGAACATTTCAGTTCAGTCAGATATTATTGAAATCGGTGGCGAAAAAGATATTGAAGCGGGATTACAAAAGGCAATTGATGCAAAAGATTCTGTTGGCGGCATTGTTGAATGCACTGTAAAAAATTTACCGATTGGCCTGGGCGAACCTTTTTTTGATTCGGTTGAATCTGCAATTAGTCATGCTGTGTTTTCAATTCCGGCCGTAAAAGGTATTGAATTCGGTGCAGGATTTGTCGCTGCAAAAATGTTTGGAAGTGAACACAACGACGCCATTGTTGATGGTTCCGGTAGAACAAAAACAAACCATGCCGGCGGAGTCGTTGGCGGAATATCGAACGGCAATGATTTAGTTTTCCGCATTGTCGTAAAACCCACTTCGTCCACTCCCAAAGATCAGCAATCGTGGAATTGGGAAACGCAACAGTTAGAAAGTTTTTCTGTCAAAGGAAGACATGACCTTTGCATTGCGTTAAGAGTTCCACCAGTCTTGGAAGCTGTAACAGCAATTGTTTTAGCGGACCTAATGTTATTAGAACAAAAAATAAAAAGAGTTTTTTAATGCACGACTATATTATCAACGCATCAATACAAATTGTTCCGATTGTGCAAGACCGTCATCCTTATGAATGGGTTGATGAAGCTATTGACATTATAAAAACATCAGGCATTAAGTACGACGTTGGTCCGTTTGCAACTGTGGTTGAAGGAAAATATGATGAAGTGATGAATGTGATCAACCAGATCAACGAACATTTGCAGAAAAGAAATTGTTCAGAGTGGATAACAAACGTTCAAATTCAGATCAGGAGCAATGAAGATATTACGGGAGATGAGAAGACTTTAAAACATCAGTAAGATTTTTTTCCCAATTTTTTAAAATCAATATCCAACACTTCATAATTTCTGTCATTTGGCCAGGCATAATGCCACCATTCTGTTTCCAGGGGTTTGAAGCCATATTTCTCCGTTATTTCTCTCAGCAACTTTCTATTTGATAAAACAGCTGCCGGTAAGTTTTTAAAACTTTGATGCGCACTATCTGTAAAGTTGTCAAAGCCGGTTCCCATGTCCAGCTCCGCTCCATCTTTCAATCGGATAATTGTCAAGTCAACCGCCAGTCCTCGATTATGCCCTGAGCCTTTTGAAGGATCAGCAACGTACCGGTCGTCATGAATTAAATCCCACATTTTTCCAGTAATACTGTAAGGCCTGTATGCATCAAATATTTTCAATCCATAACCTTGCTGATTCAATTCGGCTTCCATCTTAACTAAGGCTTTAACCACCGGTAACCTCAAAAACGTTTGCCGTCCACTTTTATACAATTGGTAGTGCATGAAATTATTTTCAGTTGCATATCTCAAATCGTAAACAATAGCAGGCACCGCAGATTTGACTTCAACCATTTTTTGCAGGCTGTCTTCCTTTACAATTTGCCAATATTCCTTTAATTTTTTGACAACTTTCGGCTGTGCAAAGGCGGTTGTGAATAAATGAAGGTTGCAGATTAGGCAAACTATGTAAATAATTTTTATTTTGTAAGCAAATTCGAATCGCATCGTGTACATGATAAACTTGAAAAACTACAAAATATCCTATTTGAAATTATTTCTTTTTTGTGCCAGTGTTATTTTTTTTAGTTCCTGCCAGGAACGTGAGCACAAAACCATCAGCAAAAAAGAAGTTGTTGAAAAACCTGAAGACATCAGCGCTAGCGCAGAAGATATCATCAAAGGCACTTTGAAAGATATTCTCAATAATGATAAAAGCCTTTCCGATTCTTTTAAAATAAGAAACGCTTCTATTCTTCAGAACCTGTATGATAAAAATTCTTTTGAACCATTGTGGTCACAAAAAGGAAGCTTTATTAATAACGGTGATTCCTTGTTCTCATTTATCCAGCAATCAAAACAATACGGTTTATTTCCCGAAGATTACAACCTCGCAAAACTTACCAATTTAAAAGAACAATTATCCGATACATCAAAAGCAAAAAAGTTAGATGCTTCACTTTGGGCTTACGCCGATCTGCTTCTTTCTTCTGCCTTTGTTCAGATTGTCAAGGACCTGAAAAAAGGAAGATTGCTTCCGGACAGCGTGATTGTAAAAGATTCAACGTTGACACCTGATTTCTTTCATTCCGAACTAGATTCATTTCAGAAAAATAATGATAGTGTCTTTGAACACCTGGAACCGCGGGATTCTGGTTATATAAAACTCAAGATTGCTTTGAATGAATTCCTCCCAAAAGCTCATTTTAAAAATCACACCTTCGTTGAAACACTTGACAGCACTCAAATACCAAGCCTTTTATACAAACGCCTGGGCGAGGAAGATTCTACTTTGTCGGCAGTTGATAATCCCGATTCAATTGATGTATCGTTAGCCATAAAAAAATATCAGAAGAGAAAAAAAATAAATGCTGATGGAAAAATTTCAAGCAGTTTAATTGACAGGCTAAATAATACAGACAAGGAAAAATTTATTCGCATTGCAATTAATCTTGACAGATATAAACTTTTGCCACAACTTCCCCAGCAATACATTTGGGTCAATATCCCGAGTTATTATTTGAAATTGTATCAAAGCGACACGGTTGTTTTGAAATCGAGAGTTGTTGTTGGAAAACCATTGACAAGAACTCCGCTCATCACAAGTGCGATCAGCAACATGATCACTTATCCGCAATGGACGATTCCTGAAAGTATTGTCAAAAAAGAAGTACTTCCCGGTCTGCAAAAAGACGCAACGTACACAATGAAAAAAGGATACAGTATTGTCGATGACAAAGACAATGAAATTGACCCTTTGAAGATTAAATGGACAAAATACACAAGTTCCATTCCATATAAAGTTGTTCAGGGAAGCGGTGATGAAAACGCGCTGGGTGTTTTGAAATTTAATTTTCCCAACAAGTACTCGGTTTATTTACACGATACAAACCAGCGTTATTTGTTTAGCAACAAAAACAGGGCCTTGAGCCATGGTTGTGTGCGTGTGCAAGGCTGGGAAGAATTGGCAAAATTTATTTTAAGAAATGATAGTTTGAACGCTACCAATCCAGTGCCGATTGATTCGCTTGAAAGCTGGCTGACAACGAAGCAAAAGAAATATGTTCCAATAAGAAAACCAATTCCATTATTTATTCGCTATTTTACCAGTGATGTTGACGAAAAGGGTAAATTGATCTTTTACGAAGACATTTACCAGGAGGATCAGAAAATCAGAAAACAACTTTTTGCTGATAAAACAATCCTATGAAATATATTTTCTGCATTACTATCATCTTTTTTTCCATTTATGTAAAGGCGCAGATTGGCGCCCCCGGCGGAGATGAAAAAAAAGATACAGTGGAAAAGCAAGACGCTAAAGTTTTAAAAACACTTTACGGCGTTGCAAGTTATTATGCTGATAAATTCAATGGAAGGGAAACTGCAAACGGCGAAATTTATGACAGCAAAAAATTAACTGCCGCCTGCAATGTTTTACCATTAGGAACGTGGATCCGTGTCACCAACCTAAGCAATAGCCGTTTTGTAATTGTAAAAACAAATGACCGTTTGCATGCACGAATGACCCGCATTGTTGACCTCAGCAGAGTCGCTGCGGAAAAATTAGGTTACATCGGAAAAGGGTTAACAAAAGTGAGAGTGGAGGTACTTGCAAAAAACAAATGATCATTACTCTTCAATAAACTTCATTGATTGATCCATTAGTGCTTTTAAGCCTGTGGCTTCTTTAATTTTGCCGTTTTAATTAATCATGAAAGTTTTAGCACTTAGCAGTTCAAGACTTGGCAATGGTGGCTTTTTAGAAAACGCCTTACCATTAATTCAGGATTTCCTCGGATATGATAATTTGAAAATTGCTTTCATTCCCTTTGCGTCCGTTCAAAGAGACTATGACGATTATGGCAAAATGGTTGAGCAAGCGTTTGCATCCTCACCCTACTCTATTCAAATAGTTTTTCCATCGAATGCAAAACCGGTAATTGAAAATGCAGATGTAATAATGGTTGGCGGCGGCAATACATTTAAGCTTCTTCATGATATTTATAACTATGAATTATTTCAGTTAATCCAAAACAAGGTTACACAGGGAACACCTTATATTGGTTGGAGTGCAGGTGCAAATATTTCCGGAAGAAGCATAAGCACAACCAACGACATGCCCATTGTTCAACCGAAATCATTTATGTCGTTTGGATTTTTATCATTCCAAATTAATCCGCATTACCATAATCTTACCGTTGAAGGGCATAATGGCGAAACAAGAGACCAACGCCTCGAAGAATTCGTAATTCTCAACCCGGAAATTCCTGTGGTTGGCCTACCTGAGGGAACAGCTTTGCGATTGGACAATGATCGATTACATTTCGTTGGTGAAAAGGAAGGTGTTTTGTTCAGATGTGAATTAAATGGTCTTCCTCAAAAAAGAGCCATAGTGCAGGGTGAAGACCTTTCCGTGCTGCTGTGACAACTTTTATCATGTCATAAATAATGTATCCGGGGTTTTGACATCTGCAGTGTATTGGTCGACAAATTGTAATTTGCCAAAATGAAATTGGCAACAAAAAATTTCCTGTTTATTGCTCTTGCCTTTGTTGATTTAAAAAGTTCCTCGCAAGTTCCTGCGATCAAAATTGAAAAAGGTGTTTCCCAAGCCTTGGCAAGCTATCGCAAAACGGTTCTAAGTAATGTTGAGTACCATCTTGACTTCAAAATACCGGCTAGTCGCACAGAGTCAATTGCCGCAACCGAAACGCTTCTGTTCAATTTGGCAAAAAACATAGATCCTTTACAGTTGGATTTCAAAGAGAAAAAAGATCATCTTTTGCAAATTGCAGTTAATGGAAATAATATTCCGGTTTCATTTCGTGATGAACATATTATCATCAATACAAAATACCTGGCACCAGGGGCAAACAAGATCAATATAAACTTTATTGCTGGAGAACTTTCACTTAACCGGAACAACGATTTTCTATATACCCTACTCGTCCCTGACAGAGCAAGAACGGTCTTCCCTTGCTTTGATCAGCCGAACATCAAGGCAAAATTCTCTCTGCAATTGACTGTGCCAAAACAGTGGAAAGTTTTAGGCAATGCCGCCATTCATTTCCAATCCGATTCAGGCGAGCTAAGAAATTATATTTTCAACCAGTCAGATGTTTTCAGCACCTATTTGTTTTCATTTGTGGCAGGCAGCTTTAGCATTGCCCAAAAACAGGTTGGTGGCCGCACCATGCATTTATATTATCGTGAAACGGATACTAACAAAATAAAATTGAGTGTTGACACTATTTTTCAAACTCATAAAAATGCGATCGGGTTTTTAGAAACTTATACCCAAATAAAATTCCCTTTTCAAAAATTAGACTTTGTTGCCATTCCTGATTTTCAATATGGAGGAATGGAACATGTTGGCGCTATTGATTACAAAGCTTCTTCGCTCTTTCTTGATTCAGGTGCAACAAAGGATCAGCAAAATGCAAGAAGCAATCTAATTGCTCATGAAACTTCGCACATGTGGTTTGGCGATTTGGTTACCATGCAATGGTTCAATGATGTTTGGATGAAAGAAGTGTTTGCCAATTTTATGGCTGATAAAATCACCCAGGGCAATCAAAACGATAACTCTTATGAATTGAAGTTTTTACTTACACATTATCCGAGGGCTTATGCTGTTGACAGAACAGAAGGTTCAAACCCAATTCGTCAGAATTTACCAAACCTAGACCAGGCCGGAAGTCTGTACGGTGCCATTATTTATGATAAAGCTCCCGTGATGATGCGGCAACTCGAAAGACTGATGGGTGCTGGTGCATTCAGAGATGGATTAAGAGAATATCTAAAAAAATACAGTTACTCAAACGCAACATGGCCCGAACTTATCTCCATTCTTGATAAACGAACTCCTGCTGATTTACTGGCCTGGAATAAAGTTTGGGTAAATACACCCGGAAGACCCGTTTTTAATTATTCTCTCCAAAACAAAAACGATCTAATTACAAAGTTCATCATTAATCAAAAAGCCGAAAGAACGAGCAATTATTCATTGCCGCAGTTTTTTAAAATCGCCCTGGTCTATAACGATCACATCGATGAAATAAATGTAAATATGAACAAAGCGTCGATTGAATTAAAAGAGGCCTTTGGCAAAAAAATGCCTTTATACATTTTGTTTAACTCATCCGGTGAAGGTTATGGTTTGTTTCCTGTGGACAGAAATATGAAAAACACCGATCAATTGCAAAACGCAGTGATGAGAGCAAGTGCCGACATTAATCTTTACGAAAACATGCTGAATGGAACAGCAATTAAACCCGGCGAGTTGCTGCTGTTAAACCTTGGCTTGCTTCAACAAGAACAGGATGAACTGATCTGCAATTTACTTTCAGGATACATCAGTGAAATTTACTGGCGGTTACTTAAGGCAGATGAAAGAAATAAAATTGCAGGCGATATTGAGGATAAACTTTGGAACTGGTTGCAAAAAGATCTATCGCCAGGGAAAAAGAAAATTCTATTTCGTTGTTATCAAAATATCTCGCTTACCCAAAATGCATTGAATACCTTGTACCAAATCTGGAAAGAACAAAAACCACCTGCTGGTGTAAAGCTTTCCAAAGACGAGTACACTTCCCTTGCACTGAATCTTGCCTTGAAAGACTTTCCGGATGAAACAATTTTAAATACAGAGCTCAATCGTCTCAACAACCCTGACAGAAGAAGGCGGTTGCAATTTTTAATTCCTGCTGTTTCGAAAGACGTGAATGTGAGAGATGCTTTTTTTGCTTCTTTGAAAGATTTGAACGTTCGTAAAAAAGAAGCATGGGTTGCAGATGCCCTGGGGTATTTACATCATCCCTTGCGAGGCAATACTTCTATCAAATACTTAAAACCTTCGCTTGACATGCTTGAAGAAATTCAGCTAACTAACGACATATTCTTTCCCGGCACGTGGTTGAATGCAAGTTTTAGTTCGTATCAAACAAAAGAAGCTGCCGATATTGTAAGAGAATTTTTAAAAACCCACCCCCATTATAATCCCCAGTTGAAGATGAAAATTTTACAGGCTGCCGACCCGGTGTTCAGAGCAGAGAAATTAGTAAACTGATTATGCTTTCAACGCCAAATAAAGTAGCGCTGCAAGGATGGCTCCTATAAAAGGGCCGACAATCGGTATCCATGCATATTTCCAGTTGCTATGGCCTTTATCCTTTATTGGCAGCAATGCATGAGCAATGCGTGGACCAAAATCTCTTGCAGGGTTGATTGCATATCCTGTTGTTCCTCCCAATGAAAGCCCGATTGCCCAAACTAAAAAAGCAACAGGCAATGCGCCCAAAGAACCTAAACCGATTGGTGTTTTTTGATCACCCATTTCGGCATTTGTAAAATAAAAGATTACGAAAATTAAAACAAAGGTTCCAACGATTTCACTCAACAAATTGAATACAGAATTTTTGATGGCAGGTCCTGTGCTGAATACAGCAAGTTGTGTGTCGGGATCAGCCGTGCTGTTGAAATGATCTCTGTAAACGATCCAAACCAAAAACGAACCCAATATTGCCCCGATAATTTGTGCAAGTATGAACCAACCAACTTTGCTCCATGCAAATTTTCCCGTGATTGCCAATGCCAATGTTACAGCAGGATTTAAATGAGCGCCACTGTAAGGACCGGCGACAACAACACCAACAAAAACAGCAAGAGCCCAACCTGTAGTTATTACCATCCAACCGCCACTATTTCCTTTCGTGCCCTTGAGAATTGTATTGGCTACAACACCATTTCCCAAAAGAATTAAAAACATTGTTCCGATTAATTCGGCGGTAAATTCATTCATAAGCTTTCGTTTTGAAAATTATAATTCGGCCCAATATTTTGCCGCTTTGATGGCTTTGTACCAACCATTAATAATCTCATCAACATTCTTATTAGCTGGTTTAAATGAACGGCTCACTTTCCACTGCTGTTCTATTTCTTCAATGCTGTTCCAATAACCAACGGCCAATCCTGCAAGATAGGCTGCTCCCATTGCTGTTGTTTCCGTTATCTGCGGACGAACCACAATTGCACCCAGAACATCGGCTTGTATTTGCATGAGCAAATCATCTACGGTGGCTCCGCCATCTACCCGTAATTCTTTTATAGAGGAGCCCGAATCCGCTTCCATTGCCTTTAGTACTTCCATTGTTTGCAATGCAATACTTTCCAATGCTGCGCGCGCAAAGTGCGCAGAGGTTGTTCCCCTTGTTATGCCAACGATCGTACCTTTTGCATATTGGTTCCAATGCGGTGCTCCCAAGCCTGCAAATGCAGGAACCATGTAAACACCGCCATTATCATTGACTTTTTCTGCAAGCGACTCAATCTCATTTGAAGTGTGGATAATTTTCAACCCGTCGCGAAGCCATTGAACAACAGCACCACCAATGAAAATACTTCCTTCCAAAGCATATTGAACCTTATTTCCAACTTTCCATGCAACTGTTGTTACCAAATTATTTTTTGAAACAGTTGGGTTATCTCCAATATTCATCAACATAAAACATCCCGTGCCGTATGTGTTTTTAACCATGCCGGGATGAATGCACATTTGCCCGAACAAAGCTGATTGCTGATCTCCTGCAATACCTGCAATCGGGATTTGAGATGCGAGAATTTTTCCTGCAGTTTGGCCATAAACTTCGCTTGATGATTTTACCTGCGGAAGGACGCTATGAGGAATATCAAACAATTCAAGCAAGTCACCATCCCACTCTAAGGAATGAATGTTGAACAGCATCGTTCGGGAAGCGTTTGTAACATCAGTGATGTGAACACTTCCTGCAGTTAAATTCCATACCAGCCAAGAATCAACTGTTCCAAATGCAAGTTTCCCTTCCACGGCTTTTTGTCTTGCACCATTTACATTATCAAGTATCCATTTGATTTTTGAAGCAGAAAAATAAGCATCGATGATCAATCCTGTTTTTTGTTGAATCGAAGAAGAAAATTTTTTCAGACTATCGCAATAGGAAGCAGTCCTTCTGTCCTGCCAGACAATGGCGTTATAAATTGGCTTGCCTGTTTCTCTATCCCAAACAATTGTTGTTTCTCTTTGATTGGTAATTCCAATTGCTGCAATATCATGGGGCGTAATTCCTGCTTTCAAAATAGCTTCCGTTGCCACTGCAATCTGTGAAGTCCAGATTTCTGACGGATCATGTTCCACCCATCCGGGCTGAGGAAAAATCTGTGTAAACTCTTTTTGTGCGACAGAAACAATGTTTCCTGCGTGATCAAAAACGATAGCCCTGGAACTTGTTGTTCCCTGGTCAAGAGAAAGAATACATTTTTGCAAGCTCATTCGTTAGTTGTTGGCTTTTAAATCAATAGAACCCAATGATTGCGATAAGTTACGATTTACTTGTTATTTATTAAATATTGCTGCGCTAATTGAACAAAACCGTCAATTTGATTTTTGGTCCACTCAACATCCCAGGAGAACTCTTTTGCCATGATGCCGGCAATTCGGGGTGCCAATTCAATAGCCATTTTTGCATCTAAAAACAAAATTCGAAGCCTTCGGGCCAGTACATCTTCAAGGGTCATTGCCATTTCATTTCGAACTGCAAAAACAACATGTGCTTCTTTATAACCAAATCGGTCTGACAATAATTTATCCAGTTGCGGATTTTGTTGAATAAGTTCATTAATTTTTTCTTCGTCAGAACCATAAACAGAAAAATTTCCTGCATTGTTTGTATAACCATGAATTTTGAGATCCTTTGTCTTGCAATTTATTTTTTGGAGTTGCGCAAATTCGATCGCAGTGTCGACAACTTCTTCAGCCATCTTTCTGTAGGTGGTCCATTTGCCACCAGTTATTGTAATGAGATTTGAATCACTGATTAATAGTTTATGATCACGCGAAATTTCTTTGGTATTATCTGTCTTACCAGTTGCCGCTAAAGGACGAAGACCTGCAAACACACTCAGCACATCTTGTCGTTGTGGCGGTTTGCTTAGATATTGCTGTGCTGTTTCTAAAATAAAGTTGATTTCCTCGTCCAGGGCAACTGGTTCTATCGACGTTTTATCAATTGGCGTGTCGGTTGTTCCAACCAAAACATGCTCGTGCCATGGCACTATAAATAAAACGCGTTTATCGGAAGTTTCAGGAATTAAAATTGCATTTTCAGTTTTTAAAAAAGACGGGTCAATAACAAGATGAACTCCCTGGCTTGGACGTACTAATGTTTTTTGGTGAGGTTTATCTAGTTTGAGAATGTCATCGACAAAGACACCAGTTGCATTAATAACCAGCTTTGCTTTTAGTGAAAATGATTTGTTTGTTAAAACATCTAAAGCCTCTACCCCACTTACTTTATCATTCGTTTTAATCAGGGAAGTGACTTTGAAATAATTCAAAACAACCGCATCCCTTTCTGCTGCTGTCTGTGCAAGATTGATTGCAAGTCTTGCATCATCAAATTGTCCATCGAAATATTGAACACCTCCAATTAAATTTTCGGTTTGCACGTTTGGCAGCCTTTCAATTATTTTCTTTCTATTTAAAAATATTGACTTGCCTAAACTAAGTCTTCCAGCTAGCCAGTCATAAAGTTTCAATCCCAGTAAATATTTTATTTTTTGAAACTGGTTATAGCAAGGAATAATGAAGCTCTGCGGCCTGACCAAATGAGGTGCGTTCTTAAATAAAATTCCCCGTTCATGAAGAGCAGTATAAACAAGACGGATATTTGCTTGTGCCAAATAACGCACACCACCATGAACTAACTTAGTGCTTCTGCTTGATGTCCCTTTTGCAAAATCGGACTGCTCTAATAATAGTGTCGAAAATCCCCGGCTGGCGGCATCAACAGCAATCCCTAATCCGGAAGCGCCGCCGCCAATGATGATGAAATCCCAGCTTTCAACTCCGCCTAACTTTTTTATGAACGCAGTTCTGTTCAATCTGTTTGTTTCATTTGACCAATGATAATACAAACAAAACCGAACAATGCAAAATTGAAATGATGGTTATTGAACTGGAAAATAATTACCCAGTCGGTGAATGTGTGGGGCTTTATTGAGGTCAATTTTATAAAAAAAATTATTGATTTTACGTAGTAACACCTCACACAATTGCGTAGTACTACGGTTGTTTCGTTTTACACTCGCTTCTACATTCGCAATGACTTAACAACGAATATTGGATTGATTACCGGAGTTGGATTTCTATCCAGCTCTTTTTTTATAAGCGCTCTTAAAAATACCGGATTAAAATTCAACGGGTTGAAAATGTCAATCAGGCAAAAACAAGACTATTTTCAATTGTTTTGCTTAGATCGGTTTCAACTTTTAAAATCCATCCGGGTAATTTTTCCGCATCAATTATTTTCCATTGCTTATCCTCCTTTTGCATATGGAACATTTGGAACTTTGAGTTAAAATCAGATGCAATCACAAGAAACTGCATCCCTTCTAAAGTAAATGTTTTATAGAATGTAAAAGTGAGATCACCATCTTCGTTCGATGAGTAATGTCTAAAACTTTCCATACAGTAAAACAAACTAAAAGCCTTTAGAAACGATATGATTTGGATCAGTTGTTTTACTAACTTCCAACCATTTAGCGGGCGTGATTATTTATTTAACGCTTGCAGGACATCATTCAAAATGTCTTCCTGGTTTTCAAGACCTGCAGAAATACGAATCATTCCGGGAGTGATCCCTGCAATCAACCTTTCCTCGTTTGACAATTTTGCATGCGTTGTACTGGCCGGATGCGAGGCAATACTTTTTGTATCACCCAGGTTTGCAGTAAGCGATAAGATCTGAAGATTATCCAAAAATTTTCTTCCCGCCTCCAACCCACCTTTTAATTCAAAGCTTAAAAGAGCGCCGCCGTTTTTCATTTGTTTTTTTGCTATTTCATATTGCGGGTGCGAAGGAAGAAAAGGATATTTCAGCCACGAAATTTTAGGATGATTTTCCAATGATTGGGAAAGGTAATAAGCTGTTTGAACGTGACGCTCCATTCTTACTTCCAGTGTTTCCAAACTTTTACTCAGTAGCCATGCGTTGAATGGTGACATTGCAGGTCCGGTGCTTCTGCAAAACAAATAGATATCATGAATTAAAGCTGATTTGCCTACAACAACCCCGCCCAACGTCCTGCCCTGTCCATCAATCCATTTTGTAGCTGAATGAATAACGAGGTCGGCACCCAACTCAATAGGTCGCTGGCCGATAGGGGTTGCAAAACAATTGTCAACAACGTAAATAAGTCCGTGTTTTTTAGCAACCGCATTTACCATTTCCAAATCAACAATTTCAAGTCCGGGATTGGTTGGCGTTTCCAAAAAAAGCATTTTGGTATTCGGCCGGATCGCTGCTTCCCACTTTTGCCTGTCATTGGCAGGAACATAAGTGTATTCAATTCCATACCTCGTTAAATATTTTGTGATGACCGTATGGGTACTTCCGAAAATTGCGTTGCACGAAATCAAATGATCGCCCTGTTTCAAATGCGTCATAAATGTTGCGAAAACTGCGCTCATGCCAGAGGCAGTTGCAAAGCCATCTTCAGCACCTTCCAAAATACACATGCGATCAACAAACTCTTTTACGTTGGGATTACTAAAACGGGAATAAATGTTGGCGTCTGTCTCATCAGCAAAAGCGGCTCTCATTTCTTCGGCAGAATCGAAACAAAAACTGCTTGTTAAAAATAATGGAGAAGAATGTTCGCCTTCTTGTGTTTTGTCAACCCGGGTTCGTATAAGTTGCGTAACAGGATGTTGTTTCATAATGATTCAATAGAAAGTTTCCAATTAATTTCCGCACCGGCCCGTCGCAAAGTTTCTGCAACCGAGCAATATTTTTCAATAGAAAGTTGGCAGGCTTTATAAGCCTTCCGATAGTCAAGCAAACCTTTAAAACGAAACTCTACATTTATTTTTGTCCATAACGAAACGGTTTTTGATTGTTCTCTTTCTCCTTCGATACTGATTGCGAAAAAACTAAATTCCTGTTTTTGTTTTTTCAGAATGGACACAATATCAATTCCGCTGCACGAACCAAGGGCCATTAAAAGCGATTGCATTGGACGAACACCAAAATTGGTACCGCCATTTTCATCGCTTGTATCAAAATGAATGGCATGCCCCCGTTCATCTTTTGCGCGGAAGCCATAATCACCTTCAACCCTTTCCAATTCTATTTTAATCATGAGAATCTTGTTTCAACCACTTGTTCAAATGTAGCGTTATCTGATTTCTTTCAGTTAAAAAACCGTCATGACCGTAATCAGAATTAATGATGATGAGTTCAGCACCAGGAATAATATTTGCCATAAATTCCTGTTCGCGAACAGGACAAAGAATATCGGTTTCAATGCCCATAATGAGCGTTCGCTGTGAAATGCTTTTTAAAACTTCTTCTATATTTTTTCTTCGTCTTGAAACGTTGTGAGTATCCATTGCTTTAGTTAGGGTCCAATAACTGAAAGCGTTGAATCGTTGTGTAAGTTTATTTCCCTGGTAATTTATATAGGACGCAGCTTTGAAATCATCCAATTTATTTTTGTCATCGTCGGCTTGCTTTTCTTCGTAAATCAATGGATGACGATACGTGAGCATGCCAATGGCACGTGCAGCTTTCAAGCCTTTCTCCCCCGCCTTATCAAAACTTTCTTTCCATGTACTGTCAGCTTCAATTGCCAAACGCTGTGCTGCATGAATTGCAATGCGCCAGGGGCTTTCTTTTGCAGAGCTGGTGATCAAAAAAACCTGTTCGATGAAAGAAGGCTGCATGATGGCCCATTCCAAGACCTGGTATCCTCCCATACTCCCACCAGCAAGCAAATGAATCTTTTGTATTTCTAAATGTTGTGCAAGCAATTGAAAGCATGCAACCATATCACGGATGGTGATCAGGGGAAAATCATGATAGAATGGTTTTTTTGTCAGTGGATTGATTGAAATCGGGCCCGTAGAACCATAGCATGAACCAAGGATGTTAACACAAACAACGAAATATTTTTTTGTATCGAAGCTCAAGTCATCGCCAACCATGCCGGGCCACCAGCTCTCAACATCGGAGCTCGCTGTTAATGCATGACACACCCAAATAACGTTGTCTTTTGTTTGGTTTAATTTTCCATATGTATGATAACACAGCGTAAATCCGGGAAGCACCGATCCGCCTTCAAGGGGAAATTCTTTTTCGTACTGAAACCAATTCATAATCGTCGTCAAAAAATCATGCAAAGTAATCTCATTTTTCCGCAGCTTCGTCAGGATTCTTCCTGGTAATAAATCTTATAATATTTCCTTCCATCATTATCAACGCCTCTTTCAATCAATTCACTATTGCCATGAATGTAAATATGAAAATTTCGATCCAGTTTCAAAACTGATTTATAAATGCGAGCCTGCTTTTTTACCGCAGTGTTCGAGATCTCAAACCGGTCTTCAATATCGGTTTGATGGCGCTGTTCAAAATCCTCTTTGTATTGCATGAACAGTTTTATTCCGTGTTCATGACCGATTACTTCACTGCCAAATTCGTCAAGATCGAAACGGTCTTTTTCTTTAAAATATCTTATTGACCGATTCAGAAGATCAATTTTTTCGGGTTTTGTAAGTTCAATTGCATTGTCGGCCGCCTCTGAAATAAAATTTTTATAGACAGTTAGCAGGTTATTGGTTTGGTTAAATTCATCATTCCTGACTTTTAACTGTAAAAACAAATCGATCCAATATAAGGCCTCACTGTTTTTATTTGTTTGATCAATCACCATCACTTTATAACCCTGTTCTTCTTCTATATTAAAAATCAGGCAACCTTTATCAAGTTTTTTGATATTGATTCCATTGAGCTCGTACTGCAATTGAAAAAAATCGCCATCATTTTCTACTTTGAGATAAGGCTCTTTCACTTCAGACTTAAAAATGCCGATCGCATCTGTTTCAACGCCGTCAACCAAAATATTCTTAAAACGTGCAACATATAGTTCGCCGGACTTTATGTTTGGATGGGTCGAAATTGTATAAAGGTGTCTGGCTATACCAGCCGTTGCCTCGTGGAAATCGGCTTTATTATGAAAGATTTCTTTTGCATAATGAAATACTTCGTTTAACTCGATTGTCCCGGAATGAGAAAAGCTGAAACTTTCCTGCATTTTTTCAAACGGTTTTATAAAATATTCAAGCACAAGTGAAGGCAAATGTTCATCCAGTAAAAACAATGGCTCTTTGGAAAAGATGCAGAGCTCATTCTTCGATTTGTTGCCGATATAATGTATAGAAAGCGATTCAATAACAGATTCGAAATAGGTAATCATAGATTGTTTACAAGATTGGCGTCAATATTACTTAAGTAATTGCAATAAAAGCTATCAAAAAGATGGCCGTATGCAGAGGTTATCGCATTAGCGCGCACCTGTCAGTTTTTTAAGAGGCGCTACCCCGCTCCATGGTTTGAAAAAATAAACAGCAACCGACCCGTTTAAAAGATGCAAAGCATCAGTGTTCTTTTTGATTGCAGTCAAACAGGGTTCTAATAGTATGACTAGTGCAATATTCAAATTTTAGGACCATAGAATTTGAAGTTCCGAATTGATTTGCTTTCAACCTGGAAATCGTTTGTCCGTATACCTGGAGCAAAATGATACTTACCTGTTAAAAACTCGCTACTAAGAAAAGCACAATTTATTTCCACGCATGGAACGGCCGCGAGAAAAAATCATCAACTTTTTTATTGAACTCATCGGCATGCATTTGTAGTGTTGCATGACCTGAATTAGGCAATACCCACATATAGGCTTGGGGAATATTTTTATAAATAAGGGCAGTGTGTTCAATTGAAATCAAATCATGATCGCCGCAAATAATAAGAGAAGGAGATTTGATTGAATGCAATTGTTCTGCTTTTAGGTTAGGTTGATTCCAGTCGAGCAAAAACAATTTCCAGTCATTTTTAGCCTGCTTTGTTTGCCAAGTTTTATTGTAAGATGTATCGTACACACGTTTTTCATTTTGCCAGAAACCTTCTACAAAAGCGGTGGAATCTGGCGTGATATTCGCCCCTGTTGCAGCAAGCTTAATTACTTTTTCGGGATGACGAATGGCTAATAATAATGCGTTGATTCCACCGTCGCTCCAGCCAATTACATATGCCGAATCAATGTGCAGGGCATCAAGTAAAGAAGCGAAATCATCCGCCATCATTTCAAAACTCAAAGAATCTTTTTCGTCCCTCGACTTTCCCTGCGAGCGACTGTCCACGGCAATCACCTTATAATGCTTACTGAAATAGGGAATTGTCTTATCAAATGCATTTATGGAACCGCCGTTGCCATGAATTAGTAATAGCGGCCTGCCGCTTCCATAAATTTCGCAGTACATCTTTATACCCCTAATGTTGTAATATTTTCCGACCCGGGCATTATCTCCATAATGAATAGTTTGACAAAATGCAGCACAGACAATGCAAAGCATTATAAAAAGCGAAAAAAAAATTTTCATTGGAAAAGCAATTTGGAAAAGAACCAACACCACGGGGCTTCTTTTCTGATACAATAAAGTTAGAGGCAAATCGTAAAACAAAAACATCCTTCGCGGCTTGACTCATTTATCACACGTCAAATTTGTGTTAGGCCAGTCAATGCCTCTCCAGGCACGCCCTCTGCTACGTGTAACCTTCAGGCGTTAACTGATAGACAAAAAACCAATCGTTGAGGATAAGGAATGGCAAATTGAACCATTTGTTTTTTTGTGTTACTTTCTTTGATTGTCTTCACCTATTATTTCAATCCCAATAACATTTTGCTCAGTAGATAGATAGCTTCTTCAATGGTATGGAATCCCATTTGACGAACGAACATGCTATCTTCCTTTTGTTGAATATGCGTTTGGAGGATGGTTATTAATCGCTTGTGCAATTGTTCATTCGATTGGATTATTTTTTTGATTTCACTTCCGATAACTATTGACGACACTTCTACCATACTTCCTATTTCTTCTGTAAATAGAACAGCATATTCTTCCTTATAAATCAAATCTGTTTGCAAGTCAAAATAATTGCGCAGGATGTTTCCTACGTCGCCGGCGTCTTTGATTCTTTGGTCGGGACGGTCATCAAATGCAATGAACTTCAACATTACTATTGCCGGCAGCGTTGCCACTTTAAATTTATGACCAGTACTCGTCTCTGTTTCTTCTGTGCCATTGGTGTACACTTCCATAAAACCGTTTACGCTGATGGAAGTAAGTCCTTTGCCTTTCAATACCACACTTCCATCAATCTCAATGCTGCCGAAGGGCAGGATGTCGACCTGTGTTTTGTTTGGAGCAAACAGAATATCCTCGTTACCCCTTAAGGCGGTAAATTTTTTTTCTGTTACCAGGAACTGCTTCGGTTTCTGAAACTCTTCTTCGCTTCCGACAAGAATGGCAAAGTCGGCATCTTTTGTTGTGCGAAAGTTTTTATCCTGTTTGGCATACCAAGTGTCTCTTGCCAGTGCCCCGATGAGATAAAAATCCACTCCTATTTTGGTAAATGCATCTTCAAGGTCGTCAAAGACTTCTTTTAGCTCTCCATCTCTATGGCTCAAATTCATCTTTCAAATATTGATTGTAGATCTGCTGTGCTGTTTCAATACAGCGGGGATCATTGGTTAACAATAGATCGGCATATACCAATAGTGGTGGAGCGAGTTGCTGATTTTGGTCGGTCCAGAATTTGTGGTAAATCCCCAAAGGCCCGTTTTCATCTGGTACGAGACGCCAGTTGTGAATGAGTTGTGCTTGTGGTTCGTTTGTATATATGGTCAGCTTTTCGGCTTTTAGATAATTGGTCATGATTTCGGCGGCTGCTTCGCCGCCCCATACTATATCACCCGTTAGTTGGACCATGCGCCACGTGTTGTTCCTGTGGAAAATATAATTACCAATGAAGAGAGCTGGCTTCAGAATTTGCTGGTAACCTGTTATCCATCGGTTAAGCAATTCTTTTTTATTGGTCAACATTTTATCACGGTCTGTGATATTGATAATAAACCCAGTTTCCTTCAGTCCGGCCATGACGTTGTTTATATTTCCGAGCGCGGTACCGGTTTTTGCAGCCAACTCGCGGTATGGTGCGTTGATATCGTTTGGGTTCAATAAGAGATGAAAGACCGTTTCAAGGCCTTTACGAGTGAAGGCACGATTGGTTTGTGGCTTTTGCTGGTGGGGCTGCAGTTTCTGTCCATCGATCCAGATATGGGTGCCAGGCATGTTAATAAAAATATTGCCGGCACCGTCTAGGTAGGCGATGTTTAGCTCCCGTAATTTTTCTTTTATGGCCGGGAATAGACGGTAGACCAGAAGCAGTTGGAGCGGGTGTTCGGCTGCCATTCTTTCGATATCGTGTAACTGGTGCTGGCGTAGTTCGGTTTTTACTTCCAACATAAATTGCAGAGGACGCCCATTGATAATCAAATCCAGCTGGCCGTCCAGATTTTTGAGACCCGGATGCCAGTTTGCCCGGATACCAGCAACTTGGTGAAGCTGGGTGATAGCCTCTTGTATAATATCGTTTTCGTTCATGTTTTTAATGTGTTCACGTAACGTGAACAAGCAAAAATAGTGAACAAAAGCTGGATTAACAAATCAATTTGAGCGAGTCCTGACTATCTTCCTGCTCACCGAATTGCTCACCAATATTTTGGTGATTTTTGAACATATTGAGCAAGAATAGAAACTAAAAAAGCCTGCTAATCAATGATTTGCAGGCTTCTGACTTGTTTTGATATCCCTTTAAGTGGACTTAACCAGCAAAAAGTCGAACCAAATCTGGTCCCTTTTGGAACGTATTTACCTTTTAAAGTCGGTCACTTCAACGTTTGACTCGTTTTAAAATTATTCCTACCCAATGAAACTGTAAATAGGTAATTGCCCACCATCCCAGCAGTGCACTTATTATTTTAGTGCCTGCCTTTTTAGCCCTGATTTGGGCTATTTTTTATTTGAAATCATGAGCCTCCCAACAAACCAAATTTGAACCCTACAACAAACAAGAATCTTCAGAAATAAATGACCTTTGCTTTA